>FTDG01003983.1_pt1 | contig 15940 bp, 12 predicted proteins | sample 1639751 | NCBI WGS metagenome assembly FTDG01 (sample SAMEA3914869, study PRJEB12502) | metagenome | biome: forest; material: soil | place: USA | collected 2012-03-12 | depth 0.1 m
CGGCGGCCCGAGCATCGACAGCGTCAGGCTCAGGAAGATCAGCGTGCCGCGACGCTGCGGCGGCAGCAGGTCGGTGAGGTAGGCGATGACGATGGGCGGATAGCCGCCCAGCGCGAGCCCGGCGAGGAATCGGCACAGCGTCAGCGCGCCCACGCCCTGCGACAGCGCCGAGGCGAGCGACACCGCCGAGATCCACAGCATCAGGGCCACCAGCGCGCTGCGCCGGCCGTGGCGGTCGGCCCACCAGCCCAGCAGCGGCGCGCCGAGCACCGCCCCGAGGAAGACCGCCGCGAGCAGCAGCCCCAGCTCGCCGGCCGGCACCTGCACCGGCGGCGCCGAGAACACCGCGCCCAGCACGCCGCCGAAGGCCATCTCCAGCGTGTCCAGCGTCATGCCGATGGCGCAGAGCAGCATCGCCAGGGCGTGCAGGCGCGTCACGGGCAGGTGGTCGAGGCGGTCGGCGAGAGGGGTGGGTTCTGGCATGGTCGGTCGCATCCGTGCGCGGACCGGGGATCGCCCCCCGCGCAGCGCCGACGATACGCGCCGGGCGGCCGGCGCGGCACCACGCCGGCCGCTGATTCACGCAAAATCACGCCCGCCGGGCCACGGCAGTGCGACCATGGGCGTCCACGAGGCGGAGCGCGCGCCGATTCACGGGAATTCACGTGGAATCGGCCGTCGCCCGCCGGACACCCGCATCCCTTCCTGACGCAATGAGCGCGATCGAGAACCTCGCCTTCGGGCCGTTCACGCTGGCCGGCACGCCGCCGGTGCTGCGATTCGGCGAGCAGGCCCTCGCCCTCGAGCCGCGGGCGCTCGAGATGCTGGCGGCCATCGCGGCCGCGCCCGCGGGCATGCCGGCCGCCCAACTCTGGCCGCTGCTCTCGTCCGATCCGGCGGTGGACGAGGACCGGCTGTGCGAGCTGGCGGGCGACGTCAACACCGTGCTCGGGCAATGGTCGTCGGCCTGGTACGTCGCCTGGTATCCGCAGGACGAGGTGCCGCGCTTCGCGCTCGTGGACGCCACGCGGCGGGCGAGCGCCCTGTCGACGCTGCCGGCGCGGCGCACCGACATCTTCGGCCGCGACCACGCGATCGCGCAGGTCGTCGAGTGCATGCGCGATCGCCGCTTCGTGACGATCCTGGGCGCCGGCGGCATGGGCAAGACGACCGTGGCGCTCGCGGTGGCCCACGCCGCCGCGTCCGACTATCCGGATGGCGTCCACCTGGTCGACCTCGCGCCGATCGCCATCGTCGACTTCGAGCTCGTCGCGCGGCGCGTGGCCACGGCGGTGGGCTGCGGAACCGTCGGCGTCGATCCGTTCGCGGCGCTGCAGCGCTGGGCCGGCGAGCGGCGCGTCCTCGTGATCCTGGACAGCTGCGAGCACGTGATCGAGGCGGCGTCGCGGGTGGCCGAGACGCTGGTCGGCACCGGGCGCACGGCCGCCGTCCTCGCCACCAGCCGCGAGCCGCTGCGGGCCGCGGGCGAGTGGCTGCACCGCCTCGCGCCGATGCAGCTGCCGCAGCCGGACGAGGCCGTGACGGCGGAACAGGCGATGGCGTTCTCGGCGCTGCGCCTGTTCGTCGAGCGCGCGAGCGCCGCCGATTCCGGCTTCGTTCTGCGCGACGCCGACGTCGCGCTGCTCGTCTCGCTGTGCACGCGCCTGGACGGCATCCCGCTGGCCATCGAGATCGTGGCCGCCCGCGTGCACGTGCTCGGCCTCGCGGGCCTGGCGGCCCAGCTCGAGCGCCCGCTGCTGCAGATGCCGGTGCGCCAACGCAGCGCGCCCGCCCGCCACGCGACGCTGGCCGCCCTGCTGGACTGGAGCTTTCGCCTGCTCTCGCCCGGCGAGCAGCAGGTGCTGCGGCGGCTCTCGGTGTTTCGCAACGGCTTCACGCTGGACGCGGTGGTCGAGGTGGTCGTCGACGACGCGATCGACGCGGCCATGGCGCAGGAGATCGTGCTGGACCTGATGGCCAAGTCGCTCGTGGCGCCGTCGCGCGGCGGCGACGTCGAGCGCCGGCGGCTGCTGGACACCACGCGTGCCTACGCCGGCGCCAAGCTCGACCAGTCCGGCGAACGCGACGCGGTGCAGCGCCGCCATGCCTTGTGGGTGGCGGCGGCGTTGGCCGAGGCCGAGCGACGCTGGAACGGCATGGCTCGGCCGCAGTGGGTGGCGCAGCACGCGCCGCTGATCGACGACGTCCGCGCGGCGCTCGACTGGGCCTTCACACCGGGCGGCGATCTCGCGCTCGGCATCGACCTGACGATCACGGGCCTCTCGCTGGGCATCCAGATGCTGCTGATCGAGGAGTTCATCGTGCGCATCCGCCAGGCGATCGAAGCCCTGGTCGCCCACCACGAGACGCGCGACGACGGCGCGGCGCATCTCCTCAAGAGCGCCCTGCACACGCAGCTGCACCGGCTCGTCTCCAACTTCATCGCCGTGGGCTTCCCGTGCACGGACCTCGTCTCGCAAGCCCTGGAAAGCTCCGTCGCGTCACTCGCCGACACGGGCGAGTTCATGCCGCGCTTCTCGGCGTTCAAGGGCATGTGGTCGCGCTGCATCGGGCGCGGCGACTTCCGCGACGGCGCGACGTGGACCGACCGGCTGGCCAGCCTGGCGGCGACGAGCGACGACCCGATCGCGCACCTGGTGGCCGGCCGCATCCAGGCGCAGAACCTGCAGTTCCTCGGCCGGCACGCGGAGGCCAGCGAACACGCGCACCGCGTGCTCGGCGAGGCCTGGCGCACGATCCCGCTGGTCTACAACCCGTCGCCGGTGGAGCTGCGCGTCTCCATGCGCGTGGTGCTGGCGCGCGCGCTCTGGATGCAGGGCTTCCCCGATCGCGCGACCGAGATGGTCGCCGAGGCGATGGCCCACGCGTCGACGGATTCCCCGATGGCGCAGTGCCAGGTGATCACGATGGCCGCCATCGTCCTGGCGCTGTGGAGCGGGCACGACCAGGCCGCGCAGGCGTTGTCGGTCCGCCTCGTCGGGATCGAGCCCGCGGTGGGTTCCGACCACTGGCTGCGCTGGTCGCGCCGGCTGCGCGACGCCGTGACGCTGCGCATCGGCGGCGACGTCGCCACCGCTCGCGGCGAGGACTTCTTCGACGAGCCCGAACCCGTGCTCGCCGACCACCTCGCCACGCTCGACGACCGCTGGCTGACGCCGACCTGCATCCACCGCGTCGCGACGGGCATGGTGGGCTGGTGCGCGCCCGAGGTGCTGCGGCGCCAGGGCGAGCGGGCGCTGCGCGAGCGGTCCGACGACGGCCGCGCCCGCGGCGAGGAGTTCCTGCGGCGTTCGCTGTCGCTCGCGCGCGAGCAGGGCGCGCTGTCGTGGGAGCTGCGCGCCGCGACCGGCCTCGCGCGCCACTGGCAGGCGCACGACCGCGCGCCCGAGGCGCGTGCCGTGCTCGAGCCCGTCTACGCGCGCTTCACCGAAGGCCTGGCCACGTCCGACCTGCGCGCCGCGCGCAAGCTGCTCGAGACGCTGTAGCCGCTCGTCAGAACGCGCTCTTGACCACGCCGCCGTCCACGCGCAGCGCCGCGCCCGTCGTGGCGGACGCCAGCGGGCTGGCGACGTAGGCCACCAGCGAGGCGATCTCCTGCGGCCGCGAGAAGCGCCGGATCAGCGACGTCGGCCGCACCTTCTCGAAGAACTCGGCCTCGACCTGCTCGAAGCCGCGTCCGCTCGCGCGCGCCAGGCCTTCCACGAACTCGGTGACGCCGCGCGAGCGCGTCGGCCCCGGCAGCACGCAGTTGACCGTGATGCCCGTGCCGGCGACGGCCTCGGCCAGGCCGCGCGAGACCGCCAGCTGCGCGCTCTTGGTCGCGCCGTAGTGGATCATCTCGGCGGGGATCTGCACCGCGCTCTCGCTCGAGACGAAGACGACGCGCCCCCAGTTCGCCTCCCTCATCGCGGGCAGCACGAGGCGGGCGAGGCGCACGCCGCTCAGCACGTTGACGTCGAAGAAGCGGCGCCAGTCCTCGTCGGGGATGTCCTCGAACGCCCTGGGCTCGAAGATGCCCAGGTTGTTCACCAGGATCGCTATGCCCGGGTGGCGCCGCACCAGCGCCTGCGCCACGCCGGCCTGGCTCAGGTCGCCGGCCGCGCCGATCGCGGCGCTGCCCGTGTCCGACGCGATGCGCGCCACCGCCTCGTCGACCGCCGCCTGCGTGCGGCCGTTGACGATGACGCGCGCGCCCTCCTCGGCCAGCGTGCGCGCGATCGCGTAGCCGATACCTGCCGTGCTGCCGCTGACCAGGGCCAGCCTTCCTTCGAGTTGCAAGTCCATTCCGATCTCCCTGAAGCGTCGCCGATGCCGGCCTGGTCACCGACGTCCATTGGCCCATGGACGCGGGCCCGCCGCATAGACCCGGGCGAGGCAGGGCGCGACTACCCTTTCTGATCCTTGACGGGCCCGCCGCTCACCGGCGCACGTCCAGCAGGCCCTGCCGCATCGCCAGCGTCACCGCATGCGTGCGGTCGACCGCCCCCAGCTTGAGCAGGATCTTCTTCATGTAGTTGGCGACGGTGCTCTCGGCCAGGCCCACGCGCGACGCGATGTCGCGGTTGGACTGGCCGCGCGCCGCCCAGCACAGGATCTCCAGCTCGCGCGGCGTCAGCGCGTCGATGTCGGCGGCGCCGCGACCGGGCGCCGAGTCGCCGCGATACGCCAGCCGGATCGCCGCGACCAGCGCATCCGCGCCGCTCGTCTTGCCGAGGAACGCGGACGCGCCGGCCCGGCGCGCGCGGCCTTCGATCGCGGCGCCGCCCACGTCGGACAGCACGACGAAGCGGGCCCGCGGGAACTCGGCGCGGATCGCGGCCATCGCGGCGATGCCGTCGGGGTGCGGCATCTGCAGGTCCATCACCGTGACGTCGGGGCGGTGCGCGCGCCACGCCTCGAGCGCGCGCCGGCCGTCGCAGGCCTCGGCGACGAGCCGCATGTCGGGCACCTGCGCGAGCGCGCGCACGACGCCCTCGCGCATCAGGGGATGGTCGTCGACGCACAGGACCGAGATGACGCTGCCCATGTCTGCACTCCCCGGGAATGAGCCGATGCGCGCCGGTGCGCGCGGCGCGGCGACGAAAGGGATAGGGTAGGCGCGCCGGCGGCCGGCGCGTCCTTCAGCCAGGCAGAAGCGTGCCTGTGTCGCAAGGCAGAGGCTGGCGCGACGCGGCCGGCCCGCCGCCCGATGGCCATTGCCGTGCGACGTCGGCTGGTAGGGGCTCGTGCTGTTCCCATCGGCAGTGGCGGCGTCGCGCGCCCGCCCCGACCATGGGCTCGCCGGGCCCGGGTCGGGCCCTCTCATCGCAAAGGATCGTCGCCATGCTCGCACTGCTGTTCCTCCACGTCCTGGCCGCCGCCAGGCTGCCCTCGGGGGCCCGCCTGGCCGCCGCCGCCGTCGTGGCGGCGTTGTCGCTGTCGGTGTCGTCGCCGGCGGCGGCGCAGGCCCCGCAAAGCCGCTTCGCCGACGTCGACGGCGTGCGCCTGCACTACCTGGTGGCCGGCCAGGGCGACCCGGTCATCCTCGTGCACGGCTACGCCGAGACCAGCCACATGTGGCTGCCGCTGATCAAGGCGCTGCAGAAGGACCACCTGGTGATCGCGCCCGACCTGCGCGGCTTCGGCGACTCCGGCATGCCCGAGTCGAACTACACCAAGGCCGTGATGGCGCAGGACATCCATGCGCTGGCGCAGCAGCTCAAGCTGGGCAAGGTGCGCATCGTCGGCCACGACATCGGCCTGATGGTGGCCTACGCCTACGCGGCGCAGTACCCGGCCGAGGTGGACCGCATCGCGCTGATGGACGCCTTCCTGCCCGGCGTCGGCGACTGGCAGCAGGTGTGGCTGCTGCGCGACCTGTGGCACTTCCACTTCTACGGCAAGACGCCGCTCGCGCTCGTCGCCGGCCGCGAGCGCATCTACTTCGAGCACTTCTGGAACGACTTCGCCGCCGACCCGGCCCACTCGATCCCCGAGGCCGACCGCGTGTACTACGCCAAGGTCTACGCGCGGCCGGGCCGCATGCGCGCCGGCTTCGAGGTCTTCCACGCCTTCCCGCAGGACGCCGTCGACTTCGCCCAGTTCGCGAAGACGCCGCTGACCATGCCCATGCTCGTGCTGACCGGGGAGAAGGCGTCGGGCCAGACGCTGATCACGCAGGCGCGCCTGGTCGACACCGACGTCGAGGGCGTGATCGTGAAGGGCTCGGGCCACTGGCTGATGGAGGAGGCCACCGGCCAGGTGGTGCCCAAGCTGGTCGAGTTCCTCGACAGGTAACCGGCCGGACGCGCACCGAAGGGAATAGGCGCGCGGCCCCCGCCGGGCCGATGGAGGCGGCGCGCGCCACGCCGAGACTCGGCGTCGGGCGCCCGCCCGCGGCGCGAGGGTCGTCCGACCCGTTTCCCCATTCACCAAGGAATGCCCATGTTCGACAAACTCCTCAAGAGCCTGTTCTTCTCGTTCGCGGTCACGATGTTCGCCGCGCAGGCCGGCGCGGCCGAGCCGAAGCCGACGGTCGTGCTCGTGCACGGCGCCTTCGCCGAGTCGGCCAGCTGGAACGGCGTGGCCGCCGAGCTGGCGCGGGCCGGCTATCCGGTCGTCGCGGCCGCGAATCCGCTGCGCGGCGTGGCCAGCGACGCGGCGTATGTCGCCTCGCTGCTGAAGTCCATCAAGGGCCCCGTCGTGCTCGTGGGGCATTCGTACGGCGGCGCCGTCATCTCGGCCGCGGCCGTGGGCGCCGCCAACGTCAAGGCGCTGGTGTTCGTCGCGGCCTTCGCGCCGGACGCCGGCGAGAGCTGCCTGGCGCTGACCGGCAAGTTCCCGGGCTCGACGCTGCCGCCCACGCTCGCGCCACCGGTGCCCCTCGCGGACGGCGGCGAGGACCTGTACATCCAGCAGGACAAGTTCCCGCACCAGTTCGCCGCCGACGTCGCGCTGCCGCAGGCCCGGACGATGGCCGCGACGCAGCGCCCGATCAAGTCGGCGGCGCTCGCCGAGGCGGCGACCGAGCCCGCGTGGAAGACGATCCCGTCGTGGGCCGTCTACGGCTCGGCCGACCTCAACATCCCGCCCGCGGCGATGGCCTTCATGGCCGACCGCATGCATGCGCGCAAGACCGTCGTCGTGCAGGGCGCGTCGCACGTCGTGATGGTGTCGCACCCGCACGAGGTGGCCGCCCTGATCGGCCAGGCCGGCGCGCAGTGACGACGCGGAGGGACGCGACATGACCGGATCGATCAAGGCCGGCGCCGCGGCGCTGGCGCTCGGACTGGGCGCCGCGCTGGCCCAGGCCGCGGACAGCGGCGAGCTGCGCCAGGGCGATGCGCTCGTCAACGGCGTGCGGCTGCACTACGCCGTCGCCGGCCAGGGCGAGCCGGTGCTGCTGCTGCACGGCTGGCCCGAGAGCTGGATCGCGTGGCGCCACGTGATGCCGCTGCTCGCGAAGTCGGGGCGCCGCGTCTGGGCCATCGACCTGCGCGGCTTCGGCGACAGCGACAAGCCGGCCAGCGGCTACGAGCTGGACAACATCGCGCGCGACCTGCACGAGTTCATCCGCGCCCAGGGCCTGGCCGATGGCGGCCGTGGCGTCGACGTCGTCGCGCACGACATCGGCTCGTGGGCCGGCCACGCGCTGGCCGCGGACTACCCGGCCGACATCCGCCGCCTGGTGCTCAGCGAGGCGCTGCTGCCCGCCCTCGCGCCCGCGGCGACGGGCGTGCCCGACGAGGCGGCCAACCTGCGCACCTGGCACTTCGCCTTCAACCGCCTGGACGACCTGCCCGAGCTCCTCGTGCGCGGCCGCGAACGCGAGTACCTGGCGTTCCTGTTCCAGACCAAGAGCGTGCGGCGCTGGCGCATCGACGGGCCGACGCTCGACGAGTACGTACGCCAGTTCGCCGCACCCGGCGCCGCGCGCGCCGGCTTCGACTACTACCGCGTGAACTATTCGGCCGCCGGCCTCGCGCAGGCCCGCGTGCGCGGCGACAAGCCGCTGCCCATGCCCGTGCTGGCCGTCGGCGCCAGCGGCGGCGTGGGCGGCGCGCTGCTCAAGACCTTGCAGCCGGTCGCACCCGACGTGCAGGGCGTGGTCCTGGACGACTGCGGCCACTTCCTGCCCGACGAGTGCCCCGACGAGTTCGTGCACGCGATCACCGCGTTCTGGACCTCGCGGCCGCGCTGAGCCCGCTCGCGCGGGCCCCGCGCCTGCGGACTCAGAACGCGCTCTTGACGACGCCGCCGTCGACCCGCAGCGCCGCGCCCGTCGTGGCGGACGCCAGCGGGCTCGCGACGTAGGCCACCAGCGAGGCGATCTCCTGCGGCGACGAGAAGCGCTTGATCAGCGAGGTCGGCCGCACGTGCTGGAAGAACTCGGCCTCCACCTGCTCGAACGCCTGGCCCTTCTGGCGCGCCATGTCGTCGACGAAGTCGGTGACGCCGCGCGACTTGGTCGGCCCGGGCAGGATGCTGTTGACGGTGATGCCGGTGCCGGCGACGGTCTCCGCGAGGCCGCGCGAGACCGCGATCTGCGCCGTCTTGGTCACGCCGTAGTGCACCATCTCGGTGGGGATCTGCACCGCGCTCTCGCTCGAGATGAAGATGATGCGGCCCCAGTTCGCGCGCCGCATCTCCGGCAGCACCAGGCGCGCCAGGCGCACGCCGCTCAGCACGTTGACGTCGAAGAAGCGGCGCCAGTCCTCGTCGGGGATGTCCTCGAACGCCTTGGGTTCGAAGATGCCCAGGTTGTTGACCAGGATGCCGATGCCGGGGCGGCGCCGCACCAGGTCGTTGGCGACGGCCGCGTCGCTGAGGTCGCCCACCTCGCCTTCGGCGGCGCCGCCGGTGTCCGAGCGGATGCGCGCCACGGCCTCGTCGACCGCCGGCTTCGTGCGGCCGTTGACGATGACGCGCGCGCCTTCCTGCGCCAGGGTGCGGGCGATCGCGTAGCCGATGCCTGCCGTGCTGCCGCTGACCAGGGCCAGCTTTCCGTCGAGTTGCAAGTCCATTCCGGGAGCTCCGTGTTGCGAGGTTGATCGCACGATAGCGGCGCTGCCGCGGCCATGCGGCGAGCGGGGGCAGCCCGCGCGTCGGTGCGCGGATCGTGCGGCGCAACGGGAAGTCTCGCGGGACGGGCCGTCGACGGTCGCCTTCCCTTCGGAATAGACGGCGCAACCGCCGGCACCCCGACGTTGCCGGCCAGGCCACAGCACGAGCGCGGCGATCCGGCAATTGCTCGAAAGAGGTAGCCGCCGGATCGACTTTGCGGGCTGTCGCCGGCGGCGCGGCGTCGCGAGCATGGCGGCATCATGGATCCCAGGTCGGTTGAGGTGTCGGGCGCACGTCCGCAGCAGGCCGCCCGCGGTTCTCGCGGCGCGGTCGAGTTCGGGCCGTTCCGCTACGAGCCGCTGCAGCGCCAGGTGCATTCCCCCGAAGGGCCGCTGCGGATCGGCAGCCGGGCGCTCGAGCTGCTCGACGCCCTGCTCGAGGAGCCGGGCCGGCTCTACACCCACGACGAGCTGGTCTCGCGCGTGTGGCAGCGCACGATCGTCGAGGAGACCAGCCTGCGCGTGCACATGTCGGCGCTGCGCCGCCAGCTGCGTGAACGCTGCCAGGCGACCCGCTACATCACGACCGTGCCCGGGCGCGGCTACGCGTTCACCGCGCCGGTGCGCCGCGCGGCGGTCGACGCGGCCCCGGCCATCCCGCCGCATCCGTCCACGCGCGCGATCCCGGTCGGCATCCACGCCCCGATCGGGCGCGACGATGCCCTCGCGCGCATCGCCACGCTGGCCGCGCAGGCCCGCCTGGTCTCGGTCGTCGGGCCCGGCGGCGTGGGCAAGACGACCGTGGTGAACGCGGTGGCGGTATCGCACGGCGGCCGCTTCGCCGACGGCGTGCTGCGCGTCGACCTCGGCGGCGTCGCCGAGCCGGCGCGGGCGCTGGTCGACGCCTGCCGCGCCGGCGGCCTGTGCCCGGCGGAGGCGCCCGGCGCGCCGGAGGACGCGCTGCACGGCCGGCGGATGCTCGTCGTGCTGGATCACGGCGACCACGTCATCGACGCCGTCGCCGCGCTGGTGAACGGGCTGATGCTTCGCTGCGACGCCCTGCACTTCATCGTCGCCGGCTGCGAGCCGCTCGGGATCGAGGCGGAGCGGGTGGTGCGCCTCGCGCCGCTGGAGCTGCCCGGCCCGCAGGTGCCGGACCGCGTGGACGACCTGCTGCGCAGTCCGGCGATCCGCCTGTTCGTCGAGCGCGCCAGCGCGAACAGCGCCGCGTTCGCCTTCACGCCGGACACCGCCGCGGACGTCCGGCGGATCTGCGCGTTCCTGGACGGCGTCCCGCTGGCCATCGAGCTGGCCGCCGCCCGGGTGAGCACGCTCGGCGTGGAGGCGCTCGCGGCGCGGCGCGAGGACGTCCTGCACCTGCTGAGCCGCGGACGCCGCACGGCCGAACCGCGGCACCAGGGCCTGCGCGCCTCGCTGGCCTGCGGCCACGACCGGCTGAACGCGCTGGAGCGGCGCGTCCTGGCGCGACTGTCCGAGCTCCCCGGCGAATTCACGCTGCGCGAGGCCGCCGCCCTGCTGGCGGGCCTGGACCCCGACGACCAGGCGCCGATACGCGCCATGCTCGACATGTGCACGAAGTCGATCCTGCACTGCGAGGACCCCGAAGGCGCCGAGCCGCGCTACCGGCTGCTCCACGCGATGCGCCTGTTCGTGCGCGAACGGCTGTCCCACGAGGCCGGCACGACGAGCGCGGCGTAGCCCAACCGCGCCCGCGTTGCCGGCGGCGCCGGGCACGTGCCGCCCGAAGTCCGGCGCCGCGCGCCTATCTCCAAGGAGAGAGGTCCGCCTGTGCCTCGCAGGTCTCGGCGCGCGTCAATGACGATATCCTTCGCGCATGCGCAGCGAGACCGGATCGGTGACCAGGCGTTCCGATCGGGGTCGGAGGCCGAGGACGGCGTGCGCCGCCCTGGTGCTGCTGCTCCAGGCCGGCGAGGCATGGGCGCTTCCCGCCGACCTCGAGCCCGGCCAGCTGGTTCGAAGCGTCTGGAGCGCCCGCCTCGGCGCCCCGCCGTCCGCCGGCTCGATGACGCAGACCACGGACGGCTACCTGTGGATCGCTTCCGGCAGCGGGCTGACGCGGTTCGACGGCGTCCGCTTCCGCAAGCTCCCCGAGCTGCTGCCGCCGGGCGAGGCGATGCTGTCGCCGGGCATCTCCTCGCTGCTGCCCGATCCCGCCGGCGGCCTGTGGTTCGGCTACCAGTTCGGCGGCGTCAGCCTGCTGCGCGACGGGCACCTGCGCAACTTCCCGCGTCGCCCGGACATGACGCCGGCCTCGGTCAAGCAACTCCTGCTCGATCGCGCCGGCGTGCTGTGGGCCGTGACGCCGCGCGGCCTCTGGCAACTGCGCGACGGCCAATGGACCGCCGTCACCCTGCCGGCGCCGCCGGCGAACACGCCGCCCTCGCTCGTGGAGGATCGCCAGGGCGACCTGTGGCTCGTGACCGAGGCGGGCATGTTCCGCCGCGCCGCCGGCACCACGGCGTTCGAGCACGTCGAGTTTCCGGGCGTCCATCCGACCAGCGTGCTGCTGGGCCCCGAGGGCCGCGCCTGGGTCCTGGCCAACGGCGCCACCCTGGCCGGCCCGCTGCCCCGGCCCGGCGAGGCGCCCGAACTCGTGCAACACGGCTGGAAGAAGCTGCAGCGCGAGCTCAGGCTCTATTTCGACCGCGTCGGCACGCTGTGGCTCTACGACGAGAACAACCTCCTGCGCTGGCCCCATCCCGAGCGCGCCGACAGCGCCATCGAGACCTTGCCCGCCAGCATGACGTCCGACGTCAGCACCCTGTTCGAGGACCGCGAAGGCAACGTCTGGATCACCGCGTCCGAAGGCCTGGTACGCCTGCGGGCCAGCAAGCTGACGGCGGTGCCGCTGGCGCCCAAGACCAGCTTCGTGGGCATGTCGGCCGGCGCGCAGGGCGAGCTCTGGGCGACGACCTGGCCCACCGGCCTGCAGCGCATCGCCGACAAGCCCGTCCCCATCCACGTGCCCGACCCGCGCGGCCGGGCCGACCTCACCTTCGTGCATCGCGACGGCCGCGGGCGCGTCTGGTTCGGCGGCATGGACGGCATCTGGTGCCTGGAGAACGGCCGCTTCCGCGAATTGCCGCTGCCGGCCGGCGTGGGGCGCAACAACGGCGGGCTCGTCACCGACGTGCCCAGTTCCTTCGTCAGCGATGCCGCCGGCGCGCTCTGGCTGGGCGTGCCGCGGCATCCCGTCTACCGCTACGCGAACGGCCGCTGGGAGCAGCCCGCCGGCCTGCCGGACCTGCCGCTGCTGACGATGGCCACCGACGCCGCGGGCCACGTCTGGCTGGCCTACGCGGACAACCGCCTGCTGCGCATCGACAGCGCGGCGCCGTCCGTCGTCGCCGAGATCCACGGCCTGGCCATCGGCAACCTGATGGCGCTGACGCCGCGCGGCGACCGCTTGTGGATCGGCGGCGACGCGGGCATCGCGATGCTCGACGGCCACGGCCTGCATGCCTTCGCCGCGAAGGCGCGCGGGGCGCTGTCGGGCGTCTCGGGCATCGTGCAGGCGCGCTCGGGCGACCTGTGGCTCAACGCCGTGAACGGCATCAGCCAGTTCCCCGTCGCCGAGGTGGACGCGGCGCTGCGCGATCCCGCCCACCCGATGGCGGGCACGCGCTACGACTACTACGACGGCATGACCGGCGAGCCCGCGATGATGCGGCCCCTGCCCACGCTGGTCGAGGGCAGCGACGGCCGGCTCTGGTTCTCCGCCTCCAACGGCATGGCCGTCCTCGACCCCGCGCACATCGCCCACAACGGCGTGGTGCCGCCCGTCGTGATCGAGGACGTGCAGAGCCAGGGCAAGTCGCACCCGGCCACGCAGGGGCTGACCTTGCCCGAGCACACCACCGAGCTGCACATCGCCTACACGGCGCTGAGCCTGGGCATTCCCGAGCGCGTGGCCTTCCGCTACCGCCTGCAGGGCGTCGACGCGGACTGGCAGGAGGCCGGCAACCGGCGCGAGGCCTTCTACACGCAGCTGAGTCCGGGCGACTACGTGTTCGAGGTGCGCGCCAGCAACGACGACGGTGTCTGGAACGAGGAAGGCGCCCGCCTGCGCTTCCGCATCGAGCCCGCGTTCTACCAGACGCCCTGGTTCGCCGCGCTGTGCGTCGCGGCCGCCATCGCGGGCCTCTGGGCCTGGCACCGCCTGCGCCTGCGCCAGGCCGCCGCGCGCATGCAGAACCGCCTGGACGCGCGCCTGGCGGAACGCGAGCGCATCGCGCGCGAGCTGCACGACACCCTGATGCAGGGCTTCCACGGCCTGATGCTGCGCTTCCAGACCGCCACCGAGCGCATCCCCAAGGAACTCGCCGCGCGCGGCCTGATGGACGCGGCGCTCGATCGCGCGGACGCCGTGCTGATCGAGGGCCGGCACCGGCTGCTCGACCTGCGGCGCGAGGAACAGCCGGCACTGGGCGCGGCGCTGGCCGAGGCGGGCGAGGCCCTGGCGCTGCATCGATCCACGCGCTTCGCCCTGGTCGAGACCGGCACGGCGCGCGCGCTGCGGCCCGACGTCGGCGACGCCTTCCTGCGCATCGGCACGGAGGCGCTGGCCAACGCCTTCAAGCACGCGAAGGCCAGCCGCATCGACGTGGAACTGCGCCACGGCGACGACCAGCTCCGGCTCGTCGTTCGCGACGACGGCGCCGGCATGGACGCCGCGGTGCTGGCCGCGGGCCGACGGCCGGGCCACTGGGGCCTGACGGGCATGCGCGAACGCGCCGGCGAGATCGGCGCGAACCTGTCGCTGCGCAGCCGCCCCGGCGCCGGCACCGAACTGGAACTGCGGCTGCCGGCCGCACGGGCGTATCGTCCGGGTCCGCAGAAGCCAGGTCGCGGCCTGCGCTTCCTCAGGAGCCGCGCCAGGGAGTTCGAGGCATGACGACACCCCACCCCGACACCGACGTCCCGCCGATCCGCGTGATGACGGTCGACGACCACCCGATGCTGCGCGACGGGCTGGCCAGCGCCATCGAGGCCCAGCCGGACATGCGCCTCGTCGCCGAGGCCGAGGACGGCCAGGCCGCCGTGGAGGCGTTCCGCCGCCATCGGCCCGACGTCACGCTGATGGACGTGCGCATGCGCGACATGGACGGCATCGAGGCGCTCGAGCTGATCCGCCACGAGTTCCCCGCCGCGCGCATCGTGATGCTGAGCAGCTACAGCAACGACGCCCAGGTGCTGCGGGCGCTCAAGGCCGGCGCGTGCGGCTACCTGCTGAAGGAAGCGCTGCGCAAGGACCTGATCGACACCATCCGCCTGGTCCATGGCGGCGGCCGCCGCATCCCGCCCGAGCTGGCCATGCAACTGGCCGAGCGCCTGGCCGACGAGCCGCTCACCGAACGCGAGACCACGGTGCTGCGCCTGGCCGCCGCCGGCAACTCCAACAAGCGCATCGGCCACCAGCTGGACATCACCGAAGGCACGGTGAAGGCCCACATGAAGAACATCCTCGGCAAGCTCGATGCGAGCGACCGCACGCACGCGGTCACCCTGGCGCTCAAGCGCGGCATCCTCGAGCTCTGACGATCGCGCCATGCAACGCTTGTCCGCCGCCGACCTCGTCTCCCTGGCGGACGCCGCACGCACCGCCACGCCCTGCGACGCCTGCCGCGCGCTGGTGTGTCCCGGCTGGGAGGCGATGCCCGCGGGCCTGGCTCGCGACGCGCTGGAGCGGGTCGGCACGCTGCGCGATCCGGCGATCGACGAGCCGACCGTGGCCGAACACCACTCACACGGCACGCACGCCTGGTCGGCCGACGCGCCGATCGCGCCGGCCTGGTTCCCCTACAACCGCTGCGACGCGTGGCGCTGCACGCGATGCGCCCGCGCCTTCCTGCGCTACACCGAGTACGGCGGCTACTACACCGAGGAGCGCGTGCGCGAGATCGCGGCGCGCCTGGTGGTGGACGTGCCCGCGGACTGACGCGCGGGTCTGCAAGGGCCTCTGCAGCTTCGAGCCGGACGCCGTCGGCACCATGTCGGATCGACCTCGACGAGCGAGGTTCGATGTGCAGATGCCTGCAGGACGGCAGCGTCTGGCCGCACGCCGCCCCGTCATGCGAATCCCTGATGCTGGGGCAGGTCGTCCAGGATGTCGTACCAGGGGGCCTTGGAGCCGACGAAGATGTGCTCGGTGGGCCGGATCCCGGGATCGCCGGCCAGCGTGCCGAGCGGCACATGCACCCACCGGCCTTCCCGCACGACGGAGTACAGCAGCGAGCCGCAATCGGCGCAGCGCACGTCGTGGTGGTCCGCCCGGCCGAAGCGCTTCAGCCGATCCATGCCGCGCGTGACCTCGAACTTCTCGAGCTCGATCCCGGCCATCGGCTTGAAGGCCGACCCGGTGGTTCGCCGGCAGCGCGCGCAGTGACAGTTGAGTGCGTAGGCGAACGGGCCGTGGACCGCGTATTCGACTTCGCCGCACAGGCATCCGCCGCGCAAGGGCAGTACCAGGTCATCAGGTTTGGGCATCGCATTTCCTGCGGGGGATGGTTTCCTTGCCTGTACGACGATCGGGCACCCGTCGAATCGACCGTCGATATCGGACTTTTCGCCGGAGAGGCACAGATCCCTCGAAAGCCCCGTACACCCCTCAGCCGCACGCCCCCACGTAGCCGCACGACGTGCAGAAGTCGCAGCCGTCCTTGTGGATCATCGTGGCGTTGCCGCACTCCGGGCAAGGGCGGCCGGCCTGCGGGGCGAGCTGGCCGGTGGGGCGCGGGGTGGGTGGCTCGAGCAGGCCGGTGGCGTCCAGCGGGAAGCCGTCCTCGTCGAGCACGCCCAGCATGGCGTAGCGGTGGATCATCAGGCGCGCGACGTAG
>FTDG01002689.1_pt1 | contig 15934 bp, 14 predicted proteins | sample 1639751 | NCBI WGS metagenome assembly FTDG01 (sample SAMEA3914869, study PRJEB12502) | metagenome | biome: forest; material: soil | place: USA | collected 2012-03-12 | depth 0.1 m
GCAGGGTGCCCTGCGAACGGCCGACGCCGTAGTCGCGATAGAACGCCGCGCCGCGCTCGAGGATCAGCGGCACGCTCGCCAGCGTGATGACGTTGTTGATGACGGTCGGCTGCCCGAACAGCCCTTCGACGGCCGGCAGCGGCGGCTTCGCGCGCACGATGCCGCGCCTGCCTTCGAGGCTCTCCAGCATCGCGGTCTCTTCGCCGCAGACGTAGGCGCCGGCGGCCATGCGCACGTGCAGGTGGAAGGCGCGGCCGCTGCCGCAGACGTCGTCGCCGAGGAAGCCCGCGGCCGTCGCGCGTGCGACGGCGGCGCGCATCGTCGATACGGCATCCGGGTATTCGGAGCGGATGTAGACGTAGCCCTGCGTCGCGCCCACCGCGACGGCCGCGATCGTCATGCCCTCGATCAGCATGTACGGGTCGCCTTCCATCGTCATGCGGTCGGAGAAGGTGCCCGAGTCGCCTTCGTCGGCGTTGCAGCAGATGTACTTCTGCGCGGCGTCGAGCGCGCGCACGGTCTTCCACTTGATGCCGGCCGGGAACGCCGCGCCGCCGCGGCCGCGCAGGCCTGATTGGAGCACCGCGTCGACGACGGCCGCGCCGTCCATCGCCAGCGCGTTGCGCAGGCCCGTCCAGCCGCCGTGCGCTTCGTAGTCGGCGAGCGACAGCGGCTCGGTGACGCCCATGCGGCGGAACGTCAGGCGCTCCTGCCTGGCGAGGTAGGGGATCTGTTCGACGAGGCCGTGCCCCGACGCGTGGGCGCCGCCTTCCAGCAGGCCGGCGTCGAGCAGGGACGCGACGTCCTCCGACGCCACCGGGCCGTACGCGACGCGGCCCTGCGCGGTGTCGACCTCGACCAGCGGCTCGAGCCAGAACAGGCCGCGCGAGCTGTTGCGAACGATCGCGACCTCGAGCCCGCGCCGCGCGAACTCGGCCTCGAACGCCGCGGCGACGTCATCCGCGCCGGCCGCGACGGCGGCGGAGTCGCGCGGCACGTGGATACGGTGTGACGTATGCATGCGTTTCATGCCACCACCGCCGCTGCGACGCCGACGAGACGATCGAACTTGTCGGGCGTGACGCGCGCATGCAGGCGCGTGTCGATGCGGATCGCCGGCGACGACGCGCACAGCCCGAGACAGAACACTTCTTCCAGCGTGAACGCACCGTCGGCCGAGGTGTGGTGCGGCGCGCAGCCGAGCGCGCGTCGCGCATGTGCGAGCAGCTCGTCCGCGCCGCACGACTGGCAGGCCTCGGCCCGGCACACCTGCACCACGGTGCGACCCGCGGGCTCGCGGCGGAAGTGGTGATAGAACGTGATGACGCCGTGCACCTCGGCGCGCGAGAGGTTCAGCGCGGCGGCGATGCGTGGCACGACGGCCTCGGGCACGTGGCCGATCGCGTCCTGCACCGCGTGCAGCAGCGGCATCAGCGCGCCGGGGGTGTCCTTGTGCTGCGCGATGAGCGCGTCGACGGTCTCGGCATGGGTCGGCAAAGCGGTGTCCGGCATGGGCTTTCCATGGGTTGAAGGCACGGGTCCAGCGCGCTTTCCATATGTCTCAAATGGCATAATCTTGGATGCGCGCACGTGAGCGAATCTACGGGAGAGAGACGGGCTTCGCAATATGAGCCGCGCGGTGCAAGCGGAGGTGTCGGAGGACATGAAGCTTGTGCTGTCGAACACCTAAGGAGGATCCCGCATGCACATCGTCACGATCAAGCCGCAGTGGACGATCCGCCAACCCGGCGGCGAGGGCGTGTCGCCGCGCCTGCTCGAGTTGCTGGCGCAGGTGCACCAGGAAGGGTCGCTGTCGGGCGTGTGCCGCAAGAATGGGGCGTCGTATCGGCACGCGTGGTCGTTGGTGCGGCAAGGCGAGGAGCAGCTCGGCGCGCCGCTGCTGCTGATGGAACGCGGCAAGGGCTCGACGCTGACGCCGCTCGCCGAGAAGCTCGTCTGGGCGAGCCACCGCATCCACGCGCGGCTGACGCCGGTGCTCGATACGCTGGCTTCGGAGCTGGAAGTCGAGATCGAGCGCGTCGTCGGCACCGCCCCCGCGCAGGTCAGCATCCATGCGAGCCACGGCTTCTCGATCGAGAAGCTGCTCGAGTTCCTCGCCGCGGCGCACGTGACGGTGGAGCGCAAGTACGTCGCGAGCCAGGAGGCCGCGGCCTCGCTGCACGACGGCGCGTGCGACCTCGCCGGCTTGCCCGTCGCGCTCGGCGCGTTCGAGGCGCGCTCGCTGGCGCACTATGCGCGCTGGTTCGACGCGAAGACGACGCGCCTCATCCACGTCGCGACGCGCCACCAGGGCCTGATGGTCGCGCCCGGCAATCCGCGCAAGATCTACGGCGTGCGCGACCTGGCGCGCGCGGACGTGCGCTTCATCAATCGCCAACGCGGCTCGGGCACGCGCTTCCTGCTCGACTGCCTGCTGGCCGACGCGGGCGTCGAGCCGTCGACGATCGCCGGCTTCGAGCAGGGCGAATTCACGCATGCCGCGGTGGCCGCCTACGTCGCGAGCGGCATGGCGGACGCGGGCCTGGGCGTCGAGACGCCGGCGCGCCATTTCAAGCTCGACTTCGTGCCGCTCGCGTCGGAGCGCTACTTCCTGGTCTGCCACGAGCAGTCGTTGCTCAAGCCCGGCGTGCAGGCGACGCGCGACGTCCTGCGCAGCGCGGCGTTTCGCGATGCCGTCGACCAGTTGTCCGGCTACTCGGCCGTGCGCTGCGGCGACGTCGAGACGCTCAAGCAGGCGTTCCCCGACTTCAAGCCGCCACGACCGCGTGGCCGCCCATGAACGACGCTGAGAAATATGCCACGAACACGGCACGGCAATTGCAATCAACCGGGTGATTCGCGCTTGCAGGGTTTTCGGGTTATCCCTTAGACTTGATGCAATGCTGCACCGCACCACGGCGCGACGACCGAATTCCAACTCCGCGAGGCTCTCCATGTCCACCGCTCTCAATTCGAAGTCCTTCAAGTCCGCCCCCGTGATCGAGGTCAACCCGACCTTGCGCGAGCTGGTGGCTGCGATGCCGATCGTGCTGTTCTTCAACGCCGTGCGCGCCGCGTTCTTCGGCAAGCGCGCCTGACCCGCCGCGCCGCGAGGCGCTGCCCGACCGCTCATCCAAGGCTCCGAAGCGTCCGCGTTTCGGGGCCTTCGTCGTTCATGGGCGCTTCGAAACCGGGATGCAAAGGCACCGCGCGCTCGATCAGCGCGGCCGCGTCGTCGAGCAGGAAGTCCTTGAACGCCTGCGTCACCGGTTGCAGGCGCTTGTCGCGGCGATGCACGACGTACCAGTTCAGCATCAGCGGAAAGCCCGCGACGTCGAGCACGCGCAACTCGCCCGAACGCAGCTCGCGGCTGACCGTGTGCGCCGACAGGAAGCTCACGCCCATGCCGGCCATCACGGCCTGCTTGATCGTCTCGGTGCTGCGGATCTCCATCGCGATGCGCAGCTCGGCCATGTCCTGCGCGAGCCCTTCCTCCATCGATTTCCAGGTGTCCGATCCCTTCTCGCGCACGACGAAGGCCTCGCGCATCAGCGTCTCGCGCGGGATCGCGCGCCGGCTAACCAGTACATGAGTGGGCGCAGCGACGATCACGTACGGATGCGGCGCGAAGGGCAGGGCGACGACGTCCGGGTCGGACGGCGGCCGCACCATGATCGCGAGGTCGGTCAGGTTGTCGGCGATGTGCGCCAGCAGGCCCTCGCGGTTGTGCACGGTGAAGTTCAGCGTGACGCCGTCGTGGCGGCTCGCGAAGTCGACCAGCAGGCGCGGGAAGAAGTAGTCGCCCGCGCTGATGACGCCGACGTTGAGCCGGCCGCCGCGGATGCCGCGGAACTGCGCCATCGCGCTTTCCGCGGCGTCGAACTGCGCGATGATCGCGCGGCTGATCTGCAGCAGTTCGAGGCCGGCCGGCGTCAGGTAGATCTTCTTGCCGAACTGCTCGAACAGCTCGTTGCCGGCATGTTCGGCGAGCTTGGCGATCTGCGTCGAGACCGCCGGCTGCGTCAGGCAGAGTTCGTCGGCCGCGCGCGAGAAGCTGAGCAGCCGCGCGACGGCCTCGAAGACCTTCAGCTGCCGCAGCGTCGCGTGCTTCATCTCACCCCATCTCGTGCATGCGCACGCGCCCCTGCTGGTGCGCCATCGTGCGCGCGAGCAGCTTGACGAGCGAGTAGACGGTGTCGATGTGCGGCGTGGGCGTCTCGGTCAGCCGCGCGAGCTCGATCACGGCGCCGACCAGCGCGTCGATCTCGGGCGCGCGGCCGGCCTCGATGTCCTGCAGCATCGACGTCTTGTGGCTGCCGACCTTCTCCGCGCCCGCGATGCGCTTCTCGAGCGTCACGCGGAACTCGATGCCCAGCTTGTGCGCTACCGTCTGCGCTTCGCGCATCATCGAGGCCGCGAGCTCGCGCGAGAGCGGATAGCGGCAGATGTCGGCGAGCGTCGAATGCGCCAGGCCGCTGATCGGGTTGAAGCTGAGGTTGCCCCACAGCTTGAGCCACATCTCGGCGCGGATGTCGGCGAGCACGGGCGACTTGAAGCCGGCGCGTGAGAAGCAGTCGGACACGCGTAGCGCGCGTTCGGTGGTCGAGCCGTCGAGCTCGCCGATGGGGAAGCGGTCGCCCTCGATGTGGCGGACGACGCCTGGCGCGACCAGCTCCGACGCGGGGTAGACGACGCAGCCGAGCACGCGTTGTGCCGTGATGCGCGCGGCGATGGCGCCTTCGGGGTCGACGCTGCGCACGACGGTGCCTTCGAGCACGCCGCCGTGCTTGTGGAAGTACCAATACGGGATGCCGTTCTGCATCGTGACGACGACGGTCCCGGGCCCGAACAGCTTCGGCACGTCGCTCGCGACCGCCTCGAGCTGGTGCGCCTTCATCGCGAGCACAACGATGTCCTGCGGCCCGGCGTGGTCGTAGCGATCGGTCGCGGCGACGTTGGTCGCGACCTGCTGCGTGCCGTCGTTCGCGACGAGACGAATGCCGCGCGCGCCGATCGCGGCGAGGTTGTCGCCGCGCACGATGAATGTCACATCCTCGCCTGCCAGCGCGAGCTTCGCGCCCACGAGGCCGCCGATGGCGCCGGCGCCGATCACTGCTATCTTCATTGCGATCTCCAGGAGTTGAAATCCCTTGCCGGCTCGGGTCGTATACGGGTCACCCGTATCGGTTCGAGAGCGTGCCGATGCCGTCGATCTCGACCTCCACCACGCTGCCCGGCTTCATCGACCCGACACCCACCGAGGTACCGCACAGGATGACGTCGCCCGCGTGCAGCGTGAGGTCGAACGAGATCGCGCTGACCAGCGTCGCGACGGAGAACCGCATGTCGCTGATCGGATAGCGCTGGCGGACTTCGCCGTCGAGGCGCGTGGTGACGGTCAGCGCGGCGGGATCGAGCCCGGTCGCGACGACCGGGCCCATCGGGCAGAACGTGTCCTGGCCCTTGGCGCGATCCCATTGGGTGAACGACGGGTCGCGGTTCAGGATCTCGGCGACCGTCACGTCGTTCGCGCAGGTGTAGCCGAACACGTGATCCAGCGCGTCGGCTTCGGCGACGGCCGTGCAGGTGCGTCCGATCACGATGCCCAGCTCGCCTTCGAAGACGACCTTGGCCGCGCGGTGCGGTGGCCGGATGCGCTCGCCGTGCGCGCTCCACGAGTTCGGCGCCTTCAGCAGGTACAGCGGCTCGGCCGGCGCGCCGAGCTGCAGCTTCGCGGCGAGCGCGTGGAAGTTGTTCCACAGCGCGATGACCTTGGTCGGCGCGCTCGGGCTCAGCAGCCGGACGTCGGCGAGCGCGAGCGTCTCGCCGGTCGCGTCGTTCGGGCCGAACAGCTCGCCCACGCGGACGTGGATGCGGTCGTCGTGCAGCGTGCCGAAGCCGGCGCGGCCGGCCTGGTCGAAACGAACCCATCGTTGTTGCATGGCGGGCCTTCGTGGTCTGGTGGTTCGGTGGTTCGGAGACTCAGATGCCCAGTTCGCAGTCGCGCGACCGGGCCCAGTCGAAGGACTTCGAGCGCGCGTTGCCGCGCTGCTCGAAGGCGATCGCCGCGCGATGGGCGGCGCACTTCTTCTGCTCGATCATGTCGACCAGGAACTCGCAGTCGTACGCGCGCAGCAGGTGCGGCTGGTGCGTCTCGAGATAGTGGCGGACGCGGGTCGCGCCGTCCTCGTGGCGCGACTGCAGCGACTGCCAGGTCGCGGCATCCCAGTGCCAGCGCAGACCGAGCTCGTAGAACGCCGCGTTGTAGGCGTCGAGATCGGCATCGTTGGACGTGGTCGGAACGTTGTGCATGGCTTGCTCCTTCAAGGTGGATCGACGTCGGGCCTGTCTTCCTGCTTCCAGCCCGCATCGGGACTCTAGGAAGACCGGCGCATCAATGACAGTCAATCTTTTCTGGGCAAACCATTCGCGATCGATGATGCGCCGATCGCATACGGTGTGACGTATCCATGCCGCGGCCCCGCAGGCGCGCGCCCGCGCCGCGCAGCGCGCGTCAAGCGTTGGCCGGAGCGGTCAGATGACCTTCTCGGCGCGCAGCATCGCCAGATCGTCCTGGCTGTAGCCGAGCTCGCGCAGCACCTGGTCGGTGTGTTCGCCAAGCAGTGGCGCGCGCGTGACCTCGGTCGGGCTGTCCGACATCTTGATCGGGTTGCCGACGGTCGTGTAGCGGCCGCGCGCGGGGTGGTCGACATCGACGATCGTGCCGCTCGCGCGCAGCGCCGGGTCGGCCGCGATCTCCTTCATCGACAGGATCGGGCCGCAGGGGATGTCGAACTGGTTCAGGATCTCCATCGCCTCGAACTTGGTCTTCGTCATCGTCCATTTCTCGATGCGCGCGAAGATCGGCTTGAGGTGCAGCAGGCGCGCGGCGGGAGTCTTGTAGGCTTCGTCGTTGATCCATGACTCCTCGCCGATCACCTTGCACACGGCGGGCCACACGGCGGCCTGCGTGATGAAGTAGATGTAGGCGTTCGGGTCGGTCTCCCAGCCCTTGCACTTCAGGATCGACCCGGGCTGGCCACCGCCCGACGCGTTGCCCGCGCGCGGGACGGCGTCGCCGAAGTGGCTGTCGGGGTATTGCGGATACTCCTTGAGCACGCCGGTGCGTTCGAGCCGCTGCTGGTCGCGCAGCTTCACGCGGCACAGGTTGAGCACGGCGTCCTGCATCGGCGCGAGCACGCGCTGGCCCCGGCCCGTCGTCTCGCGCTGGAACAGCGCCGCGACGATACCGAGCGCGAGGTGCAGGCCCGTGCCGCTGTCGCCGATCTGCGCGCCGGTGACGGTGGGCGGGCCGTCGTCGAAGCCGGTGGTGGACGCCGCGCCGCCGGCGCATTGCGCGACGTTCTCGTAGACCTTGCAGTCCTCGTACTGGCCGGGACCGAAGCCCTTGACCGACGCGAGGATCATGCGCGGGTTGACGTCCTGGATGTGCGCCCACGTCACGCCCATGCGATCGAGCGCACCGGGCGCGAAGTTCTCGACGAGCACGTCGCAATACCGGATCAGGGTATCGAGCACCTCGCGGCCTTTCCCGGTCTTGGTGTCGAGCGTGATCGAGCGCTTGTTGTGGTTCAGCATCGTGAAGTAGAGGCTGTCCGCGTCGGGGACGTCGCGCAGCTGCCCGCGCGTCGCGTCGCCTTCGCCGGCGCGCTCCACCTTGATGACGTCGGCGCCCATCCACGCCAGCAGCTGCGTGCACGTGGGGCCCGATTGCACGTGCGTGAAGTCCAGGATGCGGACGCCGTCCAATGCCTTGCTCATTCGAAGTCTCCGGAGGTCTGTTCGCCGCAGGAGCCGGGTGCGATGGCGAGGGCGATCGCGCCAGGCTGCTGTGGCGAACAGGCCCTTCATGCGCGTGGCATCGAAGGCCTGTCCGTCGTCATGACGGCTGACTGTACGCCGCCACCTGCGCCTCGAGGTCCGCGAGACGCTTGCGCAGCGCGCGGTCCTCGTTGAAGCGGCTGGTCTCGTCGCGGATCACCGCGGCGATCGCCACGGGCTTGCCGTCCGGCCCGTTCAGCATCGCGACGGTGAACGCGATCGACAGCGCGCTCCCGTCCCGATGCACCGCCGGCACGCGCAGCAGCGTCGTGCCGTACTTCGTCTCGCCGGTGCGCATCGTCTGCGCATACCCGTCACCGTGTCGCCGGCGCAGGCGCTCGGGGATGATCAGGTCGAGCGACTGGCCGATCGCCTCGCGCTCCGTGTAGCCGAACATGCGCTCGCACGCCGGGTTCCAGAAGATCACGCGGCTGGCGGCGTCGGTGACGACGACGGCGTCGCCGACCGCCGCGAGCAGCTGCGCGAGATCGATGGTCGCCTGGGTCGCCGGCACGGCGAGCGTGGACACCCTCACACCGCCTTGGCGGCGTGCAGCGTGGCGATCGCGTCGGCGTCGTAGCCGAGTTCAGCGAGCACCTCGTCGGTGTGTTCGCCCAGCAGCGGCGAGCCGGTGATCTCGGGCTTCAGGTCGGAGAACTTGATGGGGCTGCCGACGGTCAGGTAGGTTCCGCGCTCCTTGTGCGGCACTTCCGTGATCGTGCCGCTCGCGCGCAGCGACGGGTCGTTGGCGAGCTCCTTCATCGTCAGCACCGGCGCGCACGGGATGTCGAACTTGCGCAGGATGTCGACCGCCTCGAACTTGGTCTTGTCCTTGAGCCATTCCTCGATCGTCGCGAAGATCTGCGTGATGTGCGGCTGGCGCGCCTTCGCGGTGTTGTAGTCTGGATCGTTGACCCACTCCGGCTTGCCGATGGCCTTGGCGATCGGCTCCCACGCGTGGCCCTGGATCGTGAAATAGATGTAGGCGTTCGGGTCGGTCTCCCAGCCCTTGCACTTGAGCACCCAGCCTGGCTGGCCGCCGCCGCCGGCGTTGCCGCCGCGCGGCACGACGTCGCTGAACGTGCCGTGCGGATACTGCGGATACTCCTCGAGGAATCCGAGGCGGTCGAGGCGTTGCTGGTCGCGCAGCTTGACGCGGCACAGGTTGAGCACGCTGTCCTGCATCGACACCGCGACCTTCTGCCCCTTGCCCGTCTGCTGGCGGCCGATGATGGCCGTCAGGATGCCGATGGCCAGGTGCATGCCGGTGTTGCTGTCGCCGAGCGCCGCGGCGCTGACGGTGGGCGGGCCGTCCCAGAAGCCGGTCGTCGACGCCGCGCCGCCGGCGCACTGCGCGACGTTCTCGTAGACCTTCAGGTCGTCGTAGTGGTGGCCGTCGCTGAAGCCCTTGACCGACGCGACGATCATCTTCGGGTTCAACGACTGGATGTACTCCCACGTGAAGCCCATGCGGTCGAGCGCGCCCGGCCCGAAGTTCTCCACCAGCACGTCGGACTCCTTGATCAGCTTCTCGAGGACCGCCTTGCCTTCGGGCTTCTTCGTGTCGAGCGTCAGCGAGCGCTTGTTGCTGTTCAACATCGTGAAGTACAGCGCGTCGACGTTGGGGATGTCGCGCAGTTGCGTACGCGTGACGTCGCCCGAGCCGGGGCGCTCCACCTTGATGACGTCCGCGCCGAACCACGCCAGCATCTGCGTGCACGCCGGGCCCGCCTGCACGTGCGTGAAGTCGATGATCTTGATGCCCGCGAGGGGCTTGTTGCCAGAGGTCGTGTCAGCCATGTCGTGTTGCTCCAGTTGTCTCGAAAATCGTGTCGTGCGTCTCGCCGCCTCGTGGACGGCGGACTACTTCTTGATCGCCGCCTTGGCGGGATTGAGGTTGGTGATGCGGCCGCTCTCGGTGCCGGCGGTCTCGTCGATCACGGCGTTGATCAGCGTCGGCTTGCCGGAGGCGATCGCCTCGGTCATCGCCTTGTGCAGCTCGTCGGCGGTGGTCGCGTGCACGCCCACGCCGCCGAACGCCTGCATCATCAGGTCGTAGCGCGAGTTCTTGACGAACACCGTGGGCGCGACGTCGCCGCCGCGCGGGTTGGTGTCGGTGCCCTTGTAGATGCCGTTGTTGTTGAAGACGACGATGCAGACGGGCAGGTCGTAGCGGCAGACGGTTTCGACCTCCATGCCGCTGAAGCCGAACGCCGAGTCGCCTTCGATCGCGATGACTTGCTGGCCGGTCGTGACCGCCGCGGCGACCGCGAAGCCCATGCCGATGCCCATGATTCCCCACGTGCCGACGTCGAGGCGTTTGCGCGGCTCGTACATGTCGACGATGCTGCGCGCGAAGTCCAGCGTGTTGGCGCCCTCGTTGACGAGGATCGCCTCGGGGTTGGCCTTGACGATGTCGCGCACGACGCTCAGCGCGCTGTGGAAGTTCATCGGCGACGGCCGCGCGGCGAGCTGCTCGGCCATCTTGGACATGTTCTTGTCCTTGCGGTCGGCGATGGCGCTGGTCCACTCGGCGGGCGGCTTCGCCCAGTCGGCGCCCATGCCTGCGAGCAGCGCCGCGACGCACGAACCGATGTCGCCGACGAGCGGCGCGTCGATCGCGACGTTGCTGTCCATCTCGGTCGGTGCGATGTCGATCTGGATGAACTTCTTCGGGCCCTTGTCCTGCGCCCACGTCTTGCCCTTGCCGTGCGACAGCAGCCAGTTCAGGCGCGCGCCGACCAGCAGGACGACGTCGGCCTCGGCCAGCACGAACGAGCGCGTGGCCGACGCGGACTGCGCGTGCGTGTCGGGCAGCAGGCCCTTGGCCATCGACATCGGCAGATACGGGATACCGGTATGTTCGACGAGCGCGCGGATGTCGGCGTCGGCGCGCGCGTACGACGCGCCCTTGCCCAGCAGGATCAACGGCCGCTTCGCGCCCTTGAGCAGGTCGAGCGCGCGCTGCACCGTGTCGGGCGCGGGGATCTGGCGCGGCGCGGGGTCGACCACCTTGATCAGCGACGCGCGGCCCGCGGCGGCGTCCATGGTCTGCGAGAACAGCTTGGCCGGCAGGTCCAGGTACACGCCGCCCGGACGGCCCGACAGCGCGGCGCGGATCGCCCGCGCGATGCCGACGCCGATGTCGCGCGCGTGCAGCACGCGGAATGCGGCCTTGCACAGCGGCTTGGCGATCGCGAGCTGGTCCATCTCTTCGTAGTCGCCTTGCTGCAGGTCGACGATCTCACGCTCGCTCGAGCCCGAGATCAGGATCATCGGGAAGCAGTTGGTCGTCGCGTTCGCGAGCGCGGTCAGGCCGTTGAGGAAGCCCGGCGCCGAGACGGTCAGGCAGATGCCCGGCTTGGCCTGCAGGTAGCCGGCGGCGGCGGCGGCGTTGCCCGCATGCTGCTCGTGGCGGAACGAGATCATGCGGATGCCCTCGGCCTGCGCGAGACGCGTGAGGTCGGTGATCGGGATGCCGGGCACGCCGAAGATCGTGTCGATGCCGTTGAGCTTCAGGGCGTCGATGACCAGGTGGAAACCGTCGGTCGTCGCGGGCGCGTCGTCCGCGACGCGTGCGTCGGCAGCCGCGGCGGCCGGGCGGGTTTCGAGGACGGATGACATGTCTCTCCTTTTTGTGCACCGCACACCCCACGGGCTGCGCTGCCAAGCTTCTTGGACTGACCCGTGCCGGTGTCGGCGACTGGCGCCGCGCCGCTCGCGGATCTGGAAGCCCGACTATGATTGGCGAGGTCAATTCAAGCCGTTGACTCCGGTCAAGATTCGAGAAATTCGCGCCCGTCATGCCGTCGTTGAGCAGTCATCCAGAACGCAATGTCATTCGTCTCGAGCTGAAGCACAACGCGATCCTCGACGACCTCACCGACGACGACCGGGCGCAGCTCGAGCCGCACCTCGACATCGTCGACGCGCACAAGGGCGAGTTCCTGCTGCACCAGGGCGTGCGCGAGATGGAGCAGTACTTCATCCTCGACGGCATCCTCAAGCGCGTCGTCTCGAACAAGGACGGCAAGGAGATGATCCTGCGCTTCGCCGGCGAGCGCGACATGGAGACGAGCTACGCGGCCTGGCGGCTCGGCACGCCGACGCCGTACGGCATCGTCTCGGTGACGAAGGCGCGCGTCGCGCGCATGCCGCTGCCCGAATGGGTGGCCTTCCTCGACCGGCGGCCCGAGACCAAGGCGCGCTTCGAGTACCAGGTGATGGAGGTGATGAGCGAGATCATGGCCCACACCATCACGCTGCACCTGCTCGACGCGCCGGGCCGCGTTCAGCGCTTCCTGCGCAAGCACCCGGAGCTGAGCGACCGCATCCCGCAGAAGGAACTGGCGGCGCACCTGAACCTGTCGGCCGAGACGCTCAGCCGGCTGCGCCACAAGAAAGTTTGACCCCCACGCCCGCCGCCCCGGAGGGGCGCTCCGCGAGCGGCCCCGCAAAGCCGGCTCCGCCCCTCCCTTGAACTTCAGGGAGTCGTATGAGCGGCAGCGCCGGGGGCCGATGGTCCCGCGGCGCATCGACCGTTTGCTGCTTTCAGATTCTTGTCGGGTCGGCGTTGACCTCGGCGATGCGCTTGCGTCGCATCGGCGCGAGCACGAGCTTGGACAGCAGCCCGGCGACGATCGTGATCGCCGCGGTGAAGATGAAGACGCGGTCCCAGTTGCCGCCGGCCGACAGGATCGAGCCGAGCGGCACGAGCAGGGCGGCGGTACCCTTGGCCGTATACATCGTGCCGGCGTTGGCCGCGGCGTTCTTCACGCCGAAGGTGTCGGCGACGAGTGCGGGGAAGATCGAGAACAGCTCGCCCCAGCACAGGAAGATCAGCGCCGCGAACGTCATGAACGCGTACGGGTCGTGGCCGAACTTCATCATGCCCAGCAGCGCGAGGCCCTCGCCGATGAAGACGACCATCATCGTGTTCTCGCGCCCGAAGCGGTCGGACAGGAAGCCGCACAGCGGCCGCGTGAAGCCGTTGGCGAGGTTGTCGATGGCCAGCGTCATCGTGAGCAGCGGCAGGCCGATGCCGAACAGGTTCATCGGGATGCGCGAGAGGCCGTAGTCCTTGGCGATCGGCCCGATCTGCGCCGTCGCCATCAGGCCGCCGGCGGCGACCGCGACGAACAGCACGTAGGTCAGCCAGAACACGCCGGTCTTGACCATCTGCGGCGTCGAGTAGTCGACCTTGGTCATCACCAGGCGCGACGGCACGGCCACCCCCTTGGGCGGCACCGGCTTGACCATCGCCATCGAGATCAGGAAGATGCACGCGCCCTGCAGGATGCCGAAGAACAGGAACGTGTGCTCGTAGCCCGAGCTGACGATCATCGACGCGATCGGGATCACCGTGAGCGCGGCGCCGGCGCCGAAGCCCGCGGCGGTCAGGCCGGCGGCCAGGCCGCGCTTGTCCGGGAACCACTTCAGCGCATTGCCGACGCAGGTGCCGTAGACGCAGCCCGCGCCCAGGCCGGCGACGACGGCGCCGAGGTAGAGCAGCGGCAGCGAGTCGGCGATCGAGTTCAACACCCAGCCGAGCCCGGCCAGCACGGCGCCGGCGGCGATCACCGGCCGCGGCCCGAACCGGTCGACGAGCCAGCCTTCGACCGGCACGAGCCAGGTCTCGACGACGACGAAGATCGAGAACGCGAGCTGGATCGCCGACAGGCCCCAATGGTGGTGCGCCTCGATCGGGTTGACGAACAGCGTCCAGCCGTACTGCAGGTTGGCGATGAGGCCCATGCAGACGATGCCCAGCACGAGCTGGCCCCATCGGAAGGCGGGATGCGATTTCACTTCTTCGGCGGTGCTGTCGATGCGGCCTTCAAGGCGGCCGTCGGTGCGCACGGGCGCCGGGCGGTGCCGGGCGGCGGCTTCATGGCTGATCATGGGTGAGTCCTCGGGGTGCACTGGGGAACGCGCACGCGTGGCGCGCGGCGATGGGCGGAGAGCGCGCGAAGCGCGTGCAGCAGGCTCAGGATCGGGGTCGGGGCGCAAGGGCGCCAGCGGCGTGGCCAGGCGGCTTCGGGCAGCGCGCCGCCGGCGGCGCGCGATGAAGGGCAGCGTGGGTCATGGTCGGGGTTGTCTCTCGTTGGTGCAGGCTGCGCCGTGTCCAGCGCGCCTCGCGTCGTCGCGGTGGCGCGTCCACGGTCTGCCTGCGTTCTCGGGCAGTCGTCGCGACCGGTCCGATGCGCCCGAGATGACGAGCGACGTGCGATGCAACCGGCGTGATTTCAATGTCGGACGAGTCGGCCGAATTTCTCTTGACGGGCGTCAACTTTCGAGCAATCGGACGTGCGGGCAGACCCGCGTGTGCAGCGCAGCATCGACGAGTCGGGGCGGACGTGCGGACGCGGCGCGCCGGGCGCCGGCGCGCCGCGGGCGTCGCGGGCGTCGCGGGCCGCGCACGAGTTGCGCCACGCCGCCCGGTCGGCGGCCATCGTGTCAGGCCCGACGGCTCAGGCGTGCACGGGCAGCCGCACGCCTTGCGCAGTCAGCTCGAGGACGCGGTCGCAGCGCGCGGCGGCCGGGGGCGAGTGCGTCACCATCAGCACGCCCGCGCCGGTGCGGCGCGCGGCGTCGACGAGCACGTCCATCACCAGGCCCGCGCTGCGCGGATCGAGATTGCCGGTCGGCTCGTCGGCCAGTACCAGCACCGGTTCGTGCACCAGCGCGCGCGCGATCGCGACCCGCTGCAACTGGCCGCCCGACAACTGGCGCGGCGCGCGCGCGCCGAGGCCGTCGAGCCCGACCGCCGCCAGCATCTTCGCGACGCGGTCGCCGCGCGGCCGCCCGAGCAGTTGCAGCGGCAGGCCGACGTTGTCGGCGACATCGAGGTGCGGCAGCACGTGGAACGCCTGGAACACGAAGCCGAGCTGCTCGCGCCGCAGCCGTGCGGCCTCGGGCTCGCTGAGCCCCAGCACGTCGCGGCCGGCGAGCGTGACCGAGCCGGCGTCGGCGGTGTCGAGGCCGGCGATGCAGTTCAGCAACGTCGACTTGCCGACCCCCGATTCGCCGAGCAGCGCGACGAGCTCGCCGCGCGCCATCGCGAGGGCGACATCGGAGAAGACGAAGGTGTCGGCAAAGCGCTTGGCGAGGCCGGAGACGCGCAACAGCGGCGCGGCGGCAGGAGCAGGGGTGTCGGTCATCGGCCGCGAGCATACGGGATCCGGCGCGCGTCGTCCGGCCGGGCGCCGCGGAGGGCCGTCGCTCCACAGCGCTGGTGTCGGATGGCCGCGCAGACGTAAAGGGTTGCAAGAATCCGCATTTCCATCCCTGCAATGAGGCCGCGGCGCTGTTGACTTTCGCGCGGCTGCCGCACAATCTTCGGTAGAAGGCGCGCCGCCGGCACCGCTCCGACGTGACGGGAACGGCTGGAAATGCCCCGGACATCGGGCTTTCGGATTGCCCGGCCGGTGGTCGAATGCGCTTCGATGTTTTCTTTTGAGGTGGATGGGTGACGCTTGAAATCGACTCCTCGACGTTGACCGGGCTGGTGCGCGTCCTCGACCGCCGCAGCAGCCGGTTCTGGGGCGCCGCGGCGGCCGTGGCGGCGCTGGCGTGCGTCGGCGCGGCGACCGCGCTCGGCTGGCTGGCCGGCGGCCGTGCCTGGGCCGTCGCGCTCAGCGTCGCGCTGTTCTTCGCGCTGGCGGCGCTGGTGCTCGCCGGCCTGGTGATCCAGCTGGCCCGCACGGTGGCCGACTCGCGCGCCCGCCAGGTGCTGCATGCGGTCGACGACGACCTCACCGGCTTGTCCAACCGACGCCATTTCCTCGAACTGGTGGAGCGCGAATTCGCGCGCTGCCGCCGCTACGGCGACGACGGCGCGATCCTGCTGATCGATGCCGACCACCTGCGCCGCATCAACGAACATCTCGGCCAACTGTGCGGCGACGCGCTGCTGCTCGAAGTCACCAAGCGCGTCGGTGCCACGCTGCGCCAGCCCGACCTGCTCGCGCGCTTCGGCGGCGCCGAGCTGGCCGTCTTCCTGCCCAACACAGACCCGCTGGGCGCGCTCGACGCCGCCGAGCGCATCCGCCAGCAGGTCGCCTCGTCGCCGTACCAGTGGCAGCAGACGCAC
>FTDG01001749.1_pt1 | contig 15932 bp, 21 predicted proteins | sample 1639751 | NCBI WGS metagenome assembly FTDG01 (sample SAMEA3914869, study PRJEB12502) | metagenome | biome: forest; material: soil | place: USA | collected 2012-03-12 | depth 0.1 m
CGCCTCGAGGGCCGCTTCGTCCTGTTCGACGACGGTCTCCACGAGACGCGAACGCGCGCGCCGCGCCGCCTCCGCGAGCTCGGGCGGGATGTCCAGATCGAGCGCCTTGGCCGTCGCGTCGTCGCGCTCCCAGACGCGCGCGCGCATCGCGAGCAGGTCGACGACGCCGCGGAAGTCGCCTTCCGCGCCGATCGGGATCTGCACCGGCACGGCGACGACGCCCAGGCGCTCCTCGAGCATCGCGACGACGCGCGCGAAGTCGGCACCGACCCGGTCGAGCTTGTTGACGAAGGCGATGCGCGGCACGCGGTACTTGTCCGCGAGTCGCCAGTTCGTCTCCGTCTGCGGCTCGACGCCGGCCACGCCGTCGAACACGACGACCGCGCCGTCGAGCACGCGCAGCGAGCGGTTGACTTCGATGTTGAAGTCGATGTGCCCGGGGGTGTCGATCAGGTTGATCTGCGTGTCGCGCCAATGCACGGTGGTGGCCGCGCTGTTGATCGTGATGCCGCGCTTGCGTTCCTGCGGGTCGAAGTCCATCACGGTCGTGCCGTCGTTGACGTCGCCGATGCGGTGGTGCTCGCCCGTGTAGAACAGGATGCGTTCGGTGGTCGTCGTCTTGCCGGCGTCGACATGGGCGATGACGCCGATGTTGCGCACGTTGCGCAGCGTGACGGGGCGGAGGGGGCTGGTCGAGGTCATGGTGAATCCTTGCAGGCCGCGCGACGGGAAAGTGGTTGGCGTCGCGCGTGCCGATGGGTCTGCTGGTGGCAGCGACCCGCCGGCATTCACCGGGGGGTCAACTGCGTCGTTCGGGGTGCCTGTGGCCGGGACACAGGCGTGGGTCGTCCACGCTCCGGCGGTCGGAAATCGTGGCGATCAGCTTGTCGTAGGTGCGCATGGCGGTCGATCGAGTGCGAATGAGGCGAAGCGTGAAAAACGAAACCCCGGGAAGCTCGCGCCTGCCGGGGTCGGGGTGATCGGCAGGGCTCAAGCGGCCCTGTCGACGGATGTCGAAAGGGCGCTCAGGTGGCGGACAAATCCTTGATCACTCGGGTCGTTTTCATGATGGTCATCATTATCCCGCGGCGCGAATGCCGGCACAAGACGTGAGGGCTTCGCGTGCGGCGGCGTTGCAACGGGGCACAGGCCGTGAGCGCGCGACCGCTCCGGAGCGAGCGGCCCAGCCCCCGCGGGGGGCGACTCGCGCAGCGAGTGGGGGCGGTCATGTCCGCGCGAGCTGCTCGCGCACGACCATCAGCGCGAACCCGAGCAGGTTCTCGCCTTGCCACTGCAGCGGATCCGCCGCGCGCGGATCCTTGGCGGCGAGGCCGATGCCCCAGATCGCGTCGACCGGGCTGGCTTCCACGAGCACGCGGGGCGCGGTGTCGCGCAGGAAGCGCCGCAGCTTGCCGGCCTGGCCGAACTTGGCCGCGTTGCCGCGCACGACGGCGTCGAACCGGTGCGCGGCCCAGCGCGCGTCGTCGTAGCCGGCGACGCCGCGCCCGAGGTGCTTCGCCGCGTCGGGCGAGCCGGCCGCGAGGATCTTCGCGAGCGTCGCGCGGTCGTCGAACAGGCGCGCCTTTTCGGCCATCATGAAGTGCTCGGCGCTCGCGTAGACGATGCCGTCCACCTCGAAGCGCGCCGGGTACCACTGGCTGAAGCAGCTCGCCGAGACCGCGCCGTCGGCGCGATCACGATGGCCCCAGAAGTGGAGGTAGTCGAAGGAGTCGCCGGCGCGCACGCGCGCCTGCAGGTCGATGAGTGAAATGGGCGTGGACATGGGCGTTCAGTCGATGGTGCTTGCCAGCAGCCGGGTGTACAGCGCGAGGTCCGCGTCGGAGAAGCAGCAGAACACGACGAGATCGAGCCGGCTCGCGGCCTCCGCGGCTCGCACGGTGTCGATGGCGATCCGGGCCGCGGGCTCCGCGGGATAGCCGTAGACCCCGGTGCTGATGCACGGGAACGCGATCGAGCGCGCGCCGAGCGCCGCCGCCGTCTCGAGCGAGCGCCGATAGCACGATGCGAGCAGGTCGGCCTCGCCTTGCGCGCCGCCGCGCCACACCGGGCCGACGGTGTGGACGACGTGGGCCGCGGGCAGCCGGTATCCGCGCGTCGCCTTCGCGTCACCGGTCTTGCAGCCGTGGAGCAGGCGGCATTCGGCCAGCAGCTCCGGCCCCGCGGCGCGGTGGATCGCGCCGTCGACGCCGCCGCCGCCGAGCAGCGAGCTGTTCGCGGCGTTGACCACGGCGTCGACTTGCAGGCGGGTGATGTCGTCGCGCACGGCGCGCAGGAGCGTGGGCATGTCGCGTCGGGAAATGGAAAGGCGCAGTATCGCCGAAAGAGTTGCTTTGTACAACTAACGAGCGGCGAGAAGCACGCCGCCCGCACGTTTCGCGTCAGCTTTTGCGGCTACGCTGCGGCACCGTCACGACGAGAGGAGCCGCTTCATGGCCGACGACCGCCCCACCGAGCCGCCGCGCTTCGCCGGCTTCTGGCGCCGCCTGTTCGCGTTCGTGATCGACATGGTCGTGCTCGCCGGCGTCGGCTGGGCGCTGGGCGCGCTGATGTTCGAGACGCTCGCGCAGCTCGGGGCCTGGGGCCGGCTGGTCGGCTTCGTGGTGGCGGGGATCTACTTCGGCTTGCAGGAAGGCACGCTGGGCGGCGGCCAGACGCTCGGCAAGCGCGTCGTCGGGATCCGCGTCCTGGATCTCGCCGGCCAGCCGCTGAGCGTCGGCTGCGCGTCCGCGCGCTATGCGATCTTCGGCGTGCCGTACTTCCTGAACAACGCGATGCTGCCGCCGTCGCTGCTGGTTTCGGAGCCGGCGGGGATGATGCTCACGCTGCTGGTGTTCGGCGTCGGCGGCGCGATCTTCTGGCTGCTGGTCTTCAACCGGCCGAGCCGGCGATCGCTGCACGACATCGCGATCGGCGCGATCGTCGTGCACGCGCGCGAGACCGCCGTGCCGCGCGTGCCGCCGATGTGGCGCGGCCACGTCGTGGCGGTGGCGCTCCTGCTCGGGGCGAGCATCGTCGCGCCGTTCGTGCTGCAGCGCATGATGCTGCACGGGCCGTTCGAAGGCATGCTGGCCTTGCAGTCGACGATCGCCGCGCAGCCCGGCGTGCGCTACGCGTCGGTGCGCGACCTGACGGCCTCGCGCTTCGGCTCGCAAGGCCCGAGCATCGAGCGCTCGCTCGTCGTGACGGCGACCATCGACGGCGATCCGCACGACGTCGGCGCCCAGCCCGAGCGCCTGGCGGCCCTCGTGCTCAAGGCCTACCCCGGCGCGGCGACGGCCAACTGGATCGTCATCGCGTTCGCGCACGGCTTCGACATCGGCATCGCCACCGGCTACGTGAGCGGCGGCTTCCGCTACACGCCGGCGCAATGGCTCGACCGCATCGCGGGCGGCGCGCAGGGCTAGAGCGCGAGCGGCCCGCCGCGGCGCAGCGCGTCCAGCACGACCTTGGTCGAGAAGCTGCGCACGTTGGCGTCGTGCAGCAGGCAGGCGGCGCAGAACGCATCGTAGGCCGGCAGGTCGCGCACGACGACGACGAGCGCGATGTCGTACGCGCCCGCGACGGCGTAGCACTGTTGCACCTCGGCGCGGGCGCAGACCTTGTCCGTGAAGGCGCGCTGCGCCTGCGCCGATTCGTCGATCAGGTCGACGTCGACGAGCGCCGTGAAGTGCAGCCCGAGCGCGGCGCAATCGAGCGTCGCGACCTCGGCGGCGATCACGCCGGCGGCGCGCAGGCGCGCGAGCCGGCGCTGGACGGCCGCGGCCGACAGGCCGACCTGCGCGCCGACCGTCTCGGCGGATTGGCGCGTGTCGCGTTGCCAGAGCTCGAGGATGCGGCGGTCGTGGGCGTCGAGGGAAGTCATCGAGAGGATGCGGGCAGGCCGCGCGAACAGGGATGCGAATGCGGCGAGGCCGCGCCGCGCGGCCGCGGCTTGCGGCCGGGCGACGCGGGCGGCGGCGGACACTCGTCGCTCGCGGATTATCCGCAGTCACCGCTCAAGGAAGCCTTCTCGATGATCGACCATCTCTCGCTCGGCACGCACCGCTACGCGGACGCCGTCGCCTTCTACGAACGCGTGCTCGCGCCGCTGGGCATGCACCTGCAGCGCGACAACGGCAAGGAGGCCGGCTTCGGCAGCGACGCGAGCTGGTGCTTCTGGCTGTATCCCGCGCCGGCCGACCAAGCGGTGATCGCCCCGGGCGTGCACGTCGCGCTCGCCGCGCCGTCGCGCGAGGCGGTGCTGGCCGCGCACGAGCTCGCGCTCGCCGCACGGGGCAAGGACATCTTCTCGCCGCGCCTGCGCCCCGACGTCAACGAGACCTACTTCGGCGCGATGTTCCACGACCTCGACGGCCACCGCATCGAGGTCGTGACGCACGCGGCGTGAGCCGGGTTCAAGCCGCCAGGGGCGCGATCGGCACCGCCTCGCTCGCCTCGTCCCTGATGCTCGCGTCGGGGCGCTCGTAGCTGCCGACGAGGCAGCCGCTGGCGATGGCGTCGTCCGCGAGCAGCGTCATCAGCGCGTCGCGGCCGGGTGACTCCGGCAGCGGGGCGGAACCGGCGAGCGCGAATACCTGGAACGCGTATCGATGCACGCCGTGGCCCGGCGGCGGGTCGGGCGGCAGCCAGCCGTGCTGCAGGTAGGAGTTGCGGCCCAGGCGGGCGTCGAGCGGCGCGTCGGCCGCGCCGTCGAGCGCGCCTTCCCGGAGCGAGCATTCGTCCGGCGCGAGGCCGACCGCGATCGCGTGCACCAGCGGGTGCGGCGTCGGCGAATCGGCGTCCTCGACGATCAGCACGACCGAGCGGGTCTCGGCCGGCAGCCCGCTCCACTGCAGCGGCGGCGAGCGGCCGTCGCCGTCGGCCGTGCAGGCGACGGGCAGCGGCCCGTGGTCGACGAAGGCGAGGCTGGTCACGGCGATGGCGCCCTGGCCGGCGCGCAACGGCAGGCGGGCGAAGGCGATCTGGTCGATGCCGGCGCGCTGGTCGCGCAGGGCGTGGCCGACGAAGTCGGGCAGGTTCTCGAGCATGGCGGCGTTCCGGGTCGATGTGGCGTCGGCTCGGATCGAGCAAGCGTCGTGCGCACGCGCGGGCGCGCCGCTTGCCGCCCCAGGCGATTCGAGAACGGCGAAGGATCCCATGCAGATGCAACAAGCGAAACTCTTCGAGGACGGCAGCCTGTCGACCTCCGCTGCGGCCGCGCTCGCGGCGACCGCGGTCGTCGCTCCGGCATTGGCGGCAGCGCTGGACGGGCCGTCGCGCCACTGGTCGACGAAGGTCTGGTACGCGCTGCTGCGCAAGCCCGCGTTCCATCCGCCGAAGGCGGCGTTCCCGGTGGTCTGGACGGCGCTCGACGGCGCGCTCGCGCTCGGCGCCTACCGCCTCGCGCGCGCGCCGGCGACGCCCGAGCGCAATCGTGCGCTCGCGCTGCTCGCGGCCAACGTCGCGATGATCTCGGGCTGGCCGACGCTGTTCTTCGGCAAGCGCCGGCTCGGCGCCGCGGCGCTCGGCTCGGCGGCGATCACCGCGACGGCGGCGGCCTACGTCGTCGCCGCGAAGCCGGTCGACAAGCCGGCCGCGGCGGCGGGCGTCCCGCTGGTCGCGTGGGTCGCGTTCGCGACCGTGCTCGGCGCGTCGGTCTGGAAGATGAACCGCCGCTGATCAGAAACCGGGCGGCAACGCCCGCACGATCGCGCCGAAGATCATGCCCATCCCGACGATGCTGATCGCCCAGACGCCGGTGCGCGCGACCGGGATCCCGATCATGTAGACCGGGATGTAGACGATCCGCGCCCAGAAGAAGATCCGCGCGCCGAGCTCGACGTACGGGTCGGTGATGCCGGCGACGCTGGCGGTCAGCGCGAGCGCCGCGAACAGCACGAGGTTCTCGAGCATGTTCATCGCGGCGCGGCTGGTGCGCGCGGCGAACCCTTCGGGGTCGGCCATGCCTTCGCGGTTGCCCATCGCGGCGAGCAGGCCCGACGGCGTCCAGGCCTTCGCGCGGATCAGGCTCGCGCCGACCAGCAGCGCCCAGTTGATCACGGCCGTCTCGGCGACGATCATCAGCGTCTTCGTCATCATCTCGCGTCTCCTCTTGGATCGAGGGCGAGAGCATACGGCGGCGCCGGCTCACGGCAGATAGGCGAGTTCCCCGGTGTTCGTCGAGAAGCGTGCGCGCGCATGCGGCACCGGCTGCGGCGGCGCGCCGGCGCCGCTCTCGATGAAGGGCGGGCTGCCCGAATTCTGCGAGCGCCAGGCGATGCCGGTGATGCGGCCGGCGCGCCGGAAGACGAGCGCCATGCTGCCTTCGTCGACCTGGCCGGGCAGTTCGCGAAGACAGTCGATGCGACCCTGCCGCATCGCCTCGCAGGCCGCCGCGCGGTCGACGTAGGGCGCGAACATCCACAGCTCGTCCCACGCCGGCGCGGGAAGCGTCGCGAGATCGACGGGCGCGCCCGGGTGCGCGGCGATCGCGGCGTTCAAGGCGCGGGCGAAGTCGCCGTCGGCGTGATCCTCGGGCGACAGGGCGAGCTAGGCGGCGGTCGCCAGAACGCCGGCCGCGACGAGCGCGGCGGCGCTGCGCGCAGGCCTCACGCGTGACCGGTCACCGGGTGCGGCTCGTAGCCCGCCTCGAGCTGGGCGACCTCGTCGGCCGTCAACACGAGCTCCGTCGCCGCGGCCGCCTGGTCGAGCTGCGGCAGCTTGCTCGCGCCGATGATGGGCGCGGTCACGCCCTTGTGCAACAGCCAGGCATAGGCGAGCGTCGCGTTCGAGACGCCCTTGGCCGCGGCCATCGCGCCCAGGCGCTCGACGGTCGCGAAGTCGCTCGCGCGGTAGTAGTAGGTCTGGGCGATGTTGTCGGTCTCGGCGCGCGAGGTCGCGCCGCCTTGCTTGTCGCCCGCCTTGCGATTGCCGGCGAGGAAGCCGCGTGCGAGCGGGCTCCAGGGAATCACGGCGACGCCCTGGTCGCGGCACAGCGGCAGCATCTCGCGCTCCTCTTCGCGGTAGGCGAGGTTGTAGTGGTTCTGCATGCTCGCGAACGGCGTCCACCCGTGCGTGCGCGCGACCTGCTGCATCTTCGCGAACTGCCACGCCCACATCGAACTCGCGCCGATGTAGCGCGCCTTGCCGGCCTTGACGACGTCGTGCAGCGCCTCCATCGTCTCCTCGACCGGCGTGTTCGGGTCGAAGCGGTGGATCTGGTAGAGGTCGACGTAGTCGGTGCCCAGGCGCGCGAGGCTCTCGTCGATCGCGTGGAAGATGCGCTTGCGCGACAGCCCGAGCTTGTTCGGCGCGACCGGCGGCAGCTTGCCGCCTGCGGCGACGCCGCCCGAGAACGTCACGTCGACCGGGAAGAAGACCTTCGTCGCGACGACGATCTCGTCGCGCCGGCAGAACTCGCGCAGGAAGCGGCCGGTGAGCACTTCGCTCTGGCCTCCGGAGTACATGTCGGCCGTATCGAAGAAGTTGATGCCGAGGTCGACGGCGTGCTTCACGAGCGGGCGGCTCGCGGCTTCGTCGAGCACCCAGGGGCGCCAGTCCGGCGTGCCGTAGGTCATCATGCCCAGGCAGATGCGCGAGACGCTGAGGCCGGTCGATCCGAGGCGGGTTTGCTGCATGGGGCTTCCGTGGGTTGTGGCGCGAGGCGTTCGATTGTGCGGCGGAGGGTTTGTCCGCGTGTCGGCGGGCTTTTTGCCGGCCGGCCTGCCGCCGGCCTCGCCTCGCGGCAGGAGTCGATGAGCGGTGCGCTGCTCGGCGCCGAACTGCCCGCCTTGCGCGAGGCCTTCGCGCACGGGCTGCCGCCGGGCGAATCGATCCGCGTGAAGGCGCCGTTCACGACGGACGACGGCGGCAACGCGTTCATGTGGCCGGACGTCTCGCGCTGGGACGGCGACGCGATCGAGGGCCTGTCGCTCAACGGACCGGGCCGCGTCACGGGGCTGCACCCGGGCCAGTCGGTCAAGACGTCCCTGGCGCGGGTCTTCGACGGCCTGCACCGCCTCCCGGACGGTCACGCCGGAGGCGGCACGACCGATGCGAGCATCGCGCGCATGGGCGCGGGGCCGCGATTTCAGGCCTGCCAGACGCCGTAGCCGGCTTCGCGCAGGCCGATCGCGAGCTCGACTTCCATCTCGCGCGCCGCTTCGTACGGCATCGGGTTGTAGACGGCGTAGAGCGCCGGCACCAGCCGCAAGCCGTACTTGAAGACGAAGCGGTTGGCCTGGATGCCGGCCTTGTGGCGGTCGAAGCGCAGGTCGGGATCGAGGCCGGTCATGCCGACGTACAGGCACGCCTTGCCGATCGCGTGATCGGGGTTGGCCTTGCGAAACGAGGGTTCGTTCCAGACGCGGTCGTCGAGTTCGACCACGTAGACGTGGTGCTTCTGGCGCGGTGGACGACGGGCGGTCATGACGATGGCGGGAGGCGCCCACCCACGACAAAAAGGGCCGAGTGATCTCGGCCCTTGATGGAGGGGTTGCGGGTAAACCCGCAATCCGTCAGGCAGGCAATTACTTGCCGTCGCCCTTTTGCGCGTCCGAAGCGTTCGGGTTCACGGCCGGCGTGACGGGCTTCTTGGCGTGGTGGGTGCGATGGTGCTTCGCCGACGAGGCGGCCGGAGCGGCCATCGGGGCCGAGGCTTGGGCGAAGGAAGCCACTGCGATCGACGAGAGCAGGGCGGCAACGATGATGGACTTGGTCATTTGGGTATTCCGATTGTTCAAGCGAGATTCGTTTTGGCTCCGACTCTCTCGAGCAGGCTCGGCTTTCGCCGCGCTTGGAGACACAACGGAGGCTCCCGCGAAGCGGTTGACAGCAACATGCGCAAAACATGCGCGGCGTCAGCGAGCCGCCATGCGAACCGTGGGAATCCCCGTCCGGTATCGACGGATTCGGGGGGACGGGACATCCCGGGGGCCGCGTCGCGGAATCGTCATCCAGGCTGGCGCATACTGTATGCCTCGACAGCGGGAGACGCGATGGAAACGACGAGGGTGTTCCAGTGGCAGAACTACGAGCTGCAGTGCACCGCGCGAGCGGTGGACGACGGCCGGTTCGCGCCCAGCCTGGTGGTCTCCAAGCAGGTCTGGCCCAGCCGGCCGCGGCAGATCGACGTGCCGCGCGGCGCGCACCTGAGCGAGGAAACGGCGATCGACGCCGCGTACTCGCAGGGCCTGGCCTGGATCCGCGACTACGGCTAGACGGACGACGACCGGCTCGCTGCGGAGCCGCCGAGCGTTCGCCGGCGGGCCGTTCGATCAGCCCAGCGCGGCGATGACCTCCGCGCTGGAGCGGATGCGCCCGAGCCGCGGGAAGATGTACTGGAACGCATGCTGGTGCTGCGGCAACAGCGCCGCGCTGCTCAGGTCTTCCGCGAAGACGATCTCGTAGCCCAGCTCCCAGGCGAAGCGGGCGGTCGATTCGACGCCGAACGGGGTCGAGATCCCGCCCAGGACGATGGTGCGCACGCCGCGCCGGCGCAATTGCAGGTCGAGGTCGGTGCCGTGGAAGGCCCCCCACTGGCGCTTGAGCACGTGCAGGTCGCCCGGCTGCGCGGGCAGCTCGACCGGGTCGTCGAGCCAGTTCGACGGGAGGTCGCCCATCGCGTTCGGTGCGTCGACCGGCGGCTTGAGCATGTCGCCGAAATCGGCCGAGAAGCCGACCTTCACGCGCACCACCGGCGCCTTCGCCGCCCGGAACGCGTTCGTCAGCGCCACCGCGGCGGCGAGCACCGCGGCGCCGTCGTACGGTGCCTTGGCGAGCGGCACGATGCCCTGCTGCAGGTCGATGGTCACCAGCGCCGTCGTGCGCGGGTCGAGTTTCAGCGGTGCGGGAACGAGGGAGGTCATCGCGGATTCCGGTTTAACATGAGAACAGCCTCACATACGAGTTTATGAGGGAATCCTCGCAAATGCCCGTTGCCCCGCACGCCGATGGGGACTCCGCGCCGCCGGCCACGCGTGCCCCGCGCCGCGCGCGCGGGCAGCTTCGCGTCGAGGCCCTGCTCGCGGCGGCGGCGGGCGTCTTCGCGCAAAAGGGCTTCGAGGCGGCGACGATGACCGAGATCGCCGCGCAGTCGGGCTCGTCGATCGGCTCGCTCTACCAGTTCTTCAGGACCAAGGAGTCGATCGCGGAGGCGGTGCTGCGCACGCAGCTCGACGCGCTGTGGCGCTGCTTCGACGAGCTCGGGACGCGCGCGCCGGCGCTCGCGACGGCCGAACTCGGCGCCGTCCTCGCCGGCCTGCTGGTCGGCTTCCGCGCGGCGCACCCGTCGTTCGCGCGCCTGGTGGAAGCGCCCGGCGCGACTTCGACGCTCGTCGCGGGCGTACGCCGGCAGATGCGCGAGCGCATCGTCGACGTCCTCGCGCTGCATCGTCCCGCCGTCGACCGCGGCCGCTTCGCCGCGATGGCGCCGGCGGTGCAGCAGGCGATGAAGGCGGCCGTGCAACTGCAGGCGGAGTTCGACGGCGCGGAGCGCGACGCGGCCCAGCGCGAGCTCGAGGCGATGCTGGCCGGCTACGTGGTGGCGCGCCTGGCCGGCTGAGCGCTCACCGCCTTCACCTGCTCGCGCAGCCAGCGCTGGACCGCGTCGCCGTGCAGCCGGGGATGCCAGCTGAGCGCGACCTCGACTTCCGGCGTCGGCACCGGCAGCGCGAACAGCTTCAGGCGGTCGAACGTCGAGCTCCAGCGCACGATCGGCTCGGGAACCGTCGCGATGACGTCCGAGGCCAGCGCGATCTCCAGTGCCGTCTGGAAGCCGGGCGCGATCAGCGTCACGCGCCGGCGGTGGCCGGCGGCTTTCAGCGCGGTGTCGATCGGCCCGGCGAAATGCCCGCGCCGCGAGGCCGCGACGTGCGGGTAGTCGACGAACTGCGCGACGCTCAGGCGCCGTCGCGCCGCCAGCGGATGTTCGCGGCGCACCGCGGCGACGAAGGGCGCGCGCAGCAGCACCTGGGTGTGGATCTCGGGCGCCGGCGCGTCGAGCACGCCGATGTCGAGGTCGACCTCGCCGTTGCGCAGCGCGTCCATGCGCTTGTCGGCGCGCGGCATGAAGCGCAGCCGGATGCCCGGCGCCTCGGCCGCGACGCGCGCGGCGAGCTGCGCCGCCCATGCGCCGACGAAGCCGTCGTTGGCGCGGATCGTGATCGTGCGTTCGACGCGCGCGAGGTCGACACGCTGCGGCGCGAGCACGCCGCGGGCATCCTCCAGCACCGCGGCGACGCGCTGCTGGAGCGCCAGCGCGCGCTCGGTCGGCACGAGACGCCGGCCGGCGAGCACGAACAGCGGATCGCCGAAGGTGCGGCGCAGGTGCGCGAGCCGGCGGCTCATCGCGGGTGCGCTGACGTGCAGCCGCTCGGCGGCGCGCGCCACGCTGCCTTCGCGCAGCAGCGCATCGAGGTCGGCGAGCTGGTTGAGGTCGAGCGAAGGCATGGCGTCAATGAGTGCGTTTCATGCATTCCATTGTGTCGCTGATTGCACTGGTCACACGCTTTTCCCTGGCGCACCATCGATACATGCCATCGATCCCCACCGGCTCCGCCATGACTGCCGCCGCCGCCGCGCGCGACGCTTCCGACGCCGCCGCGCCCGCGGCCTGGGTGAAGCTCTCGCCGTTGTTCGCGGTGCTCGTGTGGGCCGGCAACGTGCTCGTCACCAAGCGCGCAAGCGGCGTGATCGATCCGGCGTCGATCACGCTGTACCGCTGGGCGATCGCGTTTGCCGTGTTGACGCCCTTCCTCGCGCCCGCGGTCTGGCGCAAGCGCGCGATCGTGCGGCGGCACGCGGGCAAGCTCGCCTTCCTCGGCCTGCTCGGGATGTCGTGCTACCAGGGTCTCGCGTACGAAGCCGCGCGCACCGCGAGCACGGTCGACATGGGCGTGACGGTCGCCCTGATGCCGCTGCTGTCCGCGCTGGTCGCGCGCGCGTTCGCGAGCGAGGCGTTCTCCGCGCGCCAGGTCGGCGGCGCGCTGCTGTCGCTGGCGGGGCTGGTCGTGCTCGTCACGCACGGCCGGCCGGCGGCCTTGTTCGCGGGCGAGGTGCACGTCGGCGAGCTGCTGATGCTGGTCGCGGTCGCGTCCAACGCGGTCTACGGCGTGCTGCTGCGGCGCTGGGCGCTGCCGCTCGGCTCGTGGGAGCAGCTCTACGTGCAGATCGCGTTCGGCACGCTGGTGGTGCTGCCGTTCTGGCTGGCCGGGCCGATGACGCCGGTCAGCGGCGCGAACGCCGCGCTCGTCGCCTACGCGGCGTTGCCGGCATCGATCGCCGCGCCGTTCTTCTGGATGACGGGCGTCAAGCACCACGGCGCGCCGCGCGCCAGCCTCGTCATGAACCTGCTGCCGCTGCTGGTCGCGCTCGGCGCCTGGGCGGTGTTCGGCGAGCGGCTGCACGCCTTCCACGCGATCGGCGGCGCGATGGCGCTGGCCGGCGTCGCCTGGGGTCTGAGAACCTGATCACGGGAAAGTGAAAGCGAAGGTATCGCCGTCAAGCTGCCGTCAGCGTGCGCGGCCAATCATGGATCCATGAACACGCCGCTCCGCACCCTCGCCGCCGTCCTGGCGCTCGCCTCGTCCGCCAGCGCCGGCGCCGCGACGACGCCGCTGATCCTCGCCTACGCCGATGCGCAGGTGAAGGCCTCGTACACCAACCTGCAGGCCTTCCACGCGGACATCGGCGCGCTCGGGCTCGGCTCGGTCTACAGCCTGACGGCCGCCGGCGCGATCACCACCAATGGCATGAATTCGACGGCCAAGAAGATCATCTCGTACGCCGGCACGATCAAGATGCCGCTGTATCCGACCGTCTCGGACTGGGACGACAACTACCAGGGCGGCGGTTTCAACCCCGCGGTCTCGCAAGGCATCCTGAAGACGCCCGCCGCGCGCGACAACGCGGTCGCCGCGCTCGTCTCGCTGGCCACGACCAACGGCTTCGCCGGCATCGACATCGACCTCGAAGCCGTCCAGTCGGCCGACAAGGCGAACTACCCGCTGTTCCTCACCGCGCTGCAGTCGTCGCTGCACGCGAAGGGCCTGCAACTGATCGCCAGCGTCCCGCCGAAGACCGCGGACAACGCGCCGTCCTATCTTGCCGGCTACGACTACGCGGCGATGGGCGCGGCGGTCGACTGGTTCCAGTCCATGACCTACGACGAGGTCGGCCCGGGCTGGTGCAGCACCGGCTTCAACGGCAACGTCTGGCCCGGGCCGGAGTCCGGCCTCGACTGGCAGGACGCGATCCTGCGCTACACGATCTCGCGCGTGCCGGCGGCCAAGGTGCTGTCGGGCCTGCCGAGCTATGGCTACGACTACAGCACCGGCCAGGTCGTCTACTGGGCGAACTACGGCGCGACGCTCGCCGCGCACGCCGGCGCGGCGAAGAAGCGCGACACCAAGTCCGCCACGCCCTACGCGACCTGGGGCACGGTCAAGAACGAGGCCGACGGGAAGGCCTGGAGCAAGAAGACGGCGCAGCCCACGCTCTGGTACGACGACGCGCAAAGCGTCGAGGCCAAGGTCGGCGAGGTGAAGACGCTCGGCCTGGGCGGCACCAGCGTGTGGGCGATGGGCTACGAGGACGCGGCGTTCTGGGCCGCGGTGCGCACCGGCCTCGGCCTGCACTGAGCGGTGCGCGGCCTCAGGCGAACGCCGACAGGCTCGCGACGATCCCCTGCGCCTGCTGGTCGGCGACGACCTCGCCCGCCATGCCGGGCGCGGACTGCAGCACGCTGCTCCACCGGGCGTTGATGTCGATCGACGACGCGCTCGCCGGCACGTAGCCGGTCGCGCTCGTGCCCGAGAGCGACGAGACGAGCGACTGGTCGGTCGTCTGCGGCGGCACGCCGGCGGCGGGCTGCAGGCTCGCCTGCGTGCCCGCGGCGACGAACGAGTCCAGCAGGCCGTCGGCGTCGTAGGTCAGGCCGGCCGGCGCCGGGCCGCCGAGCGTGGCGACGACGCCTTCGTCGGCCGAGATGTCGACCGCCGACTGCGCGAGTCCGGCCGATGCCCCCGCGGCGACGGCGCTGGACGCGGGCGGCGCGACGGTCGGCAGCGGCGTGGTCGGGCTTGCAATGGCGAAGGACATGGCGATGGGGCTCCTGCCAGCCTTATCGGCCGGCCGCCCGCACCGCTGAGCCGCCGTCAGCCCGCGTTCAGCGCCGGCGCTTTGCCGGCCGCGCTGTCCTCGGGCGGCGCGTAGCCGCGCGCCAGCGTGTGGCCGAGCGTCGCGCGCACGAGCAGCATCACCACCGCGGCGCTCGCGACGATCGCCGAGTGCATCTCCCAGAACGCCGCGCCGGACATCTGCTCGAGCATCCCGCCCAGCTTGCCGACGAACAGGTTGGCGATGAACAGGTGCAGGAAGTAGATGCCGACCATCACGCCCGTCCAGCCCTTGGGCGCGATGCGCGAGTAGAGCGCGAGGCCGATCGGGAAGATGTTGGCGAAACCGAGGTCGCCGATGATCTCGTAGGCCAGCGACCAGGCGAGCCCGACCTTGTGGCCAGTGGCCGCGACGACGTTCGACGCCGCCGCCAGCACCAGCGGCCCGCAGGCGGCGAGCAGGATGCCGACCCCGAGCTTGAGCAATTCGTCGGGCTCCTTCCAGTGGCGCGCCCACCAGCGCCAGAACAGCATCGACGCGACGATGGCCGTGCTGCTCAGCACCGCCGCGATCGCGAACAGCCAGGTGACCGGCATCTCGAAGCCGAAGAAGTTCAGGTCCATGCTGCGCTTGGCCCACAGCACGTACGCGACGAAGAACTGCTGGTTGCCGACCATCGCGAGCGAGAAGATCGGCACCATGCAGGCGAGCAGGATGAAGTTGCGGCGCTCGAGCGGCGTGAGCGGCGGGCGGGCCTCGCGCGCGCCCGCGCCGCGCGCGGGCTCGGGCGGCAGCGTGGGCCGCGCCGCGAGGTAGACCATCAGCCCGATCAGCATGCCCACGCCCGCCGCGCCGAAGCCCCAGTGGAAGCCGGCCTTCTCGCCCAGCGTGCCGGTCACCAGCGGCGAGGCGACCACGGCGACCTGCACCGAAAGCATGAAGACCTGGTAGGCGTCGTCGCGCCGGCCGTCGGTCTTGGCGTAGAGGTCGCCGAGCTGCGAGGCGAGGTTGCCCTTGAAGAAGCCGACGCCGACCAGCATGCAGCCGATCGCGAGCAGGAAGCTCGCCTCGAACGCCATCAGGAAGTGGCCGGCCGCCATCGTCAACGCACCGAAGGTGACGGCGGCGGTGCGGCCGATGAAGCGGTCGGCGATCCAGCCGCCGAGGATCGGCGTCAGGTACACGAAGCCGCTGTACAGGCCGATGATGCCGGCCGTCATCGTCACCGGCGTGTGCGCGCCGTAGAACGCCTCGAGCGCCGTGCGCATCGGCCCGACGCCGATGATGCGGTCGACGTGGCCGGGCAGCAGCAGCAGGCCGGTCAGGTACAGCGCCAGCAGGTTCTGCATGCCGTAGAACGAGAAGCGCTCCCAGAACTCGCAGACCGTGAGCCAGGCGAGGCCGACGGGATGGCCGAGGAGGGTCTTGGGCGGCGAGGCGGCAGCGGTGTCGTTCATGGCCTGGTGGCGTGCGGGCGAATCGGCCACTGTCGCCGAACGTGCAGGCCGCGGCAAGCCGGGTCGCCCCGGGGCGGGTTCAGCCCATCTGCTCCAGCACGGCGCGCACGCGGTCGAGCGCGGGGTCGATGTCGGCCGCCTCGATCGCGCCGTAGCCGAGCACCAGGCCCGCGCGTGCCGGCGTGGACGCGTGGAAGGCGTCGAGCGGATAGAGGCCGACGTCGACCCGGCGCGCGAGGTTGACGAGCGTGGCGACGTCGAGCGGCCGCCGCGCCAGCGCCGCGAGGTGGAAGCCGGCGGTCGCCGGCACGAGCTCGAACCAGCGCCCGAGGTCGTCGGCGAAGCGTCGCAGCAGCACCG
>FTDG01002676.1_pt1 | contig 15760 bp, 13 predicted proteins | sample 1639751 | NCBI WGS metagenome assembly FTDG01 (sample SAMEA3914869, study PRJEB12502) | metagenome | biome: forest; material: soil | place: USA | collected 2012-03-12 | depth 0.1 m
GCCACGACGTGCCTGCCACGCAGCGCTTCATCGAACGCGCGCTCGGCTTCACGCTGGCCGACCGCACGGCCAACATGGCATTCATGAACTGCGCCGCCGACCACCACAGCCTGGGCGTGCACGTGGGCGACAACGACGCGCTGAACCACCTCGCCTTCCTGATGCCGGGGCTCGACGCCGTGATGCGCGGCGGCGGCCGCCTGAAGGACGCCGGCCTGCCGCCGGAATGGGGCCCGGGCCGCCACGGCCCCGGCAACAACGCCTTCAACTACTTCGTCGACCCGTTCGGCGTGGTCATCGAATACACGGCCGAGGTCGAGCAGATCGACGAGCGCTACGTGCCCGGCAGCCCCGAGGACTGGAAGTGGCCCGCCGGCCGCGTCGACCAGTGGGGCCTGTCCGCGCCGCCCAGCGCCCGCCTGCGCCAGGCCCAGAAGCAGGTCTTCTTCGCACCGATCGCCGCGGACTGACACCGCGACCCGTACCCGTACCCGTACCCGTACCCATACCCGTACCCGACTCCACCCGACACCGAGAGCACCGTCCATGAAATTCGTCACCTTCCACCAAGGCCGCGCCACCCGTCTGGGCGTCGTCGACGGCGACCAGGTCATCGACCTCAACGCCGCCGACGCGTCCGTCCCGCCGGACCTGCGCGCCGCGCTGCGCGCCGGCGTCGACCTGCAGGCCGCCGCGCGCCGCGCGATCGGCTCCGGCGCCGCGCGCGTCCCGCTCGCGAGCCTGTCGCTGGCGCCGCTGGTGCCCGAGCCGGGCAAGGTCATCTGCCTGGGCCTGAACTACTACGACCATGCCAAGGAAGGCGGCCGCGAGAAGCCCGTCTATCCGTGGTTCTTCTTCCGCGGCGCGACCTCGCTGATCGCCCACGGCGACGACGGCCTGCGCCCGCGCGTGTCCGAGAAGTTCGACTACGAGGCCGAGCTGGCGCTGGTGATCGGCCAGCGCGGCAAGCACGTCTCGCAGGACGACGCGCTCAAGCTGGTGTTCGGCTACACCTGCTTCAACGACATGTCGGTGCGCGACTACCAGAAGAAGACGCCTCAGTGGACGATCGGCAAGAACTTCGACGGCACCGGCGCGCTGGGCCCCGTCCTGGTCACCGACGACGAACTGCCGCCCGGCGCGCAGGGCCTGCGCATCCAGGGCCGCCTGAACGGCCAGACGATGCAGGACGCGAGCACCACCGACATGATCTGGGGCGTGGCCGAGACCATCGCGCTGCTGACCGAATGCCTGACGCTGGAGCCCGGCGACGTCATCGCCATGGGCACGCCCGCGGGCGTGGGCCAGGCGCGCACGCCGCCGGTGTGGATGAAGGCCGGCGACCGCTTCGAGGTCGAGATCGAGCGCATCGGCACGCTCGCCAACGCCATCGTCGACGAGGCCTGACGCCATGGACGCCAACGCTGTCCGCGACGTGTTCGACGTCGCGGTGGTCGGCTTCGGCCCGTCGGGCGCCACCGCGGCCGGCCTGCTGGGCGGCCACGGCCTGCGCACCTTCGTCTGCGACCGCTCGACCGAGGTCTACGACAAGCCGCGCGCCATCGCGCTCGACCACGAGATCCTGCGCGTGTTCCAGCAGCTGGGCGTGGTCGACGCGGTGCTGGAACACGTCGAGCCGTTCACGCCGTCGGAGTACATCGGCGTCGATGGCCGCGTCATCAAGCGCCTGACGATGGTCGCGCCGCCCTACCCGCTGGGGTATGTGCCGTCCAACGTGTTCACGCAGCCGCCGGTGGAGGCGATCCTGCGCGAGCATGCGCGCTCGCTGCCCGGCGTGACGGCCGCGCTCGGCACCGAGGTGGTGGGCGTCGAGCAGGACGCCAACGGCGCCACGCTGCACCTGCGCGACGCCGACGGCGCCGCCCACGCGGTGCGCGCCCGCTACGTGGTCGCCTGCGACGGCGCATCCAGCTTCGTGCGCGAGAGCGTCGGCCTGGCGCTCGAGGACCTGCAGTTCGACGAGCCCTGGCTGGTGGTCGACGTGCGCGTCAACGAGGCCGGCCTGGCCAGGCTGCCCGCCACCAGCGTGCAGTACTGCGACCCCGAACGCCCGGCCACGCTGGTGATCGGCCCGGGCAACCATCGGCGCTGGGAGATCTCGCTGAAGGACGGCGAGGACCCGAAGCTCGCCGCGACGCCCGAGGAGACCTGGAAGCTGCTCGCGCGCTGGATCACGCCCGCCGACGGCGAGCTGTGGCGCCAGGCGAGCTACCGCTTCCACGCGCTGGTCGCCGGGCAATGGCGGCGCGGACGCGTGTTCCTCGCCGGCGACGCCGCGCACCAGCAGCCGCCCTTCCTCGGCCAGGGCATGTGCCAGGGCGTGCGCGACGTCGCCAACCTCGCGTGGAAGCTGCGCTCGGTGCTGCGCGGCGAGGTCGAAGGCGCGGCCGCCGAAGCGCTGCTGGACACCTACGGCGAGGAGCGCAAGCGCCACGTCACGGCGCTGACGACCACCATCAAGAAGATCGGCGCGGTGATCTGCGAACGCGACGCCGCCAAGGCACGCGAGCGCGACGCCGCGCTGCTGGCCGAATGCGGCGGCCAGGTACGCGACCAGCCGCGCCAGGACGTGCTGCCGCGCCTGGACGCGGGCTGCCTTTCCGCGGACGCCAGCCCGGCGCGCGGGAGCCTGTTCCCGCAGCCGCGCGTGCTGCAGGGCGACGGCGCGGCGGTACTGCTGGATGCGCTCGCGGGCAGCGGCTGGCGCCTCGTCCTCGACGCCGACTTCGCCGCCGCGCTGGCCTCGCCGGCCGCCGGCCGCCTGGCCGTCGTGCGCATCGGAGCGGGTGGCCTGCGCGAGGCCGACGGCGTGGTGCGCGGCTGGTTCGAGCGCCACGCCTGCCGCGCGGCGCTGGTGCGGCCGGACCACTACGTGTTCGGCGTCGCGGCCGACGCGGCGCAGCTCGACGCCCTGCTGGCGCAGTGGCACGCCCGCCAGGGGCTGGCCACGGCGGCGGCCTGACAGGCGCGCCGCGGTCGATGTGATCCAATTGCGGGTTGCGTTCCGGACACGCCGGGACGCGGCTCGCAACGGACCATGGAATCGAGATCGACCGCCCGCGTCGAGGGCGCCGGCATCTTCGCCGGCGAACCCTACGGCCACTACCGCCAGCTGCGCGCGCGCGGCCCCATCGCCTGGGCGGACGACCTGTTCGGCGGCGCCTGGCTGCTCACCACCTTCGAGGGCGTGCAGGCCGCGCTGAAGGACCCGCGCCTGTCCGCGCACCGCACCGGCGGCTGGGTGATGCGCGAGGCGCTGCGCGGCAGCCCCGAACGCCGCCAGCTCACCGAGATGCAGCGGCTGTTCGCGCGCGCCATGCTGTTCGTCGACAAGCCGGCGCACCCGCGGCTGCGCGCCGCGATGCAGCGCGGCTTCGTGCCGGAGCGCATCCAGGCGCTGCGCCCGGTCGTCGCGGCGCTCGTCGACGGCTTGATCGCCCGCATCGACGCGGTCTTCGACGCCGCGGCCCCGTTCGACTTCATCGAGCACTTCGCCCGGCCGCTGCCGGCGCAGGTGATCGCCCGCCTGCTGGGCCTACGCTCGGTCGGCGGCGAAACCTTCCTCGCCTGGTCGACGGACCTCGCCGCCTTCCTCGGCGCGGTGTCGCCCAGCGTGGCGCAGGCGCTGGCGGCGCGCGCGAGCGTGCTGGGCATGGGCGAGGCGATCGCCGGCTGCATGGCGCGCGGCGACCTGGACGACGACGGCCTGGTTGCACGGCTGGCCGGCGCGCGCGAACGCGGGGAGATCGAGAGCGCCGCCGAGATGCTGGCGCAGTGCGTGATGCTGCTGTTCGCCGGCCACGAGACCACGCGCCACTTCCTCGGCACCGCCGTCTACTGGCTGCTGCGCGAGCCGGGCGCCTGGCGCTCGCTGCAGGACCCGCTGCGGCTGAAGTCCGCCGTGCGCGAGTTGCTGCGCTGGGACAGCCCGGTGCAGTACACGGGCCGGCGCGCCAACGGCGACTTCGAGCTGTTCGGCGCGCCGGTGCGCCGCGGCGACCTCGTGCTGCCGCTGATCGGTGCGGCCAACCGCGATCCCGGCCGCTACGCCGAGCCCGACACGCTGGACCTCGACCGCGCGGTCGGCCTGCCGCTGTCGTTCGGCAGCGGGCCGCACGTGTGCATCGGCGCGAGCCTCACGCTGATGGAGGCCGAGTGCGCGCTGGAGGCACTGGTTCGCCGCTGGCCGGACCTGCGCCTGCACGGCGACGCGCCGCCCTGGCTCGCGGCCCCGCTGTACCGCGGGCTCGTGTCCCTGCCGTTGGGGCGCGCGGCCGGCCGCGAGCGGCGCGAAGCCGGCGCGTCGGAAGCCGGCGCTCGCTAGAATCGCGGGATGCCTTCGCGCGCCCTTCGCCGTCTCGCCACCTGGATCGCCCTGTTCGCGGTCGTGGCGGTGACGTTCATGCCCAGCGTCTCGCGCCTGTTGGCCGGCGGGCGCGACAGCGTGGCGTTGTGCTCGGTCGTGCCGTCCGGCTCGACCAACCCCGGCGACCCGCAGCACGCGCTCGAGCACTGCCCGTACTGCGCGCTGCAGGCCGACCTGGCGCTGCCGCCGCCCGCGCCCGCGCAGCAGGCCCGCGCGGCCGTGCGCTTCCTGGCGCACCCGCCCGCCTTCCTGCGCGCGCCGCGCGCCTCGCCCGTCTGGTCGGCCGACCAGGCGCGCGCGCCACCCGTCCTCGCCTGAGCCTGTCGCCGCGGCCCCGTGCCGCGGTGCGCCCGCATGCGCCCGGCCCTCCGGCCGGCCGCGTCCCTGCCCTCTCGTGCCTCGCACGCGCGCAAGCGTCACGCCCTCGCGCCAATCCCGCGACCTCGCACCGCGCGGCACGACACCCGCATCCGCTCATGACGAAGACCTCCCTGGCCGGCGCCCTCGCCCTGGCCGTCCCGTTCGCGGGCCCCGCGCTCGCGCAGGCGCCCGCGGCCGACGCGGCGTCCGCACCGCCGGCCGCCAAGGCCATCGGCATCGTGACCATCACCGGCGCCCAGCCGCGCTCGCTGCCGACCGACATCCCCACCACCACCTGGAGCGCGACCGCCGCCGACGTCGAACGCACCGTCAACGCGACCGACAGCGAGGACGCGCTGAAATACTTCCCCAGCCTGCTGGTGCGCAAGCGCTACGTGGGCGACTACAACCACGCGGTGCTGTCCAGCCGCGCCTCGGGCACCGGCAACAGCGCGCGCTCGGCCGTCTACGCGGACGGCGTGCTACTGTCGAACTACCTGGGCAACGGCGTCAGCGGGCTGACCTACGCGCCGCGCTGGGAGATGGTGACGCCCGAGGAGATCGAGCGCGTGGACGTGATGTACGGCCCGTTCTCGGCCGCCTACCCGGGCAACTCGGTGGGCGCGGTGGTCGACTACGTGACGCGCATGCCCACCCGCTTCGAGGCCCACGCGCGCATGGCCTACGACCACCAGCCGTTCCAGCTGTACCGCACGCACGAGGACGACGACGCGTGGCAGGCGAGCGTGGCGCTCGGCGACCGCACCGGCGCCTTCGCCTGGTGGCTGGACGCGAGCCGCACCGACAGCCAGGGCCAGCCGCTGACCTTCGCCACGCGCACGCTGGCGTCCGGCAGCGCGGGCGGCAGCGGCACGCCGGTGACCGGCGCGGTCGCGGGCACCAACACGCTGGGCCAGCCGTGGTGGATCCTGGGCACCGGAACGCAGTACCACGCGCGCCAGGACCACTTCAAGCTGAAGCTGGCCTACGACCTGTCGCCCACGCTGCGCGCCAGCTACCTCTACGGCCTGTGGCGCAACAGCGCCGACAACGAACCGCACGCCTACCTGCGCGACGCCGCCGGCGACGCGGTCGGCGCGGGCGCGATCAGCATCGCCGGCGCGACCTACGCGCCCGCGCTGACGAGCGCCGACTTCTCCGTCTCGCACGAGCACTTCCTGCATGACATGCACGGCCTCTCGCTGCGCAGCCGCACCGGCGGGCGCTGGGACTGGGAGGCCGCGGCCAGCCTCTACGACTATCGCCGCGACGAGAAGCGCCAGTCCACCACGCCGCTGCCCACCGCGCTGACCGGCGGCGCCGGCACGCTGGCGGACGGCAGCGGCACCGGCTGGAACACGCTGGCGCTCAAGGGCACCTGGCGGCCCGAGGGCGCGCACCTGGTCGAGGCCGGGCTGCAGCAGGACAGCTACCACCTGGGGTATCTCACCTCGGCGATCGCGGGCGACTACATCACCGACGGCCCCGGCGCCGTCGCCAGCGACGTCACGGGCAAGACGCGGCTGCGCAGCGCGTGGGCGCAGGACGTGTGGCGGCTTGCCGCCGACTGGACCGCCGTCCTCGGCGGCCGCGAGGAGCGCTGGACGGCCAGCGACGGCGCGACGGTCTTCGCCGACGCGAGCCGGCAGTCCTGGCCCGCGCGCCGCGTGCAGGCCTTCTCGCCCAAGGCCGCGCTGTCCTGGCAGGCAGCCGGCGCGACGCTGCTGAAGGCCTCGGCCGGACGCGCGGTGCGCATGCCCACGGTGAGCGAGCTGTACGGCGCCACCGCGAGCGCCAACGCGCAGTTCATCAACGACCCCGGCCTGGCCCCGGAGCGTTCGTGGACGGGCGAGCTCAGCGCCGAGCAGCAGTTCGAACGCGCGACGGCGCGGGTGACGCTGTTCGCGGAATCCACGCGCGACGCGATCTACGCGCAGACGGTGTTCGACGCCACGGCGAACAAGAACATCAGTCGCGTGCAGAACGTCGGCCGCATCGGCACCGAGGGCGTGGAAGCCGTGTTCGACAGCCAGGACTGGCTCGCGCCCGGGCTCGAGCTTTCGGGCAGCCTGACGTGGACGGACTCCAGGATCCGCAGCGACATCGGCTTCGTCAGCACGCCGGGCGACACGGCCGGCAAGTGGCAGCCCAACATCCCGCGCTGGCGCGGCACGGCGCTCGCGAGCTGGCGCGTCACGCCCGCGTGGAGCGCCTCGCTCGGCGCGCGCGGCAGCGGCCGCCAGTACCGCAGCCTCAACAACGCGGACGTCCACGGCGACGCGTACATGGGCGTCAGCCCGTACTTCACGCTGGACGCCCGCAGCGTGTGGAAGTTCGCGCCGCGCTGGACGGGCGCTGTCGGCGTCGACAACCTGAACCACGCCGTGTATTGGAACTTCCACCCCTACCCGCAACGCACATACTCGGCCGAGCTGAAGTACGACCTCTGAAGGAGCTTCGAATGAACCATCGCCACCCCCTTCTCGCCTGCCTGGCCGCCGTGTTCGCCGCCGCGGCGCAGGCGCACGTCGCGCTGCCCGCGGGCGGCGCCGCGGCCGGCAGCCGCTACGCCGCCGCCTTCAAGGTCGGCCACGCCTGCCAGGGCGCGGCCAGCACCACGGCGCTGTCGGTGCGCCTGCCAGCGGGCTTCCGCTTCGAGAGCGCGCAGCCGCGCGAGGGCTGGACGCTCAAGGCCGGCCCGCACGAGGTGAGCTGGACCGCGTCGACGCCGCAGGCCGCGCTGTCCGGCAGCACGCCGGACAGCTTCGTCGTCACCGGCCGCCTGACCACCCGGCCCGGCACGCTGTGGTTCCGCGCCCTGCAGACCTGCGACGTCGGCCGCGCCGACTGGTCCGTGGTGCCCGATGCCGCCCACCCGAAGCCCGACTACCCGGCACCGCACCTGGACGTGCTGGCCGCCGGCGTCGCGGCGATCGAGGTGCGCGACGCCTGGGCCCGCGCGACCGTCGCGGGCCAGCCCACCACCGCGATCTACGCCCGCATCGCCGCGCCCGCGGGCGGCCGGCTGGTCGGCGCCACCAGCCCGGTGGGCGAGGTCTCCATCCACGAGATGAAGATGCAAGGCGACCTGATGCGCATGCGCGAACTCGCCGACGGCGTGGACCTGCCGCCGGGCCAGGCCGTGGACTTCGCGCCCAACGGGCTGCACCTGATGGTCACCGGCCTGAAGCAGGTGCTCGCGCCGGGCGCAACCGTGCCGGTGGTGCTGCAGGTGGTCGACCGCGATGGCCGCCAGGGCCGGCTGGAGGTGCAGGTGCCGGTGACGGCGGCGCCGCCGGCAGCCGCCGGCGAGATGCACCACCACGGCGAGTGAGGATCGCGGCGGCCGCTGCATCCGGAACGGGCCGCCGTGCGTATCCACCGTCGAACGGGAACATTTCAGGATTGTTCCCAAGCGGCCACATTTCCGGACAGTCCAGCCGGCAAAGTGCGGATGACCCGATTCCCGACTGGAGCCCCATGCTGCCTGCGCCGTCCCGACGTTGTCCCCTCGCCGCCGTGCTGGCGCTGGCCGCGGGGACGAGCATGGCGCAGCCGGCGGCGCCGGCGGACGCTGCGCCCGCCGTGCAGGTGGCCGCCGCGCAGCAGGTGGAGGTGACGGCGCACTATGCGAACGGCGTGGGCACGTCCGACGCCGCGTCGCAGGGCACGGTGCGCGGCGAACGCCTGACCGACCTGCCGCTGCTGCGGCCCGGCGAAGTGCTGGAGACCGTGCCCGGGCTGGTGGTGACGCAGCATTCCGGCGACGGCAAGGCCAACCAGTACTTCCTGCGCGGCTACAACCTGGACCACGGCACGGACTTCGCCACCTTCGTCGACGGCGTGCCGGCCAACATGCCCACCAACGCACACGGCCAGGGGTATACCGACCTCAACTTCCTGATCCCGGAACTGGTCGACCGCATCGACTACCGCAAGGGCCCGTACTTCGCGCAGGACGGCGACTTCGCCGCCGCCGGCTCGGCCCGCATCCAGTACCTCGACAAGCTGGACGGCGGCCTGCTGTCGCTGACCGGCGGCGGCCACGGCTACGGGCGCCTGCTGCTGGCCGGCTCGCCGCAGGTGCTCGGCGCGAACGCGGGCGGCGCGCGATTGCTGGCGGCCGCGGAGCTGGTGGGCGACGACGGCCCGTGGACCACGCCCGAGAACATGCGCAAGTTCAACGGCGTGCTGCGGCTGTCGTCGGGCGACCGCGCCAACGGCTGGTCGGTGGATGCGCTGGCCAGCCGCGCGCACTGGACCTCGACCGACCAGGTGCCCGAGCGCCTGATCGCCACCGGCGCGATCGGCCGCTACGACGCGCTCGACCCGACCGACGGCGGCCGCAGCGCGCGCGCCGTCGTCGACGGCCAATGGCACGCGCAGGATGCGGACGGCTACACGCGCGCGTCGGCGTACGCGGCGCACGGCGAGCTGACGCTGTGGTCCGACTTCACCTACTTCGAGACGGACAGCCGCCGCGGCGACCAGTTCCAGCAGCAGGAGAGCCGCAACTGGTTCGGCGGCGAACTCGCCCGCGGCTGGCAGCACGGCCTGTTCGGCGCCGACTCGGCCACCGAGCTGGGCCTGCAGCTGCGCCACGACCACAACGACGTCGGCCTGTTCCACTCGCAGGCGCGCACGGTGCTCTCGACGACCAGCAACGACCGCGTGCAGGAGACCGGCACCGGCCTGTACCTGCAGAACACCACGACGTGGACGCCCTGGCTGCGCAGCCTGGTGGGCCTGCGCGCAGACGACGTGCGGCTGCGCGTGGACGCGTTGCAGACACCGGCCAACAGCGGGCGGCGCAACGCGGACCGCGTCTCGCCCAAGCTCGCGCTGGTGCTGGGTCCGTGGCGGCGGACGGAGTTCTTCGTCAACGCCGGCCGCGGCTTCCACACCAACGACGCCCGCGGCGTCACCGCGCGCGTCGATCCGGGCACCGGCGACGCGGTGGGCGCCGTGCCCGCGATCGTGCCCAGCCAGGGCGCGGAGATCGGCCTGCGCAGCGAGATCGTCCCTGGCCTGCAGTCCTCGCTGGCCGTGTGGCGCCTGGACAGCGACTCCGAGCTCACCTACGCCGCCGACGCCGGCACCACCGAGGCCAACGGCGCCAGCAAGCGCCGCGGCGTGGAGTGGAACAACCACCTCGTCCTCGGCCGCTGGCTGCTGGTGGACGCCGACATGGCCTGGACCCACGCCCGCTACGCCGACGCGGACGCGAACGGCGACAGCGGCGACCTGATCCCCAACGCGGTCGGCCGCGTCGGCCTGCTGGCGATCACCGTGCACGCGCTCGGACCGTGGTCGGGCGGCCTGGTGACGCGATACATCGGGGCGTATCCGCTCTCGCAGGACGGCACGCTGCGCGCCCCGCCGTCGGTGGTCAGCAGCCTGCAGCTGCGGCGCACGCTCACGCCGCGCGTGTCGCTGACGCTCGACGTGCTCAACCTGTTCGACCGCAAGTTCTGGGACATCGCCTACGCGCAGGACTACCGCTATCCGGCCGGCGCGGGCGTGGAGCCGGATGGCGTGACCGTGCACCCGGGCGAGCCGCGGACGCTGCGGGCGACGTTGAGCATCAAGCTCTGAGCCCCACGCTCGAGCTGGCCGCCGCCTCGCGCCTACCACGTCCGCCCCCGGCGGGCCCAGGCCGAGAATGGAGTAAGCTCGCCCCCCTTCCCAGACAACAGACCAGAGGACCACCCCATGGCCACCGATTCCGCCAAGAAGACCAGCGCATTCAACAAGACCCTCAAGCCCAGCCCCGAACTGGCCGCCGTGGTCGGCAACGAGCCGCTGCAGCGCACCGAGGTCGTCAAGCGCATCTGGGACTACATCAAGGCGCACAACCTGCAGAACCCGGCCAACAAGCGCAACATCCTGTGCGATGCCAAGCTCAAGGCCGTGATGGGCAAGGACGAGGTCACGATGTTCGAGCTGACCGGCCTGGCCGGCAAGCACCTCAGCTGACGCCTCTTGCAGCCGCGGCGGCGAGCCCCATCTGGGCTGCTCACCCGCCGCGCGAAAGCCGCGCTTTCCGACGGGTCTGCCCGGTGCCTCGCGGCGCCGGCAGGCCCGTTCGCTTAAAGTCCGGCCTCCCGGCGACCCTGGGACCCGACCAAGGACGAGAGACGCAGATGCCCGAGTACACCAAGACCCCTGAAGCCCTGGCGCGACTGTCGCGCGAGGAATACGAGGTGACGCAGAACAGCGCCACCGAGCGGCCGGGCACCGGCAAGCTGCTGGGCAACAAGGCGCCCGGGCTGTACGTGGACATCGTCTCGGGCGAGCCGCTGTTCGCGTCCGCCGACAAGTACGAGTCCGGCTGCGGCTGGCCCAGCTTCACCAAGCCGGTGGAGCCCGCCAACGTGGCCGAACTGCGCGACATGACCCACGGCATGATCCGCACCGAGGTCCGCTCGAAGCACGGCGACAGCCATCTCGGCCACGTGTTCGAGGACGGCCCGCGCGACCGCGGCGGCCTGCGCTACTGCATCAACTCGGCCTCGCTGCGCTTCGTGCCGCGCGAGGAGATGGCCGCGCAGGGCTACGCCGCCTACCTCGACCAGGTCGAGGACGTGCAATGACGCAGGAACGCGCAGTGCTGGCCGGCGGCTGCTTCTGGGGCATGCAGGACCTGATCCGCAAGAAGCCGGGCGTGATCGCCACGCGCGTCGGCTACACCGGCGGCGACGTGCCCGATGCCACCTACCGCCACCACGGCACCCATGCCGAGGGCATCGAGATCGTGTTCGACCCGGCACGCATCGCCTACCGCGACCTGCTGGAGTTCTTCTTCCAGATCCACGACCCGACCACGCGCGACCGCCAGGGCAACGACCGCGGCAGCAGCTACCGCTCGGGGATCTACTACACGTCCGACGAGCAGAAGCGCGTCGCGCAGGACACCATCGCCGACGTCGACGCCTCCGGGCTGTGGCCCGGCAAGGTGGTCACCGAGCTCGCGCCCGCCGGACCGTTCTGGGAAGCGGAGCCGGAGCACCAGGACTACCTGGAACGCATCCCCAACGGCTACACCTGCCACTTCGCGCGGCCGGACTGGGTGCTGCCCAAGCGCGGCTGACCCGCCGCACCAAACCCCGCCCGGCTCGCCGGGCTTTTTTTCGTCCGTCCGTCGCGCCGCCGGCTGCGCCCGTTCGATCGCCGCCAGGCACCCCGTCGAATCGCGACCACGTCGCCGCTTGCGGCACGCATGCCCGCGCGATCGGAGACCCGCCGGACATCGAAAGGGCGAACGGATCGGCGGCGAAAAACTTCCTGCGCCACGAGTGCCTCATCGCGCAGCACCCCCCTTGACATCCAGCATTGGCGCGGGCTCCAGCGCACTCGCCGCGGATGCCCCACAGAGTTGTCCACACAATCCGTGGATAGCGGCCTGCGGCCTGTGCAGCAACCCGCTTCTGCCGCGCAAGGCCTCTCGAGCGTGAGCAAGTTCACGCTTGCCCGGCAGCAAGCCCGAACTAGGCTGTTTCCATCCAGCTTTCCCCGCATTCGCTTCGCGCAACAAGGCGTAACTTCCCCAACATGCGAGGAAACGTCATGAACAACGCCACCAACCCGCCCGCCCGCAACGCGCGCACGCCGGACATGGGCATCGCCTGGGAAAGCCTGCCGTCGTTGAGCCACCTGGTCGCCCGCGACCGCCGCGAGGCGACGCCCTGGGCCGACACCCGCCCGGTCGGCCTGGACGACCTGGTGGCCATCGACGACTTCGAGGAGCCGCTGGAAGGCCTGGCGATCCGCGAGGTCAACGAGCCCGAGATCTTCGACGCCCTGTTCGGCGCCGCCGGCCGCGCCTGAGCCGTCAGCCGACGCGCGGGTCCAGCACGTCGCGCAGCGCGTCGCCGACCGCGCTGACCGCCCAGATCAGCAGGAACATCGCCCCGACCGCGCCCGCCAGCGGCGCCCAGACGTCGTTGACCAGGTCCTGCGCGGCGCCCGCGATCAGCAGGCCCCAGCTGGCGCCGTCCTGCATGCCCAGCCCGAGGTAGGTCAGCACCACCTCCGCCTTGACCGCCGTCACCATCACCAGCGAGCCGGTGGCGATCGCCACGTGCAGCACGTTGGGCAGGATCTCCGCGAACATCAGCCGCCCCGGCCCCGCGCCGAGCGCACGCGCGGCCAGCACGTAGTCGCGGTCGCGGTGGCGCATCACCTCGGCGCGCACCAGCCGCATGATGCCCACCCAGCTGGTGGCCGCGATCGCGCAGCACATCGCCGCCAGGCCCCGGCCCATCGCGTACGAGATGGCCGTGATCAGCAGGATGTCGGGCACCGACTGCACCACCGACCAGGCCCACTCCAGCACCGCGTCGACCCAGCCGCCGAACCAGCCGGCGAGCAGGCCCATCAGCGTGCCCACGGGCACCGCCAGCGCGGTCGCGCAGACCGCCAGCGTCACCGCCGTCCGCGCGCCGGCCAGCAGGCGCCACAGCACCGAGCGGCCCAGCGCGTCGGTGCCCAGCAGGGTCGCCGAGTGCCAGGACGGCGGCTGCTGCGGATCGCCGATGGGCCGCTGCGCGTCGGGCAGCAGCTGCGCATAGCCCGCGGCCGCCACCAGCAGGTACAGCGCGAGGACCACCAGGCCCGCGCGCACGCGCGGCCGCGCCCACAGCGCGCGCAGCGCCTGGGCGGCGGCGTGCGGCGTGCTCAGGCGAGCCTCACGCGCGGGTCCGCCGCCGCGACCAGCAGGTCGCCCAGCAGGTTGAACGCCACCAGCCCCAGCGCGCCCAGCACCGTCACCGCCCTGAGCACCGGCAGGTCACCGCGCGAGAGCGCGTCGATGGTCAGGCTGCCCAGCCCGGGAATCGAGAAGAAGCGCTCCATCAGGAACGAGCCCAGGATCAGGAACGGGATCGTGCTGATGTTGTGCGTGACCAGCGGCACCCAGGCGTTGGGCAGCACATGGCGCAACAGCACCCGCGCCTCGCCCGCCCCCTTGGCGCGCGCCGTGCGCACCCAGTCGGCCTGCAGGTCGGCCAGGAACAGCGTGCGGTACAGGCGGATGTCCGGGCCCGCCAGCAACAGCAGCTGGATCAGCCACGGCAGCGCGAGGTAGCGCACCGCGGCCTGGCCCTCCTCGTAGCCGTCGATCGGGAACCAGCCCAGCCGATACGCCAGCAGGTATTGCAGCGCCAGCACCCAGACCAGCGCCGACACGCTCATCGCCCCGACGAACAGCAGGCGCGCCAGGCGGTCTGCGACGCCGTCGCGGTGGCGCGCCACGAACAGCGCGACGGCGACGTTGAGCAGGAAGCCGGCGACGAACGGCGGCACGGTCACCGACAAGCTCACCAGCGCCCCGGCGGCCAGCTGCGTGCCGAGGTCCTCGCCGGTGACCCAGGAGCGGCCGTAGTCGAAGGTGGCGACCTGGCGCAGGAACTCGAGGAACTGGCGCGGCAGCGGCTGGTCCAGCCCCCAGCGATGGCGCAGGCCGGCCATGGCCTCGGGCGTGGCGTGCTGGCCCAGCGCCGCGCGCACCGGGTCGGGCCCGAAGGCGTCGAACAGCAGGAAGGTGAGCAGCGCCACGCCGAACACGGTGGGCACGGCGCGCAGCAGGCGGCGGACGATCCAGCCGCCCATCAGCCGCCCTGCCGGCGCGCCGCCGGGTCGACCCGCAGGAACATGTTCTCGGGCACCAGCATGTTGCGCTTGAAGTTCGAGACCCACTTCTGGTGGATGCCGAAGCCCAGCGGGTTGTACATGCCGATCACCGGCGCCTGGTCGGCGATCACCGCGTTCATCGCCTGGAACAGGGCGATGCGCTGCGGGCCGTCGGGCATGAAGCGCGATGCCTCGTAGGCGCGGTCGTAGGCGGCGTCGACGAACGCGCCCATGTTCGGGCCCGGGCTCAGGTTCTTGCCGTACAGCAGGTGGTAGAAGTTCTCGGCGTCCGGGTAGTCGGCGGTGTAGACGTTGACCGCGATCTGGAAGTTGCCGGCGTCGGTCAGCTTGTTGAAGGTGGGCAGGTCGAGGAACGCGCCCTTGAGCTGCACGCCGGCCGCCGCGAACTGCGCGCGCAGCAGGTCGAAGATGTCGTGCGTGTCGGCGTCGGTGGTGTAGAAGCTCAGCGTCAGCGGCGGCAGGCCGGCGCCGCCGGGATAGCCGGCCTGCGCCAGCAGCTTGCGGGCCAGCGCCACGTCGTGCCGGCGCGGCGGCGCGGCGGTCTCGCGCTCGTTGCCGGTCAGCTCGTAGGGCACGATGGAATCGAGCTTGCGGCCGCGGCCGTTCAGCAGCGTGTCGACCAGCGCCTGCGGGTCGATCGCCGCCGCCAGCGCCTGGCGCAGCGCCTTGTTGCGGCCGATCAGCGGGTCCTTCATGTTCAGCACGAAGTACGCCACGCCCGGCGACGGCGCGTAGCTGATGCCGAAGCGCCCGGCGTAGGCGTCGACGACCTGGAAGCCGCCGCCGGCGCTGCGCCGGACCAGCTTGGTGAAGTTGGCGCGATCCAGCAGCCGCCAGTCGATCTCGCCGCGCAGGAACTTCAGCGCCGCGGGCTGCGCCTCCTCGATCAGCGGCATCTCCAGCACGTCCACCAGTGGCAGCCGCTGGCCGGCGTCCTTCAGCAGGCCCTTGGCGGCGTCACCCGGCTCGCCGACCGTCGGATAGCTGCGGTAGTACTCCGGGTTCTTCACCAGCCGCAGCGTGCCCTTGCGCTGCGCCTCGCGCGCCAGCACGAACGGGCCGCTGCCGGCGGCGTTCACGCCCAGGCGGTCCCGGTAGTGGCGCACGGCCTCGGGCGGCACGATGGCCGTGGGCGCCATCGTGAGCGAGAACAGGAACAGCGGGTTCGGGTGGGTCAGCGAGATCGTGAAGGTCCACGCGTCGAGCTTGCGCAGGCCGGGGACCTCGACGCCCGTCATGTCGGCGCCGGGCGCGGCCTTGGCGGTGGCCGCGCGGTAGTCGTCCAGGCCGACGACCGCGCCGTTCATCGCGAACCAGCTCTTGTCGTTGATGCGGGCGTCGGCGAAGCGCTTGAGCGAGTAC
>FTDG01004079.1_pt1 | contig 15732 bp, 10 predicted proteins | sample 1639751 | NCBI WGS metagenome assembly FTDG01 (sample SAMEA3914869, study PRJEB12502) | metagenome | biome: forest; material: soil | place: USA | collected 2012-03-12 | depth 0.1 m
GGGTCGACGAAGACGAGGTCGAAGTGCTCGAACCAGCTGAGCGGGTTGTCCTCGACCGCGTAAGGCGGCTTGGGGCTCGTGCCGTCGCTCTCGATGCGCACGCGCTTCGGGCCGAGCGCGCCCAGTTGCAGCCAGATCGACGCCGATCCCGGGCCGCCGTTGAAGGCGAAGCAGACGGGGCGCGGCGCGGTGTCGGCGGCCGTGCGCTCGAGCAGGTAGGCGGTGGTGAAGACCGCCGCCTCGGGCTCGCCGCGGCGCTCCGCCAGTTCGCTCGCCACGACCTGCACGAACGCGGCCTCGACGCGGTACTCGAGCTTGCGCCCGCCGAGCGCGATCGCGCCGCTGCTGCGGAACGGCGCGGCGAGCAGCGCGCGTTCGACGGCGTCGCGCTGCGTGGTCTTCGGCTTGTCGGCGGCGGCGCGGTCGGCCGAGGTGGAGTGGTCGCTCATGGGAAGGGGCGGATGAGTCGGGGTGGCAGGCATTGTGCGCGCCCGCGCCGCGCCGCGCGCGCACGAGGTGAATCCGTTCGACACCCCCCACCGTAATCCTGATGTACGAGCACCTCGGCAACCCCTGCCGAGGATTCAACGGCCCCGGGCGCGGACCCGGGGCCGTCTTTTATTCGACGCCGGGCCCCTGGAAGCCACGCGCCCGGAACGTCAGCACCAGCGTGTCGCGCCAGCCGGGCTCGCCGGTCTTCGCGGGCTGGATCGGCGTGGTCTCGTGGATCACGCGGGCGTCGTCGAGCAGCACCGTCGTCCACGGCTCGGCCAGCGTGAAGCGCAGCCCGGCCGCGGCCTGCGCCTGGAAGACGCGCGTCTCGCCGCCCTTGATGCCATGGCGCGCGACCAGCGTCACGCTGACCAGGTCGACGCCGTCGCGGTGCGCGCCTTCGGGCGTCGGACGGCCGATACCGTTGGCCGTATCGATGCGGAACGTGTGCGCCTCGACGAACCAGCGCTGCGCGCCACGCAGCGCCGACGCGCGCGCCGCCAGCGCGACGAGGAACCGCCGCCACGCCGCGTCTTCGGCCAGGCCGGGCTCGATCTGCTCGAAGTGGCGCTCGATGCCGCCGTGCAGCGCGTTGTAGTCGACCGGCTGCCAGTGCGGACGCGGCGCCATCGCGGTGACCGTGTCGCCGTCGACCACGAACGCGCCATGGCGGCGCTGGCGGTATTTGCCGCCATCGAGCAGGTAGGCGTCGGCCGGCAGGCGATCCCAATACGGCAGCCAGCCGTCGAGCGCGGCGGCGGGCAGGCCGATCAGCCCCTCGACGCCGCCCTCGCCCGTCGCGCCCAGCACGGCGAAGCCGGTGGACGCGAGCGCGGCGTCGAGGTCGCGGGCAGCGGTCAGCGGTGGCGGGATCAGGGCAGTGGGGTCGGACATGGCGCGGCAGTCGGCGAAGGGTCGGGGCGATGCGCCATTCTCTCCCGTCGCGTGACGCCGCGCAGCGCCGGCACGACAGCGGCCCGGCGGCCCGACCCCCAGGTTTAGCCCATCGCCCAGCGCACTGCCCGGCGGTAGACTGGCCGTCTCGTGGACTCGCCTGCCACCCCGCCCTTGTCGCCGCCCGCTCCCGCACTGGACTCGAGCCGGGTATCCCTGCCCGCGATGCTCGCGTGGGCCGAGTCGGCGCCGGTCGCGCTCGCGGCGATCGCGGACGACGGGGTGGTCGCCTGGGTCAACGCGGCCTTCGAGTCGTGGGCCGGCTGCGAGGCCTCGCGGCTCGCGGGCGTCGGCGTCGAGCCCCTGCTCGCGCCCGCCGACGAGGCGGCGGCGGGTGGCGCGTGGCTGCCGCCCGCGGGCCAGTCCGCGCGCCGCGCGCTGCGCCGGCCCGACGGCGCGGTGCTGCACTGCGATGTCCAGTGCGACGCGTTCGGGCCCGGCCTGCGCATGCTGGCGTTCACGCCGCGCGACGTCGAGGTCGAGCTGGAGCGCGTCTCCTCGCTGCTCGACTTCGTTCAGGAGCGCGCGCGCGTCGGCACGTGGGAGCGCGACGTGCGCACGCAGGTCGGCCGCTGGGATCCGCACATGTTCGCGTTCTTCGGCATCGACCCGAGCCGCGGCACGCCGTCGCTCGCCCAGATCACGCAGGCCAGCGTGCCGCAGGATCGGCTGCTGCAGGCGATGCACGACTCGATGCGTGCGCCCGGACGCTACAGCCATCGCTACCGCCTGCTCGCGCCCGACGGCGCGCTGCGGCGCGTGCAGACGCACTGGGACGTCATCGCCGGCGCCGACGGCGAGCCGGAGCGCGTCGTCGGGCTCGTGATCGACGACACCGACGCCTACGCGCTGGCCGCGGCCGCCGACGAAGGCAACGAGCAACTGCAGCTGGCGATGGAGCTGGCGCAGGTCTCGGTCTGGCGCCACGATCTCGCGACGCAGCTCGTGTTCCTCAACGAGCGCGCGGCCGGCATGCTGGGCTGGCCGCCGCGCCCCGACGGCATCCCGATCGACGAGGTCCGCGCCCAGATCCACCCGGACGACCTGCCCGAGGTGCAGGCCACCTTCGAGCGCGTCCTGCAAAGCCACCGGCCAGAAGACATGCAGGTGCGCTACCGCCACGGCGACGGCCACTGGTGCCACGTGTTCTCACGCCGCATCGCGCAGCGCGACGGCTTCGGCACGCCGGTCGCGCTGACCGGCGTCGCGCTGGACGTCACCGCGCAGGTCGAGCGCGCGCAACGCTCGAACGAGCTCGCGCGCCATCTCGACGACGTGACCTCGACCTCGGGCATCGGCGTCTGGCGCATCCCGCGCGATATCGGGCCCGCCGAGTGGAATTCGCAGATGCACGTGTTGTGCGGCCTGCCCGCGACCGAGGCGCCGCCGCGCTTTCTCGACTGGGTCGACCGCTGCGTGCACCCCGACGACCGCGACCGCGTGCGCGAACGCGGCATGGAGTGGCTGCGTCACGGCATGGTGTCGGCCGAACTCGCGCACCGCATCGTGCTGCCCGACGGCCAGGTGCGCCACGTCGTCGCGCGCGGACGCATCGAGCCCGCGCCGAGCCCCTACCGCGTGACCGGCGTGACGATCGACGTCACCGAGCGCGAACGCGCGCTGGCCGCGCTGCGTGCGGCGACCGAGCGCAGCGCGATGGCCACGCGCGCGGCCGGCATCGGCATCTGGGAATGGGACTCGGACACCGGCGATTCGCGCTGGGACGACGAGATGTTCGTGCTGCGCGGCCGCACGCCGCGCGCGAACGGGCCGACGCTCGACGAGATGGCCGAGTTCGTGCACGTCGACGACCGCCACTACGTCAACGACCAGATCCACTCCGCGCGCATTGAGGATCGTCCGGCCTACTACGAGTTCCGCGTGATCTGGCCCGACGCCAGCGTGCACTGGATCGCGTCGCGCTCGCTGCCCGTGCGCGACGAACGCGGCCGCACCGTGATGCGGCTCGGCGTGAACTGGGACGTCACCGAGGCGCGCGCCGCTGCAGCCGCGCGCCAGGAACGCGCGCTGGTGCTGCGCGAGAGCCAGGCCAAGTCGGAGCTGCTCGCGCGCATGAGCCACGAGCTGCGCACGCCGATGAACGCGGTGCTGGGCTTCACGCAACTGCTGCTGACCGACGATGCCATGGCGCAGGGATCGGGCACGGGCACCGGGTCGCAGCCGATCGACCGGCGCGTGGCGAGCATCGAGCGCGAGGTGACGCGGCGCGCGCGGCTCGAACACATCCGCTCCGCCGGCGAGCACCTGCTGACGCTGATCAACGACGTCCTCGAGCTGTCGCGCCTGGACGGCGCCGGTGCGGCGCAGCGCGACGTCTCGCTGCAGCCGGTGCAGCTCGCGCCGGTGATCGCGCAGACGCTGCCGCTGGTCGAGCGGCTCGCGCAGCAGCACGGCGTCGCGGTGCACGCGTTGCCGAGCCCGCTGTGGGTGCGCGCGGACGCCACGCGCCTGAAGCAGGTGCTCGTCAACCTGCTCACCAACGCGATCAAGTACAACCGCCCCGGCGGCACGGTGCGGCTCGACGTGATGACCGACGCCGGCCGCGTGCTGCTGCGCGTCAGCGACGACGGCATCGGCATGACCTCGGCGCAGCAGCACCTCGCCTTCGAGCCGTTCAACCGCGCCGGCGCCGAGCGCGACGGCGTCGAAGGCACCGGCATCGGGCTGACGATCGTCAAGGCGCTCGTCGAACGCATGGGCGGGCGCATCGCGGTCACGAGCACGCCCGGGATCGGCAGCACGTTCGAGGTCTGCCTCGACGCCGCGGCCGCCGCCGGCCCGCTCGCGCTGCCGACGCGGCGCCTGCTGTACGTCGAGGACAACGAAGTCAACGTGCTGATCGTCAGCGAGCTCGTGCGCCGGCGCGGCGACATCGAGTTCGTCAGCGTGCCCGACGGTGCCAGCGGCGTCGCGCGCGCGGCGCAGTTGCTGCCGGGGCTGGTGCTCGTCGACATGCAGTTGCCCGACATCGACGGCCTCGAGGTGCTCGCGCGCCTGCGCGCCGATCCGTTGACCGCCGGCCTGCGCGTCATCGCGCTGTCTGCGAACGCGATTCCCGCCGACATCCAGCGCGCACTCGACGCCGGCTTCGACGACTATTGGACCAAGCCGCTCGACTTCGCGATCTTCAACGCGGCGATCGAGCGCGTGTTCGGCACCCCGCTGGAGCGCGCGCTGCCGTCGGCCTGAGCAACCGCGCGACGCGCCTACAAGCGGCTGCGCTGCTTGAACCCGGCTGCCCGCCGACGCGACATCGCGACCTTCAGGCCGCCGTCGAGCACCAGCTCGAGGCTGCCGGACGGCGACGTCGCGACGTTGACGACGAAGCGCAGGTTGACGATCTGTCGTCGGCTCACGCGCATGAAGTGGCGCGTGTCGAGCCGCTCCTCGAGCTGGTTGAGCGAGCGCAGCAACAGCGGACGATGCTGGTCGAAATGGACGCGCGTGTAGTTGCCCTCCGACTCGAACAGCACGATGCGATCGAGCGCGACGAACCAGCAGCGCTCACCGTCCTGGATGAAGACCTTGCCGTCCGTCAGCAGCGACTTGTCGACGGGGGCGGCCGGCGCCGGCCTGAACTTGGCCAGCGCCTGCTCCAGGCGTTGCGGCTCGATGGGCTTGAGCAGGTAGTCGAGTGCGTTGACGTCGAAGGCGTGCAGCGCGTGTTCGTCGTAGGCCGTGGTGAAGATGACGGCGGGCGGCGCGTCGAGGCCGGCGAGGAGGTCGAAGCCGGTGCCGTCGGGCATCTGGATGTCGAGGAAGAGCAGGTCGGGCGTCAACGCGGCGACCACGTGCCGCCCTTCGGCGACCGACGCAGCCTCGGCCACGACCTGCACCTCGTCGTGCTCGCCGAGCAGCCGCCGCAGGTCGTTGCGGGCCAGGCGTTCGTCGTCGACGATCGCGACCCTCATGCGGCCGGCTCCCGCGGCAGCCACACCGTCGCCGTGACCCAGCCGTCGTTCCCGGCGATCGAGCAGGCGGCGGCCGCGCCGAATTGCAGCGCCAGGCGCCGGCTCGCGTTGGCGAGGCCGACGCGGGTCGACTCGCTGTCCGCGACCAACCGCCCTTCGTTGGCGACCACGAGGCGCACGCCGCCGGTCTCGCGCCGCACCGAGACACGGATGCGGCAGGGCCCCGTCGCGCGCTCGACGCCGTGGCGCACCGCGTTCTCGACCAGCGTCTGCAACATCATCGGCGGCAGCGGCTCGGCGCCGAGGTCGGCGGGCACGTCGAGCTCCAGTTGCAGGCGTTCTTCGAAGCGCAGCTTCTCCATGTCGAGATAGGCCTGCACCGCGGCGAGCTCGTCGTCGAGGCGCGCCGTCGGCGCCAGGTTGCTGCGCAGGCTGCGGCGCATCAGGCCGGCCAGTTGGTGGATGGCGTGCGCGGCGGCGTCGGCGTCCTCGTAGACCAGCGCGCGGATGCTGCTGAGGCTGTTGAAGAAGAAGTGCGGGTTTACCTGCGCCTGGAGCGCGCGCAGTTCCGCGTCCTTGACGTCGACCTCGAGCCGCAGCTTCTCCAGTTCGAAGCGCTCCGCGCGCCGGCGCGAGAGCGCCACGGCATAGCACGCGGTCCAGAACGCGAAGACGACGTACCAGAGCAGCGCCAGCAGGACCAGGTTGAACGGCAGCGATTCGCCGGGCCCGTTGTCGAAGAACGCGCCGTGGTGGAAGACCACGTCCGCCAGCAGCAGGCACCCACACTGCGCGAGCGCCAGCACCAGCAGGCCGGCCGCGATCCGCTTCAGCGGCAGGCCGCTGGCGCGGTCGATCCAGGCATGGCGGCGCAGGTGGCCGCGCCAGAGATGCGACAGCAGCAGCCCGGTGACCGAGACGACGATCTTGGCCAGCGCGAAGCGCAGCGCCGCGCGCACGTTGCCGGACGACGACCCCAGGATCTCGAAGATCGTCAACGTGCCCCAGCCTGCCAGCTGGCAGACCCAATAGTCGCGGTTGTTTCTCGGCAGGCCGGTCATTCGCTCTCGTGCTTCGTCGCGACCCTGACGTCCAGGGCGCGTTGTCCGGATCGACGACGATTGTGCCCGTGCCGCCGAGGCCGAAGCCGATATCGATGCCATGCGTCAGTCCACGTGGCGCCGGTTGTCGGCGAGCACGCGGTCGATCAGCAGGCCATCGGGATCGAGAGCGACCTCGTCGGGCTTGTCCTTCACCGTGATCGTCAGCGTCGACTGCCCGGCCGGCAGGTGCAGCGGCGCGCGGTACAGCAGGCGGCGGGGCGTGTCGTCGGCATCGTTGTCGGCGTTCTTGGCGGCGCTCTTGTCGGCGCCCTTGTTGGCGGCGCGCTCGACAGGCGCGAACAAGGCCACGTCGATCGGCTCGTCGTACGCCGTCGGAGACTCCGCGCCCTGGGCGTCCACGCGCAACTTGGCCAGGCTCAGTTGCAGGGTGACGTCCCATTGCCCGTCGCTGCGCCGGCGCGCGCTGGCGCCCAGCACGCGGTTGTCGTAGACGACGATGCGCTCGAACAGGTCGGCGATCAGCGCCTGCTTGTCCGCGGGCGCCTCGGCGCGCAGGGCCGCGACCAGGTCGGGGCTGGTGGCGTAAGGCGACCGCTGGCCGCGCGCGCCGTCGATGAAGTGCGCGAGCGCACGGTCGACGGCCTCTTCGCCGATCTCCTGCTTCAGTCGATACAGCGCGAGGCTGCCCTTGCGGTAGACCAGGTAGGCCTGGCCTTCGTCGCGCGACAACGGCAGTTCGCCCACGCGGTCGGCGCCGCGCAGGCGCAGGTAGTCGTCGAGGTCGAAGCGCAGGATGCGGCGCACCGCCGCGGCGCCGAAGCGATGTTCGACCGCCATCAGCGCCGAATACTCGGCCAGCGATTCCGTGATCAGGCCGCTGCCCTGCACGTTCGCGGCGATGGCCTGGTCGCCCCACCACTGGTGCGACACCTCGTGCGCCGTCACGTAGAACACGTGGTCGACGGCATCGGGGTCGCGCAGGTCGCTGACGAAGCCGAGCGATTCGGAGAACGGGATCGTCATCGGGAAGCTGCGCGCGTAGCCCTGGTACAGCGGCGTCTCGACGATGCGCAGCGACTTGTGCGGATACGGCCCGAAGTGCGCGCTGTCGAACTCGAGCGCCGCCTGAGCTCCCGCGATCATGCGGTCGACGTTCCAGGCATGGCGGGCGTCGTGGTACACGGTGATGTCGACGTCGTGCCAGCGCGCCTGGCGCGTCTGCCAGCGGCCCGATTGGAACGAGACGAACGGCAGGATCGGCGCGGCGGCCTTGTAGTGGAAGTAGCGGCGGCCGTCCTTCTGCCAGCTCGATTGCAGGTCGCCCGGCGCGATGGCGACCTGGTCGGCGCTGGTGGAGACGACGGCCTCGAAGTCGATCAGGCCGGCGTCGACGCCGTAGAGCTTCAGGTAGTCGTCGCGACGCGCGCGGACATCGTCGAGACTCGGCATGCGGTGCGGCGCACCGAGGCCGCGGCGGCGGCGCTCGACGCGGTCGTCGATCTCGCGCGACTGGTCGTAGGTGAACTTCGGGAAGAAGTCCTCGAGCGTGAACAGCGTGCCGTTCTCGTTGATCCTGCCGGGCGCGCCGCGGTTGTCGAACCCCCGTCGACGCACCTGCACGGCGGCGTCGACGGCCAGCGCGGCGCCGGGCGGCAACGGGGTGTCGAGCCGCATCAGCTCGACGCCGAAGCGGGCGTCGGCGCGCAGGACCCGGTGTGCGGGCAGGTGGTCGAAGACCGTCTGCGTCGCCGGGTCGCTCTGCACGAACAGCGTGTCGACGGGCTGGTCGCCCTCGTTGCGGAACGTGTAGTGCGCGCGGATCGCGGCCGACTGCGACGCGGGATCGATGTCGACCTCGGTGCGCAGCGCCGTCATCTCGAGATGCGGCAGGTCGAGCACGCCGCGCCAGTCGCGCTCGTAGTCGGCGCGCGCGTCGAGTTCGCGGCTCGGGCTGGCGTAGTGGTTCAGGACGTCGGTGTTGTAGAAGATCCAGCCACCGGTCGCCCCGAACGCGGCGAGCACCGCGCCCAACGCCAGGCCGTGCCGGCCGCGCAGCGCGTGCACCGCGCCGGCCAGGCGCCGACGCCCCGTCGGCGCGACGCCACGCACCCGCAGCGCCTGCGCGGCGACGAGCAGTGCGAGCGCGCCGAAACTCCAGTACAGCGCGAACCAGCGCCAGCCCGCGAGGTAGTGGCCGTAGCCGTTCAGGTCGGAATAGACGAGCGTGGGCAGCGATGCGAAGTCGACGAGCCGGCGATCGAAGTGCGCGCCAGCGAGCAGCTCGCTCGACACGAGCAGTGCGGCGCCCAGCGCATAGCCGACGTACCGGTTGCCCGCGACGACCTGCAACGCCATCAGCGCGAAGGCCATCAGCACGAAGTGGACGGCGGCGATCAGCGTGCCTTCGACATACAACGCCGGCTGGATCGCGACGCCGCCCTTGGCCAGCTGGATGCCGACGGCCGCGAGCACGCCCGCGCCGAGGAACGCCAGGATCACCGCGACGAGCGTGCCACACTTCGCCGCGAGCGGCACCCAGTCGGGCACGGGCAATGCGTCCGCGACGTCGGCGATGCGCACCTGGCGATCCCGATGGGCGAGCTCGCCGCTGAAGAACAGCAGCACGACGACCAGCACCGAGTTCAGGCTGCCGTCCAGCTCGTCGAGCATCAGCCGCGTCAACGGATAGGGCACGCTGTCGAAGCGCGCACCGCCGACGGTGTAGCCGGCGACGAAGTTCACGAGCGCCAGCATCAGCATCACGAGGAAGGGCACGCTGCGCAGCACGCCGCGGGCGTCGAAGCGCAGCAGTTGCCAGCATTGGCGCCACGGCGTCGAGACATCGAAGCGCGGCGCGACACGACGCACGACGACGTGCGCCCCCCCGCCGACCGACGCGGCCGCGCGCGCACCGGCACGCGCGCGCCGCGGGCCGCGGCCCGAGTCGGGTCGGCGCGGCTGGAACAGGACGACGGTCGCGGCGAACAAGCCCAGCGACAACGCCGTCCACAGCAAGCGGTTGGCGAGCAGCCAGCCGCCGAGCGCGGGCAGCCGGGCGTTGGCGTCGGCGGTCGTGAAGTAGCGCGTCGCGAGCGACAGCACGCGCACGCCGAACGGATCGAGCAGCGCGCCGAGCGTCATGCCCTCGGGACGCTGGCCGAGGAAACTGGCCGCCGACCACAGCACGAGGAACGCGACGACACCCACGTAGACCATGATCATCGAGCGCGTGGTGGCCGCCAGCAGCGTCAGCAGCGCCGAGGTGAACAGCAGGTTCGGCACGACGAAGACCAGGAAGCTCCACGCATACGGCCACGTCGCGAACGGACCGAGGCGCGCCGGGTCGATGCCGGGCATGCGCGAGCCCGCGGCCATCGCCACCACGACCACGACGAAGACGACCAGGCACGCGACCAGGCCGGCGAGGAAGCGGCCGCCGAGGTAGTCGAGCTTGCGCATCGGCGTGGCGAACAGCAGGTCGGCGATGCCGGCCTCGGTATCGCGCAGGAACGCACCGGCGATGAAGACGGTCACGAGGAACATCGCCACGATGCTCAGCACCGTCAACTGGTGCGCGATCACGGTTGGCGCGTTCATGTGCAGGTTGCCGATCGGGCCGCCGATGCGGATGCTCGCGCTGCTGGCCGACACGAACGCGAGGGTGCCGAGCACCAGCGCCGTCACCCACAGCAGGGCCTGGCGCAGTTGATGGCGCAGGTCGAAACGGAAGAATTCTTTCCACATGGTCGTCTCCCGCGCTATCTCAGGCCAGGGCAGCCAGCTGCAGGAAGTAGACGTCCTCGAGGTCGGCATCGACCTGGACGAAGCCGTCGTCGGGCTGCCGGTCCGCGTAGACGTTGACGCGCGGCTGGCCGCCGACCAGGCGCGACGACAGCACCGTCAACTGCTGGCGGTAGTCGGCCAGCTGTGCGTCGCTGACGGTGCGTTGCCAGACGCGGCCCGCCAGGGTGTCGATCGCCGTGCGTGGGTTGCCCTCGAGCAGCACGCGACCCTGGCCGATGACGGCCATGCGCGGGCACAGGTCGGCCACGTCCTCGACGATGTGCGTCGACAGGATGACGATGACGTCCTCGCCGATGCGTGCCAGCAGGTTGAGGAAGCGGTTGCGTTCGTCGGGGTCGAGTCCGGCGGTGGGCTCGTCGACGATCACCAGCCTCGGCGCGCCCAGCAAGGCCTGCGCGATGCCGAAGCGCTGGCGCATGCCGCCCGAGTAGCTGGCGACCGCGCGACGCCGCGCGTCCCACAGGTTCGTCTGCTGCAGCAGGCCCTCGACCATCTCCTTGCGCTCGCCGCGCCGCGTGACGCCCTTGAGGACGGCGAAGTGATCGAGCAGCTCCAGCGCGCTGACCTTCGGGTAGACGCCGAAGTCCTGCGGCAGGTAGCCGAGCTGGCGGCGCAGCGATTGCGGATCGGCGAGCACGTCGATGCCGTCGAAGTGGATCGTGCCGCTGTCGGGAACCTGCAACGTGGCGATGGTGCGCATCAGCGACGACTTGCCCGCCCCGTTCGGGCCCAGCAGGCCGAACAGGCCCTTCGGGATCGTGAGGCTGACGTCGTGGGTGGCACGGACGCCGTTGGCATAGGTCTTGTTCAGGCGCTGGAGCGACAGCATGGGCAGTTCCCGGTGGATCGAATGCCGCCACGGTAGCCAGCGCGAGCCAGACGATCCATCGCTTCCACACGAACCCGCGCGCGGACGTGGCGAACGGTCGGAATCGAGGATGAACGGGAAGGCGTTTCATCCGAACCGCCCGTGCAGGTACCAGCCGCTCTCGAGTTCCTTCGGCGCGTGGCGGAAGCGGTAGACCCACAGCAGCGCGCCATCGTCGGCCTGGGCGATGAAGTAGTCACGCGCGGCGTACTCGCCGTCCCACCAGCCGGACTCGATGCGCTCCGGCCCGGCGACGAGCCACAGCGGCCGGCCCGCCAGCAGCGGCGTGCCGCCCTGCTCGCGCAGCGGCTGCGGCACGGGCAGCAGCCAGGCGGGACGACGCATGCGCGGCCAACTGGCCGGCTCGTCGAGCGGGTCGATACCTTCGAGGTCGGATGACGCGCCGAGCAGAAGCGGCTCGCCACGCGTCGCGCGCGGCCGCAGCGAGGCGGCGACCTTGCCGCGCGTCAGGCCCGTCGCGCGCTCGGGGCGATGATCGGCCACGGGATGCAGCCGCTCGATGTTCTGCGGCCCGAGCCGCGCCTCGAAGCGTTCGAGCAGGCGTTGCCAGCCTTCGCCGACGCTCGCCGCCGACGGGAACAGCTCCGCGTTCGGTGGCGCGCCGGCGACGATCGAATGGCAGTGCAGCCCCAGTTCGATCACCGACGCGGCAAGCGGCAGGCGCTGCAGGCGTTCGCGCAGCAGCGCCTGCAGATGCGCGGTGTCGGCCACCGGTTCGCCGAGGTCGATCGCGAGCGTCGTCGTGCCCGACGCCGGATCCTCGAGCATCTTGCGCCGCGTCTCGTGGTGCAGGCGCAGCTCGAAGCCGGCCACGCGCCCGTGGCACGCCGCGGCCCAGGCGGTCAGGCGGTTCAGCAGCACGGCGGCGCCGACCAGCAATGCCGCGCTGTCGTCGGCGCGCATGAAGAGCTCGAGGCGGCTGTCGAAGACCGGCGGCGGCTGCAGGCTCTCGCGCGGGTCGGCGAGGTCGCCGACGGCGCGGTCGATGTCGGCCAGCAGCTCGCCGCCGAAGCGGCGCGTGAGACCGGCGCGCGGCTGCTTCCAGAGGTCGGCCACGGTCGCCAGGCCGAGGGTTTCGAACATCGGGAGATGCGGCGCCGCCGCGGCCATGGCCGAAACCGGCAGCGCGCCGATGCAGGCGCGCCACTGCGCCTTCGTGCCGGCCAGCACGCAGGGCCGCGGCGGAGCGGCGTGGACGTCGTCGCGCCATGCCGACAGCCACTCCGCGGCCTGGGGTGTCGGCGCGCACGCGATGCGCAGCGCATGGCCCAGCGGCGCGAGCGCGGCACGCAGTCGGCCGATCAGCCGCGGCAAGCCACCGAAGTAGCGCAGGCTGGCCTGCACCTCGGCCAGCACGACGTGGTTGTCGGCGACGCACACCACCGGCGTGAACGCCATCGCCGCATGGACGACCGACTCGAGCGCCGCGGCGTCGCGCGCCGGATCGGCTTCGCCGAGGCGCAGGTGCGGCACGAGCCCGAGCGCGGTGGCGCGCCGCTGCCCCACGCGCAGGCCGCCCTCGCGCGCCAGCGCATTGACGGCCACGAGCCGGTGCTGCGAGACGAGCGCGACCGGGCCGATCGGGTCGATGTCGTCGGCGTCGATGTCGGCCGCAGCGACATCGACCGGCCCGGCCGCCCCGTCGGCCGACTCGGGCGCGAGCGTCGCGATGAAGGACTCCAGCGACAACGTCGGCAGATGAATGCCCACCCACAGCATGGCGGTTCCCGTCTAGGCGACCGCGGGCAACGACGTCGCGCCGGCGTGTCGCGGCGTCAGTGCGCGCTGGCGTGCGGCGCGTGACAGCACGGGCGGCAGCTCCAGCAGCAGCGGCTCGTCGAGCGCCGGCCCGCGACGCTTGAGCAGGCGCACCGCCATCATGTCGGGGCCCGCGCCGGAGAGTGCCAGCCGCAACGGCGCCGGACTCGGCTGCCGCGCGGCGGCCGGTGCGCGGACGACGAACGCCGGCCCTTCGTGCGACTGCGCGGCGAACTGCAGTCGCCGAAGGGACTCGCCCTTCAGGCTGGCGGGCGCCCAGGCGACGACGGCACCGACCTGCCCGCTGCGCAAGGCCTGTTCGAGCGGCCACAGCAGGTCGTCGCCACGGATCACGACGCAGCGTCGCAAGTCGAGCCCGAGCTGCTCCATCGCTTCGGCGCACGGGTCGGCCGGCGGCCCGAGCAGCAGCACGCCACGACCGGCCGCGCCGACCTTCGCGAGCGCCGGCGCCAGCAGCCGGATCTCACCCCAGCCCGGGCCGGCCAGCAGCAGCTCGGTGATCGCCCGCTGCGGCCAGCCGCCGCCGGGGAGTTGGGCATCCAGCGCGGCGTAGCCGCTCGCCTGCACTGCGTCCCGCCCGCGTCCGAGCTGGTGCGCGCGCCACAACGCCGGATGCAGATGCTCCAGCGGTAGCGGGGAGGTGGGCGAAGACATCGCGGGAAGGGGTCGACAGCGGGTTCACGAAGGCGGCAGGAGGGGCAGGAACGCATTCGCGAGCCGCACGGTGTGCGGCGACGGCCGGGCAGCGGCCGGCCCTGGGCCGGTCGACGTGCGGCAGTTGCAGTCCGCAACAGCGATCACCGACAGCGGCCATCGGACGATGGTCGTGCGGTCGGGCATTGAAGCGGACGGGCAAGCGGAGGTGCGTTCGGGATGCTCCTGGAGTACTGTATTTGCATACAGTCTATCGGACCTTTCGCCGTCGTGCCAAGAATTCCCGAGTACGCGGCGCGGCACAATTCACGCATGTCCGCCGCCCCGCCATCGCCCTGCCCGTGCGGCCGTCCGCTCGCCTATGACGCCTGCTGCGGCCGCTGGCACGACGGCCCTCGGGCACTGCAGGCGCCGAGCGCCGAGGACCTGATGCGCTCGCGGTACAGCGCCTTCGCGCTCGGTCTGCTCGACTACCTGCAGGCCACCTGGCACCCGTCGACACGTCCCGCCACGCTCGAACCGCTCCCCGCCGGCCTGCGCTGGCTCGGACTGGAAGTGAAGCGCCACGTGCAGCAGGACGACAACCACGCGATCGTCGAATTCGTCGCCCGCAGCAAGCTCGGCGGCCGCGCGGAACGGCTGCACGAGACGAGCCGGTTCGTGCGCGAAGACCATCGCTGGTACTACGTCGACGGAGACGTCGCGTAAGCGCAAGTCACTGACCGGCGCTGCCGCTCATCCCTCGCGTGAGGAGTTCAAGGAGCGGCGGAACTGGCTTCGCCAGGCCGCTCGCGGAGCTCCCCCTCGGGGGGCAGCGAGCGCCAGCGAGCGTGGGGGCCGTCAGTCCTTAGGCGAACTCTTGGCGGACGGCGGGCGACATCAACCGCCGGATGATCCCCGCCAGCCCGAGGCCAGCCACCAGCGAGACGGCCGCCGCCATCAGGCGGGCCGCGGTCACCATGCCGCCGAACAGTTCGGCGGCCGATTGCGGCAGCGTGGCCTGGCGCAGTGCGCCGTCGACCAGCAGGTGCACGAGTTCCTGCTGCAGCCACAGGCTGCCGAGAACGACGGCGATCGCGACCATCAGCAGGCCGATGAAGACACGGCGCGCCCACTCGATGCGGCGCAGCAGGCCGAACGCGCAGACCATCGTGGCCAGCGACAGCGCGATCGCGCACGAGAACACCCAGGGCAGGTAGCGCAGCAGCAGGCCGGTGAGCCACGGCATCGCCCCGCGGTCGGCCGGCGGCGGCATCCAGGACGACTGCGCCGCGCTCTGGATCACCGCCCACTCGCACGCGAACGCCGCCAGCAGGATGAACAGCCAGGCGACGAAAGTCACGAAGCGCGACCGGGATCCGACGTTGTACGTTTGCGGCATGGCTGAACTCCTGGAACGCACCCGATCATGGGACGCGTTGATGACAAGGATTTTTCAGCGGGCGTTTGCCCCCAGCAATCCCCCGAATGGCGGGAATTCGCGCAAATGCGACGGCCACGCGGCGCGCCATCGACCGCGCCCTGCAGCGAGCGTCGCGGCGACGCAGCCGCGTCGGCGCGTTCAACCTCGGACGGCACCGCGGCGCAGGCGCCGGGCCGCTCCCGAGTGGTTGGGCTGGGCACCGGATTGTCAAACTCGCGCCTGAGTGGCACCTGAGTCACCGCTGAAGCAGGCGAGCGGGATGAGCGATGGCAGGCCGGTCGACGGCGCCCGTCGGACAATGCAGGCAACTTCCCATCCGCGCCTCATGCCATCCGGTCTCGTCTACGCCGCCCTCGCCTACCTGGTCTGGGGCCTGTTCCCGCTCTACTTCCATGCGCTCGCGCGCGTCGACGCCTTCGAGATCGTCCTCCATCGCTCGCTGTGGTCGTTCGTGTTCATCTGGGGCGTGCTGCTCGCGGCGCGGCGCTGGCAATGGCTCGCCGACGTCGCGCGCCGTCCGCGGCTGTGGGCCCAGTTCGCGCTCAGCGCGCTGCTGCTCGCCGGCAACTGGCTGCTGTACATCTGGGCCGTGAACCACGGCCATGTGATCGAGGCGAGCCTGGGCTACTTCGTCACGCCGCTGGTCAACGTGCTGCTGGGCACGCTGGTGCTGAAGGAGCGGCCGCGCCGGCTGCAGTGGACGGCGCTCGCGATCGCGGCCACCGGCGTGCTGTGCATGAC
>FTDG01003892.1_pt1 | contig 15652 bp, 17 predicted proteins | sample 1639751 | NCBI WGS metagenome assembly FTDG01 (sample SAMEA3914869, study PRJEB12502) | metagenome | biome: forest; material: soil | place: USA | collected 2012-03-12 | depth 0.1 m
GCATGCTGCAGCGCTCGGGCATCAAGCTGATCAAGTACTGGTTCTCGATCACCGACGACGAACAGCACCTGCGCTTCCTCGGCCGCATCCACGATCCGCTCAAGCAGTGGAAGCTGAGCCCGATGGACCTCGAGTCGCGCCGGCTGTGGGAGGAGTACACCAAGGCCAAGGAAGTGATGCTCGCGCGCACGCACAGCGCCGAGTCGCCGTGGTGGGTCGTGCAGGCGGTCGACAAGAAGGCCGCGCGGCTGAACTGCATCCAGCATCTGCTGAGCCAGTTCGAGTACTCGGAGATCGAGCATCCCGAGGTGCACCTGCCGGAGCGCGTGCGGCACGAGCATTACTCGCGCCAAGCCGTGCCCGCCGAGATGATGGTTCCAGAGATCTATTGAGCCGGAGCTCTACGCGCTCACCACAGCTTCCACCACGGCTTGTCCGGCGCGGCCTGGCGGTACTCGAGCTGCATGACCTCGCCCTCGTGCCCGAACGGGGACGCGCCGTAGACGATGCGGATCTTCTCGTCGGCGCTCTCGCCCACCGTGTGGCCGTTCTTCAGCACGGGACCGTTGTCGAGGACGTACATCGACAGGCTCTCGAGGCGCTTGCGCAGTTCGACCGGCGGCTCGAGCGCGCAGGCCGCCACGAATTCCTTGTGGCCGAGCGCCTGCATGCCGGTGGTGTAGCCGGCACTCGTGCCGGTGCCCGCGCGGCCGACGCGCACGTCGACCCAGATGTGGAACGGCGGCCCGTCGGGCAGCATGTCGGTCGCGAACGAGCAGAACACGTCCTTGCGCACGAGCATGCGCGCGTTGCCCCAGTACACGCCGAGGCACGCGTCGCTGGCGGTCATCACGGCGGCGGTCAGCCGCGTCAACAACGCCGACTGGGCGAGCGGCGTGAGCTGGCCCATCACCGACACGATCGCATGCGCCGAATGCGACTTCACGACGTCCGTGCACTGCGGCCACATCACGCTGGTCGCGCAAGGGCCTTCGAGGTCCGACCACGGCATCGGCATGTCGATGACCATCACCGCCACGAAAGCGCCGCCGACGCGGAACGCGATCACGTCGCCCTTGTCGGCGTCGAGCTCGGTGATGGCGGCCTCGGGGTCGAGCCGCCGCAGTTCGGCGGCCACCGTGTCGCACGTCAGGCGCGGCGGCGCATTGCAAAGAACCATCGATAGCGCCGTCGCCATGGTGCGCCCTCCCGCGCTGCCCGCAGGCCGCGGCCATCCGCGGCAGCGCGCACTATAAGCGTGGCGACGGCCGGGCTCACGCCTGGATGAACGCCAGCAGGTCGGCGTTGAACCGGTCCTTGTGCGTCTCGGTGAGCCCGTGCGGCGCGCCGGGGTAGACGATCAGCTTCGAGTTCTTCACCAGCTTCGCCGACGCCAGCCCCGCGGCGCCGATCGGGACGATCTGGTCGTCGTCGCCGTGGATGACCAGCGTGGGCACGTCGAACTTGCGAAGGTCCTCGGTGAAGTCGGTTTCGGAGAACGCCTTGATCGAGTCGTATGTGTTCTTGTGCCCGCCGGTCATGCCCTGCAGCCACCACGAGTCCACGAGGCCCTGCGATGTCTTCGCGCCCGGACGGTTGAAGCCGTAGAACGGGCCGGACGGGATGTCCTTGTACAGCTGCGAGCGGTTGGCGAGCTGGGCGTTGCGGATGCCGTCGAACACCTCGACCGGCAAGCCGCCCGGGTTGGCCGCGGTCTTGAGCATCAGCGGCGGCACCGCCGAGACCAGCGCCGCCTTCGCGACGCGCTTCGTGCCGTGGCGCCCGATGTAGCGCGCCACCTCGCCGCCGCCGGTCGAGAAGCCGACGAGGACGACGTCGTGCAGGCCCAGCGTCTCGATCACGGTCGCGAGGTCGTCGGCGTAGTGATCCATGTCGTTGCCGTCCCACGGCTGGCTGGAGCGGCCGTGGCCGCGGCGGTCGTGCGCGATCGTGCGATAGCCGCGCGATGACAGGAACAGCATCTGCGATTCCCAGCTGTCCGAGTTCAACGGCCAGCCATGGCTGAAGACGACGGCCTGGCCCGAGGCCGGGCCCCAGTCCTTGAAATAGAGCTCGGTGCCGTCCGCGGCCGTGATCGTGTCGACCGTGCGGGTGCCCGGCTTCGCGCCATGCCTGCCGCCATGGCCGGCGCCCGGTGCAGGCGTGCCCGCCGCGGCCGCGACGCCCGCCGCGAGCGTGCCGGCCGCCGCCGCCGCGCCTCCGAGCAGCAGGCTGCGGCGCGACGCGCCGGACAGGGAGTCGATCGAAACGGGGCGATGGGTCTGGGTCATGGTCTTGCTCCTTCGGGTTGGCGGCGCGGGGCCGATGGTGGTGGTGGTGCGTGGTGGGCGTCGATGACGGCTTTATATCGCGCGTATTTTTATCGTACGCGATATATATGATTCGGCGAGCGGGCGGCGGCTTGCGCGTTCATGTTCGGAGAAGTTTCGGACGAGCGGGTCGGCGAGGCGACGGCGACGCGGTGCTCACGCGCTGCGGCCCAGGCTGGCGCGCATCGCTTCGAGGTCGACACGCAGCTCGCCGATCTTGCGGTCGTCGACCGCCATGGCCTGGGCGACGCAGGCCGGGATGCCGGCGGCCTTCGCGCCAAGCGCCGTGCCCGCGGGCGTGAGCGACACGATCACCTGGCGCTCGTCGGCCTTGCTGCGTGCGCGCGTGACGAGCCCCTGGACTTCCAGCCGCTTGAGCAGCGGCGTCAAGGTGGTGGTCTCGAGGAACAGCCTGTCGCAGATCTCCGAGACGTTGACGCCGTCGTGCTCCCACAGCACCAGCATGACCAGGTATTGCGGGTACGTCAGCTCCAGATCCTTCAACAGCCCGCGGTAGACCTTGTTCAGACCCAGCATCGTCGAATAGAGCGCGAAGCAGAGTTGCGTGTCGAGCCGGGGCGGCGTCGCGGCGGCGGGTGCCGAAGCGCGGGATCGGGGTTGACGTGTGGCCATGGCCGAATGTTATATCGCGCACGATATATCCGCAAGCGATAGATGAACGCGACAACCCGGCGCTCTAAACTGTGCCTGCCCGCGCGACCGCCCCACCATGCACGACGCCCTCGACAACCTCCACACCGATCGCCTCTTCCTGCGCCGCCCCGTCGCGGCCGACGTCCCGGTCTACTTCGCGATCTTCGGCGACCCCGCCACCAACCGCTTCAACCCGAACGGCCCGCTGTCCGACCTCGCCGCCGCCGACGCCGCCATCGCCGCGCGCATGGCGCACTGGGCCGCGCGCGGCTGCGGCTCGTGGGCCGTCAGCTGGCGCGAACGGCCGGACGACGTGATCGGGTTCGCCGGCCTGTCGTACAAGCACTACGGCGACGTCGAGCGGATGAACCTCGGCTACCGCTTCGCGACGACCGCCTGGGGCCGCGGCGTGGCAACGGAGGTCGCGCGCGCCGCCCTCGGCATCGGCTGGCGCGTGCTGCGGCTCGGCGAGGTCTGGGCGATGGTCGATGCGCATCACCAGGCGTCGCGCCATGTGCTGGAGAAGGTCGGCATGACGCTCGTCGACCGCGAGGCGTTCGCGGGCGATCATGCGCCGGGCGACGTCTGGTACCGGGTCGGACGGCCGCAGGACGACGGAACCTAGCTCCGCGAACCACGATCCACCCGACAGCGCCGCCACGGCTCGCGCGTGGGAAGATGTCCCATCCGCGTCGATTCGCCCTTGTTGACCCGCAATGATCACTGCCCACCGACTCCCCCGCCCGCTGCTCGCCGCCCTGTTGCCGCTCGCCTTGGCCGCGGCCTGCACGATCGCCCCGGCCGCGATGGCCCAGGAACCCGTGGCCGCCCCCGAGCCGGCCGCGTCGGCGCCCGCGCCGGCGGCCGAATTCGGCGTGCCGGCCTCGGCCGGGTCGCCCGCGTCGGCGGCCTCGATCCCGGCGGCGCCCCGGTGCGACAAGCCGGGCGCCAACCGCGCCGCGAACCTGGTCTGCGCGCTCGGCTTCGTGCGCCACTCCGAAGCGGAGCACGGCGCGGGCCATGACGACCGCGCCGTGGCCGATCTCGCCAAGGCCGACGAGTTCGAGCCGAACGACCTGCGCTTCGCGATCGCCCACGCCGGCATGCGGCTCTCGACCAAGGGGCAGGCCTCGCCCGAACGCCTGCGCGACGCGCTGCGCGAGACGCCCGACGACGTCGGCCTCAACATGCTGCACGGCGAGGCCTCGCTGGCCGACCACAAGTACGACGACGCGATCGCCGACGCCACCCACGCGATCGCGCTGCGGCCCGGCGCGCACGCCGCCTACGAGTTGCGCGGCACCGCCCGCTTCGCCAAGGGCGACACCGACGGCGCCAACGCCGACGTCGCCCAGGCGCTGACGCTCGCGCCGAAGGCCCCCGACGCGCTGCGCCTGCGCGCGTCGGTGACGTCCGTCTCGGGCCACTACGACGACGCGCTCGCCGACCTGCAGGCCGCCCACCGCCTCGAGCCGCGCGCCGACGATCCGTTCCTGATCGGCGGCACCCAGTTCCTCGCACGCCGGTTCAGGGCCAGCGCCGAGTCGCTGGCCAAGTCGTCGGGCAACGTCGGCGACGGCGCGTACTGGCTGCTGTGGCGCTACATGGCGCTCGCCCGCGACATCGGCCCCGAAGCCGCGCGCGGCAGCCTCGGCCCCGGCTCGATCGCCGGCTACACGTCGCCGTGGCCGATGTCCGTGATCGACTTCTACCTCGGCCGCATCGACGCCGAGAAGGTGCTCGCCGACGCGCGCGCCGCGCAGGCGGGCGACGACCAGTCGCAGGTCTGCGAAGCGCACTTCTATCTCGGCGAGGAAGCGCTGCTGCACTTCCGCCGCGAAGAGGCGCTGAATCTGTTCCGCGCGACGCTCGCCGAATGCCCGACGGCGTTTCACGAGTACGTCGGAGCGAAGGCGGAACTGGACGCGCTGACGGCACAGGATGCGGCGGTGGCGGCGCGCTGATCTCGCCAGGGCCGCGCCCGCGAATGGATTCGCCGGCGATCGTCGACTCAGCGACCCAGCCAACCCTTCTTCGCGGCGAAGCCTGCGAACCAGATCGACAGCGCGCCGACGGCCGCGATGAACAGCGGAAACGGCAGCACCTGGCCCAGCCCCTTGTGCGCGACCAGGTCGGTCGCCGCGAAGGCGTATCCGAACATCACGACGACCGCGGCGAAGGAAATCCAGAAGGCGAGCGGCGCGCGTCGTTGGCGCAGCAGCAGCATCAAGCCGCCGACCAATCCGCCGAACGTGCCGACGGCATAGACGCCGTTGTACCAAGGCGGCAGGGCCGCGTAGTATTTGAGCGACCAGTCGTCGACGGGGCCCATCGCCGCCGCGCCGAACCTGATCTGCGACACGCACGCGTAGCAACCCATCGCCTCCCACAGGAGCAGCAGCGTCGTGACGATCCAGAACCAGACCGGCACTCTGTTTTCAGTCGACATCGATCTCTCCAGCATGAGCTGCGCGACGTCAGGGCGTGCGCGTCGCCAGGCGTGGCTTGGCCAGCAAGGCGATCTGGCGGACGATCTCGAGCGGACGCATCGGCTTGCCGACATGGGCATCGAAGCCGGCCTCGAAAGCGGCGCGCCGGTCTTCGTCGCGGGTGAAGGCCGTCAGCGCGATGGCCGGCAGCCGCGGCAGCCCAGCGGCCGCGTCGCGCAGGCGCGTCTCGCGGATCAGCGCATGGCCGTCCTTGCCCGGCATGCCGATGTCGCTCACCAGCGCGTCGGGTCGGCGCGCCGCCATCATGTCCAGGGCCGCGTCGGCATCGCGCGCCACGCGCACCCGCGCGCCCCGATCTTCCAGCACCGTGGCCAGGACTTCGGAGGCGTCGTCGTCGTCATCGACGATCAACACGTCCACGCCGGCCAGCGGCGCCGCGGACGCGTCGGTGGCCGGGCCGGCGCCGACGCCGCCGGCTTCCTGCAGCAGCGGCAACTCGACGACGAACGTCGCGCCGAGATGCGCGCCCGGACTCGCGGCCGTGATGGCGCCGCCATGGGCCTCGACGATCTGCTTGACGATGGACAGCCCCAGCCCCAGGCCGCCGCGCTGACGGTTGGTGCCCGCGTCGCTTTGCGAGAAGCGCTCGAAGACGCGCGGCAGGAAGTCCGCCGGCATGCCCTGGCCGCTGTCGGAGACCGCGATGCGCAGCTTGTCGCCATCGCGGCCGACGTCGACGCGCACGTGGCCGCCGCTCGGCGTGAACTTGATCGCGTTGGACGTCAGGTTCCAGACGACCTGCTGCAGGCGCGACGGATCGGCATCGACACTCGACGGCGCGTCCTCGACCTCGAACCGAAGCTCGACGCCGGCCTGTTCCGCCGTCGACCAGAGCGCGTCGAGGGCATTGGAAATCTCGACGGCCGGATCGATCGCGGAGAAGGTCATCGCGAGCTTGCCCAGGCGCAGCCGCGACATGTCCAGCAGGTCGGCGATCAGGCGCGCCTGGGTGGCGCAGGCGCGTTCGATGGCGGCCACGCCCCGCGTCATGCCTTCCGGCGCCTGGCGCTTGAAGACCTGCGCCCAGCCGGACACCACGTTCAGCGGCGCGCGCAGTTCGTGGGCCAGCACCGAGATGAAGTCGTCCTTCATGCGGCTGCCGCGCTCGGCGTCGCCGCGCGCCCCGCGTTCGCGCTCCAGCCATTCGACACGCAGCCTCTCGAGCTCCGCCCGTTGGGACACGTCCATCGCCAGCGCCAGTGCGAGCCCGTCCTCGATGTTCGCGGCGGCGCTCCACTCGAGCCGCGCTTCGAGGCCGTCCTGGCGACGCATCGCGACCTCGTGGCGTGCGATGGCGCCGCCCACGGGCCGCGACACGGCGTCGAGGGCGTCCGCCCAACGCGCATCGGCGAACTCGCTCAGCTGCCGGCCCCGTAGCGCGTGGGCTTCGACGGCCAGCATGCGATCCAGGGCGGGGTTGTTTTCGGCGACGCGCCCGGCCCCGTCGATCAGGGCGATACCGCACGGGGCATGTTCGTAGACGGCGAGGAAGCGGGTTTCGCTGACCTGCTTGGCCCGGCGCAACTGCTCGGCCTGGTCGTCCAGTTCGGCGTACAGGGCGACCACGCCGCGATTGGTCTCGTCGAGCTCCTCGCGGAGCATGGCGATCTGCGACTCCTGGTCGAGCATGGCGGCACGCAGGGCTTCCATCTCCTTGTCGGAGCCGTTCTCGCGCGAGAGGGAGGTCGAAGTCATGGCATGCCGGTGGCCTGGGGCGGACCCATTGTGCTCGAACCAGCCTGAACGATCGAACGCCGCGGGCCCGCCGAGCCCGCGGCGCCGGGTCAGACGGCCGCCAGCTGCCGGATCGACGCCCGGGAATCGGACTCGACCCACCCCTCCACCAATCGAGCCGCGTCGTCGAAGAGGAACAGGTTGTGCACGACCCACCGGACCGGCTTCCCGTTGGGGTTCAATTCCCCGATCGGCGACTGCGTGAACGTGCGGGCGAACGTGCCCGGGAACGCCGTGCGCGCGGCCAGCCGACGGCCTTCGCCGAAGACCTGCTCGCGCTCGATCCTCGACATGCCTTCCCGACGCGCGCCGCGTTCTGCAGTCAGTGCGCCAGCGGAATGGCCGTCCGGCCGGCGAAGCGCGGCGACTCGGCTTCGTCGAGCATTGCGGCGGCGACGGTGGCGCGGCCGACCGTCGCGGGGAACAGGCGCGCGGGCGCGTCGTCGAGGTCGACCGTGCGGCGCCGAGCGCTCTCCGGCGCCATCGACAGCGGACCGGCATGGAAGACCGTGCCGCCCGCGCGCAGGACGGTGGTGTCGGCCGCGATCTTGTCGGCCAGCTGCTGGCCCAGGAACAGCCCGAGAAGCGTGCGAACGAGCCAGCCGCCGGCCTGCGCGGAGGCGCCGGTGCCGAACGCGCCTAGCCAGATGATCCGGGCCGGGCCGGCCGCCACGGCGGCCTGCGCGCCCGCGGCCAGCACGCCCGGCCGGCCGCCTTTGGGAATGCCCAGGCCGGAGAGCAGCGTCGTCTGCGCATCGATCGCGGCCGCCAACGAGGCCGGGTCGTTGGCATCGACGCGAACGCGCCGCAGCCGCGGGTGGTCGTCGAAGCCCGCGCGCGACGGATCGCGCACCAGCGCAGTGACCACGTGCCCGCGCGCCAGCGCCTGGCGAACCAGTTCGCGGCCCGTGCCGCCCGTCGCACCCAGGATGGCGAGCTTCATGCGGCCTCCGCGGTCACGACGTCGGCGCGCAGGGCGTCCACCGCAGCGCGGTGCAGGCCGGGCGCGGCCAGGAGGACGTCGGGCGAGCCGGGCGCCCACGGCGACCCGTCGATCCGGCTGGCGACGCCGCCGGCTTCCGTCACGATCAGCAGGCCGGCCGCGATGCCCTCGAGCGACGGCGCGACTTGCCAGAACACATCGCCCTGGCCTTCGGCCAGCTGGAGCAGCGGGAACGTCGACGGCACCGCCATGCGCACCAGCAACGCCGCGTGCAACATCGCACGCACGGAGGCGCCGATGCGCTCGAAGGTGTCGACCTGCCCGGCTTGCGCCTGGCCCGTCGTGGCGATGGCCGCGTCGAGACGAGTCTTCGCGCCGACGTGGACCCGCTGGCCGTTGCGGCGCGCGCCGCCGCCCCGGGCCGCGCTCCAGGTCAGTTTCTCCAACGGCTGGTGCACCACGGCGGCCACCGGCTGGCGATCGCGCATCAGCGTGATCGTCACGCCCCAGTCGCGCAGGCCGTGGACATGGTTGACATTGCCTTCCACGGCATCGACGACCCACCACTCGCCGAGCGGCAGCGGCGCGTCGTCCGCCTCGTCTTCGCGCCAACCGGCGCCGGGCCGCAGTGCCGCAAGGGCGTGCCGGAGGCCGCCAGCGACGAGTTCCTCGTTGCGGCGCATCGCCGCGAGCAGCGCGTCGCGATCGGCGGGCCGCGCGTCGGCGGAGAACACCGACAGCAGGCGCCGGCCGGCGTCCTGCGCGACGGCGCCCATCGCGCCAAGCAGGTGGCCGTCTTCTTCGGCAGGCAGTGAGTTCGGATTCTTGTTCGACATGTTCTCTCTTCGATCGGAAGGTGGGGCGCGCTGAGCGCATGCGACAAGGATAGGCAGACAGCCCCTCTGCCGACCAGTGCAGTTTCGGCAACGGATCATTTACCCTGGCGCAATGGACATGAACTTGTTGACCGCGCTCGACGCCTTGCTCGAACACAACAGCGTCGTCGCGGCCGCCGAACGCCTGCACCTCACGCCGCCCGCGGTCAGCCGCACGCTCGCGCGCATCCGCCACGTGACCGGCGACGAGATCCTCGTCCGTTCGGGCCGCACGATGGTGCCGACGCCTTATGCGCTGTCGATACGGGCCCGGGTGCGCGAGCTCGTGCAGGAAGCCGCGATGGTGCTGCGCAAGGGCCGGGGACTCGACCTCGCGACGCTGGATCGCGTCTTCACCGTGCGGGGCCACGACGCGCTGCTGGGGGCGCTGTCGGCGAGTCTCATCGGCGCCTTCCACGCGCAGGCGCCGTCGGTACGGCTGCGCCTGCTGGGCGAACCCGCCGGCGACGGACACGGCGACCTGCGCGACGCGATCGACCTGGACGTCGGCGCGCGCGTGCCCGAGGAACCGGACATCTCGCACGAGGTGCTCGGCACGGACGGCTTCGTCGTGGCCATGCGGCGCGGCAATCCACTGGCGGGCACCCCGCTTTCAGCGCAGGCGTTGGCCGGCATGACGTACCTGAACGTGTCCAGGCGGGGCCGCCTGCGCGATGGCGTCGACGACGCGTTCGCCGAGCTGGGCCTGACGCGCACGGTGGCCGCGTCGCTGCCGACCTGCGTCGCGGCGCTCGAGGTCGTCGCGCGCACCGACTTCGCCACGATCGTCACGCGCGCGATCTGCGCCTCGGTCTGCGAGGCGTTCGACATCGTGACCCAGCCGCTGCCATTGGCCTTGTCGCCCAGCCCGATCGTGCTGTCGTGGCATCGACGGTTCGGGAACGACCTTGCGCATGCGTGGATGCGGGGGCGGGTCGCGGAGATTCTCCGTGCCGCGGTCAGGACGGACGCCGACTGAACGACCTTGCCTACGGGCCCGCGTGCGCATGCACATCCGACACCTCGCGATGGCCGCTATCACGCTCGCCGATGAGCGGATCAGGGCCGACGCGCCGCACCTGGAGCAGGCGTCGTTCACGCGCCGGCGAGCCCATTGGGAGTCGTCACGCCAACTCGTCACGCCAACTCGTCACGTGTCTGCGCGAGCAAGCCCTCATGCATTTCGCGATTGCCCGCCAGGATCCCTTCGCCGGCCCATCCGAAGGTCTCGCCCCGCAAGTCCGTGACGATGCCACCGGCCTCGCGCACGATGAGCGCGCCTGCGAGCCAGTCGGCGGTGTCGCGCCCGTTCTCCCAGTACGCGTCGAGTCGGCCGGCGGCCGTGTAGGCCAGTTGCAGCGAAACGGCGCCCATGGCCCGTACGACGAACACCGACTTGGCGACCCGGCTCGTCAAGCGCATCGCCTGCGACTGTTCCTGCGCACCGACCTGGATCAAGGGCGGATTGGCAGTGGCCACGACCGCATGCGACAGCCTGGCCTTGGCCGAGACGTGGATGGGAACGCCGTTGCAAGTCGCCCCGGCGCCGGCCTGGGCGAAGAAGGCCTCGCGGCGCATCGGCTCGACCACCACCGCCATCACCGGCTCGCCACCGCGCACCAGCACGAGCGAACTCGACCAGAGCGGCAACCCTTGCAGGTAGTGGTAAGCGCCGTCGATGGCGTCATACAGCCAGTAGGCGTCGGACGTGGGGCGGTCTTCTTCGTCGATCCAGCCGACGTCGGGATACGCCGGCGCCAGGGCCTCGCGAAGCTGATCCTTCGCCTCGAGGCTCACTCGGCGGACGTGCGCGATCTGCTGTTCGAGCGATTGCGTGCCGCCGCTGGTGGGGCCGTTGTCGGCGATCTGGTCGGCGAGGCGGCGGACCGCTTCGATGCAGGGATGGAGGGGATCATGGATCATGGTGTTCAGGCCTTGGGCACGATGCCGATCTGTTGCAGGAAGCTCAGGTTGTCCTCGAGGTGCCAGTTGTCGGTGATCTTCCCGTCACGCACGCGCAGGATGTCGGTGGCGATGAAGTCGATCGCCTGGCCCTGGCCTTGACGGTCCATGAAGACGCCGGTGAAGTGGCCGGTGAATCGCAGGTGCGACACCACGCGGTCTCCGACGACCAGTCGTTGCACCACGGTGGCCTGGAGGTCCGGCACCGCGGCGAGGAAGCTTTTCGATGCCATCGCCGGCCCCGCCACGCCTTGCGGGCGCCCGGGCGGCAAGGTGTGGTCGACGAAGTCCGGCGACAGCGCCTGCGCCAGCAGCGCGGCGCTGCCGTTGTTCCAGAAGCCGTAGAAGGCATCGACGGGCGCCAGCAGCGCCGTCCGCTGCATCTTGTCCAGCGACTCGGCGCCGAACGTGGCCTGAGGCGCGGCCAGGGCCACGGCGGCGCGGTCATCGACCTGCGCGGCCAGCGCGCCGGCCGACGCCAGCGCGAGCGAGGCCATGACGGTGGCCATCCGGAGTCCCCTGCGCGAGCGGCTTGGTGAGCGGGACATCTGTCGTCCTTGTGCAGTTGCGATGCATGGAATAATATGAGCCATCGCTCACATTGCATACTCGCATTCGCCATGGCCACGAAACCCAAGTCATCCGCCGCCCTCGACGCGCGCAAGAAGCCGGGCCAGAAGCGCGCCGTCGCGACCGTCGATGCCATCCTCGAGGCGGCGGCTCACATTTTCGAGACCGGCGGCCTCGGGGCGTACAGCACGAATGCCGTGGCGGCGCGGGCGGGCGCCAGCATCGGATCGGTCTACCAATACTTCCCGAGCAAGGACGCGATCACGCGGGCGCTCATCAATCGGCACGCCGCTTCATTGCTGGAAGAACTTCGCGCCATCGACGCCGGACTGTCGGCGCAGGCGACCTTGCGATGCATGTTGCTGGCCGCCGTCCGGCACCAGTTGCAGCGCCCCGGATTGGCGCGCACGCTGGATCTGGAAGAACTGCGACTTCCGATGGACGGCGTCTACGACGCGATCGGGCAGGAGACGATGGGACTGTTCCGCCAATGTCTCCTGGACACGGGCCAGGTCCGGCCCGCCGACCTGGAGGTGGTCAGCAACGACCTTGCCGCCATCATCAAGGGAATGGTCGACGCAGCCGGACAGCGACGTGAAACCGACGAAGCGCATCTGCTGGGCAGGGTCGAGCGCGCGGTACTGGGCTATCTCGGCCGCCCGTAGCGCATGGTCGACGCGTTTCAGCGAACTTCGACAGCGCTTTTCGAATACCGGCCTGGCGACGTCCCGACATGCCGGCTGAAGGCCACGCCGAACGTGCTCACGGAGCTGTAGCCGACACGATCCGCGATCTCGGCGATGGAGGTCTCGCGATCACGCAACATGCGCTTGGCGAGCGCCATGCGCCACGCCAGCAGATATTCCATGGGCGGCAGGCCGACCGCACGGCTGAAACGCTCGAAGAAGGCCGAGCGCGACATCGCCGCTTCGCTGGCGAGCTTCGCGACCGTCCAGGCGTGCCCCGGTTGCTCATGCATGCGCCGCAACGCGACGGCGAGCTTCGGGTCGGAGAGGCCACGCAGCAATCCGGGTAGCGCCAGCGCGCCGGTGGACGACCGGAGCGCCTCGATCAACAGCACCTCGAGCAGGTGGGCGAGCACGATCTCGCGCGCAGGCCGGTCGGCGCGCGATTCGTCGCCGACCAGCTGCACGAGCGTCGACAGGCGGGGATCGCCGCACACATGCAGCCACTCGGGAAGCAGCGATACCAGCAGCGCGGCATCGGGCGACCCGAAGACGCAGTGCCCGACCAGCAGCCGCGCCTCCACCGCGCCATCGGGCCGGCCGACGCGCGCACCGCCGGGCATGGGGGCGATGCGCGTCGCGATGATCTGTTCTTCCGTGGGCGTCGGCTGGTCGAGGCTCGACGTCGCGAACCCGCGCGCGGCAGGGATCAGCACGAAGTCGCCCTTGCGCAGGATCATCGGGGCGTCGGCCGTCACGCCGTCGATGCTCAGGTGGCACGCGCCGTCGAGCACCGCGAAGTAGAACGGCCGCCCCAGCTCCGTGCGGCGCACCGCCCAGGGCGCGGAGGCGACGACGAGCTTCGAGAAAGGCGCGGTCGGCTGCAACAGCGACACGACTTCTGCGAGCGGATCGACCATCGTGGACTATCTCGATAAAAATGCGGACTTTGAAGTGTATCCAGTCCGGCGATCGCGGCCTATCGTGGACGCATCGTTCATCGAATTGGAGAGTCCCGTGTCCACGCTTCCCTCGGCATCCACCATCCTGATCACCGGCTGCTCATCCGGCTTCGGCCTCGAGACGGCGCGCCTCTTTCTCGACAAGGGCTGGCACGTCATCGCGACGATGCGCACGCCCCGCGAAGACCTGCTCCCCCGTTCGGAGCGGCTGCGCGTCCTCGCGCTCGACGTCACCGATGCCCACAGCATCCGCCGCTGCATCGATGCGGCCGGCCCGATCGACGTGCTGGTCAACAACGCGGGCGTTGGCGTGATGGCGCCGCTCGAGGGCACGTCGGTCGAGACGGCGCGCGACGTCTTCGAAACCAACACGCTCGGAACGATCGCGATGACGAAAGCCGTCCTTGCGCAATTCCGCGAGAGGCGCGCCGGCATGGTCGTGAACGTCACTTCGAGCGTGACGCTCAAGGCGCTGCCGCTGATCTCGGTCTACTCGGCCAGCAAGGCCGCGGTCAACGCGTTCACCGAGTCGCTCGCGTTCGAACTGGCGCCGTTCAACGTCCACGTGCGCCTCGTACTTCCGGGCCGCGCGCCAGGCACGAGCTTCGGCGCGAACGCGCGACGGCGGATGAGCGACGGCTTTCCCGAAGCGTACGTCGAATTCAGGGATCGGCGCCTCGCGGCGGTGCTGGACAACGAAGCCCCGCACACGCAGTCGCTGGACGTCGCCCAGGCGGTCTGGCGCGCCGTGACCGACCCGTCCGCAGCGATGCGCACGCCAGCGGGCGCAGACGCCCTCGAAGCTTTCCGCGCTTGAAGTTGCAATGGGAATCCCCGCCATGAGCCAACCCACCATCGCCGTGCACCGTCCACCCGTCCCCGCCGCGCGGCCCATCGTGTCGTTCAGTCCGCTCGTGCTCGACGTGCCAGGTCGCGCCGTGCCGATCGAGGCGCGCGTCGTTGCGCCCGCAACCGGCGACCAGCTGCCAGTCATGCTGTTCTCGCACGGCCACGGTTCCTCGAATTTCCTCGCGTCGATGCGCGGCTACGGCCCGCTCGCCGACTTCTACGCCGCGTGCGGATACGTCGTGATCCTGCCCACGCACTTGAGCTCGAAGACGCTCGCGCTCGACGCGGACGGACCGGAAGGTGCGCTGTTCTGGCGCTCGCGCGCGCAAGACATGCACGCGCTGCTGGCGCGCCTGGCCGACCTCGAGCGCATCGTGCCGGGCCTGGCAGGACGGCTCGACAAAGATCGCGTCGTGGCGGTCGGGCACTCGATGGGCGGGCACACGGTCGCCATGCTGGCCGGCATGCGCGTGACCGATCCGAAGACGGGCGAGGTCGTCGACCTGTCAGCGCCGACGCTGCGCGCCGCCGTCATGCTCTCGCCGCCCGGCAAGGGAGCCGACCTGGCCCCGACCGCGCGCGAGCGCTATCCCGTCCTCGCCCGCAACGACTTCAGCACGATGACGCTGCCCGGGCTCGTCGTGACGGGGGACAAGGACTTCAACGCCGTGTTCTCGGAGCGCGCGGACTGGCGCGCGGACGCGTACACGTCGAGCCCCGCGCCCAAGTCGCTGGTGGTGCTGCGCGATGCCGGACACATGCTGGGCGGCATCTCGGGCTACGACGCGAAGGAGACGTCCGACGAGAACCCCGAGCGCGTCGCGATCGTGCAGCGCGTGACGTGGGCGTACCTTCGATCGGCGATCGATCCGGCAGATGACGCCTGGAACGTCGTTGCGGAGGAATTGGCGAAGGATGCTCGGAACGCGGTCAGGGTGGAGGCCTGAGGGGGCGCGTTCGTGATGGAGCTGAATACTGATTCAGCGGCTGTCTTCAGTACGCCACGATCTCACCTCGCCCGAGGCCGAGGCCGGCATCGAGCTCCACGCACGAAAATCGGGCATGCCGCAGATTGCAGTCCCGAATCCCGCCGCCGCACTTGATTTCCCCGAAATTCCAGAAATTTTCTGCGACGCCGAAGCTCTGAACTCTGACGTTGCTGAAAATTTCGGCAACGCGCGGGAAAAATCAGTGCCGCGGCGCTGAAAGTTCGTGCAACGTCGGAGTAAAAAAGTCCGGCGTCGCAGTCATTTACTGCGACACCGGGCAAATCGACTGCGCTTGCGGGCTTCCGAACTGCGCGATCGAGTTGTCGAGATGCTCGATCGCGCTGGCGACAGTCGAAGTCGCAGGCTTGTTTCTTGTCGTCAGGCGTTGGAACCTTGGTGGTCGACTTCGAGGAGCCTGCAGCGAAGCGGCCCGCCAGGCCTGGCACGAGGGTCGTCGCGTGCGGGGCGTTCGACTTGGCCGCGCCCTCGAACGAGGTGTAGCACGCCAGGGTTGCCGTCATGGCCTCGGTGCCCGCCAGCAGCAGTCGAAGCTCGCCAGCCCGCTAGTCCCGCCGATGCCGAAACGCC
>FTDG01002259.1_pt1 | contig 15539 bp, 17 predicted proteins | sample 1639751 | NCBI WGS metagenome assembly FTDG01 (sample SAMEA3914869, study PRJEB12502) | metagenome | biome: forest; material: soil | place: USA | collected 2012-03-12 | depth 0.1 m
CCAAGAACGACGCCGCCATCCGCAAGACCGAGGCGTCCGACCAGTGGAACTTCTACCAGGCGAAGAACGCGCGCCAGGCGATCGCGGAAGTCGCGCTCGACATCGTGCCGGCCGACAAGCGCGACACGTACGCGAAGGCCATCGAGAAGCAGAAGACGGACAAGGCGCCGATCATGGAGAAGGCGCAGGAGCTCGAGAAGGAGGCCGCGGCCTTCGACGAGCAGAGCGAGAAGCTGATGCACCAGCACCACCGCTGGGCCGCGGCGACGACGTTCATCCAGATCTCGATCGCGCTCGCGGCGATCGCGCTGCTGACCAAGCGCCGCTGGCTGGAGTGGGGCACGCTGGGCGTGGCCGGTGCCGGGATCCTCATCGGCATCGCTGCTGCGCTGCATCTCTGATCGTGCGTGCGTCCAGGCCAGGACGCGCTGGTTCAGAATGGACGCCCTGCCAGCCTGACGAGCCCGCGACGGGCTCCCTCCCATCATGAAGATCTGCATCTACGGCGCCGGCGCGATCGGCCTGCTGATCGGCGCGCGCCTCGCCGCCACCGGCCGGCACGAAGTCAGCGCGATCGCACGCGGCGCGACGCTCGCCGCGCTCAACGAGCATGGCATGCGCGTCGAGAGCATGGACGGCCCGATCCACGGCAAGGTCGTCGCGAATGAACACCCGGCCGCGCTCGGCGTGCAGGACGTCGTCGTGATCGCAGTGAAAGCGCCGGCGCTGGCCGACGTCGCCGTGAAGATCGCGCCGCTGCTGGGCGCCGACACCCTCGTGCTGCCCGCGATGAACGGCGTGCCCTGGTGGTTCTGCCAGGGCCTGGCCGGGCCGGCGGCCGGGCTGTCGCTCAAGAGCGTCGACCCGCGCGGCACGATCGCCGCGCACATCCCTGTCGAACACGTGATCGGCTGCGTCGTGCACGCCGCGGCCTACGTCAGCGCGCCCGGCGTCGCGCAGAACAAGATGGGTCGCGGGCTCGTCATCGGCGAGCCGCGCGGCGAGGTGTCGGCGCGTGTCGAGAACCTCAAGGCGGCGCTCGACGAGGCCGGCTTCGAGACGGCCGCGTCCGACATGATCCAGCGCGACATCTGGTACAAGTTGTGGGGCAACATGACCACGAACCCGATCAGCGCGATCACCGGCGCGACCACCGACCGCATCATCGGCGACGAGCTGGTGCGCAAGCTCACCGGCGACGCGATGCTCGAGTCCGGCCGCATCGGCGAGAAGCTCGGCTTCGCGATCACGCAGACGCCCGAGGAACGCCACGAGATCACGCGCAAGCTCGGTGCGTTCAAGACGTCGATGCTGCAGGACGTCGAGGCCGGCCGCGCGATCGAGCTGGACAGCCTGGTCGGCGCGGTGCGCGAACTCGGCGCGCACGTGGGCGTCGAGACGCCGCTGATCGACGCGATCTTCGGGCTCGCGCGGCTGTTCGCGCGCGTGCACGGGCTGTATCCGGAAGCCGGCGCGCTGTCGCACTGACGCGCAGCGGCAGGCGCCGACGCGCATTCCCGACCCGACCGCCGCGGTTCAAGCCCTGCGCGTCGCAGGGTTCGAAGTCGGCCAACGCCGGCCCCGGCACGCCGCGTGCTGCAGTGCGCACCGTCGTCCAACCCAGGAGTCGCACCATGTCGTCGTTGCCCCGATTCATCCGCCTCGCGCTCGCGAGCGCCCTCCTCGCCTCGACCGCCGTCGCGACGCACGCCGCCGACACCGACGGCGTGCGCGTCCGCGGCACCGTCATCGCGCGGGCCGGCGACACGCTGCAGGTGCAGACGCGCGAAGGCCCGGCCGTCAGCATCGCGTTGAGCGCGGGCTGGGGCGTGTCCGCCGTGAAGGCGATGGCGCTGGCCGACATCCGGCCGGGCGACTACGTCGGCATCGCGTCGGAGAAGAGCGTCACGGGCGGCGACGGCGCGATCGAGGTGCTCGTGTTCCCGGCGGAGATGAAAGGCACCGGCGAAGGCAGCTTCGACTGGGACGTGAAGCCGCAGAGCACGATGACGAACGGATCGGTGACGAACGCCACGAACGGCGCGGTGCTGGGCGTCGCGGGCCGAACGCTGACCGTGGGCTATCACGGGCAGTCGCGCGCGATCTCGGTCGAGGCCGACACGCCGGTCGTCACGCTCGTGCCGGCCACGGCGGACGACGTCCATCCGGGGGTCGCGGTGTTCGTGCCGGCGCAGCGCTCGGCTGACGGCAAGCTGAGCGCGGGGCGCGTGATCGTCGGAAAGGACGGGGTCGTGCCGCGAATGTGAGCCGAACCGCTGGAAATCGGGCATTCGGCGCGGGTGGGCCGCGCCGCCGTGATGTAAGGTTCTGACCGTTCGCACGACGAACCCCTGTTGCGTCGTTCCAGACGACGGCCCGAAAGAACTTTCCATGCCCACCGCTTCCATGCCGACCTCGGCGATTCCGCACCCGCAGGCGCCGCCGCGCCGGCTCGTTCCGCGCCATTCGGCGCTCGTGCGCGTCACGCACTGGCTCAACGTCTTCTGCTTCTCGCTGCTGCTGATGACCGGCGCGCAGATCTTCAACGCCCACCCGCGTCTGTACTGGGGCGAGTACGGCGCCGACAACGACCACGCGTGGCTGTCCATCGACTCGCTGCACGACAGCCACGGCTGGCGCGGCGAGCTGCACCTGGGCTCGCTGGTGTTGCGCACCACCGGGCTGCTCGGTGCGTCGAAGGAAGGCGCCTCGCTCTCGCCGCGCGCGTTCCCGGCCTGGCTGACGATCCCGTCGTACCAGGACCTGGCCACGGGCCGGCGCTGGCACTTCTTCTTCGCCTGGCTGTTCGTGATCAACGGGCTCGTGTACTGGGCTTCGGGCTTCATCCGCCGGCACTTCTCGCGCGACCTGCTGCCGACGAAGGCCGAGCTCGCGCCGACCCATCTCGCGCACGAGATCGTCACGCACGCGAAGCTGCAATTCCCCAAGGGCGAGGAAGCGCGGCGCTACAACGTGCTGCAGAAGCTGACCTATCTCGCCGTGATCTTCGTGCTGCTGCCGCTGATGGTGCTGACCGGCCTGACGATGTCGCCCGGCTTCGACTCGGCTTTCCACGTGCTGCTGGACCTGTTCGGCGGCCGGCCCTCGGCGCGCGCGATCCATTTCATCTCGGCCTCGCTGCTCGTCGCCTTCGTCGTCGTGCACGTGCTGATGGTGATCGCGTCGGGGCTGTGGAACAACCTGCGCTCGATGATCACCGGCAAGTACGCGATCGAGGTCGCGGACGGCGACGCCGTCCACGAGGAGCACGCACGATGAACCCGCTCGACACCACCCGCAAGGCGAAGACCGCCGCGTTCGAGTCGCGCCGCCGCTGGCTCACGTCGTTCGCCGCTGGCGCGGGCTCGCTGGCGCTCGCAGGCTGCGACCGCGCCGTGAACAACGCGCGCATCGACGAGGTCCTGCGCAGCGCCGAGAAGCTCACGATGGCGAGCCAGCGCACGCTGCTCGATCACCAGTTCCTCGCCAAGGAGTACACCGAGCGCGACCTGTCGCCGGTGTTCCGCGCGAACGGATCGTCCATGCCGGGCAGCCCCGAATACGCCGCGCTGCTGCGCAACCAGTTCGTCGATTACCGGCTGCAGGTCGAGGGCCTCGTGCGCCAGCCGCTGTCGCTGTCGCTCGCGCAGATCAAGGCGATGAAGACGCGCACGCAGATCACGCGCCACGACTGCGTCGAGGGCTGGAGCGCCATCGGCAAGTGGCAAGGCGTGCCGCTCGGCCAGATCCTCGACCTCGCGGGTCTGAAGCCCGGCGCGCGCTACGTCATCTTCCATTGCGCCGACAACCTCGGCGAGACGAAGGACGACAGCGGCCTGTACTACGAGAGCATCGACCTGCTCGACGCCTACCATCCGCAGACGATCCTCGCCTACGGCATGAACGGCAAGGACCTCCCCGTCGCCCACGGTGCGCCACTGCGCCTGCGCGTCGAGCGCCAGCTCGGCTACAAGCAGGCCAAGTACGTGATGCGCATCGAGGTGGCCGACGCGTATTCGCACGTGGTCGGCGGCAAGGGTGGGTTCTGGGAGGATCGTGGGTACGAGTGGTACGCGGGGATCTGATTCGCGATCACCGCACGCGCAGGCTGCCGAAGCAGGAAACGCCGTGGACTCCGCGTCGCCCGGGCGCCGTCCTGGCAGACGATCCGTCCCTCGCGGTCTTCAGGTCCTCCCCGCGAACGAGACGACGACCTGCGCCGGCCCCTGCTTGAATTCCGCCGCGATGGCCTGCTTGGACTTCTCCACGATGTCGGTCGGCGGCATGTCGGCGGGAATTCCCTGGAACGTGACATTGACGGAGTTCAACGAACCGTTGTTCCCGTTGAAGCCGACGAAGGCCTTCACGCCCAACGTCTTCTCGAGGTTGTCGGAAACCGCTTGCGAATGGGCGACGCCCGCCTTGAGCGTGTCGACGGGGCCGCATGCCACCAGAGCAGCCACGACGCATATGGCCAGCACGAGACGACAGCGCATGCGTCTTCCAAAGGTCGTTGAAGTCGGATGCCTCGATTCTTGTCGTGAACGCTCGGAGGACGCGGGCTCGCTTACCCGCAGGCCGTCGATGGCCGGCGCTGCGGCGACCCGGCCACGCTACACTCGGCGATCCCTCCATTTGAAGAGCAGCTATGCGACGCGTGACTGGCATCGGCGGAATTTTCTTCAAGGCCAAGGATCCGGGCGCCCTGCAAGCCTGGTACAAGGCGCACCTCGGGCTGGACGTGAAGCCATGGGGCGGCGCCGCGCTGGACTGGACGGACGAGGCCGGCAATCCCGTCGCCGGCACGACGGCCTGGAGCGTCTCCGCCATGGACGGAGACGACTTCGGCCCGGCCAAGCCGTCCTTCATGGTGAACTACCGCGTGGCGGATCTCGCCGGACTGCTCGCGGCGCTGCGTGCCGAAGGGTGCACGGTCCTCGACAAGACCGACGAATCCGAATACGGGAAGTTCGGCTGGGTCATCGATCCCGAGGGCAACAAGGTCGAACTGTGGGAACCGCCCGAAGGGCAATGAGGCCCACGGCCAGCGCGCTCAGCAACCGGCGTACGTCGAGAACTCGTCGACCGACCCCGAGTCCTCGCCGAAGTTGTCGTCCAGCAGCACGCTCGAGAGCGCGCGCTTGAGGGTCGTCGTCACTTCCTTGCGATGAAGCGGCTTGAAGTGGATGACGGCCGCCCCGGTCAGCAGGTTGTTGCTCAGGGTGGCGGAGTCGCCCACGTCGTAGCCGTCGTCGGTGACGGTCGGCGTGCTCTGGTAGAACTCGGCACCGATCACGCGCCATTGATCCTTGTAGAACTTGATCTGCTGCGTCACCCCGCCGGCGCAGCCGTGCCAGCTCCATGACCACGAGACGAACACGCTTCCCCGCTTGATGTCCACGGCATCGAGACTGTGGTGCCCCGTGCCGCCATCGGTCGACTGCAATGGTCCTTGCGCCGCCAACCGATAGCTGCCGTCGGCCTGTTGAGACAGCACGACGACGCGAAGAACGCGCCCTTCGTCCGGATCCTGCAGCAAGACCATGCCCGCCCAGTCGCGCCGACCCGCGCCCGTCAGGTCGCCATAGCCGGTCGCCACCTTGGCGTCGCCCTCCGGCAGCGACTTGACGAAGGCGTCGACGCTGGGAAAGCGCTGACCGACATCCGCGGCCCACGACGGCAGCGCCGGCATCAGCGCGAAGCCGCCGAGCAACAACGGCGTCGCCCATCGCGGTGCAATGCGCATCGATCCATTCATCGTTGATGTCCTTTCTGGAATGGCGCGAGCTTAGCTCCTGCGGGGCGAGGATGCGCGAGCCGAGACCACCCGACGAACGAACATGCTGAGGACGCAATCGGCCGTCGCGTCGCAGTGCGCACGAGTCCTCGAAAGTTCGACAGTTGCGCAGGGCCGCTATCTAGCTCCGGCCCAATTCTTCAATGTCCAGACCGGTCAGGCCCGCAGCGGCAACGCATGCATCCAGGATGGCCTTCCCTTCTTGATTCACGTACAGACGATTGCGCGCAGTGCGGGGATCCTTGAAGACAGCGGGGCCAACGGGCAGCGCTTCAGGCCTGAAAGCTTCCTTCACGATCGATCCGGAGGAACGACGCTCCGAGGCCTCGACGTCGATGCAATCGACCACGTTCGTCACGTTGTAGAAATACTCGACGACACCGTCCACTTTCGCTTCCAGGAATTGGCCAAACCGCGTCAGAAAGTCGCCGAGAGCGTCCAGAGCTTTCTGATTTAGCACCATCGATCCCGCCAGCATCAAGCTCACGTCCCCTCTGGGGAGCTGATCCTTCTTCTTTTCCTCTTTGAAGACCTCAACAGCGGGCCGGCGCTTCCATTCGCGCGCGGTACCGTCGAAGACGAAGATTCGCGACCGTGCTTGCGCGTCGCTCGCGACCAAAGGCGCATAGACGTCTGGGGAGTCCGTCTTGAGTTCCCAGATCTTCATTTCTTGGCCTTCCGCGGCTTCATGTACGGAAAGACACCTGCGATCATGTCCTCGCGCATCGCTCGCAATTCAGCTCTCCCTTCTGCTGCGTTGTCCGGATCACGACCCACCGAGCGAGATGCAACCGTCGCGTGGTAGAGCTTGGTGTGAATTGGGTCGTGGGCGTTCGCGCTTTCAAGTCCTGGAATGTTAGCTCCTGAATCGCCCCGGCTTGTGAGGAGGCTCCTTCGATTGAGAGAATGGAGCCATGAGGAAGTCGACCAGGTTTTCGCCTGAAATCACCGAGCGCGCAGTGCGTACGGTGTTCGAGGCGGAGACCACGGCCGCATCCATCAAGCGCGCGACCCTTTCGTTCGACGGCCCGAGCTATGGGGTGTGCCACACCTTCACGCGCCGCGACATCAGCGAATACGGCGCCGACGCTCTGGCAGAACAGGCAATGGAATCCATCGCGTTCGGCTTGGCGCGCGCATGCGATCACGCCGTCCTGTCGGCGATCGTGGCAAGCGCGCCGCACGCCTTCACGATCGGGGCGGCCGCTTCCGCCGGTTTCGACTGGAGCGAGCTTCGCGGCTTCGTCGGCACGGACGGCGCGGGCGCGGCTGTCGCGGCAGACGGAGCACTGCGGGCGGCCGGCATCCCTGCCACGTTGACGCCGGTCATCGCAACGACGATCGCCGGCAGCTTCGGCCGTGCCGCGGCGGCCATCATGGACGACCTTCGAGTCTCCGTGGAGCGTCGGGGGCTGCTGGGGGGGCTCACGATGACGGCATGGGCAGACATCAAGGCACTCATCCCGAATCCCGCCGCCTTCTGGAGCATCGCCTGATGGTCGGAAAACTCGTCAACGCCCTGCGAGGCGCCCGGAAGCGCACCGCCGTAGCGTCGGGGGCGTCGGCCCCGCCCGAGCGGCGTGTCCTGCCCGCGGATGTCGAATCCGCGATCCAAGGCTGCACTGTCCTCGCGCGAGCCCCAGGTGAAGACGGCGAGCCGCGCATGCTCGTCCAACTCGCGGGCCGCAACGGCGGATGGATTCACAACGCGGGGGCCAGTAGCGCAGCAATCGCCGCGCGCTGGCCGGAACTGTCGGAGCGACAACTGGTGCGCGCGCTACGATTCCTCGAAAGCGAAATCGCAATGCGCTTTCGCGGTTCGATGTCGCGGAGCAAGCGCACCAGTTGGGTCAACCGTTGGCGCGAGGACGACACCTATGCATGATCCAGCCACGTCGGGCTCCGGCACGGCCGTGCAGCGCCTCACGGTCGTAGTGGACTCGGAACTTCTGGCGGCCCTTCATGCCCACCAGCACCGACTCGAAAGCGATACGCGCCTTCGGGTGTCGCTCAGTCAGATCGCCGGATGCCTGATGCGCCGCGGGCTCGACCATAGCAGTTCGGAACAGCACGCAGCGAGCTGATTCAGGAATGACATAGGGCCGCCGCACGCGGGCCATCGCAACCTCGAATCACATCCGCTGCTTGGGTGGTTCGCGCTATCCTTGCCACGCGCCTGCGGACGGCCAAGGCACGGATGGCATCGGCCGAACGGCGGTCGATCGTGGCGGACTGCAACCAAGAAGCTCAGCGGAGGATCATGTTCGATTTCCTGAAGCGGCGAGTCGCCGCCACGCACCCGGTGATTTCCGATCGCCCCTCCTCACCTGAGCGCCCACTACCTACCGAAGTGCTTTCCTTGCTGCGGCGTCGCGATGCTATCAATGACGCGGAATTGGGCATTCACCTGTTGGACGAGCATCAGGCCCTGGCCCGACTCGATGCGAGTTCCGTCTGGGGACGCCTCGGGCTCGTGACTCTGGACGACGCCGAAGATTCAAATCCCTACGTGCTGATCACACGTGGCATCTGCGCTGGCATGGTCGCCCACTTTTTCCACGATCCCGAGCCACAAGTCGAGTTCGTGAACCTACAGGAGTTCGAGGATTTTCTGCACGATCTGCGGCGCCGCCGCGTGCCACTCAATCGGGAGGATCGCTCACCAACCGTGCATCCCGACCAGATGGCACTCTCTGGCGCACTCATCGAGCTTGCTTGTGCTGACGAGGATTCCGACGCAAGTTGGCTGATCTGCTTTTACGCGAGCCTTCTGCGTAGCGACCACCGCCACGTGCTCAAGACACTTGCGACGCACGATGACTTCTTCGTACGCGAGGCGGCGGCAGAAGCGCTGGGCCGCATCGACACTCCCGAGGCACCGGACCTGCTGAAGCGGTTGGCCGACGATGGGCACCCTCAAGTGGCTAGTGAGGCGCGCCGTTCCATCGCTACGCGAACCAATGAGAATCGCAGCGCTTGATAGATGGCGTCAAACTCCCGACAAACCCAACCGGGATCGTCTACCCGAAGTAATGGGTTGAAGCAGCGTTCGCGATGATGACTCGCGAACTGAAGTCGATGTACGGTCGCTGACCGTGACATCCGCACCAGTCAAGCGAGGTAGTCTGCCCAGGACTGCGTAAACTCGCTCCCGCAGCGGTCATTTACATCCGCCGGCCCCCTCTACGACATTCCACGTCCCATCGGGATACCTACCTCATGATTCGATTTCTTGCGACGTTTGCAATCCTGATGTGCTCGATTGTTTTTGCCAGCGCTTCCGAGTTCACAGCGGCCGAGCGATCGACCGTGGATCAGATGGCCGCCAACACCGAAGCGGGGTGCACCCAGCAGATGGCCGCGGCAAGGGCTAAGCTGGCGGGACAATCGCAGCCGGCCATCGCTGCCGCCATGTCCGTCGTGAACTGGAGTGGGTATTGCTCCTGCGTTTCTCAGACGTTGAAGCAGATCGTCACGCCGGAGTTGCTTCGGGCGGGGAGCGAGCAAGACGGGGCGGCGGCCATGAAGCGCGCCAGCACCACGTGCACCGTCAATCGGATGAAGGAAACCTTCCCTGCCGGCTGCGGAGCAATGGTGGATGAGTTGCTTGCCCAAGGAAAAGGCGCATCGCTCGGGGATGTGACGCCTGCCGGCTTCTGCAAGTGTGCAGAGGCCGACGTCGATGCACTGACGGCGGACACGTTCCAGGACTTTGCTCGTAGAACCTTGACCGACTACGCGACCTATAAGCGCACTGGACAAGTCCCAGCCCCTTCCGGGCCATCGCTGCTGGCGACCCAGCAGAAGTGCGGCATGCATCCGGCGCAGCGGGCCGTGAACTGACCACGGCTACGCTCGAAGGCGAGCCAATTCATTTGCGGGTATGAATGCGGGTATGTTGCAGCGGATATTCTCCAGTTGCCATCTTTCATATTAACAATCAACAGGTTAGAGATACCATGAAACTCGCCACCTGGAACGTCAACTCCCTTGCCGTCCGCCTGCCCCACCTGCTGGACTGGCTCGCCGCCGCGCAGCCCGACGCGGTCGTGCTGCAGGAGACCAAGCTCGTCGACGAGAAGTTTCCGCATGCGGAGTTGAAGGAGGCCGGCTGGCATCCGGAGTTCTTCGGGCAGAAGACGTACAACGGCGTCGCGCTGCTGTCGCGCGAGCCATCGACCGACATCGTGCGCAACATTCCCGGCCATGCCGACGAACAGGCACGCGTGATCGCGGGGACGGTGAACGGCGTGCGCGTCGTGGGCGGGTATTTCCCGAACGGGCAGGCGCCGGGCAGCGACAAGTTCGCCTACAAGATGGCCTGGCTCACCGCGCTGCGCGGCTGGCTCGAGGCCGAACTTGCCGCGCATCCGAAGCTGGTGCTGATGGGCGACTTCAACATCGCGCCCGAAGACCGCGACGTCCACGATCCCGTCGCCTGGGCCGGCCAGATCCACTGCACGGACGAGGAACGCGCGCACTTCCGCGCACTCGTCGGCCTCGGCCTGCACGACGCGTTCCGCCTGCTCGACCAGCCACCGAAGCTGTGGAGCTGGTGGGACTACCGCAACCTCGCGTTCCGCAAGAACCAGGGGCTGCGCATCGACCACATCCTCGTCAGCGAACCGCTGCGCGCCGGGGTGCGCTCGTGCGTGATCGACAAGGCGCAGCGCAAGCTCGAGCGGCCGAGCGATCACGCGCCGGTGATGGTCGAGATCGACATCGGCTGAGCGCGGGCCGGCCGTTGCGCCGGCTGGGCGGTCGCTCGCGTTTTCAGCGCGTGTCCGCGCCCGTCTTCGACCAGAGCGCGATCACGTTGCCCGCGATCGCCAGCGCGATGCCGGCCACCGTCAGGCCGGTCCAGATGAAGCCTTCGTAGGCCGACGAGACCACGAGCGCGACCACCGGCGTCAGCACGCCGATGTAGCCGGCCTTCGCAGGCCCGACGCGGCGGACGAGCGCGATGTAGGCGCCGAACGCGGCGATCGAGCCGAACAGCACAAGGTACAGCAATGAGCCGAGGAAGACCGGGCTCCACGACCAGTGCCACGGCGCGCCGGTGACCAGTGCGAACACGAGGGCGCCCGCGGACCCGTAGCTCATCGACCACGCCAGCGGCCCCCAGCCGCTCACGCCGCGCGCGTGGTAGCTGGCCGCCGCGATCGTGCCCAGCGACGCGAGCAGCACCGACACCATCGTCAGCTCGGCGCCCCACACCACGTGCTGCGAGAGCGTCAAGGTCGCGAACTCGTGCCAGAAGATCAGCGCGACGCCCGCCACGCCGACGATGCCGCCGAGCGCGACGCGCGCCGACATCCGCGAGCCGAGGCACGCGCGCGCGAGCACCAGCCCGAACAGCGGCGACGCGGCATAGCCGACCGCGACGACGCCGCTGACGACGAAGCGCTCGGCCTGGTACACGCAGACGTAGCTGGCGCAGAACGCGGCCAGGCCCTGCGCGATGAACAACGCATGGACGGCCGGCGGATAACGCAGGCGCGTGCCGCGCCAACGGCACGCGGTCATCAACACGAGCGCGGCGAGGCCGAAGCGGATCGCGACGCCGGCCTCCGGCGCGAGCACCGCGATCTGCGCGGTGATGGCGAACCACGTCGTGCCCCAGATCAGGACGCAGATGCCGTAGAGAGTCGTGTTGGACATGGGCGCGCAGTGTGCCATGGGTCGCGGCGACGGCTTTACGCAAGGACTTCGACGCGGACGGTTGTCGACCGCGCGCCCGCAGTCCAGAATCGACTCCAAATTTCATGCCCGCGGGGGTGGGCAGCGTCGTCACGCGGCACCGGGAGTGCCGTGGGCAGCACGCATCGCGCTCATCCCTGTTGCATGAACCCATCCAGTTCCCTGACCCCGCCGGATTCGCCGGTCAGCGCCGCCGTCATGGCGGCCTTCGCCCTCGCGACACTCGCGCTGTTGTTCGTCGCGCTCGCACGGCGCGACCACGAGCCCGGCATGGCATGGCTCGCCACCGGCTTCGCGCTCGCCGCGTCCTGGTACTTCTTCGAGGCCGGCCAGCCGCTCGCATCGCACTCTCTCGAGACGATCGAAGACCGCGCCTGGAGCACCGTGCTGACGTCGGCCGTGATGGCGATGAGCGTGGGCGTCGTCCACTACCTCGGGCAGTCGAACTCGCCGCGACGCTGGCGATGGCTCATGCTGACCGTGCCAGCCGGCATGACGTTGCTGTGCTTCGCGGCCGGCATCCCGGTGCCGAGGCCCGTGGCCAACCTCACGCTGATGGTCTGCTTCGTCGGCAGCGGCGTGCTCGCGATGCGGCGCTCTGCGAGAGAGCCCGGCGCCGGCCACCTCGTCCTCGGCCTGGCGCTGCTGGCCGTACCGCTCACCTACGCGGCGCTACTGGCGCTGCATACGGGCCCGGGTAATTTCCGCATCCTCGGCGTGATGCCGATCCTGTTCTTCGGCATGACGCTGCTGACCGTGAGCCTGCTGCGCCGACGCCGCGCCCTCGAGGCCGAGGTCGTGCGACGCGCCGCGGCCGAGACCGCGCTGAACGACGTCAACCGCACCCTCGAGGCCACGGTCGCGAAGCGCACGGCCGAACTGCAGGAACTCGTCGCGAGCCTCGAGGGTTTCAACCGCAGCGTCTCGCACGACCTGCGCGGCCCGCTGGGCGGCATCGCGGGCCTGGCGCGGCTCGCGTCGGACGCCATCGGCACCGGCGACCTCGACATGGTGCACCGCTCGCTCGCCGCGATCTCGACGCAGGCGGAGACCTCGACCAAGCTGATCAGCGCGCTGCTGCAACTCGCCCACGTGGGCGACGCCAAGCTTGCGCGCCGCACGGTCGCGCTCGAGGCGCTGGCGCGCGACGTCATCGCGCAACTGCGCCTCAGCCAGGCGACGTCCACCGCGAGCGCCGCGACGCAATGGATCGTCGGCGAGTTGCCCGACGTCCAGGCCGACGCCGACCTGCTGCGTCCGGTGCTCGTGAACCTAATGGGCAACGCGTTGAAGTTCTCGCGCGACGCGCAGCCGCCGATCGTGCGCATCGACGCCAGCGTCGACGACGACGCCGTGACCGTGCACGTGCGCGACAACGGCGTCGGTTTCGCGACGGACGCCGCCAGCCAGCTCTTCCAACCCTTCATGCGCCTTCACGGCCGCCGCTTCGAGGGCCACGGCATCGGCCTGAGCATCGTGCGCCGCGCGGTCGAGCGCCACGGCGGGCGCGTGTGGGCGGACGCGGCGCCGGACCAGGGGGCAGCGTTTCACTTCACGTTGCCGACGGCGGCTTGAGGCGATCTTTTCGAGGCGCTGACCGGATTCCGGATCAGTTCAGGGGCGGGCTCGACAGCGCGGCCCGACAGCGCGGCCCGAGACTCTCGACCCGTCCCCAATGATCAAAAACCGATCATCAAAGACTTCCCGCGAATCTAGCGACAGCGAAAAAGAATCCACGAACATTAAAAGATGATCTCGCAATAACAAACAATGATCTCCGATGATTGAAAACAATGATCGGAGATAAAAAAATAATCTCGCGAGATTGAAAATATCTCGTGACATCGAAGAAAAATCTCCGATGATCGAAACAGCATCATCGGAGACTCTCGGAGAATCACTGGATGCGGGCCTGTCCGAATTTCCGTGTGCGAGGCGGTGATCGACTCGCCGACCGAATCACGCGTGCGGGCGAATCGGCGAACATCCTATTCGGCCAGCTTGGTAAAGCGTTCTGCGCAGAGGATGGCCGGCCGCGCGTGCCGCGGCCGTCAACTCGTTGATGGACGAACAGAGCGACGCGTGCAGGCGCTGCAATGGCGCATGCCCGAGGCAAGCGTTCAGCATGTCGATGACGAAGACGGCGGGTCGTGCCATCGGAATGGATCCAATCAAGCGCCGCGCGCGTCCAGCGTCTTCAACGCGGCCCGCGCCGAATCGATCGCTTCGCGATTGAGCTCACGCGACGAGGGCGTGCCCACGCGCGCGTTGTGCAGCACGCCCTCGAGCAGCGGTCGCGCCTGGGCGTCGCGGCCCAGGCTCGCCAGGAAGATGCCGTAGGCGGCCTGGGTCTCGGTCGTGTTGTGCACGTGGCTGGCTTGCTCGAAGGCGGCCAACGCGCGGGTCTCGTCGACCTTCGTCAGCGCCTGGGCGAGCCACAGCGCGGCGTCGCTGCCGGCGTCGCGCGGCGAGTCGGCGAGCAGCGATTCCAGCGTGGCGGCGGCCGCCGCGTGCCGGCCCGCGGACAGCTGCGCGCGCGCCAGGCCGCGGCGGAACTTCACGTCCTTCGCGTAGGGCCCGCTGGCGCAGGCCTGGAACTGCTCGATCGCCTCGTCGTTGTCGCCGCGCGCCAGCAGAGCCTCGGCCAGGCGCGAGCGGTTGTCGACCGTGGGCGTGCGGTCGAATGCGAGACGCGCCTCGCGCAACTCCCGATTCGGATCGACGAGCGCCTTCACCACGCTCGCCGACTTCCGCGCCACCGTCGAATGCCGGATCTCGGGCAGGTATTCCGCGAAGAAGTAGACCAGGCTGCCGAGGAATGGCGCGATGATCAGGATCATGATCCAGTACATCGGACGCCCGGTGCGCACGGCGTGCACTGCGAAGAACACCGCGATCGCGATATCCAGGAAGCCAAGAATCCCCACGGTTCCCCCCACGATTTTTCAAAGGGCGAATTGTAGGTCGCGGCCTCGCACCGGACGCGCAGCGTCACACCGTGCCCGGCGCTGCCGCTCGGTTCCCCAGACGAAACACAAGGGAGCGCGGGAGCAGGCTTCACCAGGCCCGTCGCGGAGCTCCCCCTCCGGGGGCAGCCCGCGCCAGCGGGCGTGGGGGCTCAATCCTCCAGTCCGAGCTCCTGGATCTTGCGCGTGATCGTGTTGCGCCCGATTCCCAGCTTCTGCGCCGCCTCGATCCTGCGCCCGCGCGTCAGCGTCAGCGCGGTGCGGATCAGCTGCCCCTCGAACTGGCGGCTCAGCTGCTCCCAGACATCGGGCGTGCCGGCGTCGAGCAGCGTGCGAGCGGCCGATTCGAGATCACCGAGCCACGACGTGCCGGTCGCGCCCACCATCGCCGAAGCCTGCGCGGCTGGCGCGACGTGCGCGATGCCGCCTTCGGCCGCAGCCGCCGCATACGCCGTCGACAGGCCTTCGCCCGGCTGCGCCATCGCGGTGTCGCTCGACGACGGACGCACCACGCCGCTGCGCGGAGCGTTGAGCTCGGGCGGCAGGTCCTTGCCTTCGATCACCTGGGCCGGCGCCATCACGGTCAGCCAGTGGCAGATGTTCTCGAGCTGGCGCACGTTGCCCGGGAAGTCGAAACCCTTCATCGCCTCCAGCGCGTCGTCGGTGATGCGCTTGGTCTCGACACCCAGCTCCTTCGCGCTCTTCTGCAGGAAGAAGCGGGCGAGCGCCGGGATGTCCTCGTTGCGCTCGCGCAGCGGCGGCAGGCGCAGCCGGATCACGTTGAGGCGGTGGAACAGATCCTCGCGGAATACCCCCTGCCGTACACGCTCTTCGAGGTTCTGGTGCGTCGCCGCGATCACGCGCACGTTGCTCTTGATGGGCTGGTGGCCGCCGACGCGGTAGAACTGGCCGTCGCTCAGCACGCGCAGCAGGCGGGTCTGGAGGTCGAACGGCATGTCGCCGATCTCGTCGAGGAACAGCGTGCCGCCGTCGGCCTGCTCGAAGCGGCCGCGGCGCGTGGTCTGCGCGCCGGTGAAGGCGCCGCGCTCGTGGCCGAAGAGCTCGCTCTCGAGCAG
>FTDG01001425.1_pt1 | contig 15532 bp, 8 predicted proteins | sample 1639751 | NCBI WGS metagenome assembly FTDG01 (sample SAMEA3914869, study PRJEB12502) | metagenome | biome: forest; material: soil | place: USA | collected 2012-03-12 | depth 0.1 m
AGTACGAGCCGTCGGCCGCGTAGTCCATCAGCGCCTTGAAGAACGGCGGCGCCACGCCGTCCAGGTAGCTCGTGGCCTCGCGGATGATGTGGCGCGCCACGAACTCCGGCGTGTCCTCGAACATGTGGATGAAGCCGTGCAGCTCGCGCAGGATGTCGTTCGGGATGTGCTGCGACGTGCGCGTCTCGCCGTACAGGTAGATCGGGATCTCGGTGTTCTTGGTCCGGATCTCCTGGATGAACTTGCGCAGGCTCAGCACGGCCGGATCGAGCTCGGGGCCCGGCGTGAACTCCTCGTCGTCGATCGACAGGATGAACGCCGACGCCCGGCTCTGCTGCTGCGCGAACTGCGACAGGTCGCCGTAGCTGGTCACGCCCAGCACCTCGATGCCCTCCTTCTCGATCGCCGCCGCGAGCGCACGGATGCCGAGGCCCGAGGTGTTCTCGGAGCGGAAGTCCTCGTCGATGATGACGATGGGGAAACGGAAGCGAAGCATGGCAGCGGGCCCGCTCGGAGTGCGGGCATGGCAAGGTAGAGAACCGGGGTGGAACGTCGCAAAAGCGGCGAAGGGCGAAGTGTAGGGCCGAAGTCTTGCAGGGCGATGTCGAAAGGGTGTGACACGCCTCACGCCGCGGCCGAGTTGCGCCGGATTCGCAACACCGGGCGGGCGCGAACGGGGACATCGCACGCCCCGGCCAGCCATTGACGCCCGAACGCCGCGGCTGCAAGGTCGGCGCTCCACCTTGCACGACTGGAGTCCCGCGATGACGCAGCAGCCCCCGACCTCTCCCGTCGACCTCGGCCACTCCACCGGCGCATCGGCGATGCGCCCGCTGTCGGCCGGCGAGCGGCGCCACGTGGCGGCCGGCAGCGTCGGCGGGATCGGCGGCTCGGGCAGCCCGGCCCCGCACAGCGTCGGAGGGATCGGCGGCACGGGCGCGCCGACGAGCATCGGCGGCTCCGGCAGGCGCTGAGCCCCGGGCGAGGCCGGCACGCGCCAGCGGCGTCCGTCGACGACAATGCATCCCCATCGTCATCGCCCCGACGCCCGTTGCGCACCCTCGCCCTCCTGCTGCTCGCCCTCGCGTCGCCCGTGCACGCGGCGACATGGCTCTGGGCCTGGGATCGCGCCGAAGACCTGCGCGGGTTGCCGCCGGGCGTCGGCGTCGCCTACTTCGCGGTGCAGTTCGACGCACGCGACGACACCTTCGTCGCGACCTGGCGTCGCCCCCCGCTGCACGTCGACCCCGCGACGCCGCTGACCGCGGTGCTCCACGTCGAGGCCTTCCACCCGGGCCACGCGCCTGCGCTGGATGATGCCGCGGCCACCCGCTGGAGCGAGGCGCTCGCCGACGCGGCGCGGCGCGTCGGCTCGGCGCGCGTGCAGGTCGACTTCGAGGCGCGCGCCAGCCAACTCGATTTCTACCGCCGCGTCCTCGTCGGCCTGCGCGCACGGCTCGCACCCCGCACGTTCCTGTCGATCACTGCGCTCGCGTCGTGGTGCGGCGACGCCGGCGCCGTCGCGGCGCTGCCGGTCGACGAGATCGTGCCGATGTATTTCCGCATGGGGCCGCACGAGCGCGCCCTCTGGCGCGAACGCTCGCGCCAACCCGAGCGGCTGCCGGCCGCCTGCCGACGTGCGGCGGGACTGGCGCTCGACGAGCCGCGCTTCGCCGCCGCGCCCACCGTCTACCTGTTCGCGCCGAGGCCGTGGCGGCCGGCCGATGTCGACCCCAACCTTCTGCAGTTCCAGAAAGAGACGCCATGAATTCCCTCCGCCGCCTCGCGGCAGCCGTTGCGCTGGCATGGCCCGCGCTGTCCGTCCAGGCGTCCGGCGGCGGCATGCCGGACGTGATCGTCTCGGTGCCGAAGTTCCGGCCGGAGGCCGCCGCGATGGCCGGATACCTGCACGGGCATCTGGGCGTGCTGTGGTCGACCTACGACCGCCAGTTCCTCATGATGGCCTATCGCCAGGCCCTGGGCCATGCCGCGATGAGCGACGCCGAAGCCGCCACCTGGATCGACGAGCGCCCCCTCGCCGCGATCGGCGACGACTGGCTCGCCGCCCGCCGCGAGGCCGGCGCCGCGGCCACGGGCGGCTCGGACACGTCCGGCACGCGCCCGACCAGCCCGTTCAGCTACACCGGCAACTGCTTTGCCGACGCCTTCCGCCTGGCCGCGGTCACGCTGCGCGCCCGCGTCGAGGCGCACGCCGACCAGCCCGCGGCGATCAAGGACTGGATCGCCGGGCAGGACGCTGTCTTCTACGCCTGCGACCACGCCGACGCCGCCGCGCCGCACGACCCGCCCGCCGGCGCACCGGCCTGGCTGCGCCGCGATCGCGCCTACCAACGCGCCGCCTCGCAGCTCTACCTCGGTCACGGCGACGACGCCGCGGCCGCGTTCCAGGCCATCGCCGCCGACGCCGACTCGCCCTGGCGCGAATGGGCCGCGTACCTGCAGGCGCGCCTGTGGTGGCGCGGCTTCAGCGAGCCGGCCGACTACAAGCGGTTCGCGCAGCAGTCCCCGGACTGGCGCGGCGAGCCGATGACCGGGCAGTTGGCGACGCTGTCCGCCAACGCCCGCGACCCGGAGGTTCGCGAGGCCGCGGCAGCGATGCTGCGCACGATCCAGGCGCGCATCGACCCGGTCGAGGTGCACCGCATCCTCTGGCACCGCATCGACGCCGCCGCGCCGCCGGCCGACTTCGCCGCCTGGGTCGCCGACGAGCGCTTCCTGTGGGCTCTGATGAAGGACGACGACGCGCTCGACGACTGGCTCTTCCTCACGCGTTCGATCGGCAGCGGCGACTCGCCCGCGGGCAAGCGCGTGGCCGACCTGTCCGTCACCTGGGCGAAGCACCCGACGCACCCGTGGCTCGCGACGGCGCTGCTGGTGGCGCATCCCGACACGCCGGGCCTCGACGCCGCGCTCGCCGCCTCGCGCGCGCTCAAGCCCGACGATCCGCTCTACCTGCATTGCGCCTGGCAGCGCGCGCGCCTGGCGCTCGAGCGCCACGACCTGGCCGATGCGCGGCGCGAACTCGCCGCCGCGCATGCGCACCTGCCAGGCGAGGCGACGGGCACGCGCCAGGCCTTCGACCAGCTCGAGATGCTCGCGGCGCCGTCGCTGCAGACGCTCGGCGAACACGTGCAACGGCTGACGCTCGCGCACGAGAACGAAGACGACGCCGCGCTGAGCTCGACGCCGATCCCGCCCGGAGCGCGCAACGACTTCATCGACGACGACACCCGCGTCTGGCTCGCCACCTACCTCGACGGCCCGGAGATGCTCGAGCTCGCGCGCGACACGCGGCTGGCCAGGAGCGTGCGCGAGCGCCTGGCCGGCGGCGCGTGGCTGCGCGGCGCGCTGCTCGGGCAGGACAAGCTCGAGGCGGACGCCGTGCAGCTGCTCGCCTCGATCGGCGACGCCACCGACGCGGCCGCCGCGGCCACGCCGCCCGAGCAACGCTTCCGCATGGCCCGTCACCTGCTGCTCAACGAGGTCGCCGGCATCGACCTCGGTACGCAGGCGGACCGCGTCACGGACGCCTGGTGGAAGACGCCGCCGGCATTCCACGACGCCGCCGCTCTCGACCGGGTCAAGCAACTGACGACCGCGCTGTCGACGAAGAACCAGACGACATGGATGGGCCAGGCGATGCTCCCCTGGCTGCGCACGCACAAGTCGGCCGAAGGCCCGGTGCTGCTGGAAAAGCTGGTCTACGCATCGCGCTACGCACAGAACGACACGACGACCTCGCGTGCGGCGTTCCAGCTGCTGCATGCGCAGTATCCGAACAGCGCCGAGGCGAAACGGACGCGGTACTACTTCTGAGTCCGAGTCGCGACAAAGGGCACGGCAGCCCGCGAAGGCGCGCCGCCTGAGCTCGCGCCGGGATGTCCTCGGAACGCGTCGGCTCGCGCCGTCTCAAGCTCGCCCGAAGGTCGGGGACATGCGGGCGGGGGGTATATCGGGTAGAAGGGTAAATCGGGCAGAACACATCCGACATGACAAACCCGTGGGAGATCCGCCTTGTCGACATCACTTCCCGGCGCCGTCGCGCGCCCGACTCTCGCCGCCCTGCGCGCCGTGCTCGCGGCCGTCGCGACCCTCTGGACCCTCGCGGGCTGCGGCGGCGGAGTCGGCGGCGGCGACCCCGACGCCGGCCGCATGCGGACGCAGGCACAGGCCCGGACGCAGGGCGGCCTCGCGCCATCGCTGGCGTCGCCCGCCTGGTTCGTGTCGACGACCGGCAGCGACGCGGGCGATGGCTCGTCGCTGCACCCCTGGCGCACGCTCGGCTACGCGGTGTCCAGGCTGAAGGCGGGCGACACGCTCTACGCATACGGTGGTACGTATGCCGAGACCGTGACCGTCTGGCACTCGGGCACGGCGTCGCAGCCGATCACGATCGCGCCCTACCCGGGCGAGCGGCCCGTGATCGACGGCGCGACGATCGCCGTGCCGTCCTGGTCGGGCCTGCTCCAGGTGTACGGCAACTACGTGACCGTGTCCGGCTTCGAGCTGCGCAACATCAATATCGACGGCCACGGCGGCCTCGGCGGCGCAGCGGTCGTGCAAGGGGGCTTCGGCGCCGTCCTGTACGGCGCGAACGACACGATCGCCTCGACGACCATCCACGACACCTGGGCGCAAGGCGTGATGGTGCAAGGCGACGCGGGCACGGTCGCGGACGATGTCGTGCACGACGTCGCCATGTCCAACTGCCGCGCGGCCGGGCACCCGCACTGCGCGGCCGCAGGCCCCTCGAGCGGCTGGCCCAGCTGCGTGAGCATCGCGAGCCCGTACGGCCACAACCAGGTCGTCCAGGGCGGCACCATCGAGCGCACGACGGTCTACGACTGTTGGGGCGAAGGCGTGTCGACGTGGCAGTCCGACGGCGTCACGATCCAGGACAACACGACCTACGACAACTGGGCCGAGAACCTCTACGTCAACAACGCGACGCACGCGCTGGTGCAGCGCAACCTCGTCTACAACACGCCGGGCAACCTGGTCGGCAAGAAGGCAGGCTTCGCGCTCGCTGACGAGGACACGAAGAACGTGTCCGACCTGCTGTCGGCACACAACGTGGTGATCGACAACCTCGTCTACAACGCCAGCTTCTCGGCCTTCGGCTGGACGCTGGTGCACGGGACGGGCCTGGTCGACGACGTGATCGCGAACAACACCCTCGTCGACACCGACCCGACGACCCAGGCCTTCCTGACCGGCGGCCCCGGCAACCAGGTCGTCAACTCGGGCACGACGATCGCGAACAACATCGTCATCGGAGCCGCCAGCGTCCCGGCCGCGACCGGCCTCGCCTTCTCGAACAACCTGTGGACGGCGCCGCCGCCCAACGGCGCGGGCGCCGGCGACGTCCTCGCCGCGAACCCCGCGCTCGTGATCGCCCAGACCGGCCCGGTCGCTCCGGGCGCGCTCGCGTCGGCCTACTTTTATCTGACGCCGATGTCGCCCGCGCATGTCCGCGGGGTGCCCGTGTCGCAGGTCACGACCAACTACGCCGGCGCGCCGGTGCAGTCGCCGCCGGATATGGGCGCGTTCTAGCCGATCGTCGATCCGGTCCGCATCGCGGCGGCGATGAGCGCGCGTGGAAGGCGCGCAGGTCGACGACCCGCCGGAGCGAAACGCGAGTGGGCCGCCGCGCCGGGCCGCCCACTCGCATTCCGGTTATTAGGGGGCCGCCCGAAAGCAGGGGCACGCGCCTCTTGCATCCCCTCGGTTGCTCGGGCAATATCAAGCGAAGTGCTTTTCGCCCCTCTGTTTCGGTCCTCGGTCACGCGAGGTTCACCGGCGGATCGCAGGCCAATAAATACCGGTGTGAGGAGGAGCCAATGCGCTTCGAGCGGTGGTCCGTTGTCCTTTCCGTGTTGCTTGCATTCCTCCTGGCGCTGACCCTCGGCGTCGCGCAAGCCCAGACCTCGGCGGCGGCGGCCGACGCGGCGTCGACCGCGTCCGCTTTCGATACGGGCACGGCCGCCGAGACCCAGGTCTCGTCCGAACAGGTGACCGAGATCAGGCAGCTCCCGACCGAGTACGGCCATCTGAAGGCGATGCGGTGGATCGCCATCGCGCTCTCCGTCGCAGGCGGCCTGGCGCTCTATGTCTACCGGTTCAACCTTTATCGTCCGCATCCGTCGGCGTACGGGCTGCTGACCGCGCTGCTTGCCGTGCTGGTCCTCGACATCCTGCTCGACACGTTGCTGCTGCCGTCCGGCGCCGGACGGTGTTCCGCGTATCTCGTCGTCTCGGGTCCCACCGCCACGGCGTTCGACGATGCCTGCCGCCTGGCACGCGAAAGCGCAGGCGATCTCGGCGGCATGCTGACGCTCTACCGCAAGGTGGTACTGCCGCCCGATTCGGATGTCGTCGTTCCTGTCGGTGCGACGGCAGTGAACGTCATCTCGTGTTTTGCCGGGATCTTGTGGACGCTGATCCTGTTCTTCGCATTGAAACCCCTGGCAAAACGGCTGTTCGTGCGTTGACCGTCGGGTGGCCCCGACAAGGAAAGTCCGCTATGGCGCAACATGTTCTCATCGGCGTAGGCGGCTCGGGCCAGCACGTCGTCCACGCATACCTGCGACTGCTCACGCTCTCGTTCCCGCAGACCCGGAGCGTGCCCCACGTCTTCATCCTCGACGCGGATGCGAACAAGGGCGTGGGCGCGGACAAGCGCAGCACGCTCATCGACGACATCCAGACCTTGCACGCGTTCCTGGTGCGAGGCGACAAGACGCCGTCGCTGTGCGAGGTCCACCAGCCCTACTGCCGGCCCACCCAGGGCGAAGCGCCGTCGTCCGTGCTCGGCGAACTGGTCGGCGTGAGCCGGGACAAGCACGTCGAGGCCCTGGCGCACGGTTTCCTGGCCGACGACGACAGCGAGTGGGGCAACGACTGGACGATCGAGCTGTCGAAGGGAATGATGGCCAATCCCAAGGTCGGCTCCATGGCGCTGGCGCACAAGATCGCGAGCGTCGAGAAAGGCCAGGAGGCCTATCAGTTCGGCAACCTGTTCGAGGTGATGAAAGGCAACGTCCGCGTCGCCGTCGTCGGCTCGAACTTCGGCGGCACGGGCTCGGGCGTGATCCCCACCCTCGTGCGCCAGATCGACGAGCGCGAAGGGGTGGAGTCCGTGCGGGCGTTCATGTGCCTGCCCTGGTTCTCGATCGAGCAGGCCGGCGGCGACCGCACGAGCGCCGCGCGCGACCAGGAAGGCTGGGACCCGAAGGCGCGCAATTCCTCGCTCGGGCTGCACACGTACGAGGACGAACTCACCGGCCGCGGCGCCGACGGCCTGAAGAAATCCGCCTACGTCCTGTGCCAGAAGATGCGATCGTGGCCCACCGAGAAGCGCCGCGACGACGGCAATTTCGACCAGTCCGAGAATCGCCACGTCATCAACATCGTGCAGGCGAGCGCGATCCAGGCGTTCCTGGGGCTGGGGCCGACGCGGGAGCTGCAGTCGGGCCTCTATGCGATGAAGACGACGGACGCCGGCGAAGCGCGCGGGAAGTTCGACGCGCTGAAGTCGCCGCACCTGCGCTTCTGGGTGCGCGCGAACGAGTCGCGGCAATTGGTCGACCTCGTCGCCGATGCCGAGGCCACGGCCTTCATCCTTGAGAAAGGCGGCCGGGTCCTCGAGAACGTGAACAAGGGCGCGCTGGTGCTGAGGGACGTCGGCGAGCTCAACGACCAACCCGGGCTCGACCGGTTCGCCATCGGGGTATCGCAGAAGGGATCGGTGCGCCAGGGCAGCGTCATGGGGTTCGGCGGCCGGGATACGGCGCCCGACGAGGTCTTCATCGCGATCGGCAAGGCCATGATGGAACTGGCCACGCAGATCCGCCGCTCCCTCGTCTGGCTCGACGGCCACTCCGCCGCGCGCGGGGATGCGCGCGAGACGGCCGGCGTCCTCAACGGCGGGACGCCGCACCTCTTCGGCGCCCCGGCGTTCGGCGACGTCTCCCAGGACTTGCACCCCATCGACGCCGACGCCGGCCTCAAGGACGCCTGGCAGGCGCTGCGGCTGGACGTGCGCAGCGCGAATGGCGCGTCGATGTCCGGGTCGCCGGCCAGCCACCAGGCGTTCGCGCTCTTCAAGAGCCTGTTCAACGGCGGCTTGGGCCAGACGGCGCCGATCGACACCGTCGACGACCTGCTGTCCAGGGTCTCGTCGGAAAAACAGGTCGCGACGGCCGACGCCGCGCCGGTCGTGGTCGCGCGGATCATCGCGCGCGCGCTGCACCAGCGCGTCATCCACGCCCGCAACGCCGCGCGCCGCTCCGACGACCAGCACGACGACCGCCAACGCAGCGCCAGCAACGCCGCCGATGCCGGGGAGCCGATGCTGAACCTGTCGGGCCTGACGGGGCTGCCGGTGCCCGATGCGCGGCTCGTGCGCATCGATCTCGGCGGCGAGGTGGTCGGCAACGTCGATCCGTTCGCGCACGACCATCCCAAGTCCCTCGCCTACCTCGATCCCTACCTGGGCTTGAAGGTGGGCAACGGCAACCAGATCAACTTCGCCGCCGGCGCGTTCGCGGAGCACGGCCTGCGCGGCATTCCGAACATCGCGGCGCCGCAGTTGCTCCAACGCTGGCGGCTGGGAAAGTGCCGGCCGGAGACCGATGAAGAACTGGCCGAGCCATTCTGCAAGGACCAGAACGGACGCGTTCGCGGCACCAAGCGCGGCATCTACCTGCATGCCCGGCGCATCAACGAAGCCGCGCTGTGGCTGCTGATCTCGGCGGACAAGCGTGTCAAGTTCGTGCCCGACCTGTTCCGCTACGAGAACGAGTCCAAGCCCTTCTCCCGCCTGCTTCGGCGCGAGCTCCGTCTTCGGCCCAACGAGCAGCTGGCCGCCGTCGTCCAGGACATTCCCAACTCCGAACACACGGGCAAGCCCATCTTCCTGTGGACCGGCGAGACCTGGTTCCTGGCGGCCAATTCGGCCGCGCGCAAGTTCTTCGCGGAACTGATCCCCGAGTTGCCGAGCGTCCGCTATCGCTACCGTGCCAACAACCCGCTGGCACTGTCGGACACTGCCAACGCCTCGGCGCGAAAGTCGCTCGACTCCTTCTTCGCCTTCCAGATCAACCAATTGGTCGCGACGCTCGATGGGGCGGCGGCAAAGGCGGCGGTGCCGTCGGCCGAGCCGGCCTTCGTGCTCCGGAACGCGTTGGCCGAGGTGTTGCGGGAGCTGCCGGAGCCGACGACGGACATCACGCCGGAGCACCTGGGCACCGGCATCGACCTGTGGCTGCGCTCGAGCAACGAGGCACAGGCGCAGTTGCGCATCGCGCCGCACAGGATGCTGTCGCAGTTGCAGTCGTATTTCTGCAAGTCCATGTTCGTCTTCCTCGACGGCAAGAGCGAGAAATCGAACGGGCTCCTGCCGCTGGTCGCCGATGCGTGGTCGATGCTCGAAAGCGGCCCCGACAAGAAGAACCTGATCGAGGTCGCCACGAGCGGCCGCGCGAAGGTCGACGAGCAGACGCTGGAGGTGCGCAAGGTGCCACGCATGCTGCTGTCGGTCGCGGGGCTGGGCCAGATCTCGCAGGATTTCCCGTTCGGCACGCTGCCGCTTCCGGCCGTCCAGGACGAGCTGGCGTGGTCATTCGGCATCTGGCCGAATTTCCGCGCGCCGGGCTGGAACTACTACGTCATTTCGGGCAATAGCCGCCTGGGCGATCCCGACTTCCCGGAGCCCAGCCGCAAGGCCCGCAAGCGCCACGTGAACCTCGAGCACCTCAACGAAGGGCTCGAGGTGTCGCTGGTGGTGATGGGCCGGCTGCCGGGCGAGCCCAGTCCCAGCCTGCGGCCGATGGTCGAACTCGGGCGCGTGGTCGACGACCTGCCCAAGCGGATCAACGGAACGCCCGAAGTGCTCGAACTCCGCGTCGGCAACCGGGTGCTCGGCTCGCGCCGGATCGAGCTGGCTTCCGCCGACGGCCGCCGATCGCTCGCGATGATGGGCGTGGACTTCGGGACGTCGAATACCTGCGTCGCCGTGCAGGAGAAGCGCGACGCGCCCGAGACGCGTTTCACGGTGCCGCTGTTGCCTGGCGGCTCGTTCAACGGCATTCCCGTCACGCCCCTGCTCGGCTACATGGATTCTTCGGGGTCCGAAGGGGTGCGCGAGGCGTTCCTGGCGAAATCGGCCGCGTTCTTCTATGTCAAGAATTCCGACGCGCACGGCGACCGGGCCGAGACGCTGCCCAGCGAATTGCTGGTGTCGTTGTCCGATGAGCCGACCGTCGCCAAGAAGCAGCGCGCCGTGATCATGCGCGCGAGCGGCAAGGCGGATCGGGCGTTCGTGGACGCCACCGACGGCGACGCGCCGCTGTCCCTCGGCAACTATCCCCTGCTGTCGCCATTGTTCACGCCATTGCCGCCGAAGCCCTTCGCCCTGGATACGGACGATCTGCTGTTCTTCAACTGGCTCAAGCAGATCGTGGATTCGGACGATCAGCGCGTCTTCGGCGACCTGAAATGGGCGCTCGGCGACAGCGACGCCGACATCAAGCGGTCCAGGAACCTGCGCAGCCTGTACCTGGAGCAGGTCCTCGTGGCGGCGCTCGCCGTGCTGCGCTCACGCGGATTCGCGGAGATCGGCCAGTTCGTCGCGACCAAGCCAGAGGCCCTGTCCCAGGTCAAGAACAATTTCGCCGCGAGCTTCGAGGAAGACCTGTCCACCCTCCTGGCCACGTTGTGCCAGCGCACCGGCATGCGCTGGCCTTCGCCGCCCGCGACGCCGGATCGGCCCGAGCTCGTGATGATCTCCGAGACCGTGGCGGCGCTCTACTTGGTCGGCGGCATGCGGCAGACTTCCGTCAGTGCGCTGACGATCGATGTCGGCGGCGGCACGACGGACGTCGGCATCTGCCTGAAATTCGGCAAATCGGGAAAGCCGACGAAACGCTACACGACGAGCGCGCGGTTCGCCGGCAACAAGCTGCTCGGCGCCCTGGCGCAGCTGAAGAGCGTCCAGGACTTCTACAAGATCGAGGCCGGCAACGAGAAGCTGGATTCCCTGAAGGCGCTCCTGAAGGCGGAGCTGCGTCGCAAGTCGCGCGCGGACGTCCGCCGAGCCGAGACCGCGCTGCTGACGGAGATGTTCTTCGACGGCATCTTCGAATACGCCTTCAAGGTGATGCACCAGTTCATCCAGGTCTATCCCGAATGGCTCGATGAGTTCATCGAGGACGAAGGCCAGAAATTCAAGGTGGCCTTGTTCGGCAACGGATTCAAGTTGTTCGCAGCGTTCCAGGAACCGGGCGGCGGCGGCACATTGGAGAAATACAAGGAGACCCTCCGCAAGCGCCTGGTATCCGCGAAACTGATTCCCGCCGAAGTGGCGAGGCGGCTCGAGTTCGCGCTGCCCGAACAGGACAAGAGCGACCTGATCAGCGTGGGCGGCATGGACGCGACGGTCCGCAAGGACTACTTCAAGAAGGATCTCGACGAAGTGCTGCTGCCCGGCGGCATTGCGTCCTACGACGATGCCCGTCAAGTCGAGGCCCTGGACAAACCGCAGCTCGTGGACCTGGCGACCTTCCAGACGAGCTGGCTCGGGATCCGCGCGCGCGGCGGCGTCGATGCGACGCGCGGGTTGACGATCGACCTGAACGACGAGTCGATCAAGATGCAATTCCCGTTGACCTACCAGTACTGGGTCGACAAGCGGCTCGAGGACGACCTGCAGAACGTCTTCGACCCCGCCCCGGCGTTCGCGCCGCTGTACCTCGACTCGGGCGCGCTCTATCTCACCGGGACACCGGCCTCGAGCGGACGCAGTTTCTCCTGGCTGATGAACGCCTACGCAAAGGACATGAAGTGACTTGGCGCGAGCGCGACGGCATGCGAGCCGCCGACACGCCAGCGCCTGCGTGCAACAGCGTCCTTCGGTGCGTCGCGACGCTGGCGTTGGTCGTCGGCGCAGCGTCGGCCGTCGCGGCGACCGACACGACGCATGCGCCGTCGCACGTCAAGGACAAGCCGCCGACCCCGTCCAGGCCGGCGTCGACGACCGCGGCCGTGACAGAACCCGCGACGAAGCCGGCCGCCACCGTGACGCAGCCCGCGACATCGCCCGAGACGGCCCCGACGCCGGCCGTCAGCGGCCCGGACAGCACCCCCTCAACCGAGCCTCAGGCCCAGCCCCCGGCCGTGACGACGCCCTCGCCCGCCGCGAGCGACGCGCCACGGCACCGGGAGGCGGGCGTGCGCTTGATGCTGGCGATGTTGCTGGCGCTCCTCGCGGTCGTGGCCGTGGTGCTGGCCGCCTGGGCCCTCCTGCTGGCGAGAGGGCTGTCGAGGAAACTCCTCGAACTGGAGGGGTTGTCGAAGAAGCTCAGCGAACTGGAGGACGTGGGGCGATCGAAGAACGCGGATACCGCCAAGGAGATCGAATCGCTGGACTCGAAATGCCATTCGCTCGTGAACCTGGTCGACGGGCTCAAGCAGGACATGAGCACGCAGAGGACGCTCCTGGAGAGGTTTCCCCCCGACCTCGCGACGACGATCAAGCTCCTGATCGAGCGCGCCGCTGAATCGAAGCAAAGCATCGACGAGGTGAAACGGTCGAACGACGGCATGAAGCAGAACATGAAGATCCTGGCGGAAAGAATCGGCGCCAACAAGTCGAACCTCCGCCCCGCTCCGGCTGCCGACAGCGCGCCGTCCATGTCCCAAGCGCCCAACCCGACACCCGCGCCCGCACCCGCTCCACCCAGCCCCGTGCCGCAGCCGGCGAAGGTCGCACCGCGCGCCGACACCCCGTCGCCGATGATTCCGCCCATCCCGGCATCGCCGCCGACGCGAGGCGTGGAAGATGTTCCGTCGAAGCGCACGACGTCCGATCCGGATCTGGCCGACGACGCGTCGACCGGCACCGCGGTGCCACCGGAGGCGCCCTTCCAAGTGAAGATCTCCGACGAGTTGATCGCCGCGGCCGGCGTGCCGACATCCGCCGTCAAGCCGTCGTTCGGCTCGCCTGCGTCGCCGTCCTACTCGGCGCCGCCGCGGGTGCCGTCGACCCCGGCGACGCCTGCGCCCTCCACGCCCGTGATCGGCTCCCGGCAGTCGTTGAGCGAGGTACAGAACGCGGCCGACGCCGTGTTCACCACCGGCGTCCCGGCGGATACGGACGTGGACGCGCTGACGACGGCCGTCTTCGCGCAGATGCCGTCGGCGCTTTCGTTGGTCGCTCGGCGCGAGGGATACAAGGTGCGCCCGCACAACTCGTCCAACGGACTGCAGACCGATTTCAGCAATCCCGATTTCATCTCATTCGCCCGTCTCGACGGCCGCGGCTGGTTGCTTCCCCATGCACGCGCGCTGTATTCGAACGGCTTCATCAAGTACTACGAGGGCGACGGCACGGGCGTGTGGCCGCATTTCCAGAAGGCCGCCGACTGTGAGATCGACGATTCCGGCCGAGCGATCGTGGGTGGGAGAGGACGACTATGACTGCATTCCGGAACGCGAGGCTCGCGCAATGCGCCACGCTCGTGCCGGCACTCGTTGCGCGCGCGCGCCGCATCGTCGGGGGCGGCCTCGTCGCGCTCGCGCTGTTCGACGCGGCCGCCGCGCAGGGCGGCGGCACGACCGACGCGCCGTCGTCATCGAAAGGCCCGGCACGCAACGGTCTCCAGTTCGTCTTCGACGCCTCCGGCAGCATGTGCGGCTTCAAGAAGGCGCCGGTCAGCGACGGCTCGATCCTGCTGAAGATGATCGAGTTCGCCGGCAAGAACTATGACGGCAACAGCAAGTCGATGGTGTTGGACCAGCGCAGCCTCCTGGGTGTGCCTGCGGACATCCGCGACGCGCCGCCCGATTTGCAGCAGAAGTTCGGCACCTCGGAACCCTGCAAGCCGTTCACCGGCGCCGGCTCCAACGTCTCGCTGGTGTTCTCGGACGACGTCGCGGCCCCTCCTCGCTCCATCGTGCTCGTCTCGGACATGCAGCTCGGTGAAACCGGCGAACGCCTCTTCGTCGACCAGTTCAGGGCCTGGGCCCTGGAGCAGGATCCGAAGATGGCGCTGAACGCCGGCATCGTCACGTTCGGCACGCCGTTCGCCGGTCCCTATTACGCCGTCGACACCGACGCGAAGAAGGACAAGAGCGCCACGATCCTGCCGCCATTCCGACGTCCCTTGAGCGTGCTCTGGTTCCTGGCCGGCGACCAGGACATCGCCACGGTCAGGACGGTGCTCGACCGGCTCGGCGTGTTCGCACCGGGCAGCGCGGGCGCCGCGGCCCCGGTGCTGTATGGCTTGCAGGTGCTGCCGACGCAGACGGAAGACCGCACGCGCTGGCTGCAGTCGTACCCGCCCGTCTCGAACGCCGAGGCGCTGTTCTCCAAGCGGGGATTCGCCGTTCGGATGAGCGCGCTGCAACGCGATATCCGCACGGTCACAGACTGCGTCGCCATGCCCTCGCTGCACGGCAACGAGATCGTCATGACGGCGCGCAGGAAGTGCGGCGACGACCAGCCGCTGTTCTTCGAGATCGACGCGGTCGAAGCGACCCTGCAGGTCGATCACCGGCTGGGCCTGGCCGTGAAGCCGGCCGGAGACGCGGTGACCGTCAAGATCGACACGCTCACGATCCCGTTCAGGCGTCCGATGATCGACGGCAAGCCGCTCAGCGTTCACCTGCAGTTGTCGAGCGTCGGCGACCCGTTGAGCGACGCCAAGCTCAACGCCATGACGCTGCGCGACGATTCCTGCGACGCGAAGCCGCCCCCGTCGGCCGACGGCAAGCCGGCCACGAAGGATCCGAAACAGGCCTGCGCCGCCATGCTGGACGGCAAGGTCTACCGCTACTCGACGCTCATCCAGCAATTCGCGCAGCGCGCGCACGACGTCTCCGAGAAGCGCGCCAACGACATCGCGATCGACCTCAAGTACCGCTTCCTCTCACAGTGAACCCTTGTCCGGCAGGGTCGTCCACTCTCCATGAACTCATGCTCCGTCGAACTGCAGACCCTGCCGGGATTCGCGGAATCGTTCGACCTCGCGACACTTCACTTCGGCCTGCTGATCCACTGGCGCGAACGCTACGGGGCCGGCACGCGGGAGCGCGTCGAATTCCATCCGTTCCGCAACGACGCGGGCGATGCGACGGATCTTCCCGGCGTGAAGGTCGATCGGCCGCGCCTGAATTTCGAGCTCGGGCACGAGACCGACATCGACCTTCGCCTCGTCCGACCGTCCATCTTCGACGTGACGTTCGACGCGGCTCAGCCGCTTGGCAAGCACGCGCTGCAGCAGGTGTTCGTCGTGGCGAAGTCACGCGGCAAGCAGGCCTTGTCGCCGCGGCTGGGGCTGTCGCTGCATCTCGGGCCGCCGCCCGGGCGACATATCGACTGCGTGGGCGAAGGTCCCGCGCCGTTGTCGATCTGGGCGACGCCGGAGTGGCGGTTGCAGGAATGGCCACATACCGTCGGCCTGACCACCGACATCGAGGCATTCGTGGCCGACTACCAGGCCTTCCTCACGGC
>FTDG01002918.1_pt1 | contig 15479 bp, 14 predicted proteins | sample 1639751 | NCBI WGS metagenome assembly FTDG01 (sample SAMEA3914869, study PRJEB12502) | metagenome | biome: forest; material: soil | place: USA | collected 2012-03-12 | depth 0.1 m
AAGATCGACTCGCCCGACATCGTGCACAAGTCCGACGTGCAGGGCGTGGCGCTGAACCTGATGAGCGGCACCGGCGTGCGCGAGGCGTACGTCGACATGATGGACCGCGTGGCCACGCTCGTGCCCGCGGCGCGCATCAACGGCGTGACCGTGCAGAAGATGGCGCGCGCCCGGCGCGGGCGCGAGATCTCGGTGGGCGTGGTCACCGACGACCCGTTCGGCCCGGTGATCGTGTTCGGCGCCGGCGGCGTGATGATCGAGCTCATCGCCGACCGCGCGATGGAGCTGCCGCCGCTCAACCAGTTCCTCGCGCGCCACCTGATCGACCGCGCGCGCGTCGCCGAGACGCTGCTCGAGTGGCGAGGCGCGGGCGCGGCCGACGTCGGCGCGCTCGAGCAGATACTGCTTCGGGTCTCCGAGATGGTGTGCGCGCTGCCGCAGCTGCGCGAGATGGACATCAACCCCATCATCGTCGACGAGCACGGCGCCGTCGCGGTCGATGCGCGCATCGTCGTCGACGGCACGCCGCAGGCCGCGCTGGGCTCGCCCGGCGAGTACTCGCACCTCGCGATCCTGCCGTACCCCACGCGGTATGAGCAGACGTGGACGCTGCGCGGCGGCGACACCTGCCTCGTGCGGCCGATCCGCCCCGACGACGCGCAGATGCTGCAGAACCTCGTGCGCGGCCTCACGCCCGAGAGCCGCTACTTCCGCTTCGTCTCGTCGTTCAGCGAGCTGCCGGCCGCGATGCTGTCGCGGTTCACGCTGATCGACTACGACCGCGAGATGGCGCTCGTCGCGATCGTGCGGGAACGCAGCGTCGCGGCCGACGGCACGGCGACCGAGGCCGACCGCATCGTCGGCGTGTCGCGCTACGTCATCACGCCCGACCAGACGAGCTGCGAGTTCTCGCTCGTGGTCGCGGAGGACATGAAGGGCCGCGGCCTCGGCTCGCGGCTGATGGAAAGCATCATGGACGCCGCGCGCGATCGCGGCCTCGGCGAGATCGCCGGCCTCGTGCTGCGCAGCAACGCCGCGATGCTCAAGCTGATGCGCGCGATGGGCTTCGCGGTCAAGCGCTACGACGACGACCCGGACTTCGCGCTCGTCACGCACGCGCTCTGAGCTGCGCGCGTCACGTCACGCCGAAGCCGCGCGGATTCAGGTCGGCTCATGCCAACGCGAACGCGTCGGCGAGCGTGTGCGCGAACACCACCGGCCACAGCTTGCCGGTGCGCCAGTGGAACAGGCTGACGACGAGGCCGAACAGCAGCACCGACAGCGCGCCGAGCGGGCCTTGGTAGAGGTGGTACAGCACGCGCACCAGCACGCTCAGCCCGATCGCGAACGACGGGCCGGCCGCGAGGAAGCCGCGCTGCAGGTAGCCGAGGAGAAAGGTTTCCTCGTACAGGCCGTTGACCATCGCCAGCGCGATGATCGCCGGCAAGGTGACGTGCCGGTTGACAACCATGTCGGTGATCGGCTGGCGCTCGAACTCGGCGGCCGGCACGAGCCGCGAGACGAGGCTCCAGGCGATGGCCGCGACCACGAACACCAGCAGGCCTTCGACGCAACCGCGCGCCGTCGGCGTGGGCAGCAGGTCGGCCAGCGCGTACCCGCGCGCGCGCAGCACCACGAGCGCGAGCGAGCCCAGGACGATCTCGAGCGCGACCAGCCAGATCAGCGAGCCGTCCGTGAACGCGCCGCCGGCCTGGGCCGGAAAGCCGGCGATGACGGTGGCCACGGAAGTCGCGATGAACCATCCGAAGCAGATGGTGACGATCAACGCCGCTTCGAACGGCCTGGGCTTCGGTGTCGGGTGCGGCGTTGCGCGAGTCTGCAAGAGGCGGTTCCTGGCGGCGTTCGGCGGGTGGCCGCGATGATAGTCGGCGCGTCTCAGCCGAAGAAGATCGCGAAGATGTCCGGCTCGCGCACCTCGCGCACCTCCAGGCCCGGCAGCCGTTCCTCGAACGGGCCCGACATCAGCGGCGCGTCGAAGTCCGACGGCACGGTGTCCATCCAGGCCGGTTGCGCGCGGCCGCGCCGCGTCCGCAGCAGGCTGCGCAGCGAGGGCAGCAGTTCCCAGTCGATGCGCGCGGCGGGGGTCGAAGCGAGGGCGTGGGGCATGGTGTCTCGTGGCAGTCCGGTGCGGCGCCGATGTGGGCCGCTGTGCTCTTCTTATCGTCGTTACATATTGAAACTGAACGGTCGAGAACTCCCGACGCGGACTTTGTTCACGGTCGAGCGGGCACGCGGCTGTGCCGGGGCTTGCGCTGTGCTGAAGGCGCGGTTGAGGCTGCGCGCCGCGGGCGTTGCGTGTCAGGGTTCGAGGCCGTCGCCGTGCGCTTCGAGGTCGCTCAGCGGGCGGCGCCGCGCGCGGTGGATCGACACTTCGGCCGCGCACTTGCGCACCGCGGTGATCTCGGCCGGCAGCCACTTGCGCGGGCTCGAGTGCACGCAGGCGATGAAGCCGAGCGTGCGGCCGTTGATGCCGAACGCCGCGACCAGCATCGCGCCCGCGTTCGTCGGCTTGAGGTAGGTCGGAAAGATGAGCGCGAGATTGGCGTCGGCGGCGGTGTCGGCGCACATGTAGCAGCCGTCGCGCAGCAGCGCGTCGAAGAACGCGCCGTTCGTCTCCTGCAGCTCGATCGGCTCCGTGAGGACGCGGTCGCTCGCGCTGTCGTAGCCGATGACGCGGCGCATCGAGCGACCGCCCGGCGCGCCGTGCAGGCTCCAGAAGTTGACGCGCGTGCAAGCCAGCTGCGTCTGGATGAAGCGCGCGACACGGCCGATGGCGTCGGTTTCCGACAGCCGTCCCGCGTCGACCTCGTGCATCCAGTCGCGCATCAGGTGATGGATGTTGTTCATTGTTGGAAGCCTCGTCGAACCCCGCCGGTCGACTGCCGGCCGATTCTCCGTCAACGTGGCGGGACGCGCGCCTTCATTGCGTGAACGATGCCCACAAGGCCTGCCCCACCGGCCCGAAGGGCTGGCCGCGAAGGCGCGCGGCGACGATGTCGATGCGGCTGCGCTTGAAGTGGCGGCCCTCGAGCGAGACGAGCTTGCCGCTGCGCAGCTCCTTGTCGACGAGGTGGAGCGGCATGTGGCCCCAGCCCATGCCTTGCACGATCAGCTCCTTCTTGGTGTGCTGGTCGGCGACCGTCCAACTGGGCGCGCCGGGGATCACGTGGTAGTCGCGCCCGGGTTGCGAGGCGGAGTCGCGGATGATCACCTGCACGTACGGCTTCATCGACTCGGTCGTGAGCGCGCGCGTCACCGGGCCTGCGAGAAAGCCCGGAGCCGCGACCGGCACCAGCGTGACGTGCTCCAGCGGCGCCCATTCGAAACGCGTGTCGGCCTTGTCGATCATGTGCACGATCAGGTCCGCCTGCCGGTTCAGCAGGCGTTCCCACGGGCCGCCGATCGCCTCGAAGTGCAGGTGCAGCCGCGTGCGCGGCCACGCGGCGAAGAAGCGCTTGAGGTGGCGCAGGATCGGCGCGACGGGCGTGAGGTCGCCGACGACCACGCGCAGGTCGGACTCCTCGCCGCGCGCGAGCTGTTCCGACAGGCCGTCGAGCCGCGCCGCGCCGGCCAGCACGTCGGCGGCCTGGCGGTGGAAGGCGCGGCCAGCCTCGGTGAGGCCGACGCGGTAGCCGGCCCGATCGAGCAGCGGCACGCCGAGCGCGTCCTCGAGCTTGCCGATGGCGGCGTGCACCGCCGGGTGCGTGCGGTTCAGCCGCGCCGCCGCGGCCTGGAAGCTGCCTTCGGTGACGACGGCGTCGAGGCAGGCGAGCTCGTGCAGCGTGAATTTCATTGTTCGCTCGATCGACAGTGTTTGACGGAACTATTCAATTTTCACAGAAGCGCGCAACTTCTACGCTTGGCACTTCCCAACCTGAAAGGAGCATGTGATGAAGGCGATCGTTCGACGAGGCTACGGCGGCCCGGATCAACTGGAGATCCGCGAGGTGCCCGACGCGGCCGCCGGCCCGGGCGAGGTGCTGGTGCGCGTGAAGGCGTTCGGCATCAACCGCGCCGAACAGTATTTCCGCCTCGGCGCCTGGGGCGAGGTGGCGGCGATCTCGGGCATCGAGTGCGTCGGCGAAGTGGCGGCCGATCCGTCGGGACGCCTGCTGCCCGGGCAGCGCGTGCTGGCGCTGATGGGCGGCCTGGGCCGCACGCGCAGCGGCAGCTACGCGGAGCTCGTCAGCGTGCCGCAGGCCAACGTGGTGCCGGTGCGCAGCACGCTGGGCTGGGCGCGCCTCGCGGCGCTGCCCGAGTCGTACGCGACGGCCTGGAGCTGCCTGCACGACAACCTCGGCGTGCGCCGCGGCGACACCCTGCTGCTGCGCGGCGCCACCTCCGCGCTCGGCCGCGCCGCGCTGGGCCTGGCCGCGCACGCCGGCGCCGCGGTCATCGCGAGCGTGCGCGATCCTGCGCGCGCGCCGGTGGCCACCGGGCTCGGCGCGGCCTGGACGGTCGTCGAGGGCGACGGCCTCGATGCCGCCGTGCGCGACATCGCCCCCGGCGGCGTCGACCACGTGCTCGACCTCGTGGGCACCGGCACGATGCTGCAGTCGCTGCGCCTGACCGCGCGGCGCGGGCGCGTCTGCGTCGCCGGTTTCCTGGGCACGGGCGGCCCGATCGCCGGCTTCGACCCGATGCGCGACCTGCCCAGCGGCCGCCAACTGAGCTTCTTCGGGAGCGCGTTCGTCTACGGCACGCCCGAGTACCCGCTCGGCGACATCCCGTTCCAGGCGATCGTCGACCTGGCCGAGAGCGGCGCGCTGCGCGCCGATCCGGCCCGCACGTTCGGGTTCGACGAGATCCAGGCCGTGCATCGCCTGCTGGACGCGCAGGCTGCGGGCGGCAAGATGGTCGTCGTGGTGTGAGCCCGAGACGCTCTACATCTGCTTGAACAGGTGCACGAACGAGCGGCTCACGGGCAACACGTCGTCGCGGCCCTTCAGGTGGATCTGCGCGGTTTCGTTGACGCCGCGCGTGACCTGGCTGACGGAGCGCAGGTTGACGGCGACCGAGCGGTGCACCTGTGCGAACTGCGCGGGATCGAGCTGGGCGAGCAGCGCCTTGAGCGGCGTGCTGATCAACGCCTCGCCGGGCTTGCCGCCGTCGCCGCGCCATGCGACCAGCGTGTACTTCTCGTCGGAGCGCAGGAAGTCGATCTCGTCGACGGCGATCAGCCGCACGCCATGGCCGACGGTGGCGCGGATCCAGCGCAGCGCGCCGGCGCCCGCGCTCGCGCCGCCGACGCGCTGCTGCAGCTGGCGGGCGATCTGCTGCAGCAGTTCCTCGGCGGCGGGCGAGGGCTGCGCGGTGCGCAGTCGCTCGCGCAGGCGCGCGACGGTGCTCGCCAGGCGCGCGGGCTCGACTGGCTTGACCAGGTAGTCGAGCACGCCGTGCTCGAACGCCGTCAAGGCGTACTGGTCGAACGCGGTGACGAAGACGATGTGCGCGCGCGCGCCGATCTGGCGCGCCGCGTCGACACCGGACAGCCCCGGCATCTGCACGTCGAGGAAGCACACGTCGGGCCGATGCGTGTCGACGGCCTCGACCGCCTCGCGCCCGTTGCGCGCCTGCGCGACGATCTGCAGCTCCGGCCACGCCTGCGCGAGCAGCGCGGCGAGTTCGTCGCGCAGCAGCGGTTCGTCGTCCGCGATCAGCGCGGTGGGGCGGGGCGCCGTCATGCCGCGCCCCGTTGCGCCGGGAATTCGACTTCCGCCGATACCCCATGCGGTACCACCCCTGTCACGCTCAGGCGCGCGTCGCCGCCGAACGCGAGCTGCAGCCGCTCGCGCAACGTGGCGAGGCCGGTGCCCAGGCCGGCCTCGGCCGCGGCGCCGGCCGGGCGCATGCCGACGCCGGTGTCGGCGACGCGCGCGACGCAGCGACCCTGCCGCACCGACACGCTGACCTCGATGCGCCCGCCTTCCTCGGCAGGGTCGATGCCGTGGCGCACCGCGTTCTCGACCAGCGTCAGCAGCGTCATCGGCGGACAGCGCAGCGCCAGCGCGTCGTCGTCCGCATGCAGCGCGTACTGCAGCCGGTCGGGCATGCGCATGTGCATCAGCTCGAGATAGGCGCGCACGAGCGTGATCTCGCGGCCCAGCGTGGTCGTCGTCGCGTCGAGATGCGGGACCGAGGCGCGCAGGTAGGCGATGAGGCTGTCGAGCACCTCGCCCGCGCGCGGCGAGCCGGCGCGCACGAGCGCGCGCACGTTGGCGAGCGTGTTGAACAGGAAGTGCGGTTGCACCTGGGCCTGCAGCAGGCGCAGGCGGCCGTCGACGGCCTGGCGCTCGAGCTCGCTGCGTTCGAGCTGGAACGCGAGCGCCTGGTGGCGTGCGAGCGCATCGCGCTGGCGCACCATCGCGCCGAGCGCCACCCACGGCGCGACCAGCACGCCGAGGAACATCAGCTCCCCGTAGCCGATCGCACGCAGGTGATCGTGCCAGAACCGCGGCTCGCCGGTGGTGAGCCAGTACGCGAGCCACGCACCGACCGGCACCACGCCGACCACGCCCAGCAACTGCAGCACCCAGCGCGCGAACCAGGGGGGCAGCGTCGCGGGCGCCTGCTCGCACGCGCCGAACGCGAGCAACGCGCACAGCGCGACGATCATGACCCGCACGATCCAGGTCGGGATCGGCGTGAGCGAGCCCACGCCCAGCAGCGCGCCGAACGGCACCGCCGCGAGCAGCACGAAGCGCACGCGGCGCCACGCGAAGAGGCGGGCGGCGTCGAACGGCGGCGGGGTGTCGATCGCGGGCATGTCGAACGGATTGTGCAGCGCGGCCGGCGCTGGCCGGGCGCCGGTGCGACGAAGCGCGGCGCGGCCGCATCGAGCCACGCCGCGCGCCGACGAACCGCGCGTGCTCGCGTGCGGATGCGTGCAGACGCGGGCCGCCGGCGCCGCGCGGGCCCGGCCGGCCTCGTGCTACTGCCGATGGCGGCGGATACATGCGGTCGCTAAACTCTCGGCTCGCCCACCGGCGAAGCCCCTCAGATCCGCGCACGACGCGGCCCTTGCCCCATCCGCTCCGCCTCATGCAACCCAAGCTGAAGAAGACCTTGCTCGCCCTGCTCGCCGCCAGTGCGTTTCCCCTGCTCGCCGGTGTCGCGCACGCGACGGCGGCGTCGACGGACAACGCGCTGCTCGCGCCCAGCACGCTGCCGCTGCACTACCCGCCGTTCGACAAGATCCGCAACGAGGACTACGTGCCGGCGTTCGAGAAGGGCATGGCCGAGAAGCTCGCCGAGGTCGACGCGATCACGGCCAACCCGGACAAGCCGACATTCGAGAACACGATCGTCGCGCTCGAGCGCTCGGGCGCGACGCTGACGCGCGTGAACATGGCGTTCTCCAACCTGACCTCGTCCAACACGAACCCCGCGCTCGACGCCATCGAACGCGACATGGCGCCGCGCCTGGCCGCGCACAACGACGCGATCCTGCTGAACCCGAAGCTGTTCGCCCGCATCGATGCGCTCTATGCCGCGCGCGACACGCTGGGCCTCGACGCCGAATCCGCGCGCCTGCTGTGGCGCTACCACCAGGACTTCGTGCGCGCCGGCGCGCCGTTGCCCGAGGCGAGCAAGGCGACGCTGCGCGCGCTCAACGCCGACATCGCCACGCTGCAGACCACGTTCACGCAGAACGTGCTGAAGGAGCGCGCAGCGTCGTCGGTGATCTTCGACACGCGCGCCGAGCTCGACGGCCTGAGCGACGACGAGATCGCCGCCGCCGCGACCGCGGCCACCGCCGCGGGCAAGACGGGCAAGTTCCTGGTCGAACTCGTGAACACCACCGGCCAGCCGCCGCTCACGACGCTGCGCGTGCACGCATCGCGCGAGAAGATCATGGCTGCCTCGCTCGCGCGCGGCAGCCGCGGCGGCGAGTTCGACAACCGCGCGATCGTCGCGGCGCTCGCGAAGAAGCGCGCCGAACGCGCCGCGCTGCTGGGCTACCCGACGTACGCGGCCTTCCAGCTCGCCGAGCAGACGGTGGGCACCGTCGACACGCTCAACAAGCTGCTCGCGCAGGTGGCGGCGCCCGCCGTCGCCAACGCGCGCAAGGACGCGGCCGAGATGCAGAAGCTGGTCGACGCCGAGCACGGCGGCTTCGCGCTCGAGGCGGCCGACTGGGCGTACTACGCCGAGAAGGTGCGCGCGGCGCGCTACGCGTTCGACGAGTCGCAGCTCAAGCCGTACTACGAACTCGACCACGTGATCCTGGACGGCGTGTTCTACGCGGCCAACCAGCTGTACGGCCTGACGTTCAAGGAACGCCACGACCTGCCGGTCTACGAGCCGAGCGTGCGCGTGTTCGACGTCTTCGACAAGGACGGCTCGCAGCTCGCGATCTTCATCGGCGACTACTACGCGCGCCCGAACAAGAACGGTGGCGCGTGGATGAGCGTCTACGTGAACCAGGACGGCCTCGCGGGCGACAAGCCGGTCGTCGTCAACAACCTCAACATCCCGAAGCCGGCCGCGGGCCAGCCGACGCTGCTCACGCAGGACGAGGTCGTCACCGCGTTCCACGAGTTCGGCCATGCGTTGCACGGCATGTTGTCGCACACCAAGTACCCGCGCTTCGCGAGCCCGGCGGTGCCGACCGACTTCGTCGAGTACCCGTCGCAGTTCAACGAGATGTGGGCGACGTACCCGCAGGTGCTCAAGCACTTCGCGAAGGACTACCGCACCGGCGCGCCGATCCCGCAGGCGCTCGTCGACAAGGTGCAGGCCGCGTCGCGCTTCGACCAGGGCTTCGCGACGACCGAGTACGTCGCCGCGGCGCTGCTCGACCAGGCCTGGCACCAGGTGGCGGCGTCGCAGGTGCCGGACGCCGGCGGCGTGACGGCCTTCGAGGCCGCGGCGCTCAAGCGCGACGGCGTCGACTACGCGCTCGTCCCGCCGCGCTATCGCAGCACCTATTTCGCGCATGCGTTCACGGGCGACTACGCCGGCGGCTACTACTCGTACTTGTGGAGCGAGGTCCTGGCCGCCGATTCGACCGACTGGGTGCTCAAGCACGGCGGCCTCACGCGCGAGAACGGCGATCGCATCCGTTCGCGGATGCTGTCGCGCGGGGGCTCCGACGAGGCGTTGAAGCTGTTCCGCGACCTGACCGGCACCGCCCCCGACGTGGGGCCGCTGCTGGTCAAGCGCGGCCTGGACGTGCCGGCGTCGCGCTGAGCCGATTCATCCAGGCCTCCGCGCCTTCACGCCGTCATCGGACTTTCAACGATGGCGGACGTGATGGTGGTGGTGATGGCGATGGTGGTGGCGATGGTGATGCGGGGCCGCGAACGCCGAGACGGCGAAGGCCGACAGCAGCGCCGCGACGAGCAGGGACTTGGTGAGTTTCATGGGAGTCTTCTTCGTTGAGTGAAAGTCGGGGCGCCGCGCCTGCACGCTGAAGGCGTCCATCGACACGGGCCCCGGCGCGATTTTCCCGCACTGCGGCCCGGTCGCGCCAGCGCGATCGGCGAGTCCCCCAGGATGAGGGTCGGGCTCGGCCTCAGTTGCCGGCCTTGGTGTCGACCTGCTTCACCTTCGCGTCGGCCTTGGCCTTGCGTTCCTCGGCCGCGGCGTCGTCCTTGCAGGCACGGCCGGTGGAGGTCAGCGACGAGCCGCATTGCGACTTGTCCATGGCGTGGGTGGCCTCGGCGGACTTGACGTCGGCCTTGTGCTGGGCGTCGGCCTGCTTGTCGATCTGATGCCTCGACGGATGCTGCTCGGGCGCGGAGGCCGCGTCGTCGGCGTACGCGACCGACATGCAGGCCGCGGCGGCGGTGGCGACGAGGAGGGTGGCGAAAGTCTTGTTCATGATGCGTCCCGGACGTGGTGCTGGACTTCAGCGATTCATCGGAGACGGCAATCGCCGTGCCACGCCGTGCCCACGCAGGCGGGTCGACGACGGGTTCACCGCTTCGACGGGCGACCCGGCCGCCGCGGCGGCCACCGCCACCAGCTCGCGACGACGGCGAGCCCGAACAACGTGTAGCCTAGCGTGAAGACCCACGGGGGCGCCTGGTAGAACAGGAGGCGTTGCATCCAGTGCTCCATGAAGCCGCCCTCGTACGTCGACGCCTGCGCCTTCGAGCGCCAGTACATCTCGAGGGTCGTCAGCGGGCAGGTGATGCCGAGCCACGCCTCGCCGACGACGATCGCGATCGTCGCGAGGTGGAGCAGCCGCAACCACAGCGCGTCGACCCAACGCCAGCGCAGCAGGTTGCCGACGACGATCAGCAGCAGCCCCAGGATCACGCCGAGCACGATCGCGATGTGCAGCAGCAGCACCGCGTCGGCGAGGCATTGGTAGACCGCAACGTCAGGCATGGCGACGGCCGTCGTCGAGCGCCGCGACGGTCGCCGCGTCGATGCGGTCGCCGGCGAGATGGCGAGCGAGGAAGGCGCCGACGCGCGCCTCGTACGCCGCGGGCGCGAAGGCATGCAGGTCGACGTGCGCCGCGCCGTCGAGGATCCACAGTGTCTTCGGATCGTTGGCGGCGGCGTAGAGGCGCCGGCTCTCGGCGAGCGTCGTGTGGCGGTCGGCCGAACCGGCGAGGATGAACACGGGCGTCTTCAGTTGGGGCAGCGCGTCGATGGGGTGCAGCTGAGCGGTCGAGATGCCCAGGCGCAGCGGCACCTGCCACAGCAGCAGCGGCGCGAGGGGCGCTGCAAAGGCGCCGAGGTGCAAGGCGAGCCGGTCCGCAACGGCTTCCTCGATCGTCGGGAACATCGACTCCAGCACCACCGCGCTCGGCGCGGGATCCGGCCGCGCCAGCACCAGCGACGCCGCGCCGAGCGACACGCCGACGGCGCCGATGCGCTCGCCCGGCAGGCGCGCCGCCAGGAACGCCAGCGCGGCGCGGACGCCGAGCGCCTCGTTCGCGCCGTAGGTCATGTGCGGCGCGGGGCTCTCGCCGTGCGCCGGCAGGTCGATCAGCAAGGTCGCGAAGCCGAGGCGAAGCAGGAACCGGGCGCGCGTCACCATCGCGAGCCGGTTGCTGCGGACGCCGTGCAACAGCAGCACCGCGCCGCGGCCCGCCTGCCCGGGCACGAACCAGCCGGCGACGGTGCCGTTCGACGACGTCCGCATCGACACGCGTTCGACGGGCAGGTCGGCCGGCGGCGGCCCGACATCGCACAGCGCGGGACGGCTCAAGGCTTCGCCGCTGCCCGCGACGGCCAGCGCCCCGACGCCGAGCGCCGAGCCGAGGATCCAGGTGCGGCGTCGCATGCTCAGCGCGCTCCTTTGGGCAACGTACGCCGCAAGGCCTCGAAGAACAGCGTCGATTGCAGCCGCTCGCCGCGCGTCTGCTCGCCCACGCGGCGCGCCACGGCGTCGGCGACCGGCGCCAGCGGGCGGCCGCTCGATTGCGCGAGCACCTGCGCCATGCAGGCGCGCTCGAGGTAGTACAGGTCGTCGTACGCCCACGCGACACGCTCGCTGCAGACGACCACGCCGTGGTTGCCGAGGAAGGCGACGTCGGCGTCGCCCAGCGCGGCGGCGATGCGGGCGCCTTCGGCGGCGTCGAGCGCGAGGCCGTCGTAGTGCGCGTCGACGGCGATGCGGCCGTGGAAGCGCATCGCGTTCTGCGACAGGCACTGGTCGAGCGCGCGGTCCGCAGTCAAGGTCAGCGCCGTCGCGTAGGGCATGTGGGTGTGCAGCACGCAGGCGTGGCCACGGCGGTGGACGGCGGCGTGGATGAACATCGCGGTCGGCTCCACGTCGTGCCGCCCCGCGAGCCGGCGGCCATCGGCGTCGACGAGCACGACGTCGTCGGCGCCGACCTCGCTCCACAGCAGCCCGCGCGGGTTGAGCAGGAAGCGCGCAGAGCCGTCGGGCAGTTCGACGCTGAAGTGGTTGCAGACGCCTTCGGCCAGCCCGTGGTGTGCGGCCGCGCGCAACGCGAGCGAGAGGTCGGCGCGCAATGCGCGGACGACGTCCGAGGCGAAGTCGTGCTGGTGATCCTGCTCAGACATGAAGACCGCCCCCACCAAGTGCGCGGCCGCGTCGTGCAGCTCGATTCGCCCCACGCGATTTTAGCCGCGACTCGACCGTCGCGCGACGGCCGCGGGCCGCCCGATTGCCATCGTCCCTCAACACAGCACAACACCAGGCCCGGCCCACCGGGCGTAGCCGCCATGCCGATCCTCGCACCGCAGTCGCCGCAGTCGTCCTTCACCCTCAATCGCGTCTGCGCGACGCTCGTCGTGCTCGCGCTCGCCGCGGGCTGCTCGAAGCAGCAGGCCGGGTCGCCGGCCACCTCGCCGGACGCGTCCGCGTCGACCGCGCAGCAGGCGCCGCAGGACCCGTCCGCGATGCCCGTGCAGGGCTCGCCTGCGCCGATCCCCGCGGCCACCGGCACGGCCGCGACGACGTCGTACAACTCGTCCAACACGGGCAACACGGGCAACACGGGCAGCGGCAATGCGTCGTACGGCACGGGGGCGGGCGGCGACGTCGCGTCGTACGACGCGGGCGACGGCCAGTCGGGCGAGCCGGAGTCGGTCGTCAGCGCGTACATCGATCCGCCGCTCGCGCAGCCGGCGCCGGTCGCGGTGGACTGGGCGCCGCCGCCGATGCTGGTCGAGGAGCCGCCGCCGCAGCCGGGGCCGGACTATGTCTGGACGGGCGGCTACTGGGCATGGCAAGGTCGCTGGATCTGGAGCGCGGGCCGCTGGTCGGAGCCGCCGCGTCCCGACTATTCGTGGCGTGAGCCGTACTACGAGCATCGCCAGGACAAGGTCGTCTACGTGCCGGGCTACTGGTCAGCGCCGCACACGGACTTCGTCGCGCCGGCGATCGGCATCGCGGTCGTGGCGGCGATCATCGCCGTGGGCGTGCACCACGGCCACGCGCCCGAAGGCCCGCAAGGCTGCTTCGTGCCGCCGCCGCCGGGGTCGCGGCCGGGCCTCATCGTGCCGGCGCCGATCGGCACGCCGCCGCGCGTCGTCGTCGGCGCGCCGCCGGTGATCCACGCGGGGATGCGCGTCGAAGGCAACGTCGAGAACAACAGCCACAACCACATCACGAACAACGTCACCAACATCACGAACGTGCGCAACGTGACGATCGTCGCGCCGCAGGGCACGACCGCCAACGGCCAGGCCTTCCAGCACGCGGTGCCGGCGCAGGCGCACCTCGCGGCGGCGCAGTCGCCGATGGTGCGCGTCCCGGCGCCGACGCCCACGTCCACCACCGCGATCCCGACCTGGCAGCCCGGCCACGCCCTCGCGAACCTGCCGCCCGCGCAGCATGTGCGACGCGATCCGCCGCCGGCGGCCGTGGCCAATGCGGGCGACGCGGGGCAACGAGGCCAGCAGGGCGAGCCCGGGCGGCCGGGACAAGCCGCTCCTCAAGGCCAGCCGGGACAACCGGCTCAGGCGGGGCGACCGGGACAAGCCGGTGAGTCCGGCCGGCCAGTTCAGGAGGGACGTCCTGGCCCGCAAGGTCAGCCGGGTGAGCCTGGCCGGCCTGGTCAAGGCGGCCAGGAAGTCCGGCCGGGCCAACCGGGACGACCGGGCCAGGCTGCGCCCGAAGGCCAGGGCGGCCAGCCGCAACAGCATCGTCCCGACGCGCGCGAGCCCTCGGTCACGCAGCAGGCCGGCGGCCAGCCGCCGCAGGCGCAACCGGGCGGCCCGCATCCGGGCCAGCCGCGGCCCGACCTGGAGCGCCCGAAGGGCGGCCCGATCATGGCGCGGCCGGATCCCGGCCAGACGCCGCAGCAACTCCAGCAACAGCAGCAGGCGCAAGCCCAGAAGGCGCAGGCGGAGCAGCAGCGTTCGCAGCAGGCCGAGCAACAGCGTGCGCAGCAGGCAGGGCAGCAGCGTCAGCAAGCCGAGCAGCAGCGCGCGCAGCAGGCCCAGCAACAGCACGCCCCGCAGGGCTCGCAGCACGCGCCCGAAGCGCAGTCCGCGCAACAACCGCATCCGGCTCAGGCCGACCAGCAACGCGAGCAGCAGCGTGCGCAGCAGGCCGAGCAACAACAGCGCGCCCAGCAGGCGGCCCAGCACGCCAACGAGCCCAGGCCGGCCGAGGCGGCGAAGGCCGAGCAAGGCCATGCGCAGCCCGAACACGCGAAGCCGGCGGACGACGAGAAGGCGCGCCGCGAGCATCCGGCGGATCGGACGACGGAAGAAAATCGGAAGTAGGGTTCGGCGGGCGTCCGCGTGACGCGTGTGCGTGTGCGTGTGTGTGTGCGTGTGCGTGTGCGTGTGTGTGTGCGTGTGCGTGTGCGTGTGCGTGTGCGTGTGCGTGGGGACGGTCGAATCGCCGGGGATCGAGGCATTGCCTCGGCCGCAACGACGCCCGTCATCTTCAGGGCCGACCCGGCCCCGAGCCGACGCTGTCGCGCCTCAGCCGCGTTCCTCGCGCGCTGCTTGCGCGATCGCCGCGAGCAGCGCATCGATCTCGGCGCTCTCGTGCGCCGCCGACAACGCGATGCGCAGTCGCGCCGTGCCCTCGGCCACGGTCGGCGGGCGGATGGCGGGCACCCACAGGCCGGCGTCGGCCAGCGAGTGCATCACGCGCAGCGCGGCGTCGTTGGTGCCGATCACGAGTGCCTGCACGGCGGTGGTGGACGGCAGCAGCGTCCAGGCGGTGCCTGCGATCGCCGCGGGCAGGCCGGCGCGAAAGCGCGCGATGTTCGCGTGCAACTGCGCGAGACGCGCGGGCTCGGCCTGCATCACGCGCAGTGCCGCCCGCACGCTCTCGGCGAGCAGCGCCGGGGCGGACGTCGCGAAGGTGTAGCTGCGCGTCTTCTGCAGCAGCCATTCGACCAGCGTCGCGTCGCCCGCGACGAACGCGCCCGACACGCCCGCCGCCTTGCCGAGCGTGGCCATGTACAGCACGCGCCGGCTCGCGTGCGCGCCGGTGCGGCCCACCGCCGCGAGCGAGCCGCGTCCCTGCGGGCCGCAGACGCCGAAGCCGTGTGCGTCGTCGACCAGCAGCAGCGCGTCGTGGCGGTCGCACAGCGCGATCAGTGCCGGGATGTCGACGACGTCGCCGTCCATGCTGAACACCGCGTCGCTGATCACGAGCTTGCGGCGCGCGGGGCTGGCCGCGAGGAGTGCGTCGAGCTGCGCGAGGTCGCAGTGCGCGTAGCGGTGGATGCCAGACTTCGACAGCCGCGCGCCGTCGATGAGGCAGGCGTGGTTCAGCGCGTCCGAGAACAGCGCGTCGCCGGGGCCGACGAGCGCGGGCACGATGCTCGCGTTGGTCGCGTAGCCGGCGTAGAAGTACAGGGCGCGGTCGAGGCCGACGAAGGCGGCGAGCTCGTCCTCGAGCGCGGCGTTGGCCTCGCTGTGGCCGCTGACCATCGGCGACGCGCCGCTGCCGACGCCGTAGACGCCCGCGGCATCGACCGCCGCCGCCGCGAGCGCGGGATGTTGCGACAGGCCGAGGTAGTCGTTGCTGCAGAACGCCAGCATCTTGCGGCCGTCGACCCACA
>FTDG01002791.1_pt1 | contig 15441 bp, 10 predicted proteins | sample 1639751 | NCBI WGS metagenome assembly FTDG01 (sample SAMEA3914869, study PRJEB12502) | metagenome | biome: forest; material: soil | place: USA | collected 2012-03-12 | depth 0.1 m
AGCGAGGCGCCGACGGCGCGCGCATGGTCGATGACCGACCGCGGTGCCTCGAGGTCGCCGACGACAGCCGCGCGGCCCGCGCGGAAGATGCCCGCCTTCTCGAGTCCGATCGCCTCGCGATCGGCGCCCAGGATCTCGGTGTGGTCCAGGTCGATGGCGGTGATGACGGCGCAATCGGCGTCGATCAGGTTCACCGCGTCCAGGCGCCCGCCCAGGCCGACCTCGAGCACCACGAGGTCCGGCAAGCCTTGCGACAGCAGGCTCAGGATGGCGAGCGTCGTGTGCTCGAACCAGGTCAGCGCCTCGTCGCCGCGCGCCCGCTCGACGGCCGCGAAGTGGTCGACGAGCCGGGCGCCCTCGACGCTCCGGCCGTCGATGCGGCAACGCTCCTCGAAGTGCAGCAGGTGCGGCTTGGTGTAGAGGCCGACGCGCAGCCCCGCCTGGCGCGCGATGCTGTCGATCAGCGCGCAGGTCGAGCCCTTGCCGTTCGTGCCGGCCACCGTGACGACCGGCGCGCGGAAGCGGATGCCCAGGCGATCGCGTATCGCGTGCAGGCGGTCGAGCGAGCGGCCGGGCACGCCGCGATGCGCGCGCTCGCAGCGCGCGAGCCAGCCCGCGAGCGTACCGGGCAGCCGCGCGCCGGTCACGTCACGAGCGCGAGGCGCGCGGCCTCCGCCGCCCGCTCGGCGGAGCGCAGGGTGTTCTCCATCAGCATGGTCACGGTCATCGGGCCGACGCCGCCGGGGACCGGCGTCAGCCAGCCGGCACGCGCGCTGACGCTGTCGAAATCGACGTCGCCGACGATGCGTCCGTCGGGCAGCCGGTTGATGCCCACGTCGATCACCACCGCGCCCTGCTTGACCATCGGACCGGTGATGAGGCCCGGCTTGCCGGCGGCCACGACCAGGATGTCCGCGAGGATCGTGAACTGCGCCAGGTCGCGCGTGCGGACGTGGCACACGCTGACGGTCGCCTCCTTCTGCAGCAGCATCAACGCCATCGGCTTGCCGACGATGTTGCTCGCGCCGACCACGACCGCATTGCGGCCCGCGACGTCGATGCCCGTGGTCTCGAGCAGCAGCTGGACACCGTATGGCGTGCACGGCGGAAACACCGACTGCCCGAGCACCAGCGCGCCCACGTTGTACAGGTGGAAGCCGTCGACGTCCTTGTCGACATCGATGGCCTCGATGACGCGCCGCACGTCCACATGTGCCGGCAGGGGCAGCTGCACCAGGATGCCGTGCACCGCGGGATCCGCATTGAGCCGCCGCACCAGCGCCAGCACCTCGGCCTCCGGGGTCGAGGCCGGCAGCACGTGCCGCCACGAGCGGATGCCGCATTCCTCGCAGGCGCGCAGCTTGTTGCGCACGTAGACGGCGGACGCGGCGTCGTCGCCGACGAGCACCACGGCGAGCCCCGGCGCCTGCCCCGCCTCGCTCAAGGCCTGCGCCCGCAGGTGCATCGCCGCACGCAGCTTGTGGGCGAGCTGCAGCCCGTCGATCAGTTTGGCAGTCATGCGAATCGTCAATCGGCAAGTGGGGATCCGCGCATTCTTGCGGAGCCGGCCGACGCGATCAATTGACTAATAAGCATGCGCACGAGCCGCTGCCATCGACGGATCAGATCCGCCGAAGCCGTGCGCGTCAGCGCGTCTCCGCGCGATTGCGACGCAGCGAATTCACGACCCGCGTGCACTCCTCGCGGAACAGCTCGCGCAGCCACGCGTGCGCGGCGTCGTCGTGCAGCGACCGGTGCCACAGCATGTTGAGGCAGCTGTCCGGGATCATCTGCGCGGGCAGGTCCAGGATCTTGAGCCGCGGGGAGTTCCGGAGCACGGTGGCGAGCGGGTCCAGCGTCACGCCGATGAGCCGCGAGCCGAGCGTGATGAGGAACGGCAGTTCGAGCACGTTCTCGGTGACGGCGCGGGTATCGAGCTGGACGCCGAAGCGCTCGAGCACCGTCTGCTCGACCTGCGACGACTCGCGACGCTGGCGCACCATCACGAACGGCAGCTTCAGGAACAGCTCCTGCGTCATCTGGTCGCCGACCTCCGGATGGTCGCCCGCCGTGACGCAGACGTAGCGCAGGTTCACGACGGGGACCCGGCAGACCGACTCCGGCAGCACGGGGAACGCCGGCGACTGCGACTGGTCGAGCGACAGGAAGAGGTCCACGTCGCCCTGCGTCAGCGACGTCAGGCCCGAGCGCCCCGGCCGTTCCACCTCGACGCGGATGCCCGGCGCCTCGTTCTGCAGCCGCAGGAGAAGCCCCGGCATCACCCATGGCGAGACGTAGTCGCTGCACAGCACGGTGAAGGTGCGCCGCTCGACGGCAGGGTCGAACGTGGTCTGCGAGCCCAGCACCGCATGCGCGTTGAGCAGCATCTGCTGCACGGGCTCGCGCAACTCCATGGCGCGCGAGGTGAGTTCCATCTCGCGGCCGACGCGCACCAGCAGCGGGTTGTCGAAATACTCGCGCAGCCGCGACAGCGCGGCGCTCATCGCCGGCTGGGAGAGGAACAGCCGTTCGGCGGCGCGCGTCACGCTCTTCTCGCGCAACAGGGCGTCCAGCGCCACCAGCAGGTTCAGGTCGAATTTGTTCAGGCGCATTGGGTTGGTTCCGGATCGCCGGCGAGCCATGCTACGCAAGATCGCGATTGCATGAGATTGGGACGATCCTGGGTTGTGCGGATCGTCGGCCGTGTCCACGCAGGCGCTCCCGTCGCGGCGACGCAGGCCGGATCAGCGCGCGACAAGCCGCGCCCGCAACGCGCCGCGCGGCGCATTGCAGACGACGAGCGCCTCCGCGCGCTCGAGATCCTCGCGCGTGACGGCCCGCTCGACCGCCCGCCATTCCCCGGACTCGAGCAGCACGGATCGCATCACGCCGGGCAGCACGCCGCAGCGCAGCGGCGGCGTCACCCACTGGCCGGCGATCCGCACGAAGACGTTGGTGCGGCCGCCCTGGGTCAGCTCGCCGCGTTCGTTGAGCAGCAGGGCATCGAACGCGCCGCGCGCGCGGGCGGCCTGCCAGGCCTCGTCCAGCCGGCTGCGCGCGTTGCTCTTGTGGCGCAGGAAGAGATCGGCCGAGTCGACGGGACGCGGATCCAGCAGGACCTCCACCACCGCGGGCGTCGGCTCGATCGTCGACGACTCGGTCGACCAGCTTCCGTCGGCCCGCAGCCGCAGCCGCAGGCGCCACTCCGGCCCGCGCAGCAGCGCGCGCGCGGCCGCGCGCAGCCCGCGTTCGACGTCCGCCAGATCGGCCCGGAACCCGAAGTACGCGGCCGACTGCCGCAACCGGGCCAGGTGCCGGTCCAGGTGGCGACAGCCGCCGTCGCCGGTGGCATGCAGCGTCTCCACCAGCTCGAAATCGGCCGCCATGCCGGTCAGGAAACCTGCCTTCAATCGACACTCCTCGAATTCGTCGTCCGCGTCGCTGTCCGCGACGATGCCCGCTCCCACGCCCAGGACACCCGCCCGCACGCCGGCCGCGGGTGGCGCGAGCACCAGCGTGCGGATCGGGACGGACATGCAGATGCCGGGCAGCGCCCCCTCCCGGGCAGGCGCGTCGAAGCACGCGATCGCGCCGGTGTAGAGCCCGCGGGCGCGCGGCTCCAGCTCGTGGATGAGCTGCATGCTGCGGCGCTTGGGCGCGCCCGTGATCGACCCGCACGGAAACATCGCGCCGAACAGGTCCGCCAGCCCGACCCGGGGCGGCAACCGGGCCTCGATCGTCGACGTCATCTGCAGCACCTCGCCGAAGCGCGTGACGTCGAACAGCGACGGCACCTCGACGCTTCCCGTGACGGCGATGCGGCCGAGGTCGTTGCGCAGCAGGTCCACGATCATCAGGTTCTCGGCGCGATTCTTCGGATCCGCCGCGAGCTCGCGCGCGGCCTGCGCCGTGCACTGCGGCGTCGCGCCCGCGCGCGCCGTGCCCTTCATCGGCTCGGCGCGGATGCGGCCGTCGGCGTGGCGCAGGAACAGCTCCGGCGAAAGCGACAGGACGGCCCCGCCGTCCGGCAGCGCGATCAACGCGCCATAGGGCACGCGCTGGCGGCGCCGCAAGCGCGCGTAGAGGGCGTCGAGGGAGCCGTAGGCATCGACGTCGATGCGGCAGGTGTAGTTGACCTGGTAGGCGTCCCCGGCCGCGATGTACTCCTGGATCGCGCCGATCGCCTCCCGGAACGCGGCTCGCGAGACCGCGGGCCGCACGTTGGCGACGCCGGCCGGCGCCCGGCCGGCGGTGCGACGCGCGAGCCAGGCGTCGACCTGCGCCGGCGCCATCCGCCGGCACCGCCTGAACAGCAGCACCTGGGCGAGCGGCCGTTCCACGGGACGCGACGCCACCCGCTGCAGCTGTGCGCCGAGCTCGTAGGCGAACAGGCCCACCGCGTGCAGGCCGGCCGCGAGCGCGGCCTCCAGCTGCGCGAACAGCGCGCCCAGGTCCCCCGCGTCGTCGATCGCGTGCGCGCCGGCGAGCTCGGTGTACAGGCGCGAGCGAGGTTCGTCGCCCTCGCCCATGTCGTCCAGCAGCGCGTACGTCTCGGCGTCGTCGCGCCCCAGCCTCCCGCGGGATCGGTCCACTAGCGTTCCAGCGGAGCGGCGAGCCGCGCGGGCGCCATCGCCGCGTCCCGCACCGGCCCGCGCAGGCTCGCCAGCCGGCGCAGCAGGCCGCGCCGGCGCACGATGGCCACGCCGACGAAGCGCGCGCCGGGAACGACGTTGACCTTGCGCAGGCGCACCGCGACCCAGGGGCCGCCGAAGTCGTCGAGCACCCGCCGCGCAATCTCCTCGGCGAGATGCTCGACCAGGTTGAAGTGCCGGCTGACGGCGAGGCGGCCCAGCGCCTCCACCACCGCGGTGTAGTCGATCGTGTGCGCCACGTCGTCGCTGCGGCATGCGACGACCGACGGCAGGCCGATCTCCAGCGACAGGTCGACGGTCTGCTCGCGGCCCTGCTCGCTGGGGCGCACGCCGATGCGCGCGGGCAGCCGCAGGTCCTCGACCAGGATGCGGTCGCCGGTCGGCGCGCGGAGCGGGTCCAGGAGAGGCATGGCTCAGCGAGCCGCGCGCCGGGGCGCGGGCGCGTCGACGGGAAGCGCCTCGACGATCGCCGCGGTGCGCGGCGCGACCTTGAGCAGGAAGTGCGACAGCGCCGGCAACAGCACCAGCGCGCCCACCATGTTGACGAGGAACATGAAGGCCAGCAGCACGCCCATGTCGGCCTGGAACTTGATCGGCGACAGCGCCCAGGTGGCCACGCCCACCGCCAGCGTCACGCCGGTCAGCATCACGACCCGGCCGGTGAACAGCAGCGAGCGCGCGTAGGCTTCCTTGAGCGACGCACCGCGGCGCAGCTGGGCGAGCATGATGCTCAGCACGTACAGCGCGTAGTCGACGCCGATGCCCACGCCCAGCGCCACGACCGGCAGCGTGGCGACCTTCAGGCCGATGCCCAGCATCACCATCAGCGCCTCGGCGAGGATGGAGGTGAGCGCCAGCGGGATGACCGCGCAGGCGACGGCGCGCCAGGAGCGGAAGGTGACGTAGCTGAGGACGATCACCGCGGCGTAGACCAGCGCCAGCATCACGCGGTTCGCACGTTCGACGACTTCGTTGGTCGCCGCCTCGAAGCCCGCGTTGCCCGAGGCGAGCAGGAATTGCGCGTCAGGGCCGTCGTTCTTCAGCGCGAAGGCCTCGACCTGGCTCGTCACGCGCCGCAGCGTGTCCGCGCGATGGTCGGCGAGGTAGACCTGGACCTGCAGCACGGACAGGCCGGGGTCGACCAGGTCGGCCGGCGCCCGCGATCCCGCGGTGTTCAACGCGCCCTGGTTCGTGGACAGGTCGTACCAGCCGGGGAAGCCCTCGTTGGTGCCGACGGCCATCTGCCGGGCCAGCAAGGCGGCCGACCGGGTCGTCTCGACGCCGGGCACCTGGCGCAGACGCCATTCGAGGTCGTCGACCTTCTCCAGCACGTCGTGCTTCAACGCGCCCAGCGCCGGGGTGCGCACGATGACGACCAGCACGTCGCTGCTGGTCGCGTAGTGGTGGGTCAGGTACGCGTTGTCCTGGTTGTAGCGCGACTGGGCGCGCAGCTCGGGCGCGCCGGCGTCGAGGTCGCCGATCTGCAGGCCGCGCGACACCCAGGATCCGCCGGCCGCGAGCAGGGCCGCCCCAGCCAGGGCCGCCACCGCGCGGCGACGCTCCGTGAAGCGGGCGAGCACCGTCCACAGCGTGCGCCGCCCGGGCGCGACGTGCTCGCCCCGCAGGGACCGCCGCGCCGCGGCCCGGCTGACCCCGGCGAAGCTCAGCAGCACCGGCAGCAGGATCAGGTTGGTGAACACGAGGATCGCCACGCCCAGGCTGGCCATGACGGCGAGGTGCCGGATCGACTGGATGTCGATCACCAGCAGCACGGCGAAGCCGACGGCGTCGCAGACCAGCGCCGTGAAGCCGGCGATGAACAGGCGCCGGAACGTGAGCCGCGCGGCCACCAGGCGCTCCATGCCGCGGCCGATGTCCTGCATGACGCCGTTCATCTTCTGCGCGCCGTGGCTCATGCCGATGGCGAACACGAGGAACGGCACGAGCACGCCGTACGGATCGAGCGGGAAGCCGAGCACAGGGAGCAGGCCCACCTGCCACGCGACGGCCACCAGCGAGCACGTCAGCACCAGCAGCGTGCTGCGCAGGCAGCGCGTGTACCAAAACACCACCGACGACACGATGGCCGCGGCGATGCCGAAGAACATGAGCACCTGGCCCAGCCCGTCGATGAGGTCGCCGGCGACCTTCGCGAAGCCGGTGATGCGGACCGCGACATGGCCGTTGCCGTACTTCGCGCGCAACGCCTCCAGGCGCGCGGACAGTGCTGCGTAGTCGAGGCTGTGCCCGTTCTCGTCGCGCTCGATCAGCGGCACGACGAGCGTGGTGCTGCGGAAGTCGCCGGCCACCAGCTGGCCTACCTCGCCGGAGCGCTCGATGTTCAACCGCACCTGCTGCAGCGCGCGCGCCGAGCCGTCGTAGTCCGCGGGGACGACGGTGCCGCCTTCGTAGCCGCGCTCGGTGACGGCCATCCAGCGGGTCGACGACGTCCACAGCGACCTCATCTGCCCGCGGTCGACGCCGGGCAGCAGGAACACCTCGTCGTTGATACGGCGCAGGGTATCGAGATAGCCGGCGTCGATGACCGAGGCATCGCGGCTCTCGACGATGATGCGCAGGCTGTTGGCGTGCGAGGTCAGCTTGCCCCGCTCGGCGAGGAAGTTGCGCAGGTACGGGTGATCGAGCGGCAGCATGCCCTCGAAGCTCGCGTTGGGCACCACTCGCGTCGCCTGCCAGCCGAGCACGGCCGTGACCAGCAGGCACAGCGCCACCACCACCAGGCGGTGGCCGAACACCAGCCGTTCCAGCCAATTGCCCGCGTCCGGGTCGAACGCGTCGCCGCGCGAGGAGTCGCTTTTCATGTCGATCACTGTCATGTCGTTCACCGGCTCGAGACCTGGGCCGCCGCGGCGGACTGCGCGACACCGACGCCTTCGGGCGCCTCCGCGACGTCGAGCTCCGCGAGTTCCACCCGCAGCAGCCCGCGCGCGCCCGCGAGCACCAGCGCGCCGTCGGGCGCGACGGCGATGCCAGAGAACGGGAAGCGGCGCGCGAGGGCGACGTTGCGGAAGCTGCGGCCCGAATCGGTGCTCGAGAGCAACTGCCCCGCCGCGCCCACCAGCAGCACGCGGCCGTCCTTCAACTGCGCGCCGGCGAACAGCGACGCATCGATCGGCGTCTGTATCGGCTCCCACGCGTCGTCGGGCCGTGCGCTGCGGAACACCTTGCCGCGCAGGCCCATCAGCAACGCCGAGCCATCGGCCAGCGTGAGCGCGCCGAACAGCGTCGCCTCGGTCGGCGACCCAGCCTTCCGGAACGGCGCCGACGCATCGGACGCCGACAGCAGCAGGCCCTGCTCGCCGAACAGCAACTGCTCGCCCGGACGCTCGACGAGGCCGTACAGGCTGAAGCCGTCGGGATTGGGCAGCCGGCCCATCAGCGACGTCCAGGACGCGCCGCCGTCCCGGCTCGCGAACGCCAGGCCGAATGCGCCGAGCGCCAGCAGCGTGCCGTCGGGCCGCGTCGCGAGGCTCAGGAAGGGCTTGTCCGGCCCGTCCTGCACCAGGCGCTCGGCGTCCTGCACGTTGGCGCCCGCTTCGGCCTGGGCGGCCCGCAGCGCCACGGCGGCCGCCTGGCGTCCGTCCAGGACCTTGCGCCAGGTGCTGCCGCCGTCCCGGGTCCGCAGGACCACGCCCTGGTTGCCCGCGGCCCAGCCGTCCCGCGCGCCCGCGAAGCGGACCGTGGTCAGGGTCACGCTGGCCGGCACGTCGGCCTGGCGCCAGTGGCGACCGCCGTCATCCGAGAGAACAACCAGGCCGTGCTCGCCGACGGCGACCAGCCGGTCGCCCGCGCGGGCGACGGCGACGAACAGCGCCTGCGCCGGCCGGACCACCTTCAGCGCCAGGCGGTCCGTCGCGCCGCCGTCCGGCGCGGCGGCGCCGAGCGAGAGCGGCGCCATCGATGCGGACAGGGCCAGCATCAGCGAGTTGCCGACAAGGCGGCGGCGCGACAACGTCATGGCGTCTGTCTCCCGGTCGCCGGCTCAGCGCGCACTGCCGCCGGACAACGCGCTCGGCGTGAAGTCGACCAGCGTCCTGCCGTCGAACTTCTCGAATTTCACGCCGGCGGACACCGCGTTGAAGCTGAACGTGTACGCCCACGCACCCGACTGCAGGTCGTAGATGACATACGGCAGCGTGGCGGCCGACGGCTGGTCGGGGAACACCAGCGTGTAGGCCTGGCCGGTCTTCCACAGCTTGCCCTGGCCGTCCCAGGTGTCGGACAGCACGGCCTGCCAGGTGTCCTCGTCGAGGTAGAAGCGGCGCTTGGCGGCGACGTTGCGCTTGCCGGGGAACAGCGTGGCCTCCACCACCCAGACGCGGTGCAGCTCCCAGCGCACGGCCGCCGGGTTGAGCGTGCCCTTGCCGATCACCGAGGCCAGCGGCTGCAGCAGCAGCGCGTTGTCGTTGTACGGCACGAACATCTCGCGCTTGCCCACCAGCTTCATCTGGTAGCGGTCCATCGAGCCGATGAAGAGGTAGACGTCGTCGAAGTTGTTCAGGCCGTTGGACTGGCCGTCCGGCGTGTCGTAGGCGAGCGACGGCGCCTTGCGCACGCGCCGCTGCCCGGGCAGCAGTTGCCACGCGTCCTTGGGCCGTTTCAGCTCGTCCAGGTACTCGATCGCCAGCAGCGACTGGCCCGCCTGCGCCGGCGGCTCCTTGGTGTCCAGGCGTGCACGCGACCATTCCTCGATCGACTTGGCGTCACGGCCCGGCTCGTAGTACGGATAGGCCAGGCGCAGGTAGGTGCGGCCGGTCAGGATGGGATCGCCGTCCGGCGGCACCATGTAGGTGTCGGCGGTGAAGCCCTCGACCTGGCCGCGGAAGGACAGCATGTGGTTCCACATCGCCTCGTAGCCGGTCTTGGGGATCGGGAACGGGATGCCGCCGACCGCGTCCTCCACGGTCAGGCCGTCCGGACTGGACTTCGCCTGCGTCGCGTTCCTCGCCACCGCGTCGTAGAGGCCCTGCGCGAACACGGCGCTGCGATGCGTCGCGTACACGTCGACGTGGAACGACGGGTACTTGGCGAGCAGCGCACGCGTGCCGTCGGTCAGCTTGTCGGCATAGGCCGCGGCGTTCGCGGCGTTGATCGTCAGCAGCGGCTTCTCCGCGGCGAACGGGTCCGGGCGCTTGGCGCCGTTGGTCGCTCCGGCGCTGGACGGCGCCTTGCCGTCCCAGGCCGGGATCGCGCCGTCCTTGCTGCCGGCGCGCTCCGCGCCCATCGGCGTGAGCGTGGTCTTCAGCGTGGCGGCCTCGTCGGCGCCGACGGCACCGAAGGCATCGGTCGCCAGCGCGAGGACACAGGCGAGCGGGAGGGCTTGATGGATGAATCGATGGCGTGTCATGAAGAGTCTCCTGCGGCTCAGAACGTCGTCTGCATGCTGAAGCGGATGTAGTCCCGGTCGAGGAAGGACTGCGTATTGGCATGGCCCAGATAATTGGTCCACGACACGTTGAAGCTGTACTTCGTGCGCCAGACCGCATCCAGGCCCAGCACGACGTCGCCGCCGTGGTCGGGGCTGCCGGCGAAGGGCAGCGCGCCGCCGTCGATCATCGAATCGCCGCGGAACGCCCAGCCCGCGTTCACGGACGGACTCAGGTCCAGTCCCGAGGCCACCTGGTAGTACGTCGGGCTGAAGATCAGGCGTGCCGCCGCGCTGCTGCGATGGCGCGTCGGGTCGATGTTCCCGGCGTTGTGCTCGTAGCCCAGCACCTTGTTGGCCATGAACTCGCCGATCAGCGTCGCGCCGCCCCACCACTGCGAGGTGGGCATGATCCAGACGGTCGACACGTTGAAGTGCAGCGTGCGCGCCGTCGGCCACAGGCTGTTGTTCGACAGGTCGAGGTCGGCGGCGTTGTCGGCGGGCGAGCCGATCACGTTGGCCGAGTTCGAGGCCCACAGCGGCTGGCCCCAGCGTTCGGAGATCTCGCCGCTGACGTTGGCGTCGCCCAGCAGGCGCGCGAAGCTGACGCCGAACGTGCGCACGTCCTGCGGATACGCCAGGAAGTATTGGCCGATCGCCGGCTGCATGACGGTCTGCGGCGAGGTGTCCTGGTAGCGCAGCGCGTAGAAGCCGAAGTCGGTCTTCAGCAGCTCGCTGTGCGTGTTGAGCGCGAAGCCGATGTTGGCCTTGTGGCGGCCGGTGATGTCGGCGCCGCGGTCCACGCCGTAGCCCGGCGCGAACAAGAAGCTCTCGCCGCCGTCGCCCATCCAGTCTGTCGCGCTGAAATAGCTGCCCGCGGGCGCCAGGCGCGTGGGACGGAACTTGAACTGGTAGTAGGCCTCGACGCTGGTCGTGTCGGAGAGGTTCAGCGTCGCCGAGGCCTGCTTGACCGGCAGCAGTGTCTCCTTCGACTGCGCGCCAGGGATGTCGAGCTTGTAGACGTCGACCGGCGCCATGCCCTTGGCGATGCCGTTGGCGGCGAAGAACAGGCTGTTGCCCCACAGCATCGAGTACTGGCCGAGGCGCAGCGACAGGCGGCGCGACTCGTCGAGATCGACCTTGCCGAACACGAACGCATCCAGGATCTCGGCGCGGCGGCCGGCCATGTCGCGGGTCCCGTGCGTGAACCTGTCGTACGGTTGCGAGACGTTGTTGGTCGTGGCGGCCGAGTCGTTGTCGGTGGACTGGTTGTAGACCGTGTCGTACCAGGCGGCACCGCTCACGCGAAGGCCGAAGCCGTGGCTCTGGGCGTCGAATTCGCTCAGGAGGTCGAACCGGTTCGACATCAGCCCCCTGCGGAAATTCCGGTCCCCGTCGTCGAGATTGATGTTCGACACGAGCTCGTCGCGCGGGTTCTGGAGGCGGTAGCCGTCGCTGTACTTGACGGTGTTGTCCCAGCGCACGGCGATGTCCTCGCTCGGACTGAGGTCCACCGCATGGGCCGCCGTCAGCGAGCAGGCGCACGCCGCCGCGCAGGCTGCGCGCACGGACGTGCCCAGAATGCCGGCGTCGAGTCCGGTTCGTGTTCCTAGCATTTTTGTCTCCTGTTCAATCAACTCCGGCAAGGCGGACTCTTCGTTCCGCTGTGTCCGGCATCCATCGGTCTGGCTGTCCTGCAGTCACTCCATTCGAATTGGGAAACGGCATGCCGGGCGGCGCCCGGCATGCATCGCTCGATGCGGCTTCAGGCGTTGCTGCGATAGGCCGTGCGGGCGACCTCGCTGTACGGCGACACCTGCACCGTGGCGCGCAGCTGCGGGAAGCCGAGGTCGGCGTTCGGGTCAGTGCCGTGACCCGGGTGCTCGCCCCACGAGACCGTCACCTGCGTGCCCGGCTCCGCCTGTTTCGGATCGACCAGCGCGAGCGCGAGGATCGTGCCGGCGGGATCGATGAAGGCCGAATAGAACGTCATGCCGACGAGCTCCTTGCCCGCCTCGACGCGATGGCGCGCGTAGCTCAGGATGAAGTCGTGGTCGGCGCCGAACACCTTCTTGACGTCCTCGGGCTCGAACACCAGCGTCACCTTGACGCGGTTGGTCTTGTCGTCGCGCGACGTCTCCAGCGCCTCGCGGCCGATGAAGTCGTGGTTGAACGCGACCGAGCGGCCGTAGCCCAGTTCGTAGGGCGAGACGTAGTAGTCCTCGACGTTCTCGGAGAAGTAGCTGCCGTTCAGGCCGCGCATGCCCTCGAACGAGAACAGGCCGACGAAGCGGCGGTAGTCCGCCAGGTCCGGGTCCGTGTAGATCGCCGGGGTCGGGGTCGGGATCCAGCCGCTCTCGATGCCGTTGGTGAAGTACGCCTTGCCGCCGATGTGGATGATGCCGAACGGCTCGCCCGCCTTGAACAGCGCATCCTTGACGAACTCGGCGTCCTTCCATTCGCCGATGAATTCGTAGCCCGGCGTCCCGGCCATGCCGTGGCGGAACGCGCGGAAGTCGCGGCCGCCCAGCGAGACCGGCGTCGAATGGAAGAACTTCGTCTTCGGCAGCGGACCGCCGAAGCAGCGATCGACCACCGCGAGGGCGTGCGGCCCCTGCACCTGGAAGCGGAACAGCCTGGGCGGCGCGCCGTCCTTGCGATTGGACGAATCGGGATCGATCTCGAACCGGACGTCGTACCGGCCCTTGAGCCCGTGGTAGCGGACCCAGTTCTGCGACGCCGGCACACCGCTGAGGTTGAACTGCTGCTCGCCGTTGCGCGCGAGGATGCCGTCGGTGATCAGCAGGCCGCGGCGAGTGACGGGTACGAACTGCTTGGCCTGGCCGATCACGAAGTTCTCGTAGCTGTTCGCGCTCACGTCCTGCAGCAGGCGCAGGGCGTCCGGGCCTTCGATGAACAGGTCGTTCATGTGGTGCGACAGGTCCGAGAAGGAGACGCCGTCGCTGTACGAGGCCTGCTCCCTGCGCCAGCCGACGTATTCGGGCTGCACCACCGGCACCGCCCAGAGCTTGTTGTTCGGCTTCCAGAGCAGCTTCATCGGCGAGCCGGCCTTGTCGATGGCCTCCTGAAGGCTGGGCGGTGTCGTGGGCTTGTTGTCGTCGGACATGTTGTCTCCTGTGGATCTGTGGAAATTCGAGAATGGGCGCTGCCTGCCGCGACGGATCGGGCGGGACTTCGAAGAGGTGTCGCGACAGCGGCGGCCAGCCGCCGCCGGCTCACTTCAGGATCACGGTCTTGTTGCCGTTGCGGAAGACGCGACGCTCCGCGTGCCACTTCACCGCCCGGTTCAGCACCATCGCCTCGAGCTCGCTGCCGGTGACCGTCAGGTCTTCCGCCGAGAAGGTGTGGTCGACGCGCTCGACGCCCTGCTCGATGATCGGGCCCTCGTCGAGGTCGGTCGTGACGTAGTGCGCCGTCGCCCCGATGGACTTCACGCCCCGCTCGAAGGCCTGGTAGTAGGCCTTCGCGCCCTTGAAGCCGGGCAGGAACGAGTGGTGGATGTTGATCGCCTTGCCGTCGAAATGCGCGCAGGCATCGGCGCTGAGGATCTGCATGTAGCGCGCCAGGACCAGCAGTTCCGCGCCGCTCTCGGCGAAGACCGTCTTGATGCGGGCCTCCTGCTCCTGCTTGCGGCCGTCGATCACCGGCAGGTAGTGGTACGGGATGCCGTGCCACTCGGTGAGGCTGCGCATGTCCTGGTGGTTGGACACCACGCCCACGATCTCGATGGGCAGCGTGCCGGTGCTCGCGCGGTGCAGCAGGCTGTTGAGGCAATGCCCGTGCTTGGACACGGCCAGCAGGACGCGGCACTTGCGGGCCTGCTCCGCGAACGACCACGCCATCCCGAACGACTGGCCGACCTCCGCGGCGAATTGCGCGTCGAGCGCCGCCATCGTCGGCGACTCCGCGCCGGACGGCGTGAACACCGTGCGCATGAAGGAGGTCTTCGTGTGCGTGTCGTCGTGGTGCTGGGCCTCGGTGATCAGGCAGCGCCGCGCCGCGAGGAAGCCGGCGACCGCCGCCACGATGCCGATCGTGTCGGGGCAGGAAAGCGTCAGGACCAGGCTGCGGGCCGGGCCGCGCTTCGCGGGCTGCGCGGCGTCCGCGGGGACTGCCGCGGTCTTCTTGTCTTCGAGAATGGCTGTGGTCATCTTCAGGCTCGGAATGTTGTCAGCGCGTCAGCTGGAGGCTGCCGTCGGTGCGCAGGTTGAAGTCGCCCGCCGTCACCGTGCGCATCCAGCGGGCGGTCGCGACAGCGCCGCCGAACGCGAAGAAGTGGGGCTGCACGATCCGTGAGCGGCCGGTGCCGCCGCCGAGATCGACCAGCGTCGGGACGATGCCTTCGGGGGTCGTGGTCTGGCGGGCCACGTTGGAGACGCTCTTGAAGTTCTTCATCGCCGACTGCAGCGACGCGCCCACGCCGCACTGCATGGCGAAGCGCAGCAACTTGGCGAACGACGTCGGTCCCGCCACGCCCGCGTGCACCGGCAGGTCGATGCCCTGCGCCGCGAAGCGGCCGGCCCAGTCGTGCAGACCGCGCGGATCGAAGCCGAACTGCGTGGCGACGTGGACCGCGATCCCCGACTTCCTGCCGAAGTCCTGCTTGAGCCGCAGCGCGTCCCACAGTTGCGCGTCGGTCGCATGCGGATGCCCCTCCGGGTGTCCGGCGACGCCGAGGGCGCGCAGGCCGCTGTCGACCAGGACGTCGGAGGCGATCACGTCCAGCGTGTGCCTGAACGGGCCCAGCGGCTCGTCGCGATCGCCGGCCACCAGCAGCGCCTGGTCGATGCCGGCGTCGGCCAATCGGCGCAGCCCCGCGCGCACCTGAGGCTCGTCGGGCAGGCGCCGCGCGACCAGGTGGGGACAGGCCCGCAGGCCGGCGGCCTGCACCTGCATCGAGACCTCGATCACCTCGTCGAACGAGGCCTTGGGGGTATGCGCGACATAGACCGTCGTGCCGTGGCCAAGCGTCGCGGCGAGCTCGGCGACGATCTTGTCGTCGTGCGTCGTGATCTCCGTGGACGCGCGCGCCACGAAGTCCACGATGCGCTGCTTCTGGCTCATCGCGGAGCCCGCCTTCTCGGCGTCGCCGTAGTCGGCGCCGCGGGCCGCACGAGCGCTGGCAACAGTCATGGATTTGTCTCCGTCTACAAAGTGGAGCCGACTGTAGGGACGCACCTCAAGGCTGAAAAATCGTTTGTCGGGATCCGCGTTTCGCGGGCCCATCAGTCGCGCAAATGACTGGTGGATACCCTCGCGGGATTTCTCGCAGCCGGTCCGATCCAGGGCATCGAGGCACGTCAATCGGCGCAGCCCCGCGCGCACCTGAGGCTCGTCGGGCAGGCGCCGCGCGACCAGGTGGGGACAGGCCCGCAGGCCGGC
>FTDG01003662.1_pt1 | contig 15385 bp, 14 predicted proteins | sample 1639751 | NCBI WGS metagenome assembly FTDG01 (sample SAMEA3914869, study PRJEB12502) | metagenome | biome: forest; material: soil | place: USA | collected 2012-03-12 | depth 0.1 m
AGCGTCGTCGCGTCCTTGTACGCATCGAAGTTCTGGATCACGCCCTGGCTCGTGAGGAACACCGCGAACACCACGGACATCGGCAGCAGGACGTAGAGCGTCATCCGGGTCACGTCGACCCAGAAGTTGCCGATCCCGCCGCCGCCCTTGACCTTGCCGGGACCGCGCGCCATGAAGCCGCGGATGAGCGCGATGACCACCGCCATGCCGGTCGCCGCGGACAGGAACATCTGCACCGCGAGGGCCAGCGTCTGCGTGAGGTAGCTCATCGTCGACTCGCCGCCGTAGCCCTGCCAGTTCGTGTTGGTGATGAAGCTGATGGCCGTGTTGAACGACGAATCGGGACTGACCGCGGCCATGGCCTGCGGGTTCAGCGGCAGCACGGCCTGCAGCCGCTGCAGCGCGTAGACGACCACCAGGCCGACGACGTTGAACACGATCAGCGCGATCGTGTAGGTCTTCCAGCCGGTCGACGACGCGGGGTCGACGCCCGCCAGGCGGTACAGCGCGTTCTCGATCTTGACGAACGGCGACATCCAGCGCGGGAAGCGTCCTTCGGCGACCGCGGCCATCCACTTGCCGAGCGGCCAGCCGAGACCGACCAGCAAGGCCATGTAGACGACGAGTTGGATCCAGGCTTGCGAGGTCATCAGAATTCCTCAGCCTTCAGCAAGGCATAGACGAGATAGACGAACAGGCCGATCGAGACGGCGCCGCTCAACCAGTAGAGCGCGCTCATGACCGATCCCCCAGCACGTCGCACACCTTGACGAGGCCGACCAGCAGCGCCACGAGCGCGACCGACAAGCCGATGAATACTGCGTCCATACATCCTCCAAACGGAATTTGACTGTCGAAAGAATAGGAAATCCGCTGGAAAAACGGTGCATAGAGATGGGTGCGCGCCGTAAAGAACGCATAAAGACGCGGTGGGGGAGGCCCCGGGCACGGCGCGGCCTGCGCCGTCGACGGGAAGTCGGGCGCTCGGGCGTGGCCGCGGTGGAATCAATGAAGCCAGCGCGGCGCCTGGTCGTTCGCGTCCCGGGCCAGCGCCGCGAGTTCCGTCGCGCGCCGGACGACGCCGGCCTGCGCTCGCGGCTCCAGCGCGATCGGCTTGCTCATGATCACACTGTCGTAGCCGCGGCCCGCCAGTCGCGTGGCCCCGACCCACCGAAAGCCCTGGTGCGCGTAGAACGCGCGGACATCGAGCGCGAGCGCCGGGGTATCGAGCGCGAGCTCGCCGAACTGGCGCATGTGCGCCCACATCGTCGCCACCTTGAGCATCGATCGCCCGACGCCGGCGCCCTGGTAGGCGGGGTCGACCGCGAACTGGTGAAGGCTGGCCACGCCCGGCTTGCGGTAATGCGCGACCGATGAAGAGGGATCGCAGGTCTCCAGCGTCAGCGTCCCGACGATCCTGCGGTCGGCCACGGCGACGAGGCAATCGCCACGCGCCATCCGCTCCCGCGTCGTCGACGGCGACTGGTCGACGCACTGGCAGTTCGCTCCGAGCATCGCCATCGGCGCGAAGGCGCGGTGCAGCATCTCGGTGACTTCCTCGATGGAGTCGGTGGAATTGAAGCGGCGGATCGCGAAATTCTTCATGCGTGAACCACGTGACGGAGAGGTCGTCCTCGGTCACTTGATTGAAGCAGGGTGCGCCTAAAGTTGTTGCATAGATCTCTGCGGCGCGCGCAAAGAATTCGTCAATGTCCGTCAGCTGGCGTGTCGGGACAACTGTCTCGCATCGGCCGCCGCAGGACGCGGGACGGGCGCCGAGTTCGCCTGGTGCCGAGGAAGCCAGATGGTGAAGCGCGTGCCCGCGACGGCATCGGACGTCGCGGCGATGGTTCCACCATGCGCGACCACGATCTCGCGCGCGATGAACAGGCCCAGGCCGAGGCTCGCCGGGAGGCGATCGGACGCGGTCGAGGTTTCGCCGGGAACCCGGACCCACGGCTCGAAGATCGCCTCCAGCGAGGCCTCGGGAATGGCCCGGCCCGCGTTCCAGACGCTCAGGCTCGCGCCGGCCTCGTCCGCGCTTGCCTCGAGCTTGATCACGGATTGCCCGTCGCCATGCTGGATGGCGTTGTGCAGGAGGTTGGCCAGCGCCTGCTGGATGCGCGGTGCGTCCGCACACAGGACAAGCTCGTCCGACGCCGCAAGGTGAAAGGTCCTGGCGGGGTGCGACGTCCTGGCGGCCTCGATCGAGGCTTCGCAGACCTGCTTCAAGTCGCAGGAGGACTGGTCGACCGGAATGCCCGGCGCCGACCTGCGCCGGGTGTACTCCAGAAGATCGGAGACCAATCCGTCCATCTGCGTCAGCGCGGCCCGGACGCGCCGCGTGGAGTTGCGACGAATCTCCGGACCGAAGTCGGGGCGCGCAAGCACGGCACTCGCGGCATGGATCGCCGACAACGGGTTGCGCAGGTCCTGCGCCAGCGTGAAGAGGTAGGCGTCGCGTGTCGCGGTGAGCGCCTGCGTGAATCCCTCGGCGGAGTCGCGCAAGGCCGCATCGACGGCCCGGTTGAACCGAAGGCTTTGATCCAGCACCGACCCGCCGTCCTTTCGCGTCCCCGAGAAATACCAGCGTGCGAGAACCGCCGCTCGCAGCGAGCCGAACTCCTCGACGAGCTGTCCCGCGCCGATTCCATATTGCTGGCGCAGCCGGCCGTGCCTGACGGACGGGAGACCGTCGGCACCGGCATCGCGGACCATCGCTGCGGAACGGCGCTGCGTGCCGGCGGCGTCGCGTTCCATGTCCCTCGCGATCGCCAGCAGGACCCCCTTGAGGCAGTCGCGGATCTCGGCCGTCTCCGATCGGCTCAGCGACGGCGCCGATGGCCGCCCGGACGCTTGCCATTCCTCGACGATCGTGTCGAGACTGGCGACGATGAACGTGCTCAATTCCATGGAACGCCTTCAATCACCTGGGCATCGCCTGCGCACTAGTTCTTGAAGCGAGCGATACCGGCCTTCAGGATCTGCGCCATCGCTTCGGCATTCGAAGCCGCGTCCAGGTCCGATCGGAAGCGCTCGTCGGAAAACAACTGCGCCATCGCGGCCAGCAGTTGAAGGTGGGCGTGGTGATCCCCGAGTGGAACCATGATGAAGAGGAACAGGTCGACCGCGGCCCGGTCCGGCGCCTGGAACTCGATTCCCTCCGACAGCCGGATCAGCAGCGTGATGGGCTCGCCGATTCCGGCGATACGGGCATGCGGTATCGCGAATCGATTGCCGAGCGACGTCGACTCGGCCTGCTCGCGGCGAGTCAGCGCCCTCAGCACGTGGGCTGGATCGACCGCGTGGATCCGCGCGATCTCCTGCGCGGCGATGTCGAAGAGACCCGCGGTGTCCTTCGCATCGACGTCGAACAGGACCTTCTCCGGCTGCAGCCAGCGGGTCAGGTAGGGATCGTCTTCGCCGGTGACGGGCATGTCCGAGACGCGTCTCAGGAACTCGGATCTTGATGGCATCTCTTGCTCCAATCGTTGTTGGCAACCACGACTTCAAGCTCGTGCCGGCTCGAGCCGCCGCCGCAAGGTGCAACCGACCCGCTCGAAACGGACGTCGCTTCCTTCGCGCACGTCGATGCCGGTGGTGAGGACGAACGCTTCGTCGTACGAGGCCTTGCCGACGCGCGAACGCACGATCGCCACGCGCTCGTCCAACCTCGACGTCGCCTGGCGGGCGGGCGAGCCGCACACCGGCACCGCCGCGTCCAGGAACCGCATCGACACGACAGCCCGCACCGTTCCCTCACGCCACACGGCCTCTTCGCCGGAACCCACATGGCTCGCGCAAGCGCCCACGGCCGCGCAAGCGAGAAAGACAAGCGCACGCGCGGAAGCGGCGCGCGGCGCGGACCTGTCACGATCGAGCCGCCAAGCCCGATCCGCAGTACCTCGATCGAAGGCATTCATCTCGTTTCCGGATGGGCATCCCGGTCGCCCGGGATACGGCACCGGACTCGCTCAGAAGTGGAAGATCACGTCGCCGGAGATGACCGTCTCGGTCCGGCGGTTCGGGGCGATCCCTTCGTTGGCGCTGCCGTTGAACGAGAGCGCGCTCGAGTGGTAGTAGGCGATCTCCGGGCGCAGCTCGATCTGCGGCGACAGCCAGTGCTGCCAGCCGAGCGCCAGGTTCTTGTAGGTCGCGCGGGTGCCCGTGCGCTGGCCTTGCGGGTCGCGATAGAACTCGGGGCGGATCGAGAAGTTGTTCAGCGCGTCGGGCGAGTAGTTCAGGTAGGCCACGACGCCGGTCGCGCCGGCCGTGCAGGTCAGCGCCGCGCTGTTGCTGCACTGGGCGAGGTCCGGCGCGTTGAACGGCAGGAACCTCGACGAGAATGGAGCGCCGCCGTTCGCGTAGATCGTCTGCACATCGCTGTTGAGGGCGTTCGGCACCTTCTTCTGGAACAGGTGGTAGGCCTCCGCCGAGATGTGCCACTTGTCGTTGAACGAGTGATAGAACGTCAGGCCGTACCACTGCAGGTTGTTGTAGCCGTACGTCCCCTTGTTGATGCCGTCGGCGCAGACGTTCACGTCGGTCTTGCCGTCGTCGGCGTCGTAGCGGCCGCACGCCGTGAGCGAAGGCATCGCGCCCGGGTCGGCCTTGAACGTGTTGCCCGGATAGAGCGGGTTGTAGCCCGGCTGGCCGGAGACGGAGCCGGGCACGTTCGGATACGGGTTGTCCTCGCGCTTGGTCAGGTGGCCGAGCGTCGACTCCGTGCCTGCCACGATCCCCAGTTGCGCCGTCCAGTTCTTCGTGACCGCGAGCGATCCCAGCACGCCCGTGTTCGTGTAGTTGTCGAACGAGTACGACATGGAGTGGCTGTACATGTAGTTGTTCGGCGCGAGCTGCGCCTCGATGTCGGGCACCGAGATGAAGCGGCCGACACGTACCATCAGGCCTTCCGCGACCTGCGGGATGAACACCTCGCCGTACAGCATCGGGAAGTCGACGCCGTTGGCCTTGTTGTCGCGCAGCAGCTGGTTGCTCAGCAGGCCGTAGGCCGTCGTGTAGCGATAGTCGGCGCCGTACAAGGCGGAGATGCGCATGCCCCAGTCGACATGATCCTTCTGCACGGTGTCGGGCAGGCGTTCCAGGTAGAGCACGGCCTGGTCCAGCTGCGCGGTGTTCGGTGTGTAGTCGTAGGCGGCGGGCGCGTTGCCGCCCGGCTTGGTATGGTTGGTGCTGAGATTGGCGCCCGCGTTGATCCAGCCGTAGACCTGGAGGTTGTTGTCGCCCATCCACTTTCCGAGCGGCGTGTCGGCCAGCGCGACCATCAGGGGACCGTCGACCGATGCCGGGCGCGTGACGCCGAGCGAGGTCGTGCCGCCGTAGGGCCACTCGGTGAACGGCATCGGCGGCGTCGACTGCGCCGCGGGCGGGAAATACTCCCGGCGAGCGGGCGGCGCCTTGGGGTCGGACGGCGCGGCGCCCTGGCCCCATTCCAGCGAATAGTAGTTCGCGAGACGACCCCAGAAGCCGTCGCCGAGATACTGGTCCAGGCATTCGTAGTTCTTGTACGGGTCGCAGGCCGCGGCGGAAGCCGGCTTCGCGTCGGTGGTGTCGACGGCATGGGCTTGCGTCGCCGCGACGATCGCCCCGATGGCCGTCGCGATGGCGGCCCGCGGCAGTTTCTCGAAGGCGGATTGCAGTGATTTGGTAGATGTGTTTTTCATGGGTTCTCGTTCTTGACGACCTCTGGCGGTCTTCTACTTCGTGCTTGCGGAGTCGGGCGTGGCCATGGCGTCGACGGCAGGCGCGCTCGCGGCCGCGTCTCGTTCGTGCAGCCTTCGCTGGGCGTTGAGCCAGGGCGTGGTGGTCGCCCGCGGGCCGTGGTCGAGCGGGAGCACTTCGTTGGCCGCCTGCGGGGCACTGGCAGCGGCGTTCAACGCCGCCTGCCGTCGCGCGATGACGTCCTTGTTGGCTTTGTCCTGCGCGATCATTTGCCCGGCATCTCGAGCGGCCCAGGACGGGACGGACGCAACGAGAAGCGATCCCAGCAAGCAGCAGCGCGAAAAGGCTCGCGACGCCGACGATTTCGACTTCATTCTTGAAGCCATATTCAAATCCTCTTTCAATGCCTCGGCTCCGCCGAGGCGATGCGCACAGACCTCGTCTTCCGGTAGAAATGTCGAGGCCACTCACCCGCCGTCCGATCAGGATCTGGCGTGGCTGATGTCAGACGGAAACTCTATTCCGGGCCCCGTAAAGAATTAGTCAAATTGCGGATGGCGCCCATAAAGAGTGCATAAAGCAGCGGCGGCCAGGGCGGTTCGGCGTGGACGATCGCCGCTCGCGCTGCGCGACTTCGCGGCTCGTTCCGCGAGAAGCGCGCGGGCAGCGAACCTTGCGTTTTCATGACGTGCTCGACCCGCCTTGTCTGTTAGCGTGAGCGCCATGAAGAGCAGCACTGCCCCGCAACTCCAGGTCGGCGAGACCCGTCGTGGCTTCACGTGGGTGGACGGCGTCGTGATGCTGGCGTTGCTCACGGTGTTCTGGAGCGCCCTGCACTTCGGCAAGGGCATGCTCGTGCACTTCGATGCGTCCGCGCAGCCCGCGATCGACCCCGGCGTGTGGCAGATCCCGTACTACGCGGGTCGCACCTTGCTGCGGATGTGGATCGCGTTCGCGTTCTCGCTCGTCTTCGCCATCGGCACCGGCTACCTGGCCGCGAAGAACGCGCGCGCCCGGATGCTGATCCTGCCGGCCCTCGACGTGCTGCAGTCCGTGCCGGTGCTCGGCTTCCTGTCCGCGACCGTCGCCGCGTTCATGGCGCTGTTTCCCGGCAGCCTGATGGGCGTGGAGTGCGCGGCGATCTTCGCGATCTTCACCGGCCAGGTCTGGAACATGGCCTTCGGGTTCTACCACTCGATGGTCACGATCCCGACCGACATGCAGGAAGCCGCGACGACGTACGGCATGACGCGCTGGCAGCGCTTCACCACGCTGGAGCTGCCCGCGTCGGCGCACAGCCTGATCTGGAACTCGATGATGTCGTTCGGCGGCGGCTGGTTCTTCGTCGCGCAGAGCGAGGCCATCACCGTGATGAACCGCGACATCAAGCTGCCGGGCCTGGGGTCGTACATGGCGCAGGCCATCGAGCGCGGCGACAACGCGGCGTCGCTGTGGGCCGTGGTCGCGATGATCGTGCTGATCCTCGTGAGCGACCAGCTGGTCTGGCGTCCGCTGCTGGCCTGGGCGGACAAGTTCAAGATCGAGCTGACCGGGTCGCAGACGCCGGCGACATCGTGGGTCTACGACCTGCTGCGCGGTGCGTACGTGTTCACGTGGCTCGGCGAGCATGTCGTGCGGCCGCTGACGGAGCGCACCTCGCGGATCGGTCGCAGGCAGGTGCGGCGGCTCGCCCCGCTGAAGGTGGTGCGCGGCGACTACGTCTGGCGCGCGGTCGTCAGCGTGCTGCTTGTCTGGCTCGCGTACGAAGTGATCACGGGAATCGTCGCGGCGGCCGAGGAACTGCGCAGCGCGCTCTCCTGGCGCCTGTTCGGGCACATCGCGTGGCTCGGCTTCCTGACCATGCTCCGGGTCATCGCGATGACGGTGGTCGCGACGCTCGTCTGGACACCCGTCGGCGTCTGGATCGGCTTCCAGCCGCGCGTGGCGCGCTTCGCGCAGCCGCTCGCGCAGATCGGCGCCTCGTTCCCGGTGAACATGACCTTCCCGCTGGTCGTGGGTTGGTTCGTCGCCTTCAACGTCTCGATCAACTGGGGCAGCATCCTGCTGATCGCGATGGGCACGCAGTGGTACATCCTGTTCAACGTGGTCGCGGGCGCGATGGCGATCCCGAACGACCTGAAGGAAGCCGCCACGGTCTACGGCCTGCGCAAGTGGAACCTGTGGCGCACGCTGATCCTGCCCGCGATCTTCCCGTTCTGGGTCACCGGCGCGTGCACGGCGGCCGGCGGCGCCTGGAACGCCAGCATCGTGGCCGAACTCGCCACCTTCGGCCGCACGACGCTGAAGGCCGACGGCCTCGGCGCCTACATCGCCGAGGTCACCAAGACCGGCGAGACGCCCCTCATCATCGCGAGCATCGCGGTGATGTCGCTGTTCGTCGTGCTGATGAACAAGTTCATCTGGCGCCGCCTGTACGCGTTCGCCGAGCGTCGCTTCCGCCTGGACTGACCATGACCACTGCCCCCGATTTCACCGCCGCGCCCGCCGTCGCCGAACTCTGTGCCGTCACCAAGTCGTACAAGACGGCGGGCGGCCACGAGCTGAAGGTGCTCGAGAACATCGACCTGGCCGTGCGCCAGGGCGAGCTGCTGGCGCTGCTCGGACAATCCGGCTCGGGCAAGTCGACGATCCTGCGCTGCCTCACCGGACTCGTCGAGCCGACCTCGGGCCGCGCGCTGGCCAGCGGCAAGATGCTGTCGGGCGTGAATCCGGACGTCTCCATCGTGTTCCAGACCTTCGCGCTCTATCCGTGGCTGACGGTGGAACAGAACGTCGCGGTCGGCCTCATGTCGCGGCAGATGAGTCGCGCGGATCGCACCGCGGCGATCGACCACGCCATCGAACTCATCGGCCTCGGCAACTACCACGCCGCGTATCCGCGCGAGCTTTCGGGCGGCATGCGCCAGCGCGTGGGCATCGCGCGCGCGCTGGTCTCGCGGCCCAAGCTACTGTGCCTGGACGAAGCATTCAGCGCGCTCGACGTCCTCACCGCCGAGAACCTGCGCCAGGAGTTGATCAGCCTGTGGCGCTCCAGGGAAGACGGGCTCAGCTCGATCTTCATGGTGACGCACAACATCGAGGAAGCCGTGGAGATGGCCACGCGAATCGTCGTGGTCTTCCCGCGCCCGGGCCGTCTCGGCCTCGTGCTGGAGAACCCCCTGCCGTATCCGCGCGACACCAAGAGCCCGGAGTTCCAGCGCCTGGTCAGCATCATCCACGAGTCCATCACGACGATGACGCTGCCCGACCTGCCGCCCGAGGCGCCGCCCGCCGCCGGGCAGCCCGTCTCGCGCGCCCGTTCGCGCATGGAGTCGATCCCGTTCGTGCCGGTGGCGCAGATCCTGGGCCTGCTGGAGATCCTGAGCGGCGCCTCGGAGCCGAGCAACATCTACGAGATCTCCGACGAGATCGGCAAGGAGTTCGGCGAGACCATCTCCATCGTCAAGGCCGCGGAGATCCTCGACCTGGTCGACACGCCCAAGCACGACGTGGAGCTCACCGAGCTGGGCCGCCGCTTCGTCGCGGCCGACCGCGAAGGCCGCCGCAAGATATTCGCCGAGCAGGTCTACAAGCTGCGCATCTTCCACATCATCATCGCGCTGCTGGGCGAGTACGAGGAGATCGACGCGGCCCGCATCGTCCAGGACATCGCGAGCGCGCTGCCGTACGACAACCCGGAGAAGACGTTCGAGACCATGATCGCCTGGGGACGCTATGCAGGCCTGATGGACTTCAGCGTGAAGACGCAAATGGTGTTCGTGCCGAATGACGACGATGGGGACGCGGACCTGCGCTAGGTCGACGAACGGTACCGTCGGCCGGTCTTTTCTGCACGGCGCCGGAACGCCGCGCACCCAGAAAGACGAAAGGGCCAGTAGCTGCTCTGCTACACCCTTGTGTCTGCGGCCGTCTCATGCGGTGCGCTCCACTCGGCTCGAAATAAGACGAGCCAGGTAAGGTACAGGTCATGTGCGGGGAATGATCATGCGGGCTCTCATTCAACCGGCCCCGTCATGTCCTCATCGAAGAAGTTTCCGATCTCGCTTTTCCTGCTCACGCTGACCGCCAGCATGCTGTCCATCGTCGCCCACGCTGCAGAGCCGGGAGATGCCGACCACGGGGCGGGTGAGGCGGACGGTTCCCATTGGGGACTGGGCGTTGGCGCGAGTCTCAAGAAGAGCCCCTACAAGGGCATCAGCAACAACAATATTGTCGTGCCGCTCGTCTCCTACGACAGCAAGTGGGTGCACTTCTTCGGCAACACGCTCGACGCCAAGCTCCCCTCGATCGGCGAGTTCGACTTCGCGGTCCGCACCCAGGTGGCCTGGGGCGAGGGCTACAAGGCCTCCAAATCGCCGTACCTCGATGGCATGGATACCCGTGGCGGATCCATCTACCTGGGGGGTGCCAGCACCTGGCATGCGGGCTTCGCCCAGATGTCGCTCCAGTACCTCAAGGACGTCTCGGGCGACAGTCACGGCGGCCAGCTGAAGTTCGGCATCGAGCGCTCCTTCGATGTCGGCGGTTCATACCGGATCACGCCGCACGCGAGCGTCACGAACCTGGACTCGAAGTATGTGGACTACTATTACGGCGTCAGGCAGTCAGAGGCCACCTCTGCCCGCCCGGCCTATGAGGGCAAGTCGACGACGGAGACGGAGGTCGGGGTTCGCTTCATCTACCTGCTTGCCTCCAATCAGCGGCTGATCCTCGACGTCAACGACACGCGTTGGGGTTCGGGCATATCGAAGAGTCCGCTGGTCGACAGGACTTCGACGCCCGGCCTGCTGCTGGGCTACACCTACGCATTCTGATGGCGGCCGAATGAACAGGATTGCGTTGCTCGAAGATCACGACCGGATGGCCGAACTGGTGTGCGGCGCCTTCGCCGAGGCCGGCATCGAGGTCGAGGTCTTCGACCGCATTTCCAAGGCGCGCATCGCGCTCGAGATGATGGAGTACTCGGCGCTCGTGGTCGACCGTGGCCTGCCGGATGGCGACGGACTGGACTTCGTGCGAAGCCTCCGCGCCGCGGGCAACGAAACACCCTGCCTGATCCTGACGGCCCGCAACGCGGTGCACGATCGCATCGCCGGGTTGGAGCAAGGCGCCGACGACTACCTGACCAAGCCTTTCTCGATGGAGGAACTCGTCGCCCGCGTGCGTGCCCTGCTGCGGCGTCCGGCCGCCCTGCAGAGCCTGACGCCCGAATTCAGAGGCTTGAAGATCCGCCCGGATCATTGCGTGGCGCAATGTGGAGAAGAGACCGTCTCGCTGGCGCCGGCCGAACTCCAGATCATGCTGTCCCTGGTCAAGGCCGGCGACCGCATCCTGAGACGAACCACCCTGGAGGCGGCAGCCTGGGGGCTGTCGAGCGCCGTGACGCCCAACGCCATGGACGTCGCGATCTATCGACTGCGCAAGAAGTTGTCGGCGATCGGATCGCCCGTTCAGATCACCAATGTCAGAGGCCAGGGCTACGCGCTGCGGGACAACGACGATGCGCCGTAGCCTCTCCGGAAATCTGGTGTTGTCCACCGCCGTGACGCTGCTGATCGGCATGGGGTTCGTTCTCGGCGCGTGGGCCCTGCTGTCGCGTTACGAGCCCGATTGGCTGCGCGAGCGCGATCTCGAGGGCATGGCCCAGCATGTGGTCGCCGGCATGGCGTTCGATGCCAGTGGCAGGCCGACCGGCGTGACGTTGCCGTTGAAGCTGCAACAGGTTTTCGCGGCGCTGCCGAACGACTTCTTCTTCCAGGTTCTCGACAGCGAGGGCAGCGTCCTCCTCTCGTCCAACGGCTCGCACGCGCCGGCGATCGTCGGCGACGCTCCGCCGGCCAGCCTGCTGGGAAAGAGCCGAAGCACGTTCGCGGGCCTGCCGCGCGGCATGATCGTGATGCGGGTGCAACGCAACGGCGGCCCCTATTTCGTGCTGCACTCGCGCAGCGACCGGTTCGAGGAGATGCTGCTCGCCAACGATATCGGCAACGTGCGCTTTGCCACGCTCATGACGCTGGGCATATCGATGGCCGTCGTCGCTGCCGTGATCTTCGCCACCATGAGCAGGACGCTGCGCCAACTGCGCAACATCTCGTCGGCGGCTTCACGTATCGACCATGTCAACCTGCAATCGCGCCTGGCGACAGACGGAGTGCCGCGTGAGCTCACGCCGTTGATCGATTCGTTCAATGGTGCTCTCGAGCGCCTCGAGACAGGATTCAGGATCCAGCAGGAGTTTCTCGCCACAGCGGCGCATGAATTGAAGACGCCGCTGGCGCTGGTGCGCGGCGAGATCGAACTGCGTGGCGCGACGAACAAGGCCCGGATCCTTTCCGACCTCGACCAGATGAACCGGCAAGTGCATCAACTGCTGCATCTCGCCGAGGTGAGCGACATCAGCAACCTGACTTTGGCGGCGATCGATCCTTGCCTGGTGGTTCAGGACGTGGTCGTTTTCATGGAGCGGCTCGCACTTGAAAGGCACGTCGACATTCGGATCGACTGCCCCGCTCAACCCGTCACGATCGCGGCCGACGGCAGCGCGCTCTTCGTGCTGGTTCGAAATCTTGTCGAAAATGCGGTGCACCATGCACCGGCAAAGTCGGTGATCGTGGTCTGCGTGAATGCCGACGGCATCGACGTCCGCGACGACGGTCCGGGGATCCCGCATGCCGACTTGCCGCTTCTGTTCAACAGGTTCTGGCGCGGCGCGCATCGCCGGGACGAGGGTGCCGGCCTGGGGTTGTCCATCTGCAGCGAGATCGCGCGCGGACATGGCTGGCAACTGACGGCGGCCAACCGCGTTCCGTCGGGCGCTGAATTCAGGGTCCTGTTTTCCTGCCAGACCTGAGACATGGCCCAACGCATGTGAGTTGGGATCATGCCGAGGCAGCGGTCGACGAAGCGCCGAATCGTCAGGATGAGGAAGTGTTTGACAGGCGCCGCTTCGTGCTGACACGGGCAGCTCCGCAGCGACTGCGGGCAGACGACCTGCGTGATGGCTAGGGATAGTTGACGAGGTTCACCGGAACCGTCGCCGTTCCCTGGGCCGCGGCGCCCGTGTTGTTGACGATGTGGCTGATGGTGCCATTGCCGCCCAGCGACACGGTGAGGATGTCGTGCAGCGTGACGCCGGCCGTGTCCGGCACCTCGAAGCCGTGCGCGGCGTTGATGTTCGTGCTGGTGCCGCCGATGTTGAAGAAGCAGTAGCTTCCGAGTCCCCAGCCCTGGTGCGTCTTGACGCCGGCACCGACCTTGTACGCCGCCCAGCCGTTGACGCCGCTCGCGCTGGACCAGGCGGCCTGGCTCGGCACGTCATAGGGCATCTCGTTCTGGAAGAAGATCGTCTTGCCGTTCTCGCCGTTCCACAGCACCTGGAATTGCTGGTAGTGCTCGACGAACAGGCCCGTGGCCAGCACGTTCGCGCCGTTGACCAGCAATCCGGTGTTGGCTGTGTTGATCGTCCAGCCCGTCGCGGCGCTGCCATGGTCGGCACGCCACGCCCAGACGTCGTCGATGATCACGTCGTTGCTGTTGACGACGAGGCTGTTGGTGGCCTTGCCGGACACGGCGCCGCCGATGCGGAAGAACACGTCCTGCACCGTCGTCGGATCGGCGGCGTGGCTGGTCGCGGACGTGGCCGGCCCGATCGTCAGCAACGAAGCGCTGTTGGTGGTGCCCGCGTCGAACAGGAGGCCCGCGATCTTCACGCCGTCGACGTCGGCCACCGCCATCGGCGTCACGCCCGCGACCGGCTGCAAGGTCGGAAAGCCGAGGCCCAGCACGACGGTGTCCGCGCGCGTGATGTTGATCGTCTGCTCGATGGCATAGACGCCCGGCGTGAAGAACAGGTTCAGGCCGGCGGCGAGCGCGGCGTTGAGGGTCGCGCCCGTATCCGTCGGCTTCGCGACGTAGAACTGGCTCATCGGAAGGGAGCTGCCGGGCGTCGCGCTGCCGGTGCTCCAGGTCGCGCCCGACGCGTTCGTGCGCAACGACGGGACGAACACGTGGTACTTGCCGCCGTTGTCGATGTAGAGGTACGGCTTCTCGCGCGACACCGGCGTCGTGGCGAGCGTGGTGTAGACCGGATTCGGGAACGACTGCGCCGGCGCGCCCGCGACGCCCGAGAACACCGTGTTCCAGACGCCGCCCGTCCATTGGCCGACGTTCGAGTCGCGCGAGTACCACTGCTGCTGGGATCCGGTCGAGACGGTGCTGTCGACGCGGCTGTCGGCCAGGAAGCCGCCGCTCGAGAAGCCGGTGCCGTCGCCCTGGTTGGACGGCCCCATCGTCAGGTTGCCGACGACGTGCACGCGCCGCATCGGCGCGGCTTGGGAGACGGCCCAGCGCGTCGTGCCGCTCGCGGGCAGGACGGACAGGTTCTCGGCGGAACGCCAGAAGTTCTGCGTCGCGTTGGCAGTGTCTCCCGCGTTCCAGCCGCTGTCGACATCGATGTTGCCCGTGATCTTCACGTCGTCGGGGTTCTGGCCCAAGCCGGCGATCGACTCGTAGAAGACGAGATTGGCCGTGACGTTGTAGGTGCCGGGCTTGAAGAGGAATGCATGGCGCTCGCCTCCGAACTGGGCCGTGCCACTGAGCAGTTCCGAATTGAAGACCGCGTCAAGGGCCGCCTGCACCGTCGCCGCCGGCGTGGACGGATCGAACACCGTCACGTTGGCGCCAAAGTCGGGCGTGTCGGAAGTGGGTGTCGGTGTCGGTGCCGGCGCCGGCGTCGGAGACGGCGTGGGTGCCGGAGGCGGCGCTGGCGTCGGTGTCGGAGCCGGCGACGGCGTGGGGGCTGGCGCAGGTGCCGGAGTCGGAGCAGGGGTCGGCGATGGCGTCGGCGTCGGCGAGGGAGTCGCCGGTTCGGACGAGGACGAGCCTCCTCCGCAGGCGGTCAACATGAAGAGGAGCGGCAGGACCGAGGCGGCGATGCGCGCCTTCGTCAACGTGTCGGGGTTCATCGAGGTTGCCGCACTGCGGTCCGGATTGGAATCGATTCCATGCTATTGCGCGTCCGTCGAGGGGCGGGCTTCAAGAAGTAACGTCGACTTCAGAATGCCCGCAAGGATAGGCGTTGGCAGTTCGTGTCGACGCCCTAGCGCAACCGATCGCTTCGGGGGCGCGGCGGCACGGGCGCCGTGGCGAGAAAATCGTCGTGCATCCTCTCCATCTGTTCCAGCTTGCGCAGCGCGTCATCCACGCTCAGCAATGCCAGGCCGACTTGCCTCACATCGACTGCTTCGCCGCTCGCCGCTACCCCGGGTCGGTTCGGGTCGAAATGGCTCACCAGGACGTGCCGCATGATCGTGGCGGTCCAACGGAAGAATTCGACCCGGCTGTGCCATTGCTTCCCATGGCGCTGAGCCAGGCGAATCAGCGCGGCCTGGACCAACCCGGCCGCCTCCAGTCGCTTGTCGTACTGGTCGAGCTGCACCAGTACGGTGGCCGCCTTCAGCAACTCGACGTGGATGAGCGGCAGCAATCCATCGAGGGACTCGCGCTCCTCCGCGCTCCATCGGCGTCTTGGATCGACGAACGGCTCGTTGCGGTAGGGGCGGAGCGTCGGAGATCGGTGCTCACCTTGGGAACGTTGGACGCGCCCCGAGAGCGCCCCCGGCTTGGTGTCTTCGGCTGCGAGTTCCATCAGTGGCCGATCCCGGACAGCCCGCTTCCCGGCTTG
>FTDG01002965.1_pt1 | contig 14955 bp, 9 predicted proteins | sample 1639751 | NCBI WGS metagenome assembly FTDG01 (sample SAMEA3914869, study PRJEB12502) | metagenome | biome: forest; material: soil | place: USA | collected 2012-03-12 | depth 0.1 m
ACCTCGCCGCCGCCGGCATGCGCCATCTCGGCCAGCCGCGGCAGGTGCTCCGGGCCGTGGTGCGGCGGATAGAACCAGGTGTGCAGCGGCGCATGGCCGAAGCGCTCGCGGCAGCGCTGCTGGAACAGCGGGTACTCGCGCTGCCAGGTAGCCACGCGTTCGACGGCCTGGCCTTCGCGCGTGGCCTTGTGGCGCGGCTCGTAGTGGTCGCAGACGAGGAAGAACACGTGCGTGAGCCGGTCGCGGCGCGCGCGGCGCGCGCGGGCGCGCGCCGCGGCGCCCAGCACGTAGCCGGGCAGCCACAGGTCGAGTCGGCGTCCCATCAGGCCTCCGCTCCCGCCGCCGCCCGAGGCGCCGCGCCCGCCAGGCCGGCATGGGCGTCGACGATCTGGCGCGCGTTGTTGGCCCAGGTGTGGTTCGCGCAGACGTACGCGCGCCCCGCACGGCCCAGGCGCTCGCGCAGCGCGGGGTCGCCGGCCAGCTCGACGATGCGGTCGGCCAGCTGCGCGGCGTTGCCGGGCTCGATGATCAGCCCGGTCTCGCGATCGCGCATCACCTCCAGCACGGGCGGCACGGCCGGGGCGACCACGGCCTTGCCCATGCCCCAGTATTCGAAGATCTTCATCGGAGACCCGTAGGTGTTGGAGTCGAGCAGCACGGCGATGTCCATCGCGGCCACGAAGGACGGCACCTTCGCGTGCGGCTGGCGCCCGGCGAAGACCACGCGGTCGAGGTGCCCCTGCGCGCGGCAGGTGTCCTCCAGCGACTGCCGGAATTCGCCGTCGCCCACGAACAGGAAGCTGGCGTCCGGATGGCGCGCCAGCACGCTCGCGATGACCTCGCCGAACTTCGGGATGCCCTGCCAGCGGTTCATCGTGCCCACGAAGCCGATCACCAGGCCCTTCAGGCCCAGCCGTTCGCGCAGCGCGGGATCGTGGTGGCGCTGCTGGTCGAACCAGTGCGGATCGATGGCGTTGTGCGACACGGTGACCCGCTCCGGCCTGACGCCGATGCCCTGCAGCAGCTTGACCTGCTCGTGCGTGACGGTGACGAGGTGGTCGGCCGCGCACAGCGTGCGGCGCTCCAGCCAGCGCGCCAGGCGCGGCAGGTGCAGGCCGTAGTACTTGGCCCAGGCCTGCGCATACGGCGTGTTGACCTCGAGGATGAACGGCACGCCGTGGCGCCGCGCGACCATGCCGCCGGCGAAGCCGTACAGCGCGTAGCGTTCGTAGATCAGGTCGGGCCTGTACTCGCGCACGGCGCGGTCGAAGCGGCGCCAGGCGACCAGGTTGTAGGCCACCTGCAGCAGCTCGAAGACGGCGCGCGGCACGGCTTCCTTGATGCGCACCAGCCGGTGCGACTTGTTGGCCGCGGCGGCGTCGCCGGCCGGCGCGTGCGGGCGTTCGATGTCGACCGGGCCGACGATGCGCACCTCGTGTCCCTGCGCCCTCAGCGCGGAAACGATGGCGCCGATGTGGATCGACTCCGGCTCCTCGCCCTGGGTTCGATGGTGATACAGAACCCTCATTCTCGCGACCTCGAACTCTCGACCGTCAAGTGTGACACAGCGTAACCCGGCGCGACGCCGGGCACGGGCCACCGCCCGAGGGATTGCCCAAACTCGTCACGAATCGGCTGGCGGCGCCTCGCCCGGGCAGGCGTCACGAGGCCACCGCCCGCGCCGCCGGCAGCGCGGCACCGCTGGCCAGGCCGTCGATGGAGCGCAGCATGTCCTCGAAGACGGCCAGGGTGGCCGACGGCGACAGGTCGTACGGATCCTTCATCTCCGTCGGGCCGGCCGCGTTGAACAGGCCCAGCAGCGTCGTCTTGCCCATCGCCTGCGGGAACTCGGCGGCCATGCGCTCGAGGTGCGTCACGTCCATGCAGACGATCAGGTCGGCGGCGTCGATCTGCGCGGCCGTCACGCGGCGCGCGCGCGAGGCCGAGACGTCGACGCCCAGCGTGCGCGCCACCTGCACCACGTGCACCGGGCTGGGGCGGCCGTCGTGCGACAGGAAACCGGCGCTCTCCACCGTCACGCCCGGCAGGCGCCCCGCCGCGGCGACGGCCGCGAACGGGCTGCGGCACAGGTTGCCCAGGCACAGGAACAGCACCGAGCCGACCGGCCGCGACGGCGCGCCGTCCTTGGTGAAGCCGATCGCCGCGTGGTTCTCGCGCGCCCGCGCCAGCGCCGCGCGCTTGCGCAGGCGCCGCGCCAGCCCGTCGAAGCGGTTGTGCAGCAGGCGGAACAGTTCCTCGCGCGCGACGGCGCGGTCGCGCCACGACCAGCCGTCCCACTTCTCGCGGCCGGTGAGCGGGCGCAGCCAGCCGAAGGCCGCGCGCCAGGGCGATTCCGTGAGCAGCAGCCGGTCGCTCCGGTCGGCGCGCAGGTTGTTGAGGCACCACTGCACGTCCTCGGTCACGTTGCGGGCCGTGAAGCCGACGCGCCAGGCGGGCGACGGCCCCGGCGACTGCCCGCGCGCCAGCGCGAGCAGGCCCAGCGGGATGTCGACGCCGGCCGCGATCGTCAGCGGCAGCGAGCCCCACAGGCGTGGATTGATCTCCATCAGGTGCACCACGCCGCTCGCGTCGCGGCGCCACTCCACCATCGCGACGCCGTGCCACTGCAGGCGGTCGAGCAGGCGGCGCGTCATCTCGACCAGTTCGGTCTCGGCGCTGCTGCCCGCGCGGCGCAGCGTGCTGGCGCCACCCGTCAGCGGCCACTCGTGCAGGCGCTGGTGGACGAAGTGCCAGGCCATGCGGCCGTGTTCGTAGAGCACCTCGATGCCGACGCCGCGGCCCGGCACCCAGGTCTGCTCCTGCACGGGCGTGTGCGGCAGCCACGACGCCAGCGTCACGGCGCGCGCCTGGTCGTCATGCACGATGGCCACGGCCATCGACGCCAGGCGCCCGTCGATCACCACCTTGCTGCGCACCGGCTTGAGCACCACCGGATAGGCCTGCGGCGGCGGCAGCTCGGGCTCCGGCGCGCCGGCGCGGCGCTGCGGCAGCTCGCGGGCCGCCGGCACCGGCAGGCCCAGCTCGCGCGCGATCGCGGTGGTGGTCGACTTGTCGAGCGCGGCGTCGAGCGCCGCGTTCGACGGCAGCACGGCCTTGAGGCGCACCGGATGGTCCTCGGGCAGGTGGCGCAGCCAGCGCAGCGACGCCTCCGTGGTGGCCACGACCAGCGCGAAGCCGAAGCGCTCGTCGAGCGCGACCAGCCATTGCGCGCCGGCGTCCACGGGCTCGGCCGCGGGCTGCGCGTGCACGCGGTGGCACCAGCGCGAATGCTCGGTCAGCGAGCCCATCTTGCGCACGCCCACGTGCACCGTGTGGCCGGCGGCGCCGAGCGATTGCATGCAGGCGATGCCAGCTCGCCCGTCGGCATCGAGCAACAGGATCTTTTCCATCGCTCGCTTCTCAGGCCGTCGGCCGATGCATGCGCCAGGCCAGCATCGGCAGGCTGCGCGCCGCGGGAATGCGCATCATGCGGTGCGCGTCGGTGGTCGGCGGCACGAGGCCGTAGCGGGTCGTGACGGCCGCGCGGTAATGGCGCGCCACGGCGGCGTGCACGCGGTCGTCCTGCGCGCCGTTGGGATAGCAGAACAGGTCGACCGCGCGGCCCAGCCGCTGCTCGAGGATCTGGCGGCTGTCGCGCACCTCGCGCTCCAGCGTCGCGTCGTCGATCGTCGGCAGGATCGGATGGCTCAGCGTGTGCGAGCCGATCGTGATGAGCGACGGGTCGAGCTCGCGCAGCTTGCTCCAGGTGAGCGGGTCGAAGCGCTGGCGCTGCAACGGGCTCGGCGCGAAATCGGGCGTGCGTTCGCGCAGGCCGGCCTCGGCGCGCTGGCGCTCGGCGATGGGCAGGCCCTTCATGCGCTCGACCAGCAGCTCCACGTCGGACGACGCCGAGCCGAAGGCCTGCTGCGCGAACTCGGCGCGCGCCTGCGGCGCGAGCGACTTCAGCCGCTCGCGCGCCTCCTGGTTCCAGATCCACGCGCCGCGCTCGATCAGCTCCGGGCAGACGAAGTACGTCGCCGGCAGGCCCAGCTTGCGCAGCACCGGGTAGGCGGCGTCGAAATGGTTGCCCAGGCCGTCGTCGAAGGTCAGCACGAGCTCGCCGCGCGGATCGGGCGAGCGGCCCTGCAGCACGCCGTCGACCATCGCGGCCAGCGGCACGATGTTGAAATGCGCGGCGAGCCAGCGCAGGTTGTCCTCGAACACGCCCACCGGCATCTCGACCTCGTCGACGCCGTGGAACATGATCACGCGCCGCGCCGGACGGCGGCGCGCGAGCCATGTCGACAGGCCGGTGGCGAACGCGAGGGACTGGATCTGGCGCGAGAACTTCATGCCGCACCGCGCATCAGTTCGGGCACGTCCGCCACGCCGCACTCGTCGCGCACGAACGACAGCAGCGCGTCGAGGTCCGAGTCGAGGTAGAAGTGCCCGCCGGAAAAGCGCTGCAGCCGGATCGGCGCGCTCGCGAGCGACTGCCAGCTCTGCAGGCGCTCGACCGAGGCGGTCGGGTCGTCGCTGCCCCCGACGGCCACCACGGACAGCGGCAGCGGCGCCGCGGCCGTGCGCGGGAAGTTCTCGAGCAGCGCGAAGTCGGCGCGCAGGGTCGGCATCATCATCTCGATCAATTCGGGGTTGGCCAGGGCCTCGGGCGCGAAGCCGCCGAAGGAGCGCTGCACGGCCGCGAGGGCCTCGGCGTCCGACAGCCCGCGCATCGACCACTCCGGGAACGGGCGATGCGGCGCCTGGCGGCCCGACGCGAACACGCGCCGCGGCAGCGCGGCGCCGGCGGCATGCAGCCGCTGCGCCAGCGCGATCGCCACGGCCGAGCCCATGCTGTGGCCGAACAGCGCGTAGGGCCGATCGAGCAGCGGCTGGATGGCAGGCGCGAGCGCGTCGAGCAGCGGCTCGATGTGCTCGAAGGCCGGCTCGGCGAAGCGGTTGGCCCGGCCGGGCAGCTGGACGGCGCAGACGTCGACGTCCGGCAGCAGGCGCGGCCACAGGCGGAATGCGGCTGCGCTGCCTCCGGCGTGGTGGAAGCAGAACAGTCGCAGGGCGGCGTCAGGACGAGGATTGAGGCGCTGGAGCCAGTTGCTCACGATGTGCTTCCGCAGGCGACGAGATGACGGGTTCGACGAGGCTTCGCGTTCCGGTTCTCGCAACCCCTCGACAGCGCAGGCTGCGTACGATGCGCATGCCAGATTTTCCTCGACAGGGACTTTACATCGGGGGGGTGGCCGCTGCCATCCCCCCTTTTGGGCGGAAATGCAGCTTGGCGACAGCTGCGATCCAGCCCGGCATCGGCACCAGCGTCGCGACCGCGATCGCGCATACGCCCCCGGGCATCTCGACCGCCACTCGGCGATCGAGGGCGTCGAGGCCGGTCTCGACCGCCGTCGGCGCGACCTGCAGGCCGGTGCCCAGCGCCTTCAAGCAGGCCTCCTTGCGCGTCCAGGCGCGCAGGAACGCAAGCTCTCGTTCAGCCTCGGGTGTGGCGCCGAACGCGACAAGCTCGGCCGGCGCGAGGCATTGGCGGGCCAGCGCGTCGATGTCGCGCACGCCGCGCAGCGCTTCGAGGTCGACGCCGATCTCGCCGTCGTCGCACAGCGCGAGCAGCGCCTCGTCGCCGCTGTGGCTCAGGCTGAACGCGCAGCGCGGCTCGTCGCGCAGCCACGGCTTGCCGAACTCGCCCGCCTCGAAGCGCAGCGCCGCCGGCTCGCGCCCGAGATGCGCGCCCAGCAGCCGCCGCAGCCCCGCGTGCGCCGCCACGAAGCGCCGGCGGTCGCGCTCGAACACGAAGCGCGCGGCGCGGGCCCGCTCGTCGTCGTCGAGCAGACCAGCATCTTGATCGGACACCTCGCCCGCGAGCGGCATGCGCCACAGCGCGAGCGGCAGCGACGGCGGTGCAGGAAGGCGGATCGGGCGGGTGGACATTGGGGCGAGCGGCTCGAGCACGCATTGTGCGGCCCACGCATGTCGCAGGCGTGAAGGAAGACCGGCGCGGCGATACTTCCGGCACGAAGGAGGACACGACATGCCCGCAGCGCGCATCCGCAGGAGCCCCCGGTGGGCTGTCGCCGGCGCACTGGCCGCCGCGCTGCTGGCGGCGCTGGCCGTGCCGGCGTCGCGCCATGCGTTGTCGTCGCTGCTTCCGAAGTCGCGCGTCGTGCAGCTGAACGGCCTGCGCTTCGGCTACGAGACGCAGCGCGAGCTGCGCCTGCCCATGCCCGATGGCGCGCGGCTGGCCGCCAGCCTGTACCTGCCGCGCCGGCGCGACGAGAAGCTCGCCACCGTGCTCGTGCGCGTGCCCTACGGCCGGCTCGAGTACGGCGAGGCACTCAACGCGGCCGAGCGCTTCGCGCGCCAGGGCTACGCCGTGCTGGTGGAGGACCTGCGCGGCACCGGCGACTCCGAAGGCACGCTGCTGCCCTACCGCGACGCCCTGGCCGACGGCGCCGCCACGCTGGACTGGATCGTCGCGCAGCCGTGGTCCAACGGGCGCGTCGGCGCGTTCGGCTGCTCCGCGCTCGGCGAGACCCAGTACGTGCTCGCGCGGTCGCGGCATCCGGCGCTGCGCGCGCTGATCCCGCTGGGCGCGGGCGGCGCGATCGGCAGCGCGGCCAAACGCTACGGCTACTTCGGCGTCTACGAGGGTGGCATCTTCGAGCTCGCGAGCGGCTTCGGCTGGTTCGTCGAGAGCGGCGCGAAGGATCCGCGCTCGCCCGCGGCGGCGCCGTTCGACGTCGCCTCCGCGGTGCGCGGCCTGCCGGTGGCCTCGCTGGTGCAGCGCCAGCGCCCGTCGCCCAACGGCTACGACGACTTCATGCGGCTATCCATCGCCGACGCCGGCTGGCGCGCGCTCGGCTACGTCGACGACAGCGACCGCCTGGCGATGCCCTCCCTCGAGATCACGACCTGGGGCGACCAGACCGTGGGCGACACGCTGGCGCTCGACGCGCAGCTGCGCCAATCGGCCGGCGGCCGGCCCGCGCCGGAGCGCCACCTGGTCGTCGCGCCCGGCACGCACTGCCATTCGCAGGAGACGGGCGACAGCGGCCGCTACGGCGACATCGACGTGCCGCACGCCGACGCGCCGTACGACGAGTGGTACGCGCGCTGGTTCGACCGCTGGCTGCGCGATCGCGGCGACGGCCTGTCCGACCTGCCGGCGATCCGCTTCTACATGATCGGCGAAGGCCGCTGGCTCGACGCCGCGAGCTGGCCGCCGCCGCAGGCGAAGACGCAGCGCTGGTACCTGGACGGCGCGGGCCACGCCAACGGCGCGCAAGGCGACGGCGTGCTCGCGCCGGCCGCGCCCACCCACTCCGCGCACGACGACTTCACCTACGACCCGAACTCGCCCGTGCCCTCGCGCGGCGGCCCGGTGTGCTGCACCGGCGACCCCGCCGACCGCGCCGGCCCGGTCGACCAGAAGGACGTCGAGAGCCGGTCCGACGTGCTGGTCTACACCTCGCGCCCGCTGGAGGCGCCGCTGCGCATCGCGGGTCCGCTCCGCGCGACGCTGCGCTTCGCGTCGTCGGCCGCCGACACCGACGTCGTCGCGCGGCTGACCGACGTCTGGCCCGACGGCCGCGCCACCAACATCCAGGAAGGCGCGCTGCGCGCACGGTACCGCACGGGGTATGCGACACCGACGCTGCTGACGCCGGGCGAGCCGGTCACGCTCGCGGTCGACCTGCGCAGCATCGGCTACACGCTGCCGGCCGGCCATCGCCTGCGGCTGGACATCGCCAGCAGCAGCTTCCCGCGCCTGGAGCGCAACCTCAACACCGGCGGCGACAACGCGCACGAGACGCGCGTCGTCGTCGCGCGCAACCGCGTGCTGCACGGCGCGGACGACGCGTCCTACGTGGAGCTGCCGCTGCTGCCGGCCACCGACTGAGCCCAGTCCAGCACGCTGGCCACCACCTTGCGCTGCGAGTGCAGCGAGGTCACGGTGTGGTCGACGTCGGACTCGTAGTCGTAGCGGATGCGCGACATGAACGGCTGGTTCGGGAAGCTGTCGCGCATCTGGCCGTGGTAGTTGAACTTCTCGAGGAAGCTCGCCGAGTAGTACAGGTAGACCGACACGCCGCGCGCCGTCATCGCGTTCATCACCTCGGCGAACTGCGCGCGCGTGGGGATGCCCATGTGCTGGTCCTGCGAGGTCTCGCCCGACTGCGTCGTCTCCTCGCGCGGCTTGCGGCGCAGCCACTCGAGCGGCTTGCGCGCCAGCTCCTGCCACGACAGGGTGCGCAGGCGGCGCCAGCGGCGCAGCACGTGCGTCTTGAAGCGCGGGTAGACGTAGCTGTCGAACATCGTCACGCCCACGATGCGCGGGTCGCGCTGCGCGAGCCAGTACGCGTGCACCGCGCCCGAGCACAGCCCGAACACGATGAAGCGCTTCACGCCCAGCGTCTGCTCGAGGTGATCCATCGCGTCCTGCAGGTCGCGCACGGTCTGCTCGCCGGAGTGCACGGCGACCGGCGCGGGCGGGCTGTCGCCCATGCCGGACAGGTCGATGCGGATGCTCGCGATGCCCGCGCCGGCGAGCGCGCGCGCGAGCTTGACGTTGATGCGATGCGGCCCGATGCGGTGCACCACGCCGGCGTTCATGAACAGGCAGGCCGGCGCGTCCTCGCGCCGCTGCGCGGGCAGCGTGACGATGCCCAGCAGGCGCTCGTCGGCACCGAAGCGCGCGATGGTCTCGGTCGGCTCAATCACGGATCGCCCCCATCAGGCGCGAGAGCGCCACGGGCGGCACCAGCGGGCTGTTGCGCTCTTCCTCGGCGGCCCAGTCGAACGATTCCGCGAGCGGGATCTGGGTGGCCGCGATGCCGCGCATCGCGAAGGTGGCCGTCCAGGCGTTCACCGCCGTGTCCTGCGGATGCGCGATCACGTGCACCTGCACGCCCGGAGGCAGCGGCAGGCTGTGCGCGCCCACCTGGCGGATCTGCTGGCGCAGCGTCGGCGAGACGGCGAAGCCCATCGCCTCGTCGGTGAACGCGGCGTCGTCGGCCAGCTGCGCCCGCCACACCGGGTCGCGCAGCCCGAACGAGGACTCGAGCGCGTCGACGTGCTTGACGCGCAGCAGCGCGAGGTAGTCGGCGCCGTTGACGATGGGATCCCAGAACACCAGGCGCTGCAGCTCCGCCAGGCCCGTCGCCGCGCGGGCTGCGATCACCGCGCCGAGCCGGCCGCTGACGCAGGTCACGCGGCGCGCGCCGCTGCGCTGCGCCAGCTCGCGCAGCGCGGCGCGCGTGTCCGCCACCCAGCCCACGAGGTCGCCCGCGCTGTCGTCGCCGGGCGAGTCGCCGGTGGCGTGGTAGTCGAAGCGCAGCACCGCGATGCCCTGGCGCGCGAGGCGTTCCGCCAGCACGCGGTACAGGCGATGGCTGCGCACGGCCTCCTGCCCGAACGGGTTGCACAGGAGCACCGCGCGGTCGTCGGGCGAGTCGCCCTCGGCCGGATGGAACAGGCCGAGCACTCGTCGCTCTGGAGGCCCGAAGTGGAACGGAATCATGCGCGGATTGTCGTTGGGGACCAGGCAGCCCGGCTTCCGCGTTCCCGTCGGGGATGACCCGGATGCCGACAATTGCTCACTTGCGTCCCTTGCCTCCGAACGCGCCGAAAACCCGCTTGAGCAGGCCGCCGGGCTCCGGCTCCTTGCGCGCCGCGGCCGGCACCGCGCCGGCGGGCGCGATGGTCACCGCCGCGTCGGCGTTGGCCAGCTGCGCCAGGTTCTCGTAGAAGTAGCGCCGCGCGTCGATGCGAAAGCCCAGCGACCGGCCCGCCGCTTCCACGGCGCGCATCGCGAGCAGCGAGTCGCCGCCGAGGTCGAAGAAGTTGTCGCGCGGCGAGACCTGCTCGACGTCCACGTTGAGCAGCTCCGACCAGATGCGCGCCAGCGTGCGTTCGTTGTCGGAGGCGAAGGCCGTCTTGGGCCGGCCGGCAGCCGGCGTCGCGGGGACGCAGCCCGTCTCGGCGCCGTTGCCCGACAGGCGCCGCAGCAGCTGGCCCGAGGCGGACGTGGCGACGTCGACGAACTCCGACATCTTCAGCGACGGATCGCCCGCGATGCGGCGCAGCAGCTCCACGTAGTGCTCGCGGAACGCGGCGGCCGTCTCGGGCAGGTAGATGTCGGCGTTGTAGGTGAAGCCGCCCTCGAGGCCGTTGGGGACCTCCATCAGCCACAGCCCGAGGTCCTCCGTCGCGCCCTTCTGGAAGATGAGGATCGACTGCTGGCGCAGCGGGCCCCATTCGCGCCGGCGCTCGCGCGCGTCCTGGAACGAGAACAGCGCCTGGTACAGGCCCACGCGCTGCGCGCGGCCCGAGATCTCCGGCTCCTCGATCAGGCGCTCGAACGGGATCTCCTGGTGCTCGAACACCTCGAGCGTGTCGCGCTTGACGCCATCGAGGAACTCCGACAGCGTCTGGCTCGGGTCGAACGCGAACTGCACGGGCAGCAGGTTGTTGAAGAAGCCCATCACGCCCTCGGTCTCCGGCGACAGGCGGCCGCGTACCGGCAGGCCCACCACGATGGAGCCGCCGTCGATCGCGGCAGCCATCATCGCGGCGTAGACCGACATCGCCAGCATGCTCAGCGTGAGGTCGTGCGCGCGCGCGACGTCGCGCAGGCGCGCCGTGAGCTCGCGGTCCATGCGCACCCATTCGGTGGCGCCCACGCCGCTCATGCCGGGCTTGCGCGGCATGTCGGTGGCCGGCGCCTTGGGCATCGGCGAGCTCGCGAAGCGCTTCTTCCAATACTGGCGCTGGCGTTCGAAGTCCGGGCTCTTGAGCCAGTCGGCGCACCAGCGCGAGTAGTCGGCGAAGGTGATGGCCGGCTTGGGCAGCGCGTTGGGCTGGCCCTGGCAGAGCGCGCCGTAGGCCGCGGCCATCTCGTCGTACAGGATGTCGAAGGACCAGCCGTCCCAGATGATGTGGTGCGGCATGAACAGGAACGCGTGCTGGTCGTCCGCGAGCTTGTACAGCGCGACGCGGAACAGCGGCGCCTGGTCGATGGCGATCGGCGTGTCGACGATCGCCTGCATGCGCGCCATGAGCGCGGCCTCGCGCTCGGCCTCGGGGATGCCGGACAGGTCCTCGAACGGCAGCGTGAACTCGACGCGGTCGTCGATGCGCTGCAGGTGGCCTCCGGCCTCGTCCGCCAGCGCGACGCGCGTGCGCAGCACCGACTGGCGCTGCACCACCTCGCGGAAGGCCTGCTCGAACAGCGCGCGGTCCATCATGCCGGTGAGCCGGTGCGCGGACGGCGTGTTGAACAGCACGCGGCCCGGCTGCAGTTCCTCGAGGAAGCGGATGCGCTCCTGCGCCACCGTCAGCGGCGCGCTGCCTTGCGAGCCCTCGTGGCGCACGTCGGGGCGCGCCGGCTCGCCGCTGCCGTGCGCCTTGCCCACCGCCACGGCCAGCGCCTCGGCGGTCGGCGACTCGAACACCGTGCGCAGCGGCAGCTTCAGGCCGAACTCCGTGTTCAGCCGCGTGGTCAGGCGCATCGCCAGCAGCGAGTGGCCGCCGAGCGCGAAGAAGCCATCGAGCACGCTCATGCCGGGCAGGTCCAGCACGGCCTCCATGGCCGCCAGCACGCGCGCCTCGACGTCGTTGCGGGGCGCCACGCGCTCGGCCTTGCGCTCGGCCACGCCCGCGGGCTTGGGCAGCGAGTGGCGGTCGAGCTTGCCGTTGTGCAGCTCGGGCAGCTTGGGCAGGTAGACGAAGTGCTGCGGAATCATGTAGGCCGGCAGCGTCTCGCCCAGGTGGCGGCGCAGCTCGGCGTCCTCGGTCGGCGCGCCGCTCGCCACGAGATAGGCCACGATGCGCACGTCGCCCGGCTGGTCCTCGCGCGTGACGACCGCCGCGCGCGTGACGCCGGCGTGGCGCCCCAGCGCGACCTCGATCTCGCCCAGCTCGATGCGGTAGCCGCGCACCTTGACCTGGTGGTCGATGCGGCCCAGGCATTCGAGGATGCCGTCGGCGCGCCAGCGGCCCAGGTCACCGGTCTGGTACCAGCGCGAGGGATGGCTCTGCGGCGTCGCGCCCGCCGGCGGCGCCACGAAGCGCTGCTCGGTGAGCTCGGGCCGGTTCAGGTAGCCGAGCGTGACGCCTTCGCCGGCGATGTAGAGCTCGCCCACCGCGCCCAGCGGCAGCACGCGCAGCTTGTCGTCGACGATGTGGATCTGCGTGTTCTCGATCGGGCGGCCGATGGGGATCGGGCCGTCGACGTGCCGCACGCGCTGCATGCTCGACCAGACCGTGGTCTCCGTCGGCCCGTACGCGTTCCACAGCTCGCCCACGATGGGGATCAGGCTGCGCGCGAGATCGGGCGGCAGCGGCTCGCCGATGCAGATCGCCACCAGCGCGGGGTTGCCGGGCCAGCCCGAGGCCACGAGCAGGCGGTAGGTCGACGGCGTGCCGTCGATGAAGTCGACCTTCTCGCGCTCGATCAGCTCGCGCAGGCGCTCGCCGTCGGCGGCCTGCGCCTTGTCGGCGACGATGATGCGCGCGCCGCAGGCCAGCGGCGCGATGAGCTCGGACACCGCGATGTCGAACGACAGCGTGGTGACCGACAGCACGTGCATGCCCGCGTGCATGCGCGGCTCCTTGCGCAGGCTGGACAGCAGGTTGACCACCGTGCGATGCGGGATGCGCACGCCCTTGGGCGTCCCGGTCGAGCCCGAGGTGTAGATGCAGTAGCAGACGTCGTCGGGCGTGCCCACCGGCGTCCACGGTGCGGCGCTCGGCGCGATCGTGTCGACGGCGATGCGCTCGGCCGCGAAGAACGGCCACTCGCCGGTGACGCTGGCGTCGCTCACCACGAAGCGCAGCGCGGCGTCCTGCGCCATGAACTCCAGCCGCTGGCGCGGCAGCTCGGGGTCGAGCGGCACGTAGCCGGCGCCGCTGCGCAGCACGCCCAGCAGGCCGACCAGCATGTGCTCGTTGCGGCCGCAGCTGATGCCCACGAGGTCGCCCGGCCCGATCTCGCGGCGCTTGAGCTCCAGCGCCAGGCCGGTCGCCCGCGCGTCGAGCTCGCTGTAGCTGAGCTTGACGCCGTTGGCCACGACGGCCACGGCGTCGGGCGTCTCGGCCGCGCGGCGCGCGATCAGGGTGTCGACGCGCGCGCTGCGGTCGTGCTCGAAATCGGTGGCGTTGAACTGGTCGAACAGCGCGCGCTCGGCCGCCGTCGGCGCGAGCGCCTCGGCCACGCCGATCGCGCCGTCCTGCGTGCAGCGCTCCAGCGCCGTGCGATAGAGCTCGAGCCAGCGGCGCACCGTCGCGCGGTCGAACAGGCCCGTGTTGTACTGGCACTCCAGCAGCAGTCCGTCGCGGTTCTGGGCGACGTTGACGAACAGCTCGAAGTTCTCGAAGTGGCGCGGGTTGCTCACCACGCGCACCTGCAGGCGCTCGTCGGACAGCGCCGCCGAATCGAGGCTCTGGTCGAGGTTGAACATCACCGAGACGAGCGGCAGGCGCGACGGATCGCGGTCGATCTTGAGCCGCTTGAGCAGGCTGCCGAAGGTGCAGCTCTGGTGGTCGTAGGCGTCCAGCACGAGCGTGCGCGCGGCGCCGACCTGCGCGGCCATCGGCTGGTTCACGTCGACCGGCACGCGGATCGGCAGGAAGTTCACGCAGTGCCCGACGAGCCCCGGCGTGCCGGCGATCGGCTGGCCCGCGGACGGGATCCCGACGACGACCTCGTCGGCGCCCGACAGCCGCGCCAGCAGCGTCGCGTAGACGGTGAACAGCGTGGCGAACAGGCTCGCGCCCTGCTGCGCTCCGAAGCGCTTGATCGCGTTGGTCAGCTCGAGGCCGATCGCCAGGTCCTCGCGCCGCGAGGCGAAGCTGCGATGGCCGGACGAACGGGCGCGGTCGCCGGGCAGGTCCAGCGTGGGAATGCTGCGGTCGTAGAGGTCGATCCAGTAGCGCTCGTCGTCGGCCTGTTGCTGCGCCGCCTCGGGCTGGCGCTGCGCGACCGCGTAGTCGCCGTAGCGCGGCGCCGGATCGAGCAGCGACGGCTGGCCGGCCGCGAACACGCGGTAGATGGACACCAGTTCGTTGGCCAGCACGCCCAGCGACCAGCCGTCGCACACGATGTGGTGCGCGGTCAGCATCAGCTCGTGGTGCAGCGCGTCGGAGCGCATCAGCTCGGCACGCAGCAGCGGACCGTGCGCGAGGTCGAAACGGGTCTCGACCGCCGCCGCGCGCGCCGCGGCGAACGCGTTCTCGCGTTGCGCGGGATCGTGCGCGCTGGCGTCCAGCAGCGTCATGGGCACGCGCATCGCCGCGTTGATCCACAGCTCGGTGCCGTCGGGGCCGACGGTGGAGCGCAGCGCGTCGTGGCGCTCGACCAGCAGCGCCAGCGCCGCTTCCAGCGCCTTGATGTCCAGCGGGCCGTCGAACCACAGCGAGGCCGATTCGTTGTAGGCGAGCGAGGCCTCCGAGCCGAGCTGGTCGGCCAGCCACACCTCGCGCTGCGGCTCGGTGGTGGGCACCACGCGTTCGACGTCGCCCGCGGCGAACGGGTCGTGCGGCGCGCCGGACTCGATGTTGTGGAGATTTGCCTCGGTCATTTTTCTACCCTGCTGTCTGCTGTGCTGCCTGCTGCCGCGGCCCCTCCGGGTCCGCCTTCGTGTCGTTCGTGGCCTTCGTTCAGTCGCGCGCCACCGCCACCATGTACTTGCCCGGCTCGTCGGGGTTGGGCACGTACCACTGCGCCTCGCCGTTGGCGTTGCGGCCCAGGCGCGCGCCCGGCACCGGAGGCTTCGTGAGGTCGATCTCCTTGGGCGCCGCCGCCGCGCGCGCCGGCAGGAACTCGGCCTGCTGCAGCTCCGCCACCGATTCCTTGAACGCCTGCTTGATCTTGGCGATGTCCTGAGGCGTGTGCGCCGTGGTCATGAAGCAGGGGAAGTTGTCCAGGATGTGCAC
>FTDG01001444.1_pt1 | contig 14902 bp, 7 predicted proteins | sample 1639751 | NCBI WGS metagenome assembly FTDG01 (sample SAMEA3914869, study PRJEB12502) | metagenome | biome: forest; material: soil | place: USA | collected 2012-03-12 | depth 0.1 m
ATGGTGCACACCCGCTGCGATCACACCGCGTCGCTGATCAACGGCGTGGTCTACCTCGCCGGCGGCAGCAGCTCGATGCAGATCGACCAGTACAACGTGGCGACCAACACCTTCGCCGCCAGCGCCGCGCTCGACTCGATGCAGACCACCCGCTTCAACCACACCGCGACGGTGGTCACCAACAGCGGCACCACCAGCGTCATCTTCATCGGCGGCTACACCACCGCCGGGGCGACGCCGCAGAACACCATCGAGCTCTACACGCCGGGCAATGACGCGACCACCAACTCGCACACCCTGGAGAGCGCGCGCGCGCAGCACACGGCGACGCTGATCGGCAACCTCATCTACGTGATCGGCGGCAGCACCTCGACCGGCACCACCAGCGGGCCGAAGGGGCGCGGCGTGGACATGGTCAGCACCACCTCGGCCAACGGCTCGGTCACCAGCATCACCGACAGCGGCTTCAGCGCGAGCACCGCCCGCATCGGCGGCGCCGCGGTGCAGATCAGCGACTCTGGCGGCAGCCACCGCATCATGGTGATCGGCGGCACCGGCGCGGACGGCACCCTCCTGACCGCGGCGCCCGCGATCCAGATCTACACGGTCAGCGGGACCACGGTGAGCGCCGGCGCCGGCTCGGCGATGACGCAGGGCCTCGCCCGCTTCTCCGCCCTGCTCACCAACGACGCCAGCAAGGTGCTCGTGTTCGGCGGCAGCACCGCCTTCGCCGTGGGCGGCGACACCGGGAGCAACGTCGTCTACGCGATCACGCCGACCACCGCGGGGACGGTGACCAGCTACGCGACCATGCAGGACGTGCGGCAGGACGCTACCGCGGTCGACTTCTCCAGCTCCAGCCTGGTCAACTCGAACACCTCGGTGTTCCTGGTGCCGGGCGGCGGGGCCTCCGGCAGCAGCGCGGACGTGGTCGCGGCGACCCACTGAGCCAGGATTGGATGCGGAAGGCCACCGCGGGGCGGACCCGCGATGGCCTCGAGAGCGACGGATTCCACTTTACCCGGGAGACTTACTGCCCGAGCGCGCCGTCCTGCACCGCCGCGAGGCGGGCCTGCAGCGCGGAGAGCACCGCCTGCCAGTAGGCGATCTGCAGCCTGTTGTTGTGCGCGGTCGCGTCGTTGAGCGCCGCCGTGGCCACCGAGATCTGCTGCTGCAGCGCGTGCACCGCGGCGAGGTAGAGCGCGGCGTCCTGCGAGAGCAGCGCGTCCTGGTCGGGGTCGGCGCCGATGCCGAGGTCGGCGCTGGTCTGGGCGATCGCGGCCACCGGATCGAGCCCCTCCGCCTCGAGCCGCGCGACGAAGGCGGCGGCGATCTGGCCGACCTCGAGCCCGCTGAAGGCGGCGTTGGCGATGACCTGGAGATCGCCGTTCGACCGGGTCAGCCTGGCCTGCAGCGAGCCCACCTGCGCGCTGAGCTGCGCGTTCTGCGCCTTGAGCGCCGCGATGTCGTTCTCGATCTGCGCCAGCGTCGCGGTGTCGATCGAGCCGGTCGCGCCTTGCGGACCCGTCGCGCCAGTCGCGCCTTTGGCCCCCGCAGCGCCAGCGGCGCCGGCTGCGCCCGCCGCGCCGGCCGGCCCGGTCGCGCCTTGCGGTCCGGTCGCGCCGATCGGGCCCTTGGCTCCGGCGGCGCCCACCGCGCCGGTCGGGCCGATCGGACCCTGCGGGCCTTGCGCACCCTGCGCGCCTTGTGGACCCGGGGACCCCTGCGGACCTTGCGCGCCCTGCGTGCCGATCGAGGAGAGCAGCGCCCAGCTGGCGTTGCCGAGCTGCGGCTCGCTGCCCGAGCTGGCCTCGACGGCCACCCAGGTCGAGCTGCTGTCGGAGACCACGTCGCCGGCCTGGTAGACCGCCGAAGGATCCCAAGGGCCGAAGTAGATCATCACCGGGCCGCTCGAACCGCCGCTTCCGCCCGAGGCTTCGCAGGTGCCGCTCGGGCTGCAGGCGCCGGAGCGGCAGACCACCCCGCCGTTCGCGGGAGTGCAAGGGCCGTCGCCGTTCGCGTAGCCGCAGGCGTTGTCGCTCGCGTCGCAGACGCCGCTGGCGCAGACCAGCGCGGCCGCCGGCGCGGAGCAGACGCCGGCGAGCGCGGGGTTGGCGTGGACGCCGTCGACCGGGATGGGCGCGCCGTTGGCGAGCAGCGGCTCGCAGGTGGCGGCCGTCTCGTCGCACCACGCGCTGCCCGAGGCGCAGTCGGCGTCCAGGTTGCAACCGCTCACCGACGCCTCGCAGGTGCCGTTCGCGCTGCAGGCGCCCGAGCGGCAGACGGTGGCTCCGGTCGCCGCGGTGCAGGGGCCGTCGCCGCTGCCGTAGCCGCACTCGTTGTCGCGCGCGTCGCAGACGCCGCTGGCGCAGACCAGCGCGCCCACCGCGGACGACGAGCAGGCGCCGTTGAGCGGCGGGTTGTGCGCGGAGTCGACCGGGATGGGCGAGCCGTTGGGCAGCTTGCTCTCGCAGGCGCCCGCGCCCTCGTTGCAGAAGGAGCCGCTGGCGCAGTCGGCGTCGACCGCGCACCCTCCCGCCGCCACGCAGACGCCGGACGCGCTGCAGGCGCCGGAGCGGCAGAGGACCGCGGCGTTGGCCGCGCTGCAGACGCCATCGCCGTTGCCGAAGCCGCACCGGTTGTCCTGGGTGTCGCAGACGCCGCTGACGCAGACCAGCGCGCCCACCGCGGACGACGAGCAGGCGCCGTTCAGCGGCGGGTTGACGTGCTCCGGATCGCTCGGAATCGGCGCGCCGTTGGGCAGCTTGCCCTCGCAAGCCGAAGCGGCCTCGTCGCAGAAGGCGCCGCTGGCGCAGTCGGCGTCGACCACGCAGCCGCCCGCCGCCTCGCAGACGCCCGCCGAGCTGCACGCGCCGGAGCGGCAGACGGTGGCGCCGGTCGCCGCGGTGCAAGGGCCGTCATGGTCCACGTAGCCGCAGCGGTTGTCATCCGGGTCGCAGACGCCGCTCGCGCAGGCCAGCGCTCCCGCGCCCGCCGTGCACGTTCCGTTGAGCGTCGGGTTGACGTGGGCCGGATCGCTGGGGAGCGGCGCGCCGTTGGCGAGGCGGACCGCGCACTGGCCGGTCGACTCGTCGCACCAGCTGCCCGCGCCGCAGGCCGCGTCGGTGGAGCAGGCGGCCGCGACGCGCGGCGCGAGGAGGAGGAGCGTGGCGAGCGCGAGCGCGCCGGGCAGGAGATGGGTCGGTGTGAATCGCCGCATGCAGGGCCTCGAACGAGAGTGGGTTCGGGGCGGATACGGCGGCGCGGCGGGATGTTCCTGCCCGCACGACCAGCGTCGGAGCGACCTGCAGCCCGCGCCAGGCGGGCGGACCGGCCAGGGTGGAGCACGGCAGCAACGCGCAGGTCGCCGCGGGCGAATCAATCGGCGATGGCAGCTCTTCCACGCCGGCGCGATCGCTTGGAGCCGGGTGCCCCACCGCCGACCACCGCCTCGAGCTGCCGGCGCGCGGCGCGCAGGTGGACGGCCAGGCTGCGGTCGCCGCGATCCTTCAGCCACTGCTCGAACCCGGCGCGAAAGATGGCCAGCCCCGCCTCGGCCGCCAGGCCCGCCGCCGCCGCCGCCGTCCCGCGCGCTTTCAAGACCTCGGTGATCCCGGCGGCCAGCGTGATCAGCTTGATCAGCTCGCGCTCCTGCAGCTCGCGGTGCGCGGCGATCAGCGCGCTCCGCTTGCGCGCGAAGGCGCGGCGCCCGGCGAAGAAGTCGCTGGTCCCCTCGTACGCCGCGAGCACCGCGTCGAGCGGCGGGGCGGAGCTGGGCGCGGCGCGGACCGCCTCGACGATCTGCCGCACGAACTGCTCCGAGCCGGCGAAGAGCACCTCGCGCTTGTCGCTGAAGTGGTTGAAGAAGGTGCGCTCGCCGAGGCCGGCGCGCGCGGCGATGTCGCCGACGGTGGTCTCGCCGTAGCCGCGCTCGGTGAAGAGCGCCATCGCCGCCTCGGTGAGCCGTCCGACCGCATTGGGTTCCCAGCGCGCCATGCCCCCACCCTAGCTGATTTCAGTCTCTGCCGTCGCGATTGCAGTCCCTGCCATCGCGACTGCAGTCTCTGCCATCGTGATTGCAGTTTATGCCATCCCGTGATTGCAGAGACTGCCATCACCGGTTAGAAGTGATTTCAGTTTCTGCCATCAGGAGGCACACACATGCGCGTCTTCGTCACTGGAGCGAGTGGTCACATCGGGTTCGCGGTGGTCGGCGAGCTGCTCGGCGCCGGGCATCACGTCGTCGGCCTGGCCCGCTCCGAGGCCTCGGCGGAGAAGCTGGCGGCGGGGGGCGCCGAGGTGCGGCGCGGCGACCTCGACGACATCCCCGGCGTCGCCGCCGCGGCCCGCGCGGCCGAGGGCGTGATCCACCTCGGCTACAAGCACGACCTCGCCTTCGGCGGCGCGCCGGACGGGTTCGTCAAAGCCGCGCAGCACGACACCCAGGTGGTGCAGGCGATCGGCGAGGCGCTGGCCGGCTCGGGCAAGCCGTTCGTCAACACCTCGGGCACCGCCCAGCTCGCGCTCTTCGGCGGCATCGCGCGCACCGGCACCGAGGAGGACGTGGTCCGCGGCGGCCCCCGCGTCGACGGAGAGAACGCGGTGATCGCGCTCGGCCAGCGCGGCGTGCGCTCCTCGGTGGTCCGCCTGCCGCCCACCGTGCACAGCTCGCTCGATCACCACGGCTTCATCCCCAGGTTCGTCGCGGCGGCGCGCAAGAACGGCTTCTCCGCCTATGTCGGCGAGGGCGCGAACGTCTGGCCCGCGGTGCACACGCTCGACGCCGCGCGGCTCTACCGGCTCGCGCTCGAATCGGCGCCGGCCGGCACGCGGCTCCACGGCGTGGCCGACGAAGGGGTCGCGTTCCGGGCCATCGCCGAGGCGATCGGCCGGGGCCTCGGGCTCCCGGCGAAGAGCGTGAGCCCCGAGGAGGCGCCCGGCTTCCTGGGCGCGATGGCCCACTTCGCGCAGGTGAACAACCCGACCTCCAGCGCGCGCACGCGGGCGCTGCTCCGCTGGACGCCGGCGCACGCCGGCCTGCTCGCCGACCTCGCCGCCGGCCACTACTTCGCGCCCGCGTAGCTTCGCGGCGGCCCTGGTCTCGCCGAGCCGCCAGGCCCGCGCGAGGCGAGCGGATGTCTCCGCCGCGCTCGCGCGGGAAGTGTTGAAAAGCAGCCGTGCGCGAGCGCGGAATCGCCTTCGCGACGCATGGACTTTCGGCTGCCCCCATGCCATGCGCGAAGGCATGCCCACGCCCGTCATCGCGTCCTTCACCGGCAGCTCTTCGGACAAAAAAGGCCAGTTCGAGAACTCGCTCCAGGCGTTGCGCGGCAGCGTGGTCACGCTGACCTGGAAGACGATCGACGCCGAGTCGGTGCTGCTCACCGACTCCTCCTCGAGCAAGGAGCTGAAGCTCGCCGCCAGCGGCACCCAGGAGGTGAAGCTGCGCAACGACGAGACCACCTTCACCCTGGTCGCGCACGGCGAGAGCGGGCAGTCGCCGGGGGAGAGCTTCCACGTCAGCGTCCACGACGAGGACGAGCTGGTCAGCACCCACGCCGAGGTGGAGGGCAGCGACGAGGAAGAGGAAGGCGGCGACGGCGGCATCACCGCGCTCACCGTCTCGGCGGGCGGCAACCAGTCGAAGTCGTTCGCGCTCACCGACGAGGAGCCGTTCGCCTCGATGAAGGCGCGCGGCGGCCACTTCTGCTTCGCGCCCACCGTCGACCAGCTCACCGTGGGCTGGAAGACCGACGGCGCCACGCCCGCGGTGCTGCTCGAGCTGTTCCGCGCCGGCTCCGACCAGCCGATCTGGCGGCTCCCGCTGGGGCCGAAGAAGGTGCTCAAGGGCGAGCTGCTCTGGAACGGCGACTTCAGCAAGGGCGAGCTGCTCGAGCGCGCGGCCTTCCCCGACGGCAACCTGACCGCCGAGCACGCGCCGTATCTGCTGCGCGCCACCGCGGCGAAGAGCGCGGTCGAGGCGAACCAGGTGCGCTGGACCTACCTCGACGTGCAGGTCGGCGCGCTGCAGATCTCCTGGGCGCCCGAGGCGGCGAAGATGATCCCGCTGGCCAAGGACGAGCGCGCGCGCCACGTCGCCGTCTACAGCTCGCTGACCCGGCGCGACGACGCGAAGAACCTGGCCGGCAAGCTGCCCAAGGTCGGCCAGAACAAGAAGGTCTATCTCGGCGCCAACCACTTCTTCCAAGGCGACGGCGATCTGACCGGCGAGCAGAACCGATTCTTCAAGCTGATCCAGCAGAGCTGGGGCAACGGGCCGCAGATCCCGCTCCTGGTGACCGCGCGGGTGATCGACGCCGCGGGCGCCGCGGTGAGCGTGCCCAAGGCGCTGGGCAAGGCCCGCTTCCTCTGGGACTACGAGGACAAGTCGACGCCGCCCGACGGCGCGCTCCCCGACATCAAGGCGTTCATCGGTCGCGTCACCAAGGTCAACCGCGACGCCACCGAGTTCTCCCCCGCCGGCGCCAACGCGCACGCGAAGTTCGGCGGCAAGCGCGGCGTGGACGGCCTGCCCATCTTTCCCCCGCAGGCCGGCACCGCGCCGATCGACACGCTCCCCGACGCGGGCGACGACGCGCCGGCCTTCCCCTTCAAGGTCACCCAGTGCGCGAAGCGCAAGTGGGCCGCGGTGAGCGAGGCCTGGACCACCGGCGCGCTGGCGGGCAAGAGCGGCGTCATCTTCCAGCCCAGCCGCCTGGCCGGCGACGCCTACGCCATCCACGTGATCTACGTCTCCGGCAGCGAGGACGACGCCGCGGCCGCGGCCGGCGCGCGCGACACCGTCCCCGACGGCCAGCTCGCCTCCACCGGCACCTTCACCACCTGGCACCGCACCAACGTCGCCAAGTACGTGCAGCTCGGGCGCGGCGCGAGCGACATCGACGTGCAGTGGGTGATCGACCGCCAGGCGCTCCACTACTGCCTGCTCGACTACGACGGCTCGAAGAAGGTGGACGGCACCGACGCCTTCGAGAACGGGATGCGCGCGATCTACTCGATCGGCGGAGACCTGCGCGCGAAGCTCGCCGAGTACATCCAGGCCGCGATCCCCACCACGGTCGACGACAGCCAGCCCTCCAGCCTGGTGCAGTTCAAGCCCTACAAGCAGTGGCGCGCCGCGATGATGGCGCTCAACGGCAACGACGAGTTCGCCACCTACCGCAAGTGCCTCGCCACCAAGAACCCGACCAACGCCATCGGCGACGAGAAGTACGACTGGGTCTCGCGCAGCAAGGCGATCCCGCTCTGCATGCCCCACGCCGTCGACTACTCCACGGTGATCAACACCGACACGCAGGGCAAGGTGTTGGTCGAGGTCACCAACCTCAAGGGCAAGGTGGCGAGCCACAACGTGGTGTTCGAGGCGGACAAGCGCGTCGTCCGCGGCAAGAACCTCGAGGTGCCGATCGCCGACCAGGTGGCGCTGGCGCAGCTCTACTGCATCGCCGTGCGCCCCGACGGATACGTGGTGCCGGACGATCCGGACGACCGCAAGAAGATCAAGGTGGTGATCAAGGGCAAGACCGGCAAGGACGGCAACGACACCCGCATCGCCAACATCAAGAAGGTCTTCGACGACGTCTATTACGCCTGGAACCGCAGCGACAGCGAGAAGGGCAGCAACTTCCCCAGCAACTTGGACGGCGAGCTGGGCGGCGCCTGCGACAGCGCGAACACCTACCGCAACCAGTGCGGCTACGAGTGGCTCTGGAACGTGTTCGAGCTCGTGCTGGAGAAGGAGTTCCCGGCGGCGGAGGGCGGCCTCTACATCCTGCAGGCGGCCCCGGGGAGCAAGCTGGCGAACTACCACACGCCCAACGCCAAGGCGATGTATGCGCGCGACCCGGGCAACAAGCTGGTGATCGTGATGAGCCCGACCGCGCTGGCGCCGACGCTGGGGCACGAGGTCGGCCACGCCAAGTTCGTCAACCACACCTACGTCAGCGCGGAGCCGAACGATCCGCTCAAGCTGCACCAGGCCAACGCGGCGGCGGGCTGCACGCTCAAGCAGGTCGGCGCGAAGGTGGACAGCACCTACTGCGGAATCTGCATGCTGCGCATGCGCGGCTGGAGCATCTTCGAGGTCACCGATCCGGCGGCGGGCACGTTCAACAAGACGCAGCTGCTCAAGCACGACATGTGATTGAGGGCGCCGCGCCTGCAGCGCGCGTTCACGGCGCGCAGGCCGGCAAGCCCATCGACGGGCACGGCGGCGGATCCACGCCCGCGAGCCGCGCCTCGACCCACCCCACCGCGTAGGCCGCGTTGCGCGCGACCACGTCGGTGTGCTGCGCGGCCGCGTCGGTGCAGAGCTGCGGCGAGAGCCCGTCCGCCTCCAGCTTGGCCAGGTTGCACGCCGCCTCTTCTGCGGGCGGCATGATCACGTCGGCGAGGCCCTGGATGTAGACCACCGGCGCGCCGCGCGGATCGCCGGTGAGGATGTTCGCGCTCAAGTACTCGTAGAGCGCCTGGCCGGCGCCAGCGCAGGGTCCGCCGTCGGCGCAGTCGAGCAGGCCGGCGGCGAGCGAGGGCTCGATCAGGTCGCCCAGGTGCGGCCCGATCGCCTGGACGGCGGCGCCGACCTCGGCGAGGCACTGGCTCTGCGCGGCCGCCGCCAGCGCGCCCGCCTTGGCCGCGGGAAACCCGTCGCCGCCGGTCGCCGGGCCGACCTCGTTCATCTGATACGCATATTGGCGCATCACATAGATCGGCGGCTTGGCCACGCCGTCGAGGATGGTCAGCCCTCCGGGATCGTTCAGCGCCTGCAGATAGCCGAACGAGTCGAGCCGCGACTGCCACTGCGCGGCGAACACCACCGCGCCGATCACCTCGCCGTCCGCGCCGTAGCTCTGCGCCAGCGCCTGCGCCGAGAGGACGCCGCCGCCGCCTTGGCTGAACCCGACCAGGATGACTTGCCGGGAGAAGGCCGCGGGCAAGAGCTTGCGCAGCGCCCGCGCCGCATCGAGCACCGAGTGCGCGGTGTCCCGGTTGTCCAGATATCCTTGCGTCCCTTCATTGCCCAGGCCGGCATAGTCGGGCGCGATCACCGCGTATCCGTTTCCCGCGAAAGGCATGGAGAGCTCGGCGTTGCCGGTGGGATCCTTCGACGGCGCGCAGGAGGGTCCCAGGCCATCCGAGCCATGCGCGGTCACGATGACGGGCAGCGGCGCCGCGCGGGGCGCGTCGGGCAGGAACAGGCGCGCGGTGCCCACGCCGTCCACGCCGTCGTCGCGCGTGGTGCGATAGGCGACTCGATAGGAGCGGGCGCCGGATATCGCGGTGACGCCGGTCACCCCTTTGCCCGCCAGCTGGCCCTGTACGTCGGAGACGGAGAGCTGCGCGTCGGGCGCGCAGCGGACGATGTCGCCGCGATTCGCGTCGGTCATCGGCGGCAGGCCCGCGGGCGTGACGTAGACATCGTCGAGCGAATCCAGGCACGGGATGGACGGCGCGCCGACGCCCGCCAACCCGCCATCGCTCATTCCGGCGTCACTTACTCCGGCGTCACTGACTCCGGCGTCACTGACTCCGGCGTCACTTACTCCGGCGTCGCTGACTCCGGCATCGGTTACGCCGGCGTCAGCTGCTCCAGCGTCCGGCCGGCCGGCGCCCTGGAGGCCGGCCGCTCCGCACGAGGCGAGGACGAGCGCGAGGAGCCACCGGCAGCGCATCGGGCGATGCTAGCAAGAAGCGCGGCGCCAAGCTCCGCGGGCCAAAGCCGGCGCGCGCGCCGGCGCGACGATCGCTAGTCGCCCGCCGCGGCTTCCGAGCAGACGGTGACGGTCGAGAAGTAGATCACCGTGGTGGGCGCGGCCGGCTCGGCGGGCGGCGGCGGTGGCGCGCTCAGGCCCGCCTGCCACGCGTAGCTGCTCTGCTCGTCGCCGTACCAGTCGGCGTCGGAGCCGCCCGCGGTGCTCGCGAAGGTGACGATCTCGGGATAGAGCTGCGAGATCGGCGTGGTCTCGGCCGGCCAGTCGGCCAGCTGCGGCACCGCGAGCGCGAAGGGCAGGCCGTCCTGGTTGACGAACCAGCGGCCGACGTTGTCCGCGAAGCCCGCGCCGGAGAGATCCAGGTTCGAGCCGTCGTCGCCGGTGTGGAACAGCGTCCCGTCCACGCCGGTCGCCGAGCCGTCGTAGCTCGGGAAGTGGATCTGGTGGCTCTTGTCGGCGGTGCGGGCGAGGAACAGATCGAAGGGCGCCGCGCCCAGGTCGAGGCCGCCCGGGCCCTGCGGGATCGGCGCGCCGAAGAGCACCGAGAGCGTGATCGGCTGACCGGGCTTGACGGCGCCGCCGGAGGTGTTGATGAAGCCGGACGCGCCGCCGAAGAGCGCGCGGAAGTCGGGGGCGAGCGCATAGACCGCGTCGCCGAGCTGGCCGCTCGTGCCGAGCGAGGCGAGCGGCATCAGCGGCAGCGGGTTGCCCGAGCCGGTGCTCAGCTGCGCGGTGCCCGACGCGGCGACGGCGACGGGCAGGTGCAGGTAGAGCCCGTTGTCGATGTTGGCCCCCATCGAGAGCGGGATGAAGGTGGCCACGAAGCCGGTCACCTCGTTCGAGGCGTCGAGGAGGAATTGATAGTTGTAGCCGAGCGCCTCGTCATTGAAGTCGAGGTCGCCGTCCTGCGGCCAGTTGTCCTCGTAGGCGACCAGGCCGTAGACGTCCTCGGCCGGCGTGCTCACGATCGCGGTGCAGCTCGGGGGCGGGAGCGCGCAGCTCGCGCCGCAGCCGCCCGCGTTGCAGGCGATCGATTCGCCGACGCTCGAGGTCCCGGCGACGAAGGGCGAGGTGGCGTAGACGGTGATGGCGTTGCTGTCGCCGGGGAGCGGGACGAACAGCGAGAAGGCGCTCGGGCAGCTCTGGCCGCTCGAGGCGCAGATGTCCACCGGGGCGCCGTCGCCGACCGTGTACCAGACGTGATCGATGGCCGCGCCGCTCGAGTTGACGGTGCCCGAGAGCGTGACGCCGTTCTGGCCGTCGACCGGCGCGTCGCAGGCATCCGGCGGGTTGATCGAGACGGTGAGGCCGGGGACCAGCGAGATGCGCTCGCCGCAGCCGACGTTGGTGAGCAGGGTGCTGGCGAAGTTGCCGGTGCTGGTGTTGCCGCTGTCGTCGACGAAGGTGGCCGACGCGGTCAGGCTCCAGTTTCCCTGCGGGAGCGGCAGCGAGATGGAGCCGCTGCTGGCGCGGTTGGCGAGATAGGTGGCGCTGGGGTTGTCGTAGCCCACGAACGGCGTGCCGGTGAAGTTGCCGCTCGCGTCGTACCAGACCGGAGCGCCGGAGAAGTCGGTCCCGGAGTAGGAGCCGTAGAAGCTGACGCTGGGGTTGACGAGGAGGCCGCTGGTCGACTGGATCTGGACCACCACTTCGTTGGTGCAGTACTCCACGTCGTTGGTGCGGACGTCGCCGGGGCTCATCGGCGTCTGCGGGTTGCTGTTCGGCTGCAGGAAGAGGCTGCCCTGGCGGAAGCCGGGGTCTCCCGGCACCACGCCGAAGCCATAGCCTTGCGGGTTGCCGCCGTAGTCGTTCACGCCCAGCGACGAGAAGGAGAGGTTCAGGAACGGCGCCGCCGGCCAGCTCTCCGGCTGGTTGTAGACGAGGCCGACCGGGATGCTGTAGCTCGAGACGAGCTGCCCGGTCGCCGGCGAGTACCGGCCGATGAGCGACGACGACGACTCGCCGCCCTGCTGCCCCTGGACCGTCACGTTGGTGGAGTCGATGGGCCCGAAGATGGACTGCCCGGCCCGGTCGTACTGCTCGGCGAAGAGCAGCGAGGAGAGCGAGCTCGGCGCGTCGGGGTGCTGCGCGGCGTAGGCGTCGTAGACCAGCACCGAGCCGTTGTAGAGCGCGGTGTCGAAGGCGAACGGCCACTGCTGGACGCCGCCGAACATCTGGGAGCCGTCGACGGTGCCGCCGCCGGAGACGGGTATCTCCGACACATCGGTGTAGCTCTGCGGGTTGACGTAGCTCTCGACGCCGCCTTGGTAGACGATCAGGTTCAGGCCCACCGTCCAGTCGCCCGCGACCAGATTGACGAAGTCGAGCGAGCCCTGCGAGCCGTCGGAGTGGCTGTATCGCGAGTTGCCGTTCGGCCCGACCGCCTGGATCAGGTACGGCGACTGGCCCACGGTGAAGCCGCCGGTGAAGCTGAGCGGCGTGTCCAGCTCGGTCAACGCGAGCGAGCCGCCCCCGCCGCTGGTGTCGAAGACGATGCAGTGGTTCACCACCGCGTCTCCCGCCGGCGAGAGGTCGAGCGTCTCCTGGATGGTCTCGGTGTTCGAGTAGGGATCGTCCCCGCCGGTCAGGGTGATGGTCCCGTTGTCGACGGTGGGCGAGTTGTCGGCGTAGACCGACTCCCCGTTCGGCTCGATCAGATCGATGAACGAGGAGGGGTTCTCGAAGCGGGCCACCGACCAGGTGCTGGAGACCGTTCCGCTGGAGAAGATGACCGGCGTCTGGCAGGTCGAATCGGTGCCGAACATGATGTGGTGGATGGTCACCAGCGGCGCGAAGTCGAGCGTGGCGCCGTCGGGCATCTGCGCCTGCGGCTCGAGGACCACCGTCTGCGGCGGCATGAAGACGTAGGAGGCGCCGTAGCCGTAATAGAGGATCTCCTGGGCCTGGTAGGTGACCTGGCCGACGCCGCCGCTCGACTCCGCCTGCAGCGAATAGTTCGCGCCGAGCGTCCCCTCGAAGAAGCCGTTGGTCTGCGCGTTGTAGTTGTTGCTCGGAGCGGTGCTGTAGAGCTGGATGTTCGCCCGCCCCGGCGAGCTGGCCGGCAGCTCGGCCAGGACGGTGCCGTCGGTGTTGGCGAAGCCGATGGTGCCGCTGACGGTGTTGGGGCTCAGCGTGATCGACTGCGCGGCGGCCGCGAGAGGAAGCGCGGCGGCGATCACGGCGGCGAGCTGCGACAATCGGCGCATCAGGGAAACTCCGGGGGCTGGATGGGCACGCAGAGAGCGAGCCGGGGTTCCGCAAGCTCCGCGCCAGCTCCGCGGCGGCGCCTCGGCGTGGACGCCGCGCAGGCGCCGCCGGAGTCCGATTCTCAACCCGAGCGGCTGCGCGTCTCACTTTGAGAAGGAGTTACTCAAGTAAGTGGCGGGTAGAGTTGCGCGAGGAACTCTGCCCCTGGCCACGACTTCGGGCTCAGAGTTATCGAGCCTGGCAGCAGGCGAGCGGCAGCGCGGTCTGGCAGCCGAGATAGGTATAGAGCGTGCCCGCGTCGTTGAGATCGGCGCCGCTGGCGCTGGGGCCCGAGTAAGTCCAGCCGCCGATGTTGTTGCACGAGCTGCTCGAGCGCTGGCCGCTGGTCTGCCGGGGCAGATCGATCCAGGCGGCCACCGCCGGGGCGGTCCCGACGTTGGCGCCGTCGAAGTCGGCGATGGTGCAGAAATAGGAGCCCGGATATTCGGCCTGGCATTTCTGATTGGCCCCCTGGGAGCCCCCCAGGTTGCCGGTGTAAGTGGCCGCGGTATATCCGCGGAAGGCGACCGTCTGCGCCCCGCCCCGGCAGCAGGCCAAGGGCATCACGGTATTGCAATTCACGGAGGTATAGACGGTCCCGGCGTCGTTGAGATCGGCGCCGCCGGCGCTCGCGCCGGAGTAGGTCCAGGCGCCATTGCTGTTGCACGAGCTGGTGCTGCGCTGGCCCGAGGTCTGGCGCGGCAGGTCGATCCACGCGCCCTGCGGCGGCGGCGTGCTGCCGGTGTCGGCGAGGTCGTAGTCGGCGATGGTGCAGAAATAGGAGCCGGGATATTCGGCCTGGCACTTGCCGTTCGCGCCGGTCGCCGAGCCGAGGTTGCCGCTGTATTGGGCGCTGGTATATCCGGCGAATAGGATGGGTGCGTTGGGCAGCACGATCCCGCCGTCGACATAGAGCACCGCGCCCGCTGGACCCTGCGGACCGGTCGCGCCCGCCGGGCCGGTGGGTCCGATCGAGCCGGTCGCGCCAGCCGGGCCGGTCGCGCCCGCGACGCCGTTGCATAGGTTGGAGATCCCGCCGTCGGAGAGCTGGGTGACGCGCACGCCGCCCGCGGCGCAGACCGGGCCGGCCGAGATCGGCGTCACCGCCACCGAGGCGCCGGGAGGCCCGGTGACCACCCCGCCGTCGATCACCAGCACCGCGCCTTGCGGACCTTGCAGCCCTTGCGGCCCGGTCGGACCCGCCGGCCCGCCTTCCCCGGTCGCGCCCGTCGCGCCCGTCGCGCCGGCAGCGCCGGTCGATCCCGCCGGCCCTCGCGGCCCCTGCGGACCTTCCGGCCCGGTCGCGCCCGGGGCTCCCGCCGCGCCGTTCGACGAGCAGGCCGCGGAGAGCGCGGCAGCGCAGAGCAGCGTGGCGATCCGATTCAGGCGCATGGGCATCCCTTCCTCGAGCATCGAGCCGCAGCGTTTTTGCACGATCGCGCGCCCGCACGGGGAGATTCCGGCCGGCGGGCGGGCGCTCACGAAGCGGCGCGGGCCCTCTGTTATCGTCGCCGTTCACCTGGAGAGACCGTGAAGATCGCCGCGCCCCGCCTCGCCCTGCTCGCCGCGCTCAGCCTCGGCGCGCTCCTCGCCTGCAGCCCGGACGACTCCAGCGGCGCCGGCGCCGATGCCGGTCCGCCGCGCGACGCGGGAGCCTCCGACTCGGACGCCGGCGCGGACGATGCCGGAGCTGCGGGCGCCGGGGGCAGCGCCGATGCGGGAGCGGGCGACGCGGGCGCGAACGACGCCGGCGGGATCACCGACGCGGGCCTCGGCGCGCTCGGCTCGGACGGCGGCGCCACCACGCACCTCCTGCTCTTCGGCGGCCTCGCCTACGATCCCGACGCGGGCGGCATGAGCAACTCGCCCGGCGCGTTCTTGAACGACACCTGGCTCTGGGACGGCAGCGCGTGGACGCAGCTCGC
>FTDG01002881.1_pt1 | contig 14586 bp, 17 predicted proteins | sample 1639751 | NCBI WGS metagenome assembly FTDG01 (sample SAMEA3914869, study PRJEB12502) | metagenome | biome: forest; material: soil | place: USA | collected 2012-03-12 | depth 0.1 m
AGGTACGGCTGCGTCCCGTCGGCCGAGATGCCGGCGTCGAGCAGCCGCGCGATGTGCGGGTGCGAGAGCCGCGCGAGGATGCTGCCCTCGCGCTCGAAGCGCGCCGCGTCGCCGTGGCCGAACAGCCCGCTGCGCAGGAACTTGATCGCGACCTCGCCCTCGTAGCGGCCGTCGGTGCGGCGCGCGAGCCAGACCGTGCCCATGCCGCCGTGGCCCAGCTCGCGCACCAGCGTGTAGGCGCCGATCGCCTGGCCGGCGAGACCGGCCGGGCGCGGGATCGCGGGCGACTCGAGGAAGCCTTCACGTTCGATCCCGGGCAGCGTGCCCAGCATCGCGCCGAGCGCGTCCGCGAGTTCGGGGTCGTCCTCGCGCAGCGCCGCGAGCCGCGCGGGGCGGTCGTCCTCGGGCATGTCGAGGAATTCGTCGAGCAGCGGCGACAGCCGCTCCCACATCGTCTTGTCGACCGCATTCATCTTGCGCGCATCGTCCTTGCCTTCAGCCGTTCAGCACCGTGGCGAGGAACATCCGCGCCTTCTGCCAGTCTCGCTGCACGGTGCGCTCGGTGACGCCCAGCGCGCCGGCGATCTCCGCCTCCGACAGGCCGCCGAAATAGCGCATCTCGACGACGTCGCACAGCCGCGGGTCGGCGGCGGAGAGTTCCTGCATCGCCTCGTGGATGCGCAGGATCTCGTCGTCGTGGTGCGTCGCGGCGTCGCCGATCGCGGTGTTCAGCGTGATGTGCTCGACGCCGCCGCCATGGCGCTCGGCGCGGCGGGCGCGCACGAAGTCGACGACGACCGCATGCATCACGCGCGCGGCGTAGCCGAGGAAATGCTGGCGGTCGGAGAAGTCGAGCTCGCCCGCGGCCTGCAGGCGAAGGTAGGACTCGTGCACCAGCGCGGTGGTGTCGAGCTGCGTCATCTCGCCGGAGCGGCGCATCCGGCTGCGCGCGAGGCGCTGCAGGTCGGCGTAGAGCAACGCGAAGACCTGGTCGGCCGCCGCGCGATCTCCCGTACCGGCGGCCCGCAGCAGGATCGTGATGTCGGACATCGTGGCGTCGTCTCTCTCAGGCCGGGCGTCATGCCGTGACCGCGACTCTATCTCGGCGGCGAGAAATATTTTGTTTCCGATGTCGGGTTTCGTGTCGTGATTCCGTTTTAAGAGGAGAGGGGCGGTTTTTCGGACGGAAAGGGAGGCCTGGAGGGCCACCGGGGTTCCGTCCCTCACCTTTCCGCAGCGCGGCGTCGGGGCGTCCCAACCGCCCGGCGCCACGCTGCGGCTTCCTTTCCAGGTACGGAGCGATACGGCAATGCTCAGGGAAGAACACTCGATGTCTCATGCGCGCTACGACCGGGACCGGCTGGTCCGGCCGGTGGTGCCCGATCGTCCGCGCGGCCCGGCGGTGCTCACCAGCGTCGACGGCGTGGCCGAAGTGGCGGCCGTGCTCGACCGCCACCTCGTCCAGTGCCGGCGCAACCGGACGCTGCTGGCGATCGTCTGCGTCAGTGTCGAATGCGTGGACACCGAGTCCGGCGTCGGCTTCGTGACGACCGAGGTCGAGCGGCTGACCCACGAAGAGGTCATGAAGCGCATCTGCAGCCGCGTGCGCGGCGGCGACGTGGTGCTGCGTCCGGACGACCGCGACGCCTGCGTGATCCTGCCCGGCGCGAGCGAGGAAGCGGTGCGGCGCATCGCCGGCCGCTTCATGCGCGCGTTGAACGGCTCGTACAAGATCGGCGACGACGTGATGCAGGTCTCGGTGCAGGTCGGCAGCGCCGCGCACCCGGCCGACGGCGGGCAGGCGCCCGAACTCCTGCGCCGGGCCACCGGCTGGTGAGGCGCGCGCGCGGCGCGGCGCGCCGCCTCGGCCGCCCCGCCTGACGGGGTCGCATACCCGTACGGCGTATTTGGCCTTACAGTCGCCGCTCGGAAACGGGCGCGGGTGGCGGGAATGAACGTGGTGATCTTCGGCGCCAGCGGCATGGTCGGGCAGGGCGTGCTGCGCGAATGCCTGGCCGACCCGCTGGTCGCGCGCGTGCGCGCCGTCGGCCGCGCGCCGCTCGACGTCCGCGCGCCCAAGCTGGAGGTGCTGGTCGTGCCCGACCTGCTCGACCTCTCGTCGATCGAGCCGCTCCTGGCCGACTGCGACGCCTGCTTCTTCCCGCTCGGCGTCTCGTCGAGCGGCCTGGACGAGGCACGTTTCACCGCGCTGACCTACGACCTCACGCTGTCCGTCGCGCGCACGCTCGCGCGCCTGCGGCCGGGGATGGTGTTCACGTACGTCTCGGGCGCCGGCACCGACAGCAGCGAGCGCGGTCGCACGATGTGGGCGCGCGTGAAGGGCCGCACCGAGAACGCGCTGCTCGCGCTGCCGCTGAAGGCGACGATGTTCCGCCCGGGCGTCATCGTGCCGATGCACGGCGAGGTCTCGAAGACGCCCGCCTACCGCTGGTTCTACACGGTCGGCGGCGGCCTGCTGCGGCTGCTGCGCGGCGTGCTGCCGTCCTCGATGGTGACGACGACCGAGCAGATGGGCCGCGCGATGATCGCCGTGGCGCGCGACGGCTCGACCCAACGCGTGCTGGAGTCGGCCGACATCAACCGCCTTTGATCAACCGCCCGTGATCGCCGGGCCTCGAGCCGCGCCGGCGCGCGCGTCCTCGAACATCACGACGCCCTCGCCGAGCTTGCCGTCGCCGTAGGTGCGCATCACCTGCGAGATGACGACCCGGTAGCCGGAGAGCCAGTTCGCGTGCGCAGCCTTGGCCTGCCGGTGCACCGGATCGTCCATCAGCGCGCGCAACGCCGCCAGCGACGACCAGTAATACACGTTCGACACCAACCCCGTCGCCGCGTTCTCCCACGTCTCCTCGCCGAGATAGCCGGGCGTCGACTTCGCCGCCTGCGCGATGATCGCGTCGAGCCGGTGGAATTCGTCGTCGTACTGCTTCTTCGCGAAGATGAAGGTCGAGGCGTAGACCGTGTTCGACTCGGCGTCGGTGCGGGTGGGGGTGTTCGTTTCGATGTTCGTCTCCATGATCAATCCTGGCCGACCGGGCGGCTGACGATGCCCCGCAGCGAGCCCTCGAAGAACGGCCGCGTCCGCCACTCGCCGTGCTTGCGGTCCCATTCGCCCGACGCCAGCTCCGCGCCGAGGCGTTCGACGATGCGCGCCTGGACGTCCTCCGGCACGAAGCTCCACGCCGATTGCGAGCGCCGCACGGCCGGATCGAGGAAGGCCTCCGGCCGCGCATAGAACGCTTCCGAAAAGCCGTCGACGCAGTCGATCGGGATGCGCAGCGGGTGCACCTCGCACGCCCGTCCGGGCGCGCCGAGCGCGTCGGCGAGCGCCGCGATCGGCGGGTAGCGGCGGCGTTCGACGGCGAGCATCTCGCTCGCGTAGTCGGCGAGCCAGTAGCGGTCGAGCGCGTCGCCGTCGAAGGTCAGCACGACGATCGTGCCGCGCGTGACGCGGCGCAGCTCGCGCAGGCCCTGGGCGGCGTCCGGCCATTGGTGCACGGTGACGAGCGCCATCGCGGCGTCGAAGGATTGGTCGTCGACCGGCAGCTTGCCGGCGACGGCGTCGACCGCCGGCGTCAGGTGCGCGGGCCGCTGCGCGCGCATCGCGGCCGACGGCTCGATGGCCAGCACGTGGCGATCCGTCGGCTCGTACGACCCGGCGCCCGCGCCGACGTTGATGATCGTGCGCGCGTCGCCGAGCTGCGCGTGCACCCAGGCGGCGAGGCGCGGGTCGGTGCGGCGCTGGCGCGCATACCCCTGGCCGTGTGCGGCGTAGTCGACGTCGCCGGCGACAGGTGTGGGCAAGGGCATCGGAAGTCCTCGGGTGGAATGGAAAAACGTCGGCGCCGATTCTGCATGACGGACCGCCGCAGGAAATTCTTTTCGGTGCGCGGGAATAAACCGGATCGTCGCCCGATCTTGCAGGAGTCGACCCGTTGCGACCCCTTCATCCACCCGAGGAGATTCCGCCATGCCCGCTGACTTCGATCGACGCGACTTCCTGCGCCTTGCCGGCGTCGGCGCGGGCGTCGTGTTCGCGTCCGGCCTCGCCGGCTGCGCCACGCGCGCTGCGACGCCCGCGTCCGACTTCCACTTCGTCCAACTCTCCGACAGCCACTGGGGCTTCGACGGCGCGGCCGTCAACCCGCAATCGCGCACGACGCTGCCCATGGCCGTGGCCGCGGTCAACGCGCTGGCGATGCCGCCCGACTTCATCGTCTTCACCGGCGACCTCACGCACACGACCGACGATCCGCAGGAGCGCCGCAAGCGCATGCGCGAGTTCAAGGCGATCGTCGCCGATCTGCAGGTCAAGGACGTCCGCTTCCTGCCCGGCGAGCACGACGCGTCGCTCGACCGCGGCGCCGCGTTCCAGGAATTCTTCGGGCCGACGCACTACAGCTTCGACCACGACGGCGTGCACTTCATCGCGCTCGACAACGTCTCCGACCCCGCCGCGCGCGTGGGCGACGCCCAGCTCGCCTGGCTCGCGAGCGACCTTGCGGCACTCGACAAGGACGCCCCCATCGTCGTGCTGACGCACCGCCCGCTGTTCGACCTCGCGCCGGCGTGGGACTGGGCCACGCGCGACGGCGACCAGGTCGTCGCGCAGTTGATGCCTCGCTCGAACGTGACAGTGTTCTATGGCCACATCCACCAGGAGCACCACCACCAGACCGGTCACATCGCGCACCACGCGGCGACGTCGCTGATCTTTCCGCTGCCTGCGCCCGGCTCGCAGCCGAACCGCACGCCGATCAAGTGGGACGCGGCGCAGCCCTTCCGCGGCCTGGGCTGGCGCGAGATCGAGCGGCACGGCGGCGACGCGCTCGTGCTCGACCAGCACGGCGTGACCGGAGCGTGATGCGATGCGACGTCGTCAACTGATCGTCGGCGGCGTGGCCGCCATCGGCTCGACCACGCTGGTCGCGCTCGCGGCGCAGGCTGCCGGCGACGACGCGCCGCGCGTGATCAAGGTGGTCGCGCGCAAGTTCGTCTTCATCCCGAACGAGATCACGGTGCGCAAGGGCGAATCGGTGGTGCTCGAGTTCACGGCGCCGGAAGTCGCGATGGGCTTCTTCGCGCCCGACCTGGGGCTGCGCGCGCTGATCGTGCCGGGCGAGGTCGCGCGCGTGCCCTGGCGGCCCGACCGCGAAGGCCGGTTCGACTTCCTGTGCGATGTATTCTGCGGGGATGGACACGAAGGCATGAACGGCCACCTCGTCGTCCAGGCATGAAGACGCCTGACCTGACCCTGCGATGACCGACGAGCGACACGAGCGATTCACCGCCGCGGTCGTGCCTCACCTGGGCGCGGCCTACAACCTCGCGCGCTGGCTCGTGCGCGACGGCCATGACGCGCAGGACGTCGTGCAGGACGCGATGCTGCGTGCGCTGCGCCACTTCGACGGCTTTCGCGGCGGCGACCCGCGCCCGTGGCTGCTCGCGATCGTGCGCAACGCGGCGTTCGCGTGGCTCGGCGCGCGGCGGCCGGCGGACATCGAGATCGACGGCGACGAGGTCGACGCCGCCCTCGCCGCGCACCGGCTCGACCAGCCGCCGTCCGACCCCGAATCGCTGGCGATCGCACGCGCCGAGCGGCGCGAGATCGACGCCGCGATCGCCGCGCTGCCGATCGCGTTCCGCGAGGCGATCGTGCTGCGCGAACTCGAGGAACTGCCGTATCGCGACATCGCCCGAATCACCGACGTGCCGATCGGCACCGTGATGTCGCGACTCTCGCGCGCACGCCACCTGCTCGCCGGCGCGCTGCGGCCCGACGTCGCGAGGATCCCGACATGAACGACGACGACCTGTTGATCACCGCTGCCCTCGACGACGAACTCGACGCCGCCGCCAGCCTCGCGCTGCAACGCCGGCTGGAGGCCGAGCCCGCGCTGAAGGCGAAATGGGACGAGCAGCGTGTGCTGCGGACCGCGCTGCGCGGCAAGGCGAGCTATCACGCGGCGCCGGACGAGTTGCGCGCGCGTCTCGAGGAGCTGATGGCGGCGAGCACGGCGGCAGCGCCGAAGCGCGACGATCGCGACGCGGCGGCCGCTCCGGCGCGCGACGACCGCGCGTTCCTCGCCGACCTGCTCGGCGACTCGCGCCGCCCGCATCCGCGCCGTCGTCCGCGCCACGAGCTGGCGCTGCGTCGCCCGCCGCAGCCGTGGGGCCATGCGGCCGGCGGCGCGATCGCGGCGATGGTGTTGACGCTGGCGGTGGTCGATCCGGCCGCGCTGCACCTGCCTGGCCGCGCCGGTAGCGCGCAGCAACGGCAGCAGTTGGCGCTGGCCGACATCGACGCTGGCGAGGCCGTCAGCGCGCACACGCGGGCATTGTTGGTCGACCATCCGATCGAGGTCGTGAGTTCCGACCAGCACACCGTGCGGCCGTGGCTGTCGGCACGGCTGAACTTCGTGCCGCCGGTCGTCGATTTCGCGCCGCAGGGCTTCACGCTGCTCGGGGCGCGGCGCGATGTGATCGCGGGCGAGACCTCGGCCGCGTTGGTCTATCGACACGGCGCGCATGTGATCTCGGTGTTCGTGCGCCCGGCCACCGGCGCCACGGCCGTGGCCGAGCCGTCGTCGAGCGAGATCCGCGGCTTCAACGTCGTGCAGCGCACGCACGGCGGGATGGCGTTCTGCCTGGTGTCGGACGTCAATCCGAAAGACCTCGCCGCGTTCGCCGACCTGCTCACGACCGGCGTGGTGACCGCCGAGCCGAAGACGGCGTCGGCGCCGTCGTGACCCGCCCGACGCGCGGGGGCGCGTCCGCGGCGTCAGCCTTCGAGGTTCTCGTGGTGCGCGGTCGCGCCGCGCTTCCAGTACGCGGCGGCGCGGATCGCGTCGCGCGGGTGGCCCTTGTCCTCGACCAGCACGCGCCGCAGCGCCGCCATCGCCGCGGCCTCGCCGGCGCACCACGCGTAGCCTTCGCCGGCGGGCAGCGCCAGCGCGCGCACCGCGGCGAGCAGCGCGGCGTCGTCGGCGACCCAGGTGAGCGCGACGTCGGCGTCGCTGTGCAGCGCGCGCCGGTCGGCGGCGTCGGCCACCTGCAGGATCACGATCGCGCGCGCGCCGGCCGGCAGTTGCTCGAGACGGCGCGCGACGGCGGGCAGCGCGGTCTCGTCGCCGACGAGCAGGTGCCAGTCGTAGTCGACCGGGATGACCAGCGAGCCCTTCGGGCCGGCGATCGTCAGCGACTGGCCCGGCGTGGCCTGCGCGGCCCAGTCGGACGCGGCGCCCTCGCCGTGCAGCGCGAACTCGATCGCGAGCTCGCGCGCGGCGATGTCGTAGCGGCGCGGGGTGTAGTCGCGCCGGGCGACGTCGTCCGCCGCGGCGCCAGGCGCGGGCGCGAAGAAGACTTTCACGTGGTCGTCGAACGAGGCGCTGACGAAGTCGGCGAGCGACTCGCCGGTGAACGTGACGCGGCGAAAATGCGGGCTCAGTTCCTCGACGCGCGCGACCTGCAGGTCGCGGCGCTTGACGTCGTGACGCACGCGCTCGACGCGGCGGACAGAAGGGGAGACGGTCATGCGAGTGCTTTCGGGAAAGAGATTCGGCGACCCGTGCCGGCGGGGCTTGGCCGGCGACGCCGAATGGTTGACAATGTCATCGATCATGCGTAAATCAGTTGACAATGTCAACGATGTGGATTCTCGTCTCACGTCGAAGCAACCAGGGGGCCACGCGGCGGCCGACGCGGTGCTGGAACTCGTCCACACGGTGATGCACCAGTTCCGATCGCTGCAGTACCAGGCGCTGCGCGGCGGCCCGGTCGACATCACGCACATGGAAAGCAAGGTGATGGGGTTCTTCTCGCACCGGCCGGGCGCGACGCTGAGCGACCTCGTGCAGCACAGCGGGCGCGACAAGGCGCAGCTCGCGCGCCTCGTCAAGGGCCTGCGCGAGCGCGCGCTGCTGGTGGCCGAGGCCGACGCCGTCGATCGCCGGAACGTGCACTTGCGCCTGAGCGACGAAGGCGCCGCCGTGCAGCGCGCGCTGCGCGCCGAGGCGCGCGCGCTCACGTCGCGCGCGGTGCTCGGGCTCGACGCGAAGGAGCAGGCGACGCTGGTCGAGCTGCTCGGACGCGTGAAGGCGAACCTCGACGCGCCGGAATGAGCCGGACCGCGTGCGGCGGTGCTACCGTTCGCGCCTGCTTCCCGCGGACCGCTTCATGGAGCTTTCGATGAACGTCACCCTCGCCACCTTGCCCGCCACGCGCGTCGCCTACCTGCGCCATGTTGGCGTGTATGGCCAGCCGGTCGCCGCCTTCTGGAAGAACGTCGCGATGCCCTGGCTCGCCGCCAACGGCCTCGACCACCTGCCGCGCTACGGCATCGGCCGCGACGATCCGTGCGTCACCGCGCCCGACAAATGCCGCTACGACGTCTGCGTGCCGGTGCCCGACGACTTCGTCGCCCCCAGCCCGGCAGCCATCGACATGCTGCCCGGCGGCCGCTATGCCGTCACGCGCTTCTTCGGCACGGTCGACGACATCGCCGCTACCTACGCCGAGCTGCTGGGCGTCTGGTTGCCGGCGAGCGGACTGATCCACGACGACCGCCCGCTGTACGAGTTCTACCCGACGGACGCGCGTTACGACGCGGCGACCGGCCGTTTCGAGTGCGACCTGTGCCTGCCCGTGCGCGCCGCCTGAACGCAGATTGCCTGTATTTGTGGACAGTACTGTGTAAAGCAACACTGTCCGGCAGGTCTTGAGCTTGCATGCGGGTCGACGTGGCGTAGACTGTATCTTCATACAGTACTCAAGTCGCGCCAGCAACGGCGCTCCGCCATGGACACGCGCCAGAAGCTCATCATCCTCGCCGACGCTGCCAAGTACGACGCCTCGTGCGCGTCCAGCGGCACGACCCAGCGGGATTCGGCCGGCGGCAAGGGCATCGGGTCGACCGAAGGCGCGGGCATCTGCCACAGCTACGCACCGGACGGTCGCTGCATCTCGCTGTTGAAGGTGTTGCTGACGAACTGGTGCGTCTACGACTGCTTGTACTGCGTCAACCGCGAGTCGAGCAACGTCGACCGCGCGCGTTTCTCCGTCGACGAGGTGGTGAACCTCACGCTCGATTTCTATCGTCGCAACGTCATCGAAGGGCTGTTCCTCAGCTCCGGCATCGTGCGTTCGCCCGACTACACGATGGAGCAGGTGATCGAGGTCGCCCGCCGGCTGCGCGAGGATCATGACTTCCGCGGCTACATCCACTTGAAGACGATCCCGGACGCGAGCGACGAACTCGTGTTGAAGGCGGGTCGCTATGCCGATCGATTGAGCGTCAACATCGAATTGCCCACGGCCGGCGCGCTGCAGGCGCTGGCGCCGGAGAAGGACAGCAGCGCGATCAAGCGATCGATGGCGCGGATCAAGCTGCAGTTCGACGACCACGCCGATGGCACCGCGCGATCGCCTCGCTCGTTGCCGGCCGCCGCGCCCAAGGCGGCCAAGCCGCCACGCTTCGCGCCGGCGGGGCAGAGCACGCAGATGATCGTCGGCGCGGACGCGTCGGACGACCGCACGATCCTGCAGACGAGCGCGACGCTGTACGGCGCCTATCGCCTGCGCCGCGTCTACTACTCGGCCTTCAGCCCGATCCCGCACGCGTCGGCGGCGTTGCCGCTGCGCGCGGCCCCGCTGATGCGCGAGCATCGGCTGTACCAGGCCGACTGGCTGATGCGCTTCTATGGATTCGCGCAGGAAGAGATCTGCACGGACGACGGCATGCTGTCGCTGGACGTCGACCCGAAGCTCGCCTGGGCGCTCGCCAATCCGGCGCAGTTCCCGATCGACCTGAATTGCGCGCCCAAGGAGCGGCTGCTGCGCGTGCCGGGGCTGGGTGTGCGCTCCGTCGAGCGCCTGCTGCTGGCGCGTCGCGGGCGCAGCGTGCGTCGCGCCGACCTCGATCGCCTGCGGGTATCGGTCGCGAAGGTGTTGCCCTTCGTCGCGTTGCCCGATCACGTGCCCCGCGACGGCGATCGCTTGCCGCTGGGCGATCGCGCGCGACGCGACGCGCGACGGTCGGCGCAGGCGGACCTGTTCGGATAACAGGACGGCGCGAACCAAAAGCCGGCAGGCAGCGCCTGGCGCGCGCCGCTCGCTGTCAACGCGGTTCCGGCCAGTTGATTTTTCTTGACCTTGATCTTGAATTGCAGGCGCCGTCGGGTGCCGTCGAAGGAGAAGGACGATGTCGATGTGGTGGCAGAACCATTCCGTGAGCGCGGCGCTGTGCATGGCCGCTTTCGTTGCCGCGAGCGCTCGCGCCTTGCACGATCGCGCGGCAGCGCTGACAAGCCCTTCGTCGCGACGCCGCGCCCAGGAGCAGGTCGTGCGGCTGATCACCGTCGTCGCCGGGCATTGACGTCGTCCGCATGCGTCGAGCGAGTGCGTCCACCAGCCAACGTGTCGACGGCAGCGCGATCCGGTGACGAGCGCGGCCTCGACAGCGTAGCCTGCTCGCCGACGCCGGTGCCGGTGCCGGTGCCGATGCCGATGCCGATGCCGATGCCGATGCCGATCGATCCGGTGCGCTTGACCGCCTTCACGCTGGCGACGGCTTGTGTCTCCGCGACGACCATGGCGCTGTCGATGCCGCCGACGCTGGCGGCGATGGTCGAATCGCTGCCGTTCGCGTGGCCGTCATGACGAGCCAAGCCACCATCGTGCTCGCCGACGTCACCGACTGGTCCGGTTTTTCGCGCGCCATCCGCACGCTTCGCACCGAAGGCGTGGCGCCCGAGACGGTGCGATGGCGTGTCGGCGACAGCGGGGCCGCGGATCTGTTCGATCTGTCCACCGAGCCCGCCCGCGACACGAGCGCCTTGCCGGACGCAGCCGCTTTGCGCCTGCCGAAGACGTTCGTCGAAGCCGCGCGCGAAGTCTTCCTCAATGCGGACGAGAGCCGGTTCGCCTTGCTGCATCGCATGGCAGCGAGGATCGCCGACGATCCGCGCGCCTGGGACGATCCGCTTCACGCGGACCGTCTCGTTTTCGATCGCCTGCGGCGCGAGGTGCGGCACGAGATCCACAAGATGCATGCATTCGTGCGCTTTCGCCAGATTGTCGAGCGACCTTCGGATCGCGGCGCCGCGTCCGCGTCCTTGCCCTCGTCCTCGTCCTCATCCGACGCCTCCGCGAGCGATGCGATGAACAGGCCGCAAGACCTGGCGTCGAGCGGCGTGGTCGAGCGTTCGCAGGGCGACCCGTCGAGCCGTCTCTCGGGTGACGCGCCAGGCGACGCGCCGATGGACTCGCCGAACGACTCACCGAACGACTCACCGAGGGCGCCGAACGCCCCGACGATATCCGCCGCGAGCGCCTCGATCCGCCATGTCGCCTGGTTCGAGCCGACACACCACATCCTGGAAGCCGCGGCGCCGTTCTTCGCGCGCCGGTTCGCGACGATGCGCTGGGCGATCCTGACGCCGCGCGTGTGCGTCGAATGGAATGGCGAGGTCTTGGCGTTCCGCGCGGGCGCGTCCCGCGAACGCGCGCCCGATGCCGACGCCGGCGAGGCGCTGTGGCTGGCTTACTACCGCAGCATCTTCAATCCGGCGCGCGTGAAGGTCGCGATGATGAAAAAGGAGATGCCGGTGCGGTTCTGGAAGAACCTGCCGGAAGCCGCGGCCATCGGATCGCTGCTCGCCGACGCGCCGGGGCGTCGACAACGCATGATCGATGCCGACGCCGAACCGCGGGACCGGCGACGCGGACGTGCTGCCGTCGGCTCACCTGCCGCGACGTCCTTCCAGCCGCTTTCGGCGGCTCTTTCGGCGACCGAGTCCGCGGCGTCCGGTCTCGACGCCACCGCCGGCGAGCCCGCGAGGGTGCCCGCCGCGCCTGACCTGGGCACGCTGCGCCGTCTCGCCACCCGGTGCCGCGACTGCCCGGTTGCCGATGTCGCGACGCAGACCGTCTTCGGCGAAGGCGACGCGTCGGCCCGGTTGATGATCGTCGGCGAGCAACCGGGCGACCATGAGGACTTGCGCGGGCGACCATTCCAGGGCCCGGCCGGCCACTTGCTGCACGCCGCGATCGACGAGCTCGGGTGGGACGCGCGTGCGCTCTACTTGACCAACGCGGTCAAGCACTTCCACCACGAGCTGCGCGGCAAGCGGCGGCTTCACAAGACGCCCGGCCAGCAGGAAGCGCTCGCGTGCCTGCATTGGCTGGACGCCGAGATCGCGGCCCTTCGCCCGCGGGCGATCGTCGCGCTGGGCGCGACAGCGGCCCGCAGCCTGCTGGGCGGCGACGTCGGCGTCGTGGCGAACGAAGGCCAGTGGTTCGAGCGCGCCGACGGCATTCCGGTGCTGATCTGCCTGCACCCGGCCGCGGTCCTGCGGGCCGACAGTGCGCGCCAGCCCGCGATGCGCGCCAGCTGGTTGGCGTCGCTGCGAGAGGCCGGTCGCTTCGTCGAGCCGTTACCTGAATCGACCGACCTTGAACGACCTTGACCTGCTCGACGCCCTGCTCGCCGACTGGCTTGCAAGCGCGCCTCGTCGCGAGGCCGATGCGCGCACGCGCGCCGGCCGCGACGATCGGGGCGGACGCACGCCCGGCCATGACCTCGACGCCGGCGACGGCACCGATGTCCACGGGGATGTGAATGTCGGCGCCCCGATCCCGGCCTCCTGACCTTCGGCCCGGCCGCCGCCGCGTGCAGGACAATCGCCGAACCTCGACTCACTCTCAACGACCCCATGTCCCATTGGATTGTCTGGCTCAACATCGCGCTGGAGCTGGCGATGCCCGTCGCGTTCATTGCCGTCTACGAAGGCGCGCGTCGCCTGGCGTCGAACGGACTGACGCGCAAGGCCGCGCTGATGCTGGCCGGAGGCCTGCTATTGCCGGTCTACGAAGGCGGCGTCAGCCTGACGGTGCCCGGCCAGGTGCGCCAGCAGATGGCCGAGCAGGCCGCGCTGCGCGCGCCCGAACCCGCCGGCGGTTGGGAGAAGCAGCCTGGCACGCCGGAGCAGCGCATGACGATGAGCCTCAATGCCGCGACGATCAACTACATGGTTTCGGGGCGCCTGAACCCGACCCTCGATGCGTCGGGCGCGCGCGTCACCTACGCGCCGTCCCAGCAGCAGGTCGACATGCGCGAAGAGCTCGTGCGCGACCAGAAGGGCGCCGAGGACTCCGGCCAGCAATTCCTGGATCGCGGCGTGCGCCTGTTCCGGACCGCGGCCATCTCGTTGCTGTTCGGGCTGATCGTCGGCTATGTCCAGCGTCGACGCGCACGCCACGCAGGTCGCGTCCCGCGCGCGTGACGCGCGCGCGGGCGCGAGCGTGACCGCATGCGGGGGCAGGGCGTGTGACGCCAAGTCGACCTCACGTCGACAACGCCCGGCGCTCAGGCCGCGTTCAACGCGTCCGCGTGGAAGCGCAGGTGGTCCTCGATGAAGCTCGCGATGAAGAAGTACCCGTGGTCGTATCCCGCGTGGCGACGCAAGGTCAGCGACTGTCCGGCCTCGCGACACGCAGTCTCGAAGCGGTCGACGTGCAACTGCTCGGCGAGGAACTTGTCGGCGAGACCCTGGTCGACGAGCAAGGGCCGCGTCCGCGCGCCCGACTTCACCAGCTCGGTCGCATCGTGCGCGGCCCACGCCGCGCGGTCGGCGCCCAGATAGCCGCTGAACGCCCTCACGCCCCACGGGCACTGCGTCGGCGCAGCGACCGGCGCGAAGGCCGAGACGCTCGCGTACGCGTCCGGGTGGCGCAGCGCCAGCGTCAGCGCGCCGTGGCCGCCCATCGAGTGGCCGAACAGGCCCACGCGTTCGCGCCGCCACGGGAAGTGCGAGGCGAGGACGTCGGGCAGCTCGCGCGCCACGTAGCTCTCCATGCGCCAGTGCGTGGCCCAGGGCGATTCGGTGGCATCGAGGTAGAAGCCGGCGGCGGTGCCGAAGTCCCAGCTCGCGTCGGCGCCCGGCACGCCGGTGTCGCGCGGGCTGGTGTCGGGCGTGACCAGCATCAGCCCGAGTTCCGCGGCCACGCGTTGCGCGCCGGCCTTGATCGCGAACGTCTCCTCGGTGCAGGTGAGGCCGGCGAGCCAGATCAGCGCGGGCACCGACTCGCCCTTCAGCGCCTGCGGCGGACGGAAGACGCCGAAGCGCATCGGCAGCCCGATCTCGCTCGACGCATGCCGGTAGAAGCCCTGCACGCCGCCGAAGCAGGCGTGCTCGGACAAGGTCTCGAAAGCGGTCGTCGCGGCCATCGTCAGAACACGACCACCGAGCGGATCGACTCGCCGCGCTCCATCAGCTCGAAGCCGTGGTTGATCTCCTCCAGCGTGAGCGTGTGCGTGATGAGCGGGTCGATCGCGATCTTGCCGTCCATGTACCAGTCGACGATCTTCGGGACGTCGGTGCGCCCGCGCGCGCCGCCGAAGGCCGAGCCCTTCCACTCGCGGCCGGTGACGAGCTGGAACGGACGCGTCGAGATCTCCTGGCCCGCACCCGCGACGCCGATGATCACGCTCTTGCCCCAGCCCTTGTGGCAGCACTCGAGCGCCTGGCGCATCAGCGTGGTGTTGCCGACGCATTCGAAGCTGTAGTC
>FTDG01002678.1_pt1 | contig 14376 bp, 7 predicted proteins | sample 1639751 | NCBI WGS metagenome assembly FTDG01 (sample SAMEA3914869, study PRJEB12502) | metagenome | biome: forest; material: soil | place: USA | collected 2012-03-12 | depth 0.1 m
GTGCTGCTGGCGCTCGCGTCCTCGTAGACCATGACCGTGAGCAGGTCGCCCACACGATGCGCCTTGTGATCGGCGGTCAGCGGCTGGAAGCTGTCCTCGCTGTACAGGCTGCGGCCGTCCGCCGCCCGTGTGGCAGGCGTGGTCGCGCAGGCCGCCAGGGCGGCCGCGACGAGCGCGAAGCGCGCGAGAGTCATGGTTGGTTCTCCAATTCGACGAGCCGAGGGCCCGCCAGACGTCCGACGACCGGCCCATCGGCCGATCCGATCCTGACCCGCACGGCATCGCCGACGCGCGCGTCCTGCAACAGATGGCCGCCGGCCTCGATCGCGAAGCCGCCGTTGCGCGCTCGCACGGTCACGGCGTCCCCGGCGAGCGCGTCGCCCGCGAGGACGGCGTCGTCCATGCGAAGCGCCTCGTCGGCGTGCAGTGCGCGACGCAGGCGGCCCGGCGGCAAGGGCGCGCCCGCAACGTCCAGTTCGCGCTCGTGGCGAACGGGCACGCGGCATTCGACGAAGCGCTCAGGCGAGAGCTCCGCCGACTGAGCGATCGGCTCACGGGCGCACCAGCGTTGCGCCACCAACGACAGGCGCAGCGTCAGCGTGATCGCCTGCGTGCCGCCATCGGCGCCGGCCAGCGCGATGCTCGTGCGCTGAGGGCCGTCGACCAACCGCACGCTCGACACATCGGCCTTCGGGGTCGACGCGCCTGCCGCGACGAGCAGGCTCGTCGGCGCGTCGACCTCGCACTGCGCCGAGCGGGAAACCGCGACCGGCATCTCGTCCAAGCGAGGTTGAAGCGCCGCGAGTTCGGCCTCGCAGAGCGACACGGCATCCACCTGCTGCGCCGCGCGCGTGACCGTCGTCGCAGCCACGCCCCGTGCGCGCCAACCGACGGGCAGTCGGGCCAGCACCCGCGCACGATCGAGCAGCATCGCCTGTCCCGGTCGCGGCGCCTGGGCGACGACGACGGCCGCCGCCCGCGCACGGCCATCGGCCTCCAGGCCTTCGAGGTCGGCCACGTCGCCAAGCCGCACCTGGGGCAGCGCCACCTCGGCGTGCGCGTGCAACACGATCGTCGGCGCGGCGGCCCATGCGGGCGCGCCGGCGCAGACCAACGCGAGCATCGGCGCGGCCGCTCGAATGTCGGGGACGAGGCGCATCGGCTACCAGCTCACTTGCGAAGGTTGTTGCTCATGCCCAGCAGCTCGTCGGCCGTCTGGAGCACCTTGACGTTCATCTCGTAGGCGCGCTGGGCCATCATCAGGTTGACCATCTCGTCGACGAGCACCACGTTGGACTGCTCCGCGGCGCCCTGGGCGAGCGTGGCGGCGCCTGCATCGGTGGGACGCACGGCGAGTGCGTCGCCCGAGGCGTCCGTCGACTGGTACAGCCCGTCGCCGAGCGGCTTGAGGCCGGGCTCGTTGGCAAAGACCTTGAGCGAGAGCTGGCCGACCTCGACGTCGCTGGCGCCCGTGCGATGCGTGCTCACCTTGCCGTCCGCGGCCACCGTCACCGTCGTTCCGGCCGTGCGATCCACGCGGATCTGCGGCTTGAGCAGCTGGCCCTGCGCGGTGGCGAGCCAGCCGTCCGCAGTGACCTGCAGCGTCCCGCCGCGCCAGTACGCCGAGCTGCCGTCGGACATCTGCACCTCGAGAAAGCCGTCCCCCTTGATCGCGAGGTCCATCGAGTTGGCGGTCGCGGCGACGGCACCGGGCGCGAAGCTCTTGACCAGCGACGAGATGCCCACGCCCGAGCCCTGCGTCAGGCCGTCGTCGGCGCCCGACGGCACCGCGGCCGGGTCGGCATGGGCCTGGACCGGGTCGCGGTACATCAATTCCTGGAAGTTGACGCGCCCGCTCTTGTAGCCCGGCGTGTTGGCGTTGGCCATGTTGTTGGCGATCGTGTCGACCGCCGACTGCTGCGTCTGCATGCCTGTCGCGGCGATATAGAGGGCGTCGTTCATGTTCCGAGATCTCCCAGCTTGCGGATGGCCTTGTCCATCGCGTCGTCATAGCCCTGCGCCACCTTGGCCATGGCCTCGAAGTGGCGCGCCGTCTCCATCAGCCGCACCATCTCGGCCGACGAGCTCACGTTGGAACCTTCGCGTTGTCCAGGCATCACCTGGGGCGAATCGATGGCTTGCGTGGCGTCACCGGCGGCGGGTCGATACAGGCCGCCGCCCAGCGGCTGCAGTCGCGCCGGCTCGCCGACGCGCGAGAGCAGGAGATGGCCGAGCGAGCGGTCGTCGGCGAAGACCTCGCCCTGGGTGTCGACGCGAAGCGCGCCGACCGGCAGCGGAACCCGCAGCTCGCCGCGATCGGTCCGCACGGCGAGCCCCGCGTCGTTGACCAGCCGGCCCTGCGCGTCGACATGCAGCGCGGCCTGGCGCGACAGCGCGGGCCCCTGCGGTGTCTCGAATTCGAAGAAGCCGTCGCCGCCGACGGCGAGGTCCAGCGGATTGGCGCTCGGGCGCAGCGCGCCGGGAGACATGTCCAGGCGCGTGTCGGCATCCACGGCGCCGGCGGTCGGCGCATCCGCGGCCGCGGCGGCGAGTGCGATCGCCTCCGTGAACGGACGCTGGGCGCTGACCAGGCGCTTGTAGCCCGGCGTCTGGACGTTGGCCAGGTTCTGGCTGATGCCCGTCAGGCGCTGCTGGTCGCCGTCCATCGACAGCGCCGCGATCTCGAAGGCGTTCACGTCGTCCTCTCTCGTCGGTTCAGGGGGTGGCCGGCACGGTGACCGTGCCGAACGAACGCAGCGCCACGTTGCCGGGCACCTCGGTGATGGCGAGCACGCGCATGTGCGGCATCGCGCGCTCGGTCAGCCCGCGCACCTGCCGCCGGATCTCGGGCGCGCACAGCAGCACGGGGAGCAGGTTCTTCTTCATCATCTGTTCTGCCTGGCCGACGGCGCGAGCCAGGAACTGCTCGGCGAAGCGCGGTTCGATCGCGAAGCCGCCACCGGCCGCCGCAGCCTTGAGCGCATGTTCGACCTGCGGCTCCAGCGTCAGCACCTCCAGCGCGGTGGCGTCGCCCATCAGCTGGCGGCAGATCGCCGGCCCGAGGCGCTGGCGCACGTGTTCGACGAGCGCGGAGGCGTCCTTGGTGTGGCGGCCGGCGTCGGCCAGCGTCTCCATCACCGCCTCGATGTTGCGGATCGACACCTTCTCGCGCAGCAGGCCCTGCAGGACCTTCTGCACGTCGCCGACGGTCAGCACGGTGGGGATCACCTCCTCGACCAGCCCCGGCTGCGCCTGGCGCACCCGCTGCAGCAGCTTGTCGGCCTCGCCGCGCGTCAGCAGTTGCGCGCTCTGCTGGCGCAGCACTTCGCTCAGGTGGGTGATGAAGACCGTCGGCGCGTCGACCAGCGTGTAGCGATGCGCGCGCGCGGCCTCGCGCTGCGGCTCCTCGATCCACAGCGCCGGCAGCCCGTAGGTCGGCTCGCGCGTCTGAACGCCGGGTACGAGGGTGACGTCGCCGGAAGGATGGATCGCGAGCATGTGGTCGGGCCGGATCTCACCCCGACCGACCGGCACGCCGTACGTGGAAATCTCGTAGGCGTGGGGCGCCAACCGCGTGGACGCAGCGAAACGGACCGCGGGCAGGACCATGCCCATCTCGCGTGCGAATTGGCCGCGGAAGCTCGCGACGCGTTCCGCCAGGACCGCGCCGTCGCCGGTGGCCAGCGCGGCAAGTGCACTTCCGATGGCAACCTCGACCGGCTCCACGCGAAGCAGGGACGCCGGGTCATCGGCACCCGTCGCCACGTCCGGCGCGGGCACCGGATGGTCGGCGTCCTTGGCGCCAAGCCCCTGCTCCGCGCGACGCCTGGCCGCGCGCGCGAAGACGAACACGCCGCCCAGGAGCACCACGATGGCGAGGACCGGCAGCGCAGGAATGCCCGGCAACAGCAGGAGCGCGGCGAGCGCGCCCATCACCAGCACCAGCGCCTTGGGCACGGAGGTCAGCTGGCGCGTCACCTCGGCCGACAAGGTGGCGTCCGATCCCGAGCGCGTGACGATGATGCCGGTGCCCACCGCGATCACCAGCGCGGGCACCTGGGTGACGATGCCGTCTCCGATCGTCAGCAGCGTGTAGGCGTGCAGCGCCTGGTCCCACTTCATGCCGCCCTGCATGACGCCGATCACCAGGCCGCCGACGATGTTGATCAGCATGATCACGATGCCCGCGATCGCATCGCCCTTGACGAACTTGCTCGCGCCGTCCATCGCGCCGTAGAACGCGGCTTCCTTCTCGAGCTTGCGGCGCCGCCGCTGGGCCTCTTCCTGGTCGATGAAGCCCATGTTCAGGTCCGCATCGATGCTCATCTGCTGCCCGGGCATGCTGTCCAGCGTGAAGCGCGCGGCGACCTCGGACACCCGTTGCGCGCCGCTGGTGACGACCACGTACTGCACGACGACCAGGATCAGGAACACGATCAACCCGATCACGTAGTTGCCGCCGACGACGTAGTCGCCCACCGCGGCGATCACGCGACCGGCGTCGCCATCGGCCAGGATCAACCGCGTCGCCGCGACATTCAGCGACAGGCGGAACAGCGTGGCGATCAGCAGCAGCGACGGGAAGGTCGAGAGCTCCACGGGCCGGGCCATGTGGAACGTGAGCAGCAGCAGCAGCAGCGCGAAGCTGAAGTTGGCAAGGATCAGGAAGTCCAGCAGCCCCGCGGGAATCGGCGCGAACAGCACGGCCATCACGCCGAGCATGCCCAGCACGAGCGCCAGGTCGGAGTGACGGCCGATGGCCTGCCGCAAGGCATTCATGCGGCACCCCTTCCGGCGCTCGAACGTCGCTGCGCCTGGAGCCAGACCAGGATGCGCGCCACCTGCGCGTACCAACGCTCGGGCACGTAGCCGCCGTCGTCGACCTCGCGATAGAGGGCGCGCGCGAGCGGCGCGCTCTGCACGATCGGCACGCCATGGCGGAAGGCGACGTCGCGCATGCGCGCCGCCATGCCACCGGCGCCCTTGGCAACGACACGCGGCGCCGGCGAGACGCCGTGGTCGTAGCGCAGCGCCACCGCGACCCGCGTCGGGTTGGTCACCAGGACGTCCGCCCCCGGCACCTCGCGCATCGCTTGCGTGCGCTTGAGCAGCTTCAGCCGCAGCTCGCGAATGCGCGCGCGGATGCGCGGGTCGCCCTCGCGATGCTTGTGCTCGTCCTTGATCTCGCGCCGGCTCATGCGCATCTGGCGCGCGAACTGGCGCACGACGAACAGGCGGTCGATCGCTGCGATCACCAGCAGCACCAGCAGCAGCTTGACCAGCAGGTGGCCGGTCAGGTCGAGCAGCACGCGCGGATAGGCCGACGGCGGCACGTCGACCAGGCCGAGCAGGCGCGGCGCGAGTGCCGGCAGCGCCAGCGCCAGCACCCCTCCGAGCAGCGCGAGCTTGAGCAGGCCCTTGACCGTCTCGAACAGGCTGCGCATCGAGACGATGCGCTTCCAGCCCTGGGCGGGATTGATGCGCGCGAAATCGGGCTTGAGCGGCTCGAAGCTGAAGGCCACGCCGGCCTGCGCGACGTTGGCCAGCACCGCGGCACAGGCGATCGCCAGCAGCAGCGGCGCGATCGCCTCGAGTCCGGCGCCGAGCGCACCCGACAGCAGGTGCATCGCGCGGTCGGGCGTGCCGATGTCCTCGCCCGCGGCGTGCAGCAGACGGGCGCACACATGGGCGAAGCGCTGGACCGCGCTGTCCGCCCAGGCGAAGCAACCCAGGGTCGCGACAGCCAGCACCGCCACCGCATTGACGTCCATGCTCTTGGCGACGGAGCCGCGCTCGCGCGCCTTCTGCAACTTGTAGGGCGTGGCCGCCTCGTTGCGATCGAGATCCTGTTCGGCCATCAGCGCAGCACCTCGTCCCAGTAGCGGAAGATGCCCATGAAGGCGCGCGTCATCACGGGCGCCAGCGCCGTCGAGGCGAACGCCAGCGTGGCCAGGCCGGCCAGGATCTTGAGCGGCAGGCCGACGAAATAGACGTTCATCTGCGGCAGCACGCGCGAGACCACCGCCAGCCCCGCCTCCGCGAGCGCCAAGGTGAACAGCACCGGCGCGGCCAGCGCGAGGGCGAGCGTGAAGACGGCGCCGAACTGGCGCAGCACCGCCGCCATCGACAGGTGCACGTTCTCGGCGCCGGGTGGCATCTGCGACACCGAGAACGCGATCCCGCGGATCACGGCGTGATGGGCGTCGACCGCGAAGAACAGGACGACGCCCAGGCTCGAGAAGATCGCGCCGATCAGCGGGGAATCCGTGCGGGTCGCCGGGTTGAACACGTTCGCTGCACCGAAGCCGACCTGCAGGTCCAGCAGCTCACCGGCCATGGCAAGGGCCGCGAACGCGGCGTGGATGCCGAAGGCGAGAAGCAGGCCGATGCCGACCTCCAGCAGACCTGCCCACACGAACGCGCCGACGCCGCGCGGCACCGCCGCGCCGGCGGGCAGGTTGGCGCACATCAGCCCGGCAAGGACGAGGCTGAGCATGACGACGACCACCGGCGGGCCGTTGAAGCCCGCCAGCAACGGCGTCATGAAGAACAGGACGCCCAGGCGAATCCACAGCAGCGCGCACGCAGCCGCCCACGCCTGGTCGATGACCAGCGACATTCCGGACCTCGGGATGTCAGAAGTAGCGCGGGATCTGGACGATCAGCGTGGTGGAGAAATCCACCATGCGCTTCAACATCCATGGGCCGGCGGCCAGGAGCATCGCGCTCGCGGCCAGCAGCTTCGGGATGAAGGTGAGCGACATCTCCTGGATCTGGGTCACCGCCTGGAAGACGCTGACCAGGAGACCGACGACGAGGGTCGTCACGAGGATGGGGGCCGCGACGAGCGCAGCACTCCACATCAGCTGTGAGAACAGCTGGATTGCTTGATCGGAATTCACCTTCTCCCCTTTTCGAAGGCCGCTAGTAACGGCCTTTCATGATTTAGGCCCGAGTGTATTTTTCGCAGCCGTCGGTGCGCATCCAGACATGTCCCCATATCGGGTGAAAAAGCCCACCCCCTCAGCTTGAGTTCAGATTACATACGTTTGTTTACACCTCGCCGCTAAACCGCGCCGCCATTCCCCGGATGTATTGCCTCGCGGGAAGAGTCGTGCGAGCCACGGACTCCCGCATGCGTTCGCCGTGTCAGCGGCACCGAGATGAGACCCGTGCGGGGAGGAAAACAAACATGGTCGCGATCGTCAGCGGAAACAGCCTGGGCCTGAACCTCACGTCGAAGGGCGTGTCCGGCGATGCAGGTGTGCAGGGCGACCCGTCGACGGGCCGCGGCGCCGAACAGGTCTACGTCAACGCGGGCACCGGCAACCTGGTGCTGCAGCAACAGCAGGATCAGCTCGCAGCGCAGGGCCTGGACATCGGCACGGTGCTGACCTACAACAGCCTGGGCCTGCTGAACGACGACAACGCCGACAACTTCTCGCTGGGCAAGGTCGCCACGCAGCTCAAGCTCACGGGCACGCAGAACGCCGCCGGAAGCTTCGTCACGCGCACCGCCTTCGACGGCTCGCAGCAAGTCCTGACCTGGGACGCGACGACCTCGCGCTACGTCTGCCTCGACGGCACGGGCGCGGCCGATTCACTCACGCTCTCGGGCTCGACCTGGACCTGGATCGACGGCACGACCCAAGCCAGGGAAACGTACGACTCGACCACCGGCCGGCTGCTGACTCGCGCCGACACCGCCGGCAACACGCTGACCTTCGCCTACGACCCGACCACGGGCCAGCTCGTCAAGATCACCGACGCGAACAACGAGTCGGTCAACTACGTCTACAGCGGCAACCTGCTGCAGCAGGTGACGGCACCGGTGACCACGCTCGTCAACGGCGTGTCCACGACCACCACGCAGCCCGTCGTCCGCTACGGCTATGACGGCAGCAACCGCCTGACTTCCGTGACGGTCGACCTGAGTCCCGCCGACGGTGTCGTCACCGACGGCAAGGTCTACGTCACCAACTTCACGTACGACGGCACGTCCATGCGCGTGCACTCGATGACGCAGACGGACGGCACGTCGCTGACCTTCCTGTACGACGGGCAGCAGCGCGTGTCGCAGATCACCGACGCCGCCGGCACCATCACCACTTTCACGTACGACACGACGAATCACAAGACTTCGGTGCTGGTCAACGGCCAGACCACCGTCTACGCCTGGGACGCGACGACCCGCCTGCTCACCAGCGTGACCGGTCCGGCGTCGACGACGCCGATCGCGCGATACACCTACACCGCGCAAGGGCAGGTCGCGAGCGTCACCGACGGCGACGGCAACCTCACGACCTACGCGTACGACGCCAACGGCAACTGCACCAGCATCGTCGACGGCAGCGGCCAGCTGACCCTGCGCAGCTACGACGCGGCCAACCGCCTCGTGTCGGAGACGACGTCCCTGGTCACCGTGCCCACGCTGGTGGCCATGGCGAACGTGTCGACCAAGGCCGGCACCATCACGAAGACGAACACCACCTCGGCCTGGGACGCCTCCGCCTACGGCGCGACGGGCTACACCGGCCCGGTGACGGTGAGCTGGTCGGTCAACACGTACAGCAAGAACACGTTCGTCGGCTTGAACTCGGATCCGACGACGGACGCGAGCTACACCTCGATCGACTACGCGCTGTTCATGACCTCGACGGGCACGCTCGAGGCGCGCGTCAACGGCAACGTCGTGCAGACGCTGGGCACGTTCGCCGTCGGCGATCGCCTGGCGGTGAGCTACGACGGCGCGGGCAACGTGCTGTTCATCAAGAACGGGCAGGTGGCCTACACCTACGTGCCGTCGCCCGCATCGACGGCACCGCTGTTCGTCGACACCTCGTTCTACAGCCCGGGGTCGTCCATCTCGAACCTGACCGTGGGCACCGGCGCGCCGGTCAACCAGAGCCTCGCCAGTTCGGCCGGGCTCGCGGTCTCGGGGAGCACTGTCACCAAGACGGGCACCTCCACCGGCTGGAACGCGGCGGCGCGCAGCACGACCGGCGTCACCGGCGCGGTCTCCGCGAGCTTCACCACGACGTCGGCCACCACGCACGTGATGGTCGGCCTGAACTCCGACCCGGACTCCGACGCGTCCTACAGCTCGATCGACTACGCGATCTACCAGAGCGCGGGCAGCTACGAGGCCTGGGTCAACGGGGCGCGGGTGCAGGTCATCGGCACGTACGCGGTGGGTGACACGCTGTCGGTCGCCTACGACGGCGCCGGCCACGTCAACTTCCTCAAGAACGGCACGGTCACGTACACGATGGCCGCGACGGTGGCCTCGTCGCTGTATCTCGACACGTCGTTCAACGAGCCGGGCTCGGCCGCCGCCAATCTGACGTTCAACGGCACGGCGGTGTCGGCGTCGACGCTCGTCATCGCGCCGACCGTGGCCATCAGCGGCGGCACGGTCACCAAGACCGGGTTGGCCGCCAATTGGGACACCTCCGCACGCAGCGTGGCCGGATTGAAGGGGCCGGCCACGGTCACGTTCGTCGCCGGCAATCCGGCCTACCACGCCATGGTGGGCCTGAACACCGATCCCGACACCGACCTGTCCTACGCGACGCTCGACTACGCGTTCTACCTCAACGCCGGGTCTCTCGAAGTCCGCCAGAACGGCGCCAGCGTCGCCGTGGTCGGGCACTATGTCGCGGGCGACCTGCTCGCGGTCAGTTACGACGGCACGGGCCACGTCAACTTCTCCCAGAACGGCGTGCAGCTCTACTCGCTCGCCGCCACCGTCACCCAGCCGCTGTACGTCGACACCTCGTTCCGCGACACCGGCGCGAGCGTCAGCAACATCACGTTCAGCGGCAGCGGCGCGCCGCCCCAGACCACGCGCAACGTCTACGGCGCGGACGGCAAGGGCCTGCTGCGCTACACGATCAGCGCCGCCGGTCGCGTCACCGAATACGGCTACGACGCGCACGGCACGCTCGCCTATACGCTCGACTACACGGCGTCGACCTACGACGTCGCGCATCTGGACACCGCGACGGTACCGACCGAAGCCCAGATGAACACCTGGCGCGCCGCGCAGAACCTCACGCAGGCCTCGCGCACCGACTATGCTCCGGACGCGCGCGGGCAACTGCTCACGGCCACCACCTATGCCGCGACCAACGCCGACGGCACCGGCGCGGGCACCGGCTCCGCCGTCACGCACTACGCCTACGACGCCTCGGGCCGCCTGCTGCAACAGATCGCGCCGGGCAACGCGACGGCGACCTACGTCTACGACGGGCTCGGCCGCACCACGTCCGCGACGGATGCGTTGAACCGCACGACGGTGACGACCTACGGCGACGCCGCGCGCACGATCACGGTCGCCGCTCCCAGCACGCTCACTTCGGTGCAGACCTTCGACGTGGTCGGCAACCTGGTGTCGACGGCGATGTCCCAGGGCGCCAAGTCGCTCGGCACCAGCACCTACGCGTACGACGTGCTCGGCCACCTGCTGCGCACCATCGACCCGACCGGCGCGACCACCTGGTCGCTCTACGACACCGACGGCCGCAAGGTGGGCGACATCGACGCGCTGGGCATCCTCACCGAGTTCGTCTACGACGCCGCCAGCCAGATCACCGAGACGATCACGTATGCGACGCCGGTCAACGCGTCGCTGCTGGTCAATGCCGGCGGCACGCTGATCAACCCGTCGCTGGCCTCGGTGCGCCCGACGGGCGTGGCACGACGCTCGTGGGCCGTGTACGACGCGTCGGGCCGGGTGGTCCAGCGCATCGACGGCGTCGGCAGCGTGACGCAGTACGCCTACGACGGATCGGGCCGCGTGGTGTCGACGACGCGATTCGCCGCCCGCATCGACATCTCGGCACTCGGCAGCGCGCCCGCGCTGGCGAGCGTGCCGGCGAGCGCGAACGATCAGATCGTGCGCGACTACTACGACGCCGACGGCCTGCTGGTCGGCGAGCTCGATGGCGACGGTTTCCTCACGGAGCACCAGTTCGACGCCGCCGGACGCGCGACGGCCACGATCCGCTACGCCACCGCGACGCCGGCGAGCGCGAGCGGTCCCCTGACGCTGGCGCAGGCTCGCCCCGTCGCCAGCGCCGCCGACCAGCGCTCGATGACGCTGTACGACCTCGCCGGCCGCGTGACGGGCCGGATCGACCCGCTGGGCTACCTCACGGAGACCTTCTACACCGCACGCTCCAAGGTCGACCACGTCACGCGCTATGCGACGAAGGTGAGCACCGCCGTGGCCGCGGGAACGCTGGTGGCCTCGATCCGCCCAGCCGCGACGTCGCAGGACCGCACCACGGCCTACACCTACGATGTCGACGATCGCTTGCTGACGTCGATCGACGCGATGGGCGTGGCGAGTGCGGCGGCCAACGACGTCAAGACCGACGAGGTGCTGTCCACCACCCTGGCACAGAACTCGGGCGCGGACACGACGACGCAGGCCCGCTACGACGAGCTGGGCCGCGTCGTCGCGCGCCTGGACGGCGTCGGCAGCGCGCAGATCACCGCCGGCATGACGCAGGCGCAGATCGACGCGGTCTGGTCGACCTGGGGCACGTCGTACACCTACGACCTCGACGGCCACGTGGCCAGCATGCGCGACGCGCTCGGCGACACCACGCTGTACTACTACGACGCCGCGGGCCAGCTGCGCTACACGGTGGATCCGACCAACCACGTCGTGGAGCAGCGCTACGACGCCTACGGCCATCCGGCGACGACGATCACCTACGCCGCGGCCGTCAATCCGGCGAACCTCGCCCCGGGCGGCGGCAGCGCCACCGGCGGCGCGGTCACCGCGACGGTGACGAGCGCGATCGCCGCGATCGCCAACGCGGCGACGGACATCCTGACGCGCCGCGTCTACGACGACGCCGACCACGTCGTGCTCAGCATCGACGGCACCGGGGCCGCCACGCAGTACGCCTACGACGGACGCGGCAACCTCGTGCAGCTGCGCCAGCTGGCCACCACCATCGCGGTGGGCACCAACACCGACGCGCAGCTGATCTCGCTGGCCAATGCCGCGCACGACGACGTCCGCGACCGGATCACGCGCGACGTGTACGACGCCGACGATCGCAAGGTCCTCGACGTCGACGCCACGGGCGCCGCCACGCAGTACACCTACGACGACGCCGGCAACCTCACGCTGGAGCGCCGGCTCGCCAACCCCGTGCCCGTCGGGCCGGTCATGGCCGTGGGCTCGAGCAGCGCGACGACGGCGATCATGGGCATCGGCAAGTTCGCGGTGGGCGACACGATCACCGCGACGGTGCTGTTCAAGGCGCCGAACGGCTTCATCGCTTCGATGTACGTCGGCGATGGCACCAGCACCTATGGCCGTCCGGCCGTGGTGCCCGCCACGGGTGGCTGGCAGCAGATGTCGGTGTCGTACGTGGTCGGCACGACCAATCCGATGCTCGTGTACCTGTACGGCAGCAACAACGCCGCGGTGCAGTACGCCGACCTGACGGTGTCGAGCACGCAATGCGGCTCGGTGCTGGCGCCCACCAGCGCGACGACTCTCGCCAACGACGGCCTGCCCGGCCACTGGCAGAGCACGAGCAGCATCCTGTCCGCGAACGCGTCGCTGGCCGACGCCGGCAGCGACGCCCAGCTGCTCGCGCTGGCCAACGCGCTGCAGGACGGTGCCCGCGACAGCGTCCAGCGCTCGGTGTACGACGCCGACGGCCGCAAGATCCTGGACGTCGATCCCTCCGGCGCGGCCACGCAGTACACCTACGATGCGGCCAGCAACCTCGCGCAGACGCGCCAGCTGGCCAGCCGCCTGGGCAGCTGGAGCCCGGCCACCAGCGATTCGCAACTGCTCGCGCAGGCCACTTCGCTGCAGGACGGCGCCCACGACCACGTCACGCGCGCCGTCTACGACAACGACGGCCGAAAGATCCTGGACGTCGATGCCACCGACGCCGCCACGCAATACACCTACGACGCCGCCGGCGTGCTGACGCAGAAGCGCGAACTGGCCAACAAGGTGCCCGACGGGACGGCGCTGCAGGTCAACTACGCGTCCGGCACCAACAGCTCCGCGGAGCTGAACCTGGGCAACTTCCAGGTCGGCGACGTCGTGACCGCCAGCGTGCGCTTCAAGGCGACCCCGGGCACCGGCAACCACGTCGTGGGCGGGCGCATCTACCTGGGCAGCGGCAGCGACACCACGGGCGCCTACGCCACGTTCACGGCCGCCACCGGCGGCTGGCAGACGCTGACCGTCACCTACACGGTCACCACCGCCAACCAACCGCTGTACGTCTATCTGTACGGCAACCGCGACGGCACGCCCGTGGCCGGCGACAGCGTCCTGTACGACAACCTGCGCGTGACGAGCGCGAACAAGGGCGTGGTCAGCGACGGCGCGACGGACACGGCGATCGTCGGCAGCGCGGTCGGCCAATGGCATTTCTCGAGCCCCGCGCAGACGGTCTCCAGCACGACCGCCGACGCCGGTACCGATGCCCAGCTGCTCAGCCTGGTGACGTCGCTGGAGGACCCGGCGCGCGACCGCTTCACGCGCATCGTGCACGACGCGGATGGCCGGGCGATCTACCAGGTCGACGCGACCAACGCGGTCACGCAGTACACCTACGACCGAGTCGGCCACCTCACGCAGACGCGCCAGTTCGCCGCGCCGCTCGCGCAGGACGCCGTCTTCCACGTCGGCTACGAGGCCGGCACCAACAGCGGCGCCGCGATGGCGATCGGCACCTTCGCCGTCGGCGACGTCGTCACCGCCACCGTTCGCTTCCGCGCGACGCCCGACGGCTCGCGCGCGATCGGCGGCCGCATCTACGTCGGCGACGGCGGCAACGTGAACCCCGGCTCCTACAGCGCACAGACGCAAGCTTCGGGCGAGTGGCAGACGATCACGACGACGTTCGTCGTCACGGCCGCCACCGCCGGCAGCACGCTGTACGTGCTCGTCTACGGCAACCGCGATGGCGCGCCGATCGTCGGCGACTACGTCGACTACGACGACCTGCAGGTCTCCAGCACGCTCAAGGGCGCGGTCTTCTCCACGGGCTTCGACACGGTGCCGATGGGCACCGCCAACTTCCAGTGGCGCGGCGACAGCTTCGACTTCCAGCAGACCGACGCCGCCGCGTTCGCCGACACCGCGGCGCAGCTCGTGTCGCAGATCGGCGCGCTGCGCGACGACACGCACGACAGCGTGGCGCGATCCGTCTACGACGCGGATGGCCGCAAGGTGCTCGACGTCGACGCCGCCGGCATCGCCACGCAGTACAGCTACGACGCGTCGGGCAACGTCGTCCAGACGCGCCGTTACGCGGCGCAAGGCCCGGTCAACTCCACCGCCACCGACGCGGCGCTGCTGTCGCAGGTGACGGCACTCGCCAACAA
>FTDG01003611.1_pt1 | contig 14317 bp, 12 predicted proteins | sample 1639751 | NCBI WGS metagenome assembly FTDG01 (sample SAMEA3914869, study PRJEB12502) | metagenome | biome: forest; material: soil | place: USA | collected 2012-03-12 | depth 0.1 m
CGACAAGGGCCCGCTGCGCACGCTGTGGTGCGACATCTTCGGCCTCGCGACGAAGGGCCAGTTCCGCAGCGAGCGGGAGAACGTCGACGAGGACATCTGCGCGCTGGGCCGCGGCGCGCACGAAGTCGAGGTCGACCTGATGCAGCCGATCGACCCGAACGGCAAGCCGGCCGTGCACGCGACGCCGCTGAACCACGTCGGGCTGTGGGTCGACGACCTGCCGAAAGCCGTCGACTGGATGACCGCCAATGGCGTGCGCTTCGCGCCGGGCGGCATCCGCAAGGGCGCGGCCGGCCACGACATCTGCTTCATCCATCCGAAGTCGAACGCGGAGTTCCCGATCGGGGGCGAAGGCGTGCTGATCGAGCTGGTGCAGGCACCGGCGGACGTGATCGCGGCGTTGGGTTGACGTCGAGCGAAGGGCGTCCGTACGGCGTCGCGTTCGCGCGCGTCAGGGCGCGGCCTGCGCAAGCGGCCCGCACGGCGAGCCACGCGTGACGGGGACGGGCCGACGCGGCGCGACGCGGATCGGCTCCGGCGACATGGCCCCTGCGGTCGGGCGAGACCGCGACGCGCGCTCAGTCGACCGCCCGCAGGTCGTCCAACCCGCCCGGCTCGTCGCAGCGCTGCGCCAGCTCGTCGACGAGGATCGCCAGCGCGCGGCGGTCGATGCGCGTCAGTGCCGCGGCGCGCCGGGCATCGTCCTCGGGCAGGAACGACGCGGCGCCGAAGTCGCCGAGCAGCGCGTGGGTGCCGTCGTGGTCGCGGTCGTCGACGAGGATGTTGTGGGCGTAGAAGTCGCCGTGCAGCAGCCCGCAGGCGTGCAGGTGCGCGAGCGCGTCGCCCATGCCCGTCGCGATGGCGCGCGCCTGCGCCGGCGCGAAGCGCAGGCCGTCCGGGTAGACGTCGCGCGTGCAGCTCGCCAGGCTCGGCGGCGCGGCGAGGCTTCGGTACGTGGGCGGGATCAGGCGCATCACGAGGCCTTGCACGTCCCGCGGATGGCCGGTGACCTGGCCCTCGACACCGATCACGTGCGCATGCGCGTCCGCCGCGATGCACGCGGCCATCTCGCTGGCGGGCAGGCCGTCGCTGGTCATCTCGCCCTTGAACAGCTTGACGGCGACGGGCATGTCGTCGCCCGTCTCGTCCGCACGGCCACGCCGCCAGCGCGCCGCGTGGATGACGCCGGACGCGCCCTCGCCCAGGGGCACGCCGACCTCCAGCGTCGACCACTCGACCTGCGCGATCGGCGTCGAGCGGATCGCGGCGGCCTCGCGCGCGACGTTGAACGGGTTGCCTGCATAGGCAAGCCATGCCAGGCGCGGCAGCGCGAGCAGGCCGTCGGGCAGCGCGTCGTCGATCGTCTCGAAGCGATTGGCCGACAACCGGATCAGCTCCAGCCGCTCGCAGCCGGCGATGCCCTCCGGCAACCTGGCGAGGCGGTTGCCGGCCAGCGCCAGCTTGCGCAGGTGCGCACAGCGGCCGAGCGTCTCGGGCATCGCGGCGACGCGGTTGCCCGACAGGATCAGCCAGCGCAGCCTCGGCGACAGCGCCTGCGCCGGCACGTGCTCGATCGCGTTCGCCTTGAAGCCGACCAGGTCGAGCCGCTCGCATCGTCCGAGCACCGCGGGCAATTCGGTGAACGCGTTGTTCGAGCAGAACAGCGTGCGCAACGCCCGCAGCCGGTCGAGGTCGTCCGGCAACGCGTGCAGTGCGTTGGAGGACAGGTCGAGGAATTCGAGCGTGTCGGCGAGCGCGAAGATCTCGCGCGGGAAGTCGGTCAGGCCGGCGTGGCGCAGGTCGAGGTGCGTCGCGCCGGCGAGGCGGCCGGCGCGCAGGTCGGCGAGCGTGGTGTGGGCGGTGGTCATCGCGTCGGGTGCAGGATCGTCGTCCCGGGGGCCGGGGTCGGACAGGAAGGACATTGTCGCCGCCACTAAACTGCGCGACTGCTTCCACGCGCCTCATGAAACACAACTTCTACCGCATGGCCCTCGTACTGGGCCTGCTCTCGGCCATCGGGCCGTTCGCGATCGACATGTACCTGCCTGCGCTGCCGTCGATCGGCCGCGCGCTGCACGCCGACGTCAACCAGGTCCAGCTCAGCCTGATGGCGTTCTTCCTGTCGTTCGCCGTCAGCCAGGTCCTCTACGGGCCGGCCTCGGACATGTTCGGCCGCAAGCCGCCCCTGTACGTGGGCATCGGGCTGTTCGTGGCGGGCAGCATCGGCTGCGCGCTCGCGCCCGACATCGGCACGCTGATCGCGTTCCGTTTCGTGCAAGGCCTGGGCGGCGGCGCGCCCAACGTCATCACGCGCGCGGTCGTGCGCGACCTGCACACCGGCGCGGAAGCCACGCGCCTGATGTCGCTGTTGATGCTCGTCTTCAGCGTGAGCCCGATCCTCGCGCCGCTGGTGGGCAGCCTGATCATCGCGGCCGCCGGCTGGCCGGCGATCTTCTGGACGGTCGGCACGATCGGCGTGATCGGCCTGGCGCTCGTCGGCTTCACGCTGGAGGAGACGCGGCCGCCCGCCGAGCGCACCGACAGCAACCTCGCCAGCACCGCCCGCGCCTTCTGGCTGCTCGCGCGCGACCCGCACTTCATGGGCCTGTGCATGGTGGGCTCGTTCGGCATCGCCGCGTTCTTCGTCTACCTGGCGAACTCGTCGTTCGTGCTGATCAACCACTACGGCCTGACGCCGCGCCAGTACAGCCTGGCGTTCGCCGTCAACGCCGCGTCGTTCATCGGCGCGTCGCAGTTCGCAGGAAAGCTCGCGCATCGCCACGGCCTGCCGCGCGTCGTCAAGACGGCCGTCGTCGGCTTCGCGCTCGCGATGTGCGCGGCCTCGGCGCTGAACTTCGCGGGCGTCGATCGTCTCGACGTGATGATCCTCGTGCTGCTGGTCGGCTTCGGCTTCCTGGGCCTGGTGATTCCGACCACCTCCGTCATGGCGCTCGACCACCACGGCGACATCGCCGGCGCCGCCTCCGCGTTGATGGGCATGCTGCAGATGGTGGCCGGCGCCGTCGTCATCGCCGCGATGGCCCACGTCGTCGACGGCACCGCGCGCCCGATGCTCGCGGGCATCGCCGCGATGGCGATCGTGACGCTTGTGCTGACGTTGTGGACGCTGCGCGGCGAGCACCCTGCGCCCGCGGCCACGCGCGACGCGACCTAGGTGTTGGCGCGGCAGAAGCAGACAGTATCTGCCGCGGATCGTCAGCCGATACGAAAATGCTTTCCGCCGCTCGAAATCCTAGGGGAAAGTCTGCAGACGGGCGAATCACCCGGACCATATACTGGCTTTTCGGCCTCAATATATGAAAGGGAGATATGAAATATTCATTTGCCAATACCACGGCATCCATTCTTCTGGGAGCGTTCGCGCTCGTCGGCGCGTCACAGGCGCAGTCGAATCTGATGCGGAATGTCGATCCGACAGATGCAAACAAGCTGACACCGAACGCGCAACTGGAGCTGAACCGGATCAAATCCGATTCGCGCATTTCCAATGTCGCCTCGGTCCATTTGGACTCTGCTGCATTCAACGGGAACATCGTTGCCATCAACACGGGCACGACCGTCGTGAATCTGGTCAAGAAGTTTTCCGAGCCGACACCCGATGGCGGTGTCTCCTGGGCCGGCCAACAGGATGCCTACAATTATGGTGTCTTCTATATCAAGGACGGAAAGATTTCTGGAACCGTCACGACGCGCAACGGGACTTTCCAGATATCTCCGCTGCAAGGAGATCTCCATGCGATCGCCAAACTGGACAAGCAATTGCAGCAACCCAAGGACGAGTCGACGCAAATTCCAGCCGGCGGCGGTCAGGGTACTGGCAATCACCCCGACAGCGCGCCAAGCGGCCTTGCGTCGCCCTCGCTCGGCGCCGACAGCGCTGCGGCAGCCGTGGCGAATCCCCCGGTGCGGATCCTCGTAGCTTATTCCGCGCATGCGTCCGCGAGCCTGGGCAGCCAACTGATACCCCAGATCAATCAAGCCATTGCCCAGATCAATCTGGCGAACACCAATAGCAGCGTCGCCTTTCGAGCCGTATTGGCAGGAACGATCCAGGTGAATTACACGGGCCCGTACACCGCATCCGACGCATTGGCCGCATTCAGGCTCATGCCGGACGTGCTGAGTGCGCACGATGCGCAACAAGCGGACCTCATGGTGATGCTCGAGGCTATTCCGGCCAATGCGGAGGCCGGCATTTCGGCGGGAATCAACGTGACGGCGGCGAATGCGTTCGCAGTCGTGTCGACGGCCTATATGACGTCGAACCTGGCGTTCGCCCATGAAGTCGGCCACCTGATGGGGGCGGATCATCCGCAGGCGGACACGACGCAGAACGTTTTCCGATTCGGCCACGGCTACTGGGAATGGCAGGCTCCGGTATTTGGCAGCGCTTATGCCGAATGCGCCCATACCATCATGTCCTACGCAGTATCGCAATCCAACGGCGTTCAGCCAGTATTCGGAAACACGCTTCCGCAATGCGCCAACGACCCCAGGCTCGCCTATTGGTCGAGCCCGACCATCTACGCGCACATCCCGGTCGGTGCGCCGGTCATACTGGGCGGTTCGCTCAACGACAACGCACAGGTGCTGAATATCACAGGCCCCATCGTGACGAATTTCCACCTGACGGCGCTCGCCCCCACGCGCGTCCCGCCGCCGCGCAATCCGCCTTGCAGCGTGAACCCCAGGCTGTGCGCCTAGTCAGGCGCGGCGGCGCACCGATCCACTCCGGCGCCGGAGCTCCGAGCTCCATCGCCTTCGTGGCACCATGCATCGACCGACGTCCCTTGCCGGAGACAGCATGGCCCCGACCGCCGCGGACTTCATCGCCCGCTCGATAGCTTCCCCCGACGACTTCTGGGCCGAGCAGGCCGCCCGCATCGAATGGCAGCGGCCGTTCGACCGCGTTTGCGACACCTCGAACCCGCCGTTCGTGAAGTGGTTCCCCGGCGGGCTCACGAACCTGTGCCACAACGCGGTCGACCGCCACGCCGCCGCCACGCCCGACCAGCCCGCGCTCGCGTGGGTTTCCACCGAGGTCGACCAGGAACTCGCGTGGACGTACGCGCAACTGCTGCAGGAGGTCATGACGATGGCCGCGGCGCTGGAGTCGCTCGGCGTGCGCCAGGGCGACCGCGTGCTGCTGTACATGCCGATGATTCCCGAGGCGACGTTCGCGATGCTCGCGTGCGCACGGCTCGGCGCGATCCACTCGGTCGTCTTCGGGGGCTTCGCCAGCGCGAGCCTCGCGACCCGCATCGACGACGCGCGGCCGACGGTCATCGTCAGCGCCGACGCCGGCTCGCGCGGCGGCCGGGTCGTCGCGTACAAGCCCTTGCTGGACGAGGCGATCGCGCTCGCGACGCACGCGCCGTCGCACGTCGTGCTGGTCGACCGCGGCCTCGCGCCGGCGGCGCTCGTCGACGGCCGCGACGTCGACTGGGCCACGCTGCGCGCGCGTCACGCGGGGGCGCAGGTGCCGTGCGCGTGGGTCGACTCGACGCATCCGAGCTACACGCTCTACACGTCCGGCACGACCGGCAGCCCGAAGGGCGTGCAGCGCGACACCGGCGGCTACGCCGTCGCGCTCGCGGCGTCGATGCCGACGATCTTCGACGGCCGGCCGGGCGAGACCTACTTCTGCACGAGCGACATCGGCTGGGTCGTCGGCCACAGCTACATCGTCTACGGCCCGCTGATCGCCGGCATGACGACGCTGATGTACGAGGGCTTGCCGACGCAGGGATTCGGCAAGCAGCCGGACGGCGCGATCTGGTGGCGGCTCGTCGAGAAGTACAAGGTGACGGCGATGTTCTCGTCGCCGACCGCGATCCGCGTGCTGAAGAAGCAGGATCCGGCGCTGCTGAAGAAGCACGACCTGTCGACGCTGCGCGCGCTGTTCCTCGCCGGCGAGCCGCTCGACGCTCCGACCGCGCAGTGGATCTCCGAAGGCCTGGGCAAGCCGGTCATCGACAACTACTGGCAGACCGAGAGCGGCTGGCCGATCCTCACGCTGCTGCAAGGCCTCGAGCCCGCGCGGACGAAGTTCGGCTCGCCGGGCAAGGGCGTGTTCGGCTTCCGCCCGCTGTTGCTCGACGAGCACACCGGCGAGGTGCTGGCGGGCGCGAACCGCAAAGGCGTGCTGGCGCTCGACTACCCGTTGCCGCCCGGCTGCATGCAGACGATCTGGGGCGACGACGCGCGCTTCGTGCGCACGTACTGGAGCGAGGTCGGCGGCGAACCAGGCAGGATGGTCTATTCGACCTTCGACTGGGCCGTGCGCGATGAGGACGGCTACTTCTTCATCCTCGGCCGCACCGACGACGTCATCAACGTCGCCGGCCATCGGCTGGGCACGCGCGAGATCGAGGAGAGCATTTCGGGGCACGGGGCGATCGCCGAGGTCGCGGTGGTCGGCGTCGCCGACGAGCTGAAGGGCCAGGTCTCGATGGCGTTCGCCGTGCCGCGCGACCCGGCGCGCGTCGCCACGCCCGAACTGGCGCGCGCGCTCGAAGCCGAGATCATGAAACGCGTCGACGACACCCTGGGCGCCGTCGCCCGGCCGACGCGGGTGCGCTTCGTGGCCAGCCTGCCCAAGACGCGCTCCGGCAAGCTGCTGCGGCGCGCGATCCAGGCGGTCTGCGAAGGCCGCGATCCGGGCGACCTCACCACGATCGACGATCCGGCCACGCTGGCGCAGATCCGCATGTCCGTCGAAGGACGCTGAGCGGGGCGGGCGCGGGCAACCAGCGAGGCGCGATTTCCCGACTGGCGCGCTCGAGCCGCGCCGGCGATCCTGTACGTGAGCGCTGGCTGATCGGCATGGCCCCTGCCCGAGCATGCATTTGCATTCGATGCGGATTCGTCCTCAGAATCCGCGCCAGCCTGCCGATAAGCACGTCAAGGTACTGACAACAGGAAACCACCCCGCAATGGACGCTTCCGCCCTCACCGCGCTGCCCGAAATGGGCGGAGCCCAACTCCTGGCGCTGGCCGACCTCGACGGCAAGGCCTTGCAGGCCCTCGTGCGCGACATCGGCATCCCCGCCCGGCCGCAGCTGCTCGTCGACCTCCAGCGCGAACTCGAACGCGACGATCCGTCGCTGAAGGTCGTCGCCGACATCTCCGGCTCCGACGTCGCGCTGTCGGCCGCGCTGCTGAAGATGGCCAACTCCCCGTTGATGGGCCTGAGCCGCCGCGCCGACACCGTCGAACAGGCCTTCCAGCTTCTCGGCTTCGCCCAGTGCCAGGCGATCTTCACCGAGATCGTGCTGCGCAAGCTGCTGCCCGCCAACGGGCCCGGCCTGGTGCGTTTCTGGGACGTCTCGGCCAAGCGTGCCCGCGCGATGACCTTCCTGGCACGCACGCGCCGCGTCGTGCCGCCAGCGCTGGCCCACACGTACGGCCTGTTCTGCGAGATCGGCATCGCGATCCTGCTGCAGCGCTTCCCGGCGAAGAACGGCTACCTCGCGACGCTCGAGAAGTGCAACGTCCACGAAGGGAGCATCACCGCGCTCGAGCAGCAGATCCACGGCGTCGACCACGCGCTGGTCGGCGCGCTGACGGCGCGCACCTGGGGCGTGTCGCAGACCGCCGTGCTGGCCACTCGCCTGCACCACGAATACAGCTCCTGGATGGGCCCGATGCCGCCGCAGGTGCGCGAGCTCGTCGCGCTGGGCCTCGTGTGCGAGACCATCATCCAGCGCTACCAGGGCATGAACCGGCACATGGAATGGTCCAAGGGCGGCGAGATCGCACTTGCCGCACTCGGCATCACCGAAGCCGACCTCGAGACCTGGTGCGAGGACGTGCACGCGCAGTTCGCGTCGACCGGGATCTGAGCCGGAACGCGGCGTCCCACCGCGCGCGCAAGAACGCGCACGAGGCGCCTGGCGCGCGCGAGGGCGCGCACCCGCGCCAACTCGCGGCGCTCTCCGACACGCCGGCCGCGCCGAACCGCGTACGCTGAGCCTCATGCGCCTGCGCGAGACCCGTTCCCTGCCCGTGCCCCTGGACGAAGCCTGGGGCGCGCTGAACGACCTCGCCCTGCTGCAATGGGCCATCCCCGGCTGCGAGTCGCTGGTGCAGACCGGCGCGGACACCTTCGACGCGGCGATGGCCTTGCCCGTCGGCCTGCTCACGACACGCTTCACGACCCGGCTGCGGCGCGCCGACGTCGACGCGCCGCACGGCTGCACGATGCACTTCGAGGCGAGCATGCTGGCTGCGAGCGGCGTCGGCCAGGCGCACATGCGCCTCGTGGCCGACGGCGACGAGGCGACGACGCTGGACGTCGACATCGAGGTGCGGATCGACGGCCCGGTCGCGCAGCTCGGCGCGAGCTTCATCGACCTCGCCGCGCAACGCCTTGCCGACGAGTTCTTCGACCGCTTCGTCGCCGGTCTGGGCGAGCGCCACGCCGACCTCGTGACCTGACGCCTCGACGCCGGCCCGGCTTGCGTTCGTGCGCGGCGGCCCCATGATGCAAGGGCGCGTCGCGGCCGGACGATCCGACGTCGATCGGACGAGCCGCGCGATCCTCATGAACCCCGTCTCCGAGAACCTCGCATGTCCGCTTCCGTCATCGTCGCCAAGCCCGAAGGGCCCGCCCAGCAACTGATGCTGCTGTTCCACGGCGTGGGCTCGAACGCGGACGATCTCGTGCCGCTCGGTCGCGTGCTGGCCAAGGAGTTCCCGTCGGCGTTCATCGTCAGCGTGGCCGCGCCGATGGCCGCGGAGGGGCCGGCCGGGCGCCAGTGGTTCTCGGTGATGGACATCAGCGAGGAGAACCGGCCCGAGCGCGTCGACGCCGCGATGCCGACCTTCGTCGCCACGGTGCAGGAGTGGCAGCGCCAGGCCGGCGTGGGCACCGACGCGGTCGCGCTGGTCGGCTTCTCGCAGGGCGGCATCATGGCGCTCGAATCGACGCGCGACCGCCCGGCGATCGCGGGCCGCGTGGTGTCGATCGCCGGCCGCTTCGCGCAGCTGCCCGAGGCGCCGAACCGCGACACCACGCTGCACATGTTCCACGGCAAGGTCGACCCGGTGATCCCGTACGGCTTCACGGTCGAGGCCGCGAAGCACCTGGTCGGCATCGGCGCCGACGTGACGGCCGACGTCATCCCCTTCATCGGCCACCAGATCACCGACGAGATCGTCGACCTGCTGATCGAACGCCTGCGCACGCACCTGCCCAAGCGGACGTGGGAAGCGGCGCTGAGCGCGGCGAAGGCGATGGCCGCCAAGGACGGCGAGTGAGCCGGCGAGCGCGCGGCGAGCCGGCGGCGTGCCGTCCTACACGGGAACGCTGGCGGCGCTGACGGTGCGCGCCCCGAAGGATCGATATCGTTCGCTCAACCCCTGAAGGAACGAGATCATGACCACGCAAGCCGCCGCCAAGAACAACATTGCCCTGCTGGAATCGCTCTCGAGCACCGTCGACGCGCTGCGCCAGCGCCGCGCGCGCGACATCCCCGAGAAGACCATCGACACCTTCGTCTCGCTGCGCTGGCTCGAATGGAACGGCGGCACGCTGCGCCTGACGCAGGCGGGCGAGGTCGTGCTCGTGAAGGCCCAGGCCGCGATGATCGAGAACCTGCAGGCGGCCTGACGCCGCCGACGGCCCGGGCCGTCCGGGTCGATCCGCGCGACGGACGCCAGCGCCCGCACGGGCCATGCGCCGTGCCCGGGCGAGCCGTCACCACGCGCCGTCGGCCTGGCTCCACAACAACGGCGTGATCGCGCCTTCGGCCGCGATGTCCGGGTTGTCGACGACGCGCCATTCGACCTTCTGGTGGCAGGCCTGGACGTGCCAGGACTCCTCGTAGTGCGCCGGGTGGATCGTCACGGGCTTGCCGCCGTTCGCGGCGTCGATGAAGCGCACCGGCTCCAGCGGCAGGCGGGCGATCGAGACCAGGATCAGCTTCGTGCACGGCCGCGCCAGTTGCTCGTGCGACAGCGCGATGAAGTCGAGCGTCCACATCTTGTGGCCGGGCGACAGCGCGGACGTCTCGAGCTCCTCGCGCCGCACGGAGGCCCAGTCGCCGCGCAACGCGCTCGCGTCGACGGTCGTCTCGCGGCCGTTCGTCACGAAGCTCTGCATCTCCCGGTGGGCGCATGCCGTGCACAGCAACGCAGCGATGGCCGCGCCCAGCCAGTTCGCGCCGCGGCGCATCCGCGTCGTGCGCTCGATCGAATGGTTCATGTCTTCCCCGTCTCCGTCGTTCTGGGTTGCCACTTCATCAACGCATTCTCCATCATGCCCACGGCCGTATCGAGCGCCAGAGCGAACGCCGTCAGCACGAGGATGCCTGCCATCACCGTATTGATGTCGAATGTGCCTTCGGCCTGCAGGATCAGGTAGCCGACGCCTTGCGACGAGCCGAGGTACTCGCCGACCACCGCGCCGACGAAGGCGAGGCCGACCGACGTGTGCAGCGAGCTGAAGACCCAGGACGTCGCGCTCGGCAGGTACACGTGCCGCAGCAGCTGGCGCCGGTTCGCGCCGAGCATGCGCGCGTTGGCCAGGATCACCGGGCTCACTTCCTTCACGCCCTGGTAGACGTTGAAGAACACGACGAAGAACACCAGCGTCACGCCGAGCGCCACCTTGCTCGCGACGCCGAGGCCGAACCACACCGCGAAGATCGGCGCCAGGATCACGCGCGGCATCGCGTTCAGCGCCTTGATGTACGGGTCGAAGATCGCCGCCGCCAACGGGCTCAGCGCGAGCCACAGCCCGGTGCCCAGCCCCAGCACCGTGCCGATGCCGAAGGCGAGCACCGTCTCGAGCAGGGTGACGGCGAGGTGCCTGTAGATATCGGCACCGACGACGAACCAGTCCCAGATGCGGGAGAAGATCTTCAGCGGCTCGCCGAAGAAGAACGCGGCCTGGTTGTCGTCGGAGAACAGGAAGTGCGGCACGAGCCCCGGCACGGTCAGCACGTGCCAGGCCGCGAACGCGGCGGCCAGCAAGGCGAGTTGCCATGCACGCAGGTTGCGGCGGCTGGGCCTGATGAAGCGCCACATCCGCGTCACGTCCTCGACTGCTGCTTGTAGCCGGCGAGCACTTCCTCGCGCAGCACGTCCCAGATCGCCTTGTGCAGCTCGACGAAGCGCGGCACGGCGCGGACTTCGGCGACGTCGCGCGGGCGGTCGAGATCGATGCGGAACTCGCCGATCGGATGCGACGCCGGGCCGGCCGACATCACGACGACGCGGTCGCTCATCGCGATGGCTTCGTCGAGGTCGTGCGTGATGAAGAGCACCGCCTTCTTCCTGGCGTTCCACAGGTCGAGCACTTCGTTCTCCATCAACTGCCGGGTCTGGATGTCCAACGCAGAGAACGGTTCGTCCATCAGGACGATGTCGGGGTCGAGCACCAGCGTCTGCGCCAGGCTCACGCGCTTGCGCATGCCGCCGGACAGCTGGTGCGGGTAGCGGTCGCCGAAGTCGCTCAGGCCCACGCGTGCGAGCCAGTCGTCGACGCGTTCGCGTGCTTCGGACTCGCGCACGCCGCGGAACGACAGCCCGGCCCTCACGTTGTCGAACGCCGTGCGCCACGGCATCAGGCTCTCGGCCTGGAACATGTAGCCGGCGCGCGCGTTGATGCCGGCGAGCGGCGCGCCGAACGCGCGCACGTCGCCCTCGCTCGGCGCGAGCAGGCCGGCCGCCATGTTGAGCAGCGTGCTCTTGCCGCAGCCGGTCGGGCCCACGACGGAGACGAACTCGCCCGCGCCGACGGCGAGCGACACGTCGCGCACGGCCGTGTAGCGTTGCTTCGCGTTCTCGCGCGAGACGAAGGTGCAGCTCGTGCCGACCAGCTCCAACGCCGGCGGCGGCGGCGGAACGTCGACGCTCATCGCGTGGCGTCGCGCGGGTCACGCGGGTCACGCGCGCGGGCGCGAGCACGAATGACGCTCATGCCTTGGCCGCCTTCGCGTTCGCGCGCTTCACGAAGTCGTTCGTCCACACGGCACCGAGGTCGAACTTGCCGCCCTTGAGCGACTCGTCGACGCTCTGCAACGCGCGCAGCGCGGTGGCGGCCGCCGCGTCGGGGATCACGCCGTCGACCGACAACGCGCCTTTGCTCGCGAGGAACGAGTCGATGTAGACCGCGCGATCGCCGAGCAGGTAAGTCTCGGGCACGGCCTTGACGATGTCGGCGGGGCCGGCGGACTGGATCCATTTGTCGGCGCGCACGATGGCGTTGGCGAGCGCCTGCACGGTGGCCGGGCTCCTGTCGACGAAGGCCTGCGGGGCATAGAGGCATGCGGCCGGCATCGGGCCGCCGAACGCCTTGTCGGACTCGGCGACGACACGGGTGTCGGAGATGATCTTCAGGTCGCCCGAGCGCTGCAGCAGCGTGATGACCGGATCGAGGTTGCTGATCGCGTCGACCTGGCCGCTGCGCATCGCGGCCACCGCGCCGCTGCCCGCGCCCACGCCGATGATGGCGACGTCGGAGGCTTTCAGGCCGGCCTTCGCGAGCACGAAGTTCGCGAGGATGTTGGTCGACGAGCCCGGCGCCGTCACGCCGATCTTCTTGCCCCTCAGCTCGGCCACCGACTTGAAGCCGGGCATCGTCTTCGGATTGACGCCGAGCACGACCTGCGGCGCGCGCCCCTGCAGCACGAAGGCGCGCAACTTGATGCCCTTGGGCTGCATCAGCAGCGTGTGCTCGAACGCGCCCGACACGACGTCGGCGCTGCCGCCCACCACCGCCTGCAGCGCCTTCGAGCCGCCGGCGAAGTCGACGATCGTCACGTCCAGGCCTTCGGCCTTGAAGTAGCCGAGGCTCTCGGCGATCGTCAGCGGGAGGTAGTACAGCAGGTTCTTGCCGCCGACGGCGATCGTCAGCCTGGGCTTCTCGAGACCCTGCGCCTGCCCTCGTGCCACGCCAGGAAGGACGGCCGAAGCGACCGAGGCGATGCCGAGAAGGACGAGGCGGCGTCGTTGCATGGCGGTCTTTCGCGCTGTCGATGACCCACTTTAACCATGCTGCGCCGCGCGCCCGATGGGACAAGCCCCGAGACTGCGAGTCTCCCCGGCACCCTGGCGCCGGCGACGCGCGCGTCCTCGACTCGCGCAGAAAACGTGGCGTTGCGCCGGCTCGCGCCGGCGCGGCGATCAGCCGTTGACGGCCGCCGGACGCACCACGGCCAGCGCCGGCCCGAAGCGGCGGCGCACCGACTGCTCGATGCCGTCGGCGTCGAGCCCCAGCTCGCGCATCAGGCGCGCGGGCTCGCCATGTTCGACGAAGCGGTCGGGCAGCCCGAGCTGCAGCACCGGGATCTGGATGCCGGCGGCCGCCAGCGCCTCCATCACCGCGCTGCCGGCGCCGCCCATGACGGCGCCTTCCTCGATCGTGACGATCGCCTCGTGCTTGCGCGCGAGTTCGAGCACGAGCTCGACGTCCAGCGGCTTGACGAAGCGCATGTTGGCGACGGTCGCGTCGAGCTTCTCCGCGGCCTGCATCGCCGGGTAGAGCAACGTGCCGAACGCGAGCATCGCGATGCGGCGGCCTTCGCGCCGCACTTCGCCCTTGCCCCATTCCAGCGTGTCGAGCGACGCCTCGGGCGCGACGCCCGCGCCCGCGCCGCGCGGATAGCGCACGCAGACCGGGTGATCCTGCGCGAACGCCGAGCTGAGCGCGCGGCGGCACTCGCGCTCGTCGGCCGGCGCGATCATGCTCATGTTCGGGATGCAGCGGACGAACGGGATGTCGTACGCGCCCGCGTGCGTCGGGCCGTCGGCGCCGACGATGCCGGCGCGGTCGAGCGCGAAGACGACGGGCAGGTTCTGGATCGCGACGTCGTGGATCAGCTGGTCGTAGCCGCGTTGCAGGAAGGTCGAATAGATCGCGACGACCGGCTTGAAGCCTTCGCAGGCGAGGCCGGCCGCGAAGGTGACCGCGTGCTGCTCGGCGATGCCGACGTCGTGGTAGCGCTCGGGGAAGCGCTGCTCGAATTCGACCATGCCCGAGCCTTCGCGCATCGCGGGCGTGATGCCGATGAGGCGATGGTCGGCGGCGGCCTGGTCGCACAGCCAGTTGCCGAACACCTGCGTGAAGGTCTGCTTGGGCGGCGTCGCGGGCTTCTGCAGGCCGATGGCGACGTCGAACTTGCCCGGACCGTGGTAGTTGACCGGATCAGCCTCGGCGAGCTTGTAGCCCATGCCCTTCTTCGTGACCACGTGCAGGAACTGCGGACCCTTGGCGTCGCGCAGGTTCTCCAGCGTGGGGATCAGCGAGTCGAGGTCGTGGCCGTCGATCGGGCCGACGTAGTTGAGGCCG
>FTDG01002898.1_pt1 | contig 14231 bp, 12 predicted proteins | sample 1639751 | NCBI WGS metagenome assembly FTDG01 (sample SAMEA3914869, study PRJEB12502) | metagenome | biome: forest; material: soil | place: USA | collected 2012-03-12 | depth 0.1 m
CAGGATGCGCTGCAGGTCGGGCAGGAAGCCGATGTCGAGCATGCGGTCGGCCTCGTCGAGCACGACGTATTCGACCTGGTTCAGCACGCAGTTCTTGGCCTCGATGTGATCGAGCAGCCGGCCCGGCGTCGCGATCAGCACCTCGACGCCGCCCTTGAGCTCCAGCGTCTGCGGCTTCATGTCGATGCCGCCGAAGACGACCGCCACGCGCAGGTTGCTGTGCTTCGCGTACGCCTTGATGTTCTGCGCGACCTGGTCAGCCAGCTCGCGGGTCGGCGCCAGCACCAGCGCGCGCACCGGATGGCGCGCGGGCGAGACGCTCGCGGTCTCGTGGCGCATCATCTTCTGCAGCAGCGGGATCGAGAACGCGGCGGTCTTGCCGGTGCCGGTCTGCGCGGCCCCCATCACGTCGCGGCCTTCGAGCACCAGCGGGATCGCCTTCGCCTGGATCGGCGTCATGAAGGCGTAGCCCTGATCGGCGACGGCGCGGATCAGCTTGGCATCGAGGGGGAGGGTGTCGAAGCGCGCGGGCGCCGGGGCCGGTTTCTCGGTCGGGTGGTCCGTTTGAGCCGGGACCTGGGCTTGGGAGTCATCTGTCATGAACCGCCATTATCGCTTGTACTGATGAAATGCGCATGACCGGCCGTCCGCCGTGGCCGGCGGGCGCGGGCGCGGGGTCGAAAATCGACCTGGCCGCGATCGGGACCCGGCCGATAGAATCGGTCGCTCCACGCGGACGCGCCGCCCCGCCGCGCGGCCCGATCGTCCCGCAGCCCATGTCGAATCCCGCCCTCCAGACCGCTCCGCCCACGCGCCGGCCGGCCGCCTTCATCGATCGCGACGGCGTCATCAACGCCGAGCTGGACTACGTCCACCGCATCGCCGACTTCCACGTGCTGCCTGGCGTCTTCGACGGCTTGCGCGCGCTGGCGGCACACGGTTTCGAGCTGGTCGTGGTGACCAACCAGGCGGGCATCGCCAAAGGCCTCTACACCGAGGCCGACTTCCAGCGGCTGACGCGCCACATGCTGGCGCTGTTCGCGGACGAGGGCATCCGCGTGGCCGCGGTGCTCCACTGCCCGCACCACCCGCAGGCCGTCGTGCGCGAGTACGCGCTCGAGTGCGACTGCCGCAAGCCCGCGCCGGGCATGCTGCTGCGCGCGGCCGCCGAGCACGGGCTGGCGCTCGAACGCAGCGTGATGATCGGCGACAAGACGTCCGACACCGACGCAGGCCGCGCCGCCGGCGTGGCGTCGACGGTGCTCGTCGAGTCCGGCCACGCGCTGGCGGCGGACGCACTCGCGCACGCCGACCACCGCTGCGCCGATCTGCGCGCCGCCGCGCAATGGATCTGCGCCCGGCCGCCCCATCGGCCCGCGGACTGACGTTCCACGAGGACGGCGCCGCGCCGCGGCGACCGGATAGAATTCGCGGCTGTTTCGAGCCGACCGCGCCCCCCGTGTGTGTGCGTCCCCGGCAATCGTGCGCTCTTTGCGCACCGCGCACGCGACCCCAGATTCCGATGACCCGACCCTTTGCTGCCCTGCCGCGCCCGCCGCGGCGCCTCGCTTCGCATTGCGCCCTCGCCTGCGCCCTCGCCTTGGCTGCCGTCACGGCACCGGTGCTGGCGCGCACGCAGTTCGACGGCAACACCAACAACGACCTGACGTCCACGAGCAACGGGAACAACGCCGGGTCGAACGGTTCGCAGAGCCGCGGCTCGAGCACCGATTCGTCCGATTCGTCCGACGACGGCATGAACCCGGCATCGTCGACGAACCAGCAAGGCGGCACCAATACCCTTCAGCCGTCGGGCCAGCGCTCGACGCAGGCGGGCGGCAACAACGCCGGCAACCGCCAGACCGGGCAGCCCGAGCCGCGCGACGCCTCGACGCTGCGCGTCCCGTACCAGCCGAGCGAGTTCGAGCTCTACGTGCAGCGCCAGGCGAACGCCGCGCAACCGACGACCGGCACGCCCACCTCGACGGCGTCCGGCAATACGGCGATGCGTCCCGCGCGCATCCGCCGCTTCGGCGCCGACCTGATCACCGACGCGCCGACGTCCAATTCGGTCACGCTCGACCCGCTGCCGACCGCGCCGGGCGACTACATCGTGCGCGCGGGCGACGAGATCGCACTGACGATCTGGGGCTCGGTCAACGCCGACCTGCGCCTGACCGTGGACCGCGCCGGGCGCATCGCGGTGCCGCAGGTGGGCGCGATCAACGTCGCCGGCCTGCGCAACGCCGACCTCGAGGCCGCGATCAGCAAGCGCGTCGGCCAGGTCTTCAAGAACTACCAGCTCAACGCGTCGATCGGCCAGGTGCGCGCGATCCGCGTGTTCGTCGGTGGCTATGCGTTGCGCCCGGGCAGCGTCACGCTGAACGGCATGTCGTCGGTGCTGCACGCGCTCATGCGCGCGGGCGGGCCGTCGGCAGCGGGCAGCTTCCGCGACATCCACCTGCGCCGCGCCGGCCATGAAGTGGCCGTCTTCGACCTGTACGACCTGCTGCTCAAGGGCGATCGCGACACCGACCAGCTCGTCCAGCCGGACGACGTGATCTTCATCGGGCCGATCGGCACGCAGGTCGCGGTGCTGGGCAGCGTGAACCAGCAGGCCATCTTCGAGATGAAGTCCGGCGAGACGCTCGCCGACCTGCTGCGCATGGCCGGCGGCTTCAACGCGGTGGCCGATCGCCAGCACGTGGCCATCGAACGCCTCGTCGACCGCGCGACCGGGCACGTCACGGAACTGACGCTGCCGCAGCACGCGTCCGATGCGCTCGGAACGGGCGACGTCGTGCGCGTCTTCAGCGCCATCACGGCCAGCGTGCCGATGGAGTACCAGAACGAGCGCGTCCGCGTCGAAGGCGAAGTGCTGCACCCGGGCGACTACGTGCTTCCGCCGGGCAGCAAGATCTCGGACGCGGTGCGCCTGGCGGGCGGCCTCACGCCCAAGGCGTATCCGTACGGCACCGAGTTCACGCGCGAGAGCGTGCGCCTGACGCAGGAGGTCAACTACGACCGTGCGCTGCGCGACCTCGAAACCGACATGACGAAGAACCAGGCCAGCCAGCGCGCGACCTCGGCCGAGGAGATCAACGCGCAGAGCGCGTCGGCCGCATCGAACGAGCGCCTGCTCGCCCGCCTGCGCCAGATCCGGCCGACCGGACGCGTCGTCCTGCAACTGCCGCCCGACGCTTCGACGCTGCCCGAGCTGGCGCTCGAGGACGGCGACACGATCAAGGTGCCGCCGCGCGGCTCGTCGGTCGGCGTGTTCGGCAGCGTCTTCACGACCGGCAGCTTCCTGTTCGAGCCGGGCCACACCACCGAGCAATACCTCGCGCTCGCCGGCGGCCCGACGCGCGGCGCCGACAAGGACAGCATCTTCATGATCCGCGCCAACGGCTCGGTCATCAGCGCGCGCCAGGGCGCCTCGTTCTGGCACGCGAGCACGAGCTTCCGCGACGCCGTCGTGCAACCGGGCGACACGCTGTTCGTGCCCGAGGAGCTCGACAAGTCGACCTTCGTGCAGGATGCGAAGGACTGGACGCAGATCCTGTACCAGTTCGGGCTCGGCCTGGCCGGCATCAAGACGCTGGGACTTTGAAATGGCGCACATGGACATCACGGGCGCCGACGAGGCCGAGGACTTCGACATGGCGGTGTTCGCGGCGCGGATGCGCTCGCTGCGCCGGCACTGGGTCGCCATCGCCGCGGCGCTGGCGCTGGGCGGCGCCGCAGGCTACGCCGCGAGCTACGGTTTCACGCCGACCTTCGTCGCGAGCACCTTGTTCATCCCGCCCCAACAGCAGCAATCCAGCGGCGCCGCCGCGGCGCTCGCCTCGCTTGGCGCGCTGACGGGGCTGATGGGCGGCGGCGGCAAGAGCTCCGCCGACGAGTATGTCTCGATGCTTCAAAGCGTGACCGTCACCGATGACATCATCAAGCGCTACGACCTCATGAAGGTCTACGACGTCAAATTCAAGGACGAGGCGCGCAAGAAGGTCGGTCAACGCGTGCAAGTGTCGGTCGGCAAGAAGGACGGCATGATCCGCGTCGATGCGGAGGACGTCGACCCGAACCGCGCGGCGTCGATGGCCAACCAGTACGTCGAGGAACTACGCACCATGACCTCGCGCCTGGCCGTCACCGAAGCACAGCAACGCCGCGTGTTGTTCGAGCGCCTGCTGGCCACGACCAAGCAGCAGCTCGTTACCGCGCAGGTCGCGCTCGAGGCCAGCGGCTTCAGCGCCGGCGCTTTGAAGACCGAGCCACGCGCCGCCGCAGACACCTATGCCAAGCTGCGCGCCGACCTGACCGCCGCCGAGGTGCGGCTGCAGGTGGCGCGCGGCTCGCTCGCCGACACCGCGCCGGCGGTCGTCCAGGAGCAATCGCGTGTCCAGGCGCTCGGCGAGCAGCTCTCGCGCCTCGAGGCCAGCGAATCGTCGACGAACGGTTCGGCGGACTACATCGGCAAATACCGCGAGTTCAAATACCAGGAAACGCTGTTCGATCTGTACTCGAAGCAATACGAGCTCGCGCGCCTGGACGAAGCCCGCGAGGGCGCGCTCGTCCAAGTGGTGGATCCGGCCGAGCCGGCGGAGCGCAAGCACTTTCCGCGGCGCAGCCTGTTCGCCCTGCTGGGCGGCTTGCTGGCAGCGCTCGCCGTGGCGGCGCGCGTCTGGTGGCGCGCGCCGCCCCCGGCCACCGCGCCACGTTGAACGCCCGGCTCGCCGCCGGCATCGCCGGACCGGCGCGCTCGATTCAGAGGTAGCCCAAGGCCACGGCCGCCACGAGGATGGCGCGGTCGAGTGCGCGGCGGCGCCCATGTCGGGCGACGAACGCGAGACGGCGCACACGGCCGCCCCACCGCCTGCGCGCGGTCGATGCATCGAGCCCGATCCAGCGGGCCGCGGCCGCGTCGGCCGGATTGACACGCAGCACGAGTTCGGCCACCGCCGCGACCTGCGCCCGGTACCAGCCCGTGCGGATCAATTCGAGGCGTCGCATGATGCCCGCCCCGGAGTCGCGCGCGCCGGTGTCGTTGCCGTCGTGCTGCCGGTAGACCATCGTCGGCTCCGGGTCGAATGTCCACCGCAGGCCGAAGGTCCGCACGAGCGCATACAGCGACCAGTCGTGATAGTGGAGCCTCGGCAGCATGCCGGACTGGCGGGCGAGTTCGTCGCGCAACCGCGCGAACACGCCCACGTCGAACACAAAGGTGCAGCCTTGTCCGGCGCCTTCGAAGAGATAGTCCGCGTGCCGCGTCGCAGGCGATTGCGACAGTACCTTGCTGCGTCCGTCACTCCAGCGGGCCAGAACGGCGGCCGAGCCGCCCGCGGCGCCCTCCTCGCGCAGGCGACGCACCGCACGTTCGAGCTTGTTCGGCTGCCACGAGTCGTCCTGGTCGCAGAAGGCGACGTAGTCGAACGGCTCCAGGTCCGCGCACGCCGTCAATGCAAAGAAGTTCGCGCTGGCCGAACCGGTCGCACGATGATCCTCGGCCAACGTGATGCGCGGATGCGCGGCCATCAGCGCCGACACCACGTCCCGCGTGTCGTCGGTCGATCCGTCGTCGCGCACGAGCAGGCGCACGTCGACGCCCACCTGCGCGAGTACGCTGTCGATCTGCTGCCCGATCCACTGGCCGCCGTTGCGTGCGGCGAGCAGCACGAGCACACGCGCCGTGGCGCTCACGCCGCGCCCACCTCGCCGATCGCCCGCCACAGGAGCGCGGACGAACGCGACGCGTCGAACAACGCGAGACGGGCGCGCCCCTTCGCAACCAGATCGCGCCGCAAGGCGGCATCTGTCGCGAGCAGGCGCATCGACTGCGCGGTCTGGGCCAGGTCGTCCGGCGCCACGAAGACCGCGGCATCGCCAGCGACTTCGGGAAACGAGGTCGCCCTCGCGAGCAGCAATGGCGTGCCGCATTGGAACGCCTCGAGGATCGGGAGTCCGAATCCCTCGTATTTCGACAGGAAGACCACGGCGGTGGCGGCCTTGTAATGCGCGACGATGCCAGCGTCGTCGAGAAAGCCGGTGAAACGCAGCGCATCGGGCACGCCGCCAGCTTGCGCGATGTCTCTCAATGCGGCGTCGGGCGCCCCCGTGAGCACCAGCTGGAAACCATCGCGCGCGAGCGCCGACTCCACGAAAGCGCGCACGATCAGCGGAACATTCTTGAATGAGCGGCGATTGCCCGCGTAGAACAGGAACGGCCTGTCCGTCTCGAGCGGGGGGCTCAGCGACGAGAAGCCGGGATCGATGGCGTTGGGCACCACGATCACACGATCCTCCGATACACCCGACCAACTCAGGAACTCGTTGCGCGTGTATTCGGAAATGCACACGATCAGGTCGCAGCGCCGGTACAGCGGCCGGAAGACCGCGTTGTAGTAGAAGCGATGCGCGCGGGTGTAGTGATGCAGGTGGGTCAGGTCGTGCACCGTCACGACGCTCTTCATCACATTGGGCAGGGGCGGGATGAAGCCTGGATTCCAGAACACCTCCGCACGCGCGCCCGTTCGCACGGCACGCAACGCCTTCGTGACGGCGAAAGGCGACCTCGGACTGCCGATGGCGACGGGGATGTCGAGATCATGCAGCTCCATCGTCGCGGGCGCTTCGGCGCGGTACAGGTCGACCATCCGGCGAATGCCTCCGCCCACGGGCCACCGCGCATCAATGTTCACCCGCATGCGCCACCTTTCTCGGACCCGGGATCCGCTGCTTGCCAAAGACGAGCACCAGTTGCTGCAGCAGCAACGCGAGCACCAGGGTCTCGATCAGGAAATAGCCCACGCCGACCGGCAGCAGGCTGACATCGGAAAAGAACAACAGCATGGTGAACGACAGGACTCGCGGCCGCCGCTCACAAGACCGGATGAAGTAACGCAGCATCCGGCCGCTGAAGAAATTGACCGCGGCGATCGCCAGGTAGGCAAGTGCCCCGAAGTCCGCGAAGTAAACGCCGATGCCAAAGGACGGGGCCCCCTGGTCGAGCTCGAACAGCTCCGGGAAGTACTTCTCGGCCAGCAGGAATTCACCGAAATCCTTCGGCTTGCCAGGCCACAGCGCGCGCGGGATCTTGGAATAGACCACGTTTTCAAAACTCAGCATGCCATCGTAGATCGGCGCGTGGTCGTCTTCCACGACCAGCGACGCATTGCGGTTGTAGTCTGAATAGCCGGCCACCGTGAGCACCAGCGAGTCGATCTCGCCACGGTAATTCAGCACGAACAACGCCCCCATCGCAGCGACGGCGACCACGCCGCCGACAAGCGTCTGCCGCAGGCTGAAGCGCTTGTTCAGGACGTAGACCGCCCAGGCCGCATAGATCATGAGATCGGTGAGCACCTGCCCCTTCGAGCCCTTCGACACCGTGAATGCCAGCAACACGAACAGGAACAGCAGGTGCTGCCTGCGCCTCGACAGCAGGAACAGGATCAGCGCGCAATTCATCAGGAGCGCCGAGCCGTAGTATTCGATGCCGTAACCCGTGCGGGTCTGCTCGTAGATGTAGCGCGGGTCGAGGATGTGGTCGTGGAACTCGACGAAGATCGGCAGGTAGGCGAGCATCGCCGCGGCCAGGAACAGCCATGGCAGCGCCTGCGGCACCAGAACGGTCGTGTTCTGCGCTACCGTGCGCGGCCGCTTGCGCAGCGCACCGAGGACGAGGCTGCCGTAGCCGATGAAGGACGCGAGGTAGATCTTGAAGAAGGTCGCGGGCTGGTAGTCGAAGATGCCGACGCTGTACGAAATCGGCTCGAGGCCGAACTCGACGATGCACTTCAACACCGTGAGCGCCGTGATCGCATTGAGATAGCTGCGCTCGCCCCGGCAGTAGGCCAGATAGGCGACAAGCGTCAGCAGGCCGAACCCGGTGAAGATCCAGGTCATGACACGGTCGCGCGGACGAAAGCCTCCGCGAAATGCACGCGCTGCAGGCCGTCGGCCGACGGCGCCACCCGTGCGCCGTCCGCGACGTCGCGCGGGACGTGGCGGCGAATCCGGGCGGCAACCTCATCGACATCGAACGGCGACGCGCAGACCTCGATCGGAAAACGTCCCACCAAGGCCGGTAGTGGGGGCGCGATCACGGGAACCGCCCGGCTGAGCGCTTCGAGCACGGTCAGCGGCACGCCTTCGAAGCGGGAGACGCACAGGAACACGTCCATCGCGTCGAAATAGCCCACGCGCTCATCGCTCCAGCCCCGGCGCAGCACACAGTCCTGCAAGCCATGCGCGCGCAGGTCGACTTCGAGACGCTGCGCATCCGGGCCGCCGCCGACGATCAGGATCCTGTTCGCCTCGAAATAGGCCCGGTGCGCCCTCAGCAGGTCGACGATGCGGTCCAACCCCTTTTGATCGTACGCGATGCGCCCGACGTAGCCGCTGAGGCATTCTCCTTCGCGCACCCCCAGCGACGCCCGCATGGCGGCTCGCCGCACGGGTTGGTCGAAGAAGTCGTCGTCCACGCAATTCGACACGACCTCCACGGCGACCGCCCCGCGATCGATCGCCTGCTGGCGGAAGTACGGCGCGATCACGATGAAGCGAGACGCCAGGGAATAGACCGGCCGCGACAGCGCGTCGCGCAGCCGCGCGAAGCGGATGCCACGATCGCGGCCCCCCATCACCATCGGGATGTAGCTCACCACAGGCACGCCAGCCAAGCGGGCCGGCAGCAGGATTTCACTGCCCTGCTCGATGTCGCCCTGCAATGCCAGCACGCGGTCGGGCCGCAAGCGGCGCACAAGGCGCCACAAGGAGAACAACGTCGGCAAGCCGACCCAGGTGCGCAGGATCTGCAGCGATCGCATGTGGTACGAACGCAGGTGCAACCGCAGCAGCGCCGGATGCTGCTCCACCAACGGCGCCAGCGCGTCGAGAAAGGGCTGGTTGACGCGCGAGCACACCAGATCGAGACGGTGGCCCGCGTCGAGCAGCGCCGTCAAGCCCTTCAGCGAGATGAGTTCGTGGCCGCCGAACGTGCTCGCGCTCGAATAGACGAGGATGTTCACCGGGCGCCCGCGATCGTTGTCTCGACGGCGACCGGGCCAGGACGGCGACCCAGGCGATGAGCCGGCACCCCACCCCAGATCTCGTACGCCGGGACGCTCCCGCGCACCACGGCGCCCGCGGCGATCACCGCCCCCGTTCCGATCCGCGCTCCGGGCAGCAGCACGACGCCGGCACCGACCCAGACATCGTCGCCCAGCAACACCGAGTGGGGTTCCGCGCTCCACGGCTGGTCTAGCATCGCAAGCCCCGCCTCCATCGCGTGGTTGGACGCCACCATTGTCACCATCTGCGCAATCAGGCATTTCGCGCCGATGCGAATCTCTCCGCCGCTCGCCCGCAGGTTGCAATATTCATTGATCGCGGTACCCGCGCCCACCACGAGGCGCGATGGCGGCGCATTCGGGCCGGCCATTTCCGTCGTGGACAACAACAAGGTGCCGTGTCCGATCGCGGCGCCCGGGGCGATGTCGATCGCGTCCGGCGCATGTTGGCGGATGACGACCCCGCGCGCCACGTTCACTCCACGCGCCACCCAACCGGCCCGCCACCACGCGTTGCGCAGCGCCACTGCGGCGGAGATCAGGCCTAGCCGGACAAAGACGACGAGGCGCCTCAGCATTGCTGTTTCCGTCGCGCGCCATTGCGCAGCGAGGCGATTCGAGCAGGCTGCACGCGGCCTGGATGCGCGTCCTTCATTGGCAATTCGACTGACGACGGACGCGAAATCACTATGCCGACATTATAGACGGACACGCCCTGCGGCCCGGGGCCTGCGGCGCGAAAGAACGGCGACAATGTCGCTCCGCCCCACGGCGCCGGCCGCCGGGGCCGGTGCCGTCCACCGCGCTTCCTCCCTCACCGATGCCGACCTCTGCGCTGACGATCACGATCCCGACCTTCCAACGCCAGGCCAAGCTGCTCGCGCGCGTGAGCGAGCTGTTGCCCCAGATGGCCGAAAACGATCGGCTTGTCATCATCGACAATGGTTCGAAGGGCTTCGAACCACTGGCGCACGCGCAGTTGCGCGATCCGCGCGTCCAGGTGCTCGTGAACAACGCCAATATCGGGGGCAACGCCAACATCGCGAAATGCTTTGGCGAATGCCTCACGCCGTGGATGTGGCTGCTGTCGGACGACGACCCCGTGCTGCCCGGCGCGATGCGCGACATCCGGGCGGAGATCGCCGCGTTTCCCGACGCCTGCTTCATCGGGTTCTTGCCGGCGCAATCGGCGCCCAGCCGGCCGAGCTCTCGCGCGTGCACCGGGCTTGACGAATTCATCGCGCACAACGACGGTTTCGAGCACACGCTGCTGATGTCGAATTGCGTGTTCAACCTCGACGCGTTGCGTGGCACGCTCAGCTTCGCGCATACGGCGATCTTCACCAACGGTCAGCATCTCGCGCCGGTCTTCAAGGCGCTCGAACGGGGGGCGACGGCGGTCTATTCGTCGCATCGCGTCATCGAGTGGGGCGAGCCGGAGCTGAACGAAGGCTGGAGCCGCGCGGCGGTCTATCACCTGCTGCAACTGCCGACCATCCTGGACGACGGCGCGCAGGCCGCGCGGCTGCGACGCCTGATCGCCGACGGCCTGCCGCCGCCCGAGAAGTTCGTGGCCCAGCTCTGCTATATGCGCGTGCGCCACGGCGACGATTGGCGCATCGTTCCTTTCGGCCGCCAGGTCGTCCACGACTACCTCCGCGGACGCGGCCCGGTCGCATGGATGCGGTCCTGGCTGCTGCGGCGCCTGATCAGCTTTCCATCGGTCTTCCTGTTCCTTTTCGGGACGGTCTATCGCGTCGCGAAGAAGAAGGCGTTGCGCGACTTCCTCCAGGATCGCAAGTTCTCGCTCTACCTGTGACAGCGCGCCGGGCGCGGCTCAACGACGGCGCCAGAAGCCCAGGAAGGTACGCACGAACCAAGGCAGCGAGATCATCGTGGTCGCCCAGAAATAGAGCTGCGCGGTCAACTCCACGCTCACGCGCGACGCCCAATGCGCGATGCCGAGCACGACGACGGCCAGCGCGATGGATGCCGCCATCATCGGCTCCTCCTTGTGCGCGCGCATGTAGACAGCCATCGCGAAGATGAAAGCGTTCACGATGTTCGTGAGGCCCATCCAGCACAGCACCTCCAGCGACGACAGGCGATGCACCAGCGGCACGCCCAGGCGCGTGAGAATCCAGACCGTTCCCACGAGTCCGACGCTCGCGAGTGCCGTGAAGCCGACGGAGGGCTTGACCGCCTGCATGAACACGCGGTTGAGCGCATCGCGCTCGCCACGAGAGATGTGCGCCGCCATCTGCGGACTCTTGCTGTACATCCAGCTCATGCCCACCTGCTGGATCGCGCTGAAGACCGCGAGCACCATGCCAAAGCGCCCAGCTTCGACCGCGCCCTGGTTCTGGAACAGCATCGGCGTGAAGAACTGGAAGATGAAGTAGCCGCTCATCCAGCTCAAGGCGATGCGCCACTGGAATGGGAATATGTCGCGTCGCCAGTCGACATGTGCCTCGCTTGACGGCGGGTGGCGTCGCAGCCAGTGGATCATGACGCCATGGCGGCCGATCCAGTAGGCGCTGCCCAGCACCGACACGCAAGCGATCACGGTGGACGCCCACAGGCCGCCGCCTGCAACCAGAACGCCTGCGGTCAACCCGTAGCCGACGATCGACTGGAACAGGCGCAGCCTGGCGACCTCGCCGATCCGGCCCGCGCCCTCGAGCATCGCGAGCGTCGGGCTGATGTACAGGTTGCCGGCCGTCGCGGCCGTCAAGGTCAGCCACGGCCCGATCCAGTGAACGCCGCCGGACGTCGGATTGCGCGAGAAAAAGAGGATGCCCGCTGGCCCGATGACGAGCGCGAACAGCGTGGCGGCCGTCGCATACCAGCGGCGCAGCATGCGCGCGAGCGATGCCAATCGGTCGATGCGCTCCTGCGGCCCGGAGAACGCGCCATCGGCAAGCGCCTGCAGGTGGGCGATCTCGTGGGAGGTGATCTGCGTCACCACCTGGTTCATGCCGAGCTCGAAGAATATCTGCAGCGCCAGCACGCTGGCAAACGTGTAGTGGTAGCCCAGCCTGACCGGGCCGAGGTACAGCGGCAGGAAGACCAGCATCACGGCGCCGGCGATCACCGTCCAACCGCGAAACAGCAAAGTCACGAAGACATTGAAGTCCAGCCCGAGCACCTGCCGCCAGCGCCCGAGCGCGGACGACGCCCCCTTCTCGGCGATCATCCGCGACTCGCCGCGGTGTCGGCGCAAGCCCATCGGCCTTTCATGCGACGAGCCCGCCCCACGCATTGAGCACCGCCTGAGATCCGACCGTGCCGCAGACACGCGCATCGAGCGCCTCCGCCCTGAGCCGCACCAACAGGTCGGGTTGGTCGGCGACCGCCTCCATCAGCCAGGAACCGAAGCCGCCGTCGCGCAGATGATCTTCCAAGGTCGTCACACGCCGACGACCGGCGACCTGCGCCGCCTGTGTCGGCTTGGACGCCATGCTCCAAAGCGGCAGCGAGTGCACGGCAGGACGGACGTCCTGGTCGCGACGCCGACGCTCCATCGCGAGTCCGAGCGTCGCCCCCGTCGTCAGGAGCACCTCGCCGCCAGATTCCTCGCCTGCCGCGACCTCGAGCCAGCGTCCGGGTGCGACGTCGGGGATGCGTTCATGAAACACCGGTTCGCCCGCCTTGCCCAGGCGCAGGTAGGAGGGCTGCGGGTTGGCGACCAGCCATCGCATGCAGGCTCGGACCTCGAACGGGTCGCCGGGCGCGGCGACGACCATGTTGGGAAAGGACCGAAACAGCGCGTAGTCCTGCACCGCATGATGCGAGTAGCCCATGGCACCGTAGGCCAGGCCGCCGCCCACCGCGACCACCGTCACCGGCAGCGTGTGGTAATCGACATCGTTGCGGATCTGCTCTGCACAGCGAAAGCTCGGGAAATTCGCGATCGAATACGTGAAGACGTGATAGCCCTCCGAGGCCATGCCCGCGGCAAGGCCCGTCATGTTCTGCTCGGCGACGCCCGCGTTGATGAAGCGGTCAGGGAATCGATCGGCGAACGGCTCGATCACGGAGTAGCCGAGGTCGCCGACGACCAGCGCGATCTGCGGATTCGTCTCCGCGAGGGAGACCAGTTCTTCGATGAATGCGTTTCTCATGACGGTCTCAGCCTTCGAGTTCGGCGAGCGCTTGCGCGAGCTGCGCATCGTTCGGATTGCTGTAGTGCCACTTCACGGAGTTCTCCATGAAGCTGACGCCCTTGCCCTTGGTCGTATGCGCGATCAGCACCGATGGCTTGCCCGGCATCCAGGGCGCCGTGCCGAGCGCCTGCGAGAGCGCCGCGTGGTCGTGACCGTCGACTTCGCGCACGCCCCAGCCGAACGCCGTCAGCTTGTCGGCGAGAGGCTCGAGCGCGAGCGTCTCCGCGACACTGCGCAGGCTCTGCAGCTTGTTGTAGTCGATGATGGCGACGAGGTTGTCCAACTGGTGGTGCGCAGCGAACATGCACGCCTCCCAGTTGCTGCCTTCTCCCCACTCGCCGTCGCTGAGCAGCACGAACGTCCGCCATGGCATGCCGCGCCGCTTGGCCGCCAGCGCCTTGCCGGTGCCGAACGGCAGGCCGTGGCCCAGCGACCCGGTCGAGAACTCCACGCCGGGCACCTTGTGGCTGATGTGGCTCATCATGTTCGAGTGATCCTTGCCGTAGCGCTCGAGTTCGGCCTCCGGGAAGAAGCCGCGGGCGGCCAGCGCGGCATAGATCGCAACACAGGCGTGGCCCTTGCTCAGGATGAACCGGTCGCGATCGGGCAGGCGCGGGTCGGCCGGATCGTGCTTCATGACGCCTCCGTAGAGCACGGCGACGATGTCGGCGATCGACAGCGCGCTGCCGATGTGCGAGGCCTTGGCCGAGTGCACCATGCGCAGTGCGTTGCGGCGAATGGCGAGAGCGAGTTCGTGGGTGTCGTTCATGATGTCAATGCATGTTCGCGGTACCAGCGCGCAGCGCGCGCGATGGCCTCGTCGAGAGGAATCGGATCGGGCAACGCGAGCTCCGCGCGTGCGCGCGCCACGTCAGGGACGTAGTGTTCGGCGACATGTCCGGCCGCGGGCGTCTTCAGCGTGCGCGCGCCAGCGTCCGAGCCCAGGACGGCGGCCACCCGGCGCGCGAGCGCCGCGATGCTGAGCGCCTCTTCG
>FTDG01004239.1_pt1 | contig 14072 bp, 15 predicted proteins | sample 1639751 | NCBI WGS metagenome assembly FTDG01 (sample SAMEA3914869, study PRJEB12502) | metagenome | biome: forest; material: soil | place: USA | collected 2012-03-12 | depth 0.1 m
CTGCACTTCGCGCTCGGCAACCTGTTCCGCCGCCGCGGCGAGTTCGAGCGCTCGGTGCGCGTGCACCAGCACCTGCTCGTGCGCGCCGACCTGCCGCAGGCCGAGCGCGAGCGCGCCCAGCACGCGCTGGCGCAGGACTTCGTCAAGGCCGGCCTGTTCGACCGCGCCGAAGAGGCCTACAAGGTGCTCGAGGGCACGGCGTACCACACCGAGGCGCGCCTCGCGCTGCTGAACCTCTACGAGCGCTCGCGCGACTGGCGCGCCGCGGTCGACACTGCGCAGCAACTCGAATCCGCCGGCACCGGTTCGTTCGCGCGCCGCATTTCGCACTACTGGTGCGAGATCTCGCTCACGAGCGAAGGCCAGCACCATCCCGACGAGGCCGATCGCGCGCTGCAGCATGCGCTGAAGGCCGACCCGTCGTCGGCGCGTCCGTGGGTCATGCAGGGCCAACGCCTGATGCGCGCCGGCAAGCCGCTCGAGGCCTTCGAGGCCTGGAACGAGCTGCGCCTGCGCGACCCGGCCAGCTTCACGCTGGTGGCGGGCGACTACGCGGCCGCGGCGCTCGCCTGCGACCGCGCGGCCGTCGCCAAGGCCGCGCTCGAGAAGCTGCTGGCCGACGCCCCGCGCCTCGACTTCCTCGCCGCCTGGGCCAAGCTCGAGAGCGACCCCGAGGTCTGCGCCAACCGCTACCGCGAGATGCTGCATTCGCAGCCGACGCTGTCGGCCGCGCGCGAAGTGCTGTCGCAGCCGGCGATCGAGGCCTCGGCCCGCGCCGTCGGGCCGCTGGCGGAACGGTCGCTCGCCGACGTCCGCACCGCCGTCACGCGCGCCGCCAAGCCGTTGCAACGCTATCGCTGCGCCGCCTGCGGCTTCGAGGCCCAGCGCCACTTCTGGCAATGCCCCGGCTGCCTGACGTGGGACAGCTACCCGGCGCTGCGGGTCGAAGAGCAATGAGCGCCCGCCCGCAGGCCGCAGAGGCAGAGGTCGTCTCATGACCACCTCCAACGCGCCCCGACACGCCCGATGACCGACACCCGACCGCGCACCGCGGTGCTGCACCAATGGGTCGGGATGGGCGACCTGGTCTGGCACATCCCGTATTTCCGCCGGGTCGCCGAGACGAGCAGCGGCGGGCAGGTGTCGGTGATCGCGTCGCCCACGACCTTCGCGCGCGAGCTGCTGGGCCACGAACCGTGGGCGCGCGAAGTGATCGACTTCGACCGCCATCCGCGCCGCACCGAGGGCCGCGAAGGCCGGCACCGCGGCGTCGCCGGCCTGTTCCGCATGGGCGACGAGCTCAAGCCCATGGGCTTCGAGCGCATCGTGCTGTTCACGAACCACGGCAACCGCGCGATCGTCGCGTGGTGGGCGGGCATCCCGCAGCGCATCGGCTACGGCACGTCGTGGGTGCAGCGCCTGTTGCTGACGAAGACGCCGTGGATCGAACAGTACAAGGGCCCGGCCGTCACCGCCTACAAGGACGCCACGGCGTTCGCGATCGCGCAGGGCTGGTGCGACGCGCCGATCGTGCCGCGGCTGGTGGTGCGCGCCGATTCGCTCGCGCGCATGCAGGCCCGGCTGGCCACGCTGCCCAGGCCGCTGCACGCGCTGTCGATCGGATCGTCCGAACCGTACAAGCAGTGGGGCGACGCCAACTTCGCGGCGCTCGCGAACCGCCTCGCGAGCCGCGGCCACGGCGTGCTGCTGGTCGGCGGCCCGGCCGAGCGCGAGATGGCGCAGGCGATCCTGCGCCAGGTCGCACCGGAGAACGCGGCGCGCGTGATGGTTCTCACGGACGGCTCCGTTTCGGAAACGGTGGCGGCGATGTCGCTGGCGCAATGCTGTGCCGGCAACGACACTGGCGGCTGCAACATCGCCGCAGCCGTCGACACGCCCACGTTCGTCATCCTCGGCCCGCGTCCGGTCCTCGAGCACGATCCGCAAACCCTGCACATGATCCAGGCGCCGCGCCTGGAAGACATCACGCCGGACGCCGTCGCCGAGCGCATGCTCGCCGCGTCCTGACCCGGCCCCCGCGCACCGCCGTGCCGTCCATTCGGCGCTCGACGCTCCCAGCCTTCTTGCCGCATTCCCCGCCGACCTTGACTGCCGACACCGCCGCCCTTCCCCGAACCGCCGTGCTGGTCCAGTGGGCCGGCATGGGCGACCTCGTCTGGCACGTGCCCTATTTCCGCCGCGTGGCCGAGACCAGCGCCGACGGCCTCGTCTCCGTCATCGCGCCGCCCAGCACGTTCCCGCGCGAGCTGCTCGGCCATGAGCCGTGGGTGCGCGAGGTCATCGAGTTCGATCGACGCCCGCGCCGCGAGGAGAAACGCCGCGGCCGCCACAGCGGGCTCGACGGGTTGATGCGCTTCGGCGCCGAACTCGCGCCGCGCCGCTTCGACCGCATCGTGCTGTTCACGACGCACCCGGTGCGCCCGCTGATCTCCGCGCTGCGCGCGGGCATCGCGCAGCGCATCGGCTTCGGCACGACGTGGCTGCAGCGCCAGCTGCTCACCAACCAGGGCCGCTGGATCGAGCGTTACCGCGGCCCGGCGGTGGCGGCGCACAAGGACGCCACGGCCTTCTGCATCGCGCAAGGCTGGTGCGACGCGCCGATCGTGCCGCGGCTGGCCATCCGCCCCGACGCGCTCGAGCGCATGCAGCGCCGGCTCGCCGCGCTGCCGCGGCCGCTGCATGCGCTGTCGATCGGCTCGTCCGAACCGTTCAAGCAATGGGGCGACGCCCACTTCGCCGCGCTGGCCGAGGCGTTCGCGAGTCGCGGCCACGGCGTGCTGCTGGTCGGCGGCCCGGCCGAGCGCGAACTCGCGCAAGCCATCGCGCAACGCATCGCGCCCGCCCTGCGCGGCCGCGTGGCGATGCTCACCGACGGCAGCGTCGCCGACACCGTGGCCGCAATGTCGCTCGTGCACGACTGCGTCGGCAACGACACCGGCGCCACCAACATCGCCGCCGCCGTCGCCACGCCGACCTTCGTGCTGCTGGGCCCGCGTCCCGACCTCGAGCACGACCCCGAGACCATGCGCATGCTCAAGGCCCCCACGCTGGCCGGCATCGCGCCCGCCGACGTCGCACGCATCGTCCTGGAGCTGCCATGAACGCCCCCTGCGCCACGATCGACGTCAGCGACATGCGCCTCGGCGACCGCATGGCCGCCACCTGGTGGGCACAGCATCGCCACTTGCACGAAGGCGTGCGCTTCGCGCTGATCGACGACAACCGGATGCTGCGCGAGCCCTTCCCGCTCGCGCGCTTCTTCCCGCGCACCTTCGTCGAGCTGCCGGCCGCCGAGGTCGCGCACCTGCCGCACTGGGACACCGGCAACCTGTGGCTGACGGTCACCAACGTCTTCGCGAAGCATCTGCGCGCCGGCCACTTCGAGCACCTGCCGGCCGAGGTGCTCACGCGCAAGGAGCAGCTGAACGTCGGCAAGACGCGGCCGCGCGTGCTGATGCACCAGCTCAACGACGCCACGTACAACCGCGCGCGCAACTGGCACCAGGGCGACGCCGACAAGCTCGTGCACGCGCTCGAGGCGCGCGGGCTCGACGTGCACGTGCTCAACCCGAGCCGCGGCCAGTTCCTCGGCGGCTACGACGAGATGCTGGCGCAGATGCTGGCGGCCGACGCCTTCGTCGGCGGCGACACCGGGCCGAGCCACGTCTGGTCGATGCTGTGCGCGTCGAAGCCGCAGCTGGCGCTCTACCCCAGCATGGCGCGCGACCGGCGCCAATACGCGGCGCTGCAGCGCGAACTGCAGCTCCCGGTGGCCTGGGACAGCCGGCCCAAGCGGCCGGACCTGATCGAGATGACGTTGCGACCGTCGCTGCGATGGTGGCTGGAAGGCCGCCGACCGCGCTGCACGCGCGCGGGGCGCTTCGATGTCGCGCGCGCGGCCGACCTGGTCGTGCGGGCGCTGGCAGGCGACTCGGGCGCGGTGATGACGGTCGGGGCGGCGGCGCTGGCCTGACGTCGCCGCGCTAGCGTCGCCCGCCGGCGCGGGTCCGCCAGTCGGGCGGCGCCCGCTCGATCCGCGTGCATCCGACCGCGTCGCCCTCGACGATCCACTCGTCGCCCGACTGCGAACGGAAGCGCACCTGCGTCGGGCCGACCTCGACGTCGACGAACGGATCCGACGCGTGCGAGAACAGCGCCCAGTCGAGTCCCGCGGCGCTGCGCTTGAAGAAGAAGCCGTACGAGCCGTGCGCGCAGGACTCGCCGCCGCCGTAGCTCGCGTCCCCGACTTGCCGCGCGAACAAGGCGCAGGCGTCGGCGAGATCCTCGGTGTCGAGCGCGATGCCCTCGTCGAGGACGATGCGGTCGCCGTCGACCCGGTACGCCACGAAGCGTCGATCGAACCACACGCAATCCGCATGGACGAATTCGCCGCGGCGAAGCATCTCGTCGGCATCCGACGTCCGCACTCAGCCGCCCTGCCCGCTCCGGATGCTGCGCACCAGCGCCGTCGTCGAATAGCCCGCCACGAACGGGATCGCCAGCGAACGGCCGCCCCACGAGCGCACGAGCGCGGTCTCGGCGAGGGTTTCCATGTCGTAGTCGCCGCCCTTGACGTAGATGTCAGGCCGCACGCGCGCGAGCAGCGCGACCGGCGTCGGATCGGCGAAGAACGTCACCGCGTCGACGGACGCGAGGCCGGCCAGCACCAGCGCGCGATCGATGTCGCGATTGAGCGGACGCTCCGGGCCCTTGCCGAGGCCGCGCGCCGACGCGTCGGTGTTGACGGCCACGATGAGGCTGCCGCCCACTTGCCGCGCCGCGTGCAGGTAGGCGACATGGCCGCGGTGCAGCACGTCGAACACGCCGTTCGTGAAGACGAGCGGGCGCGGCAGCGCGGCCAGCCGGCGCGCGAGCGCGGCGTCGTCGAGCGCGGCGGCGTCGACGAGCTTGTCCTCGAGCGCCCCGTCCATGCGCGGGCTCATTCGGCCAGTTCCTCGTAGCTCACGGTGGACGTCCCGAACTTGCCCACGACGATGCCGCCCGCCTTGTTGGCCAGCCGCATGGCCTGCCTCGCGGGCATGCCCGCGGCGAGCAGCGTGGCCAGCACGGCGATGACGGTGTCGCCGGCGCCGGTGACGTCGAACACCTCGAGCGCGCGCACCGCTTCGTGCGTGGCGCCGCTGGCGTCGAACAGCGTCATGCCGTCCTCGGAGCGCGTCAGCAGCACGGCGTCGACGCCGATGGCGGTGCGCAGCGCGTCGACCTTCGCGCGCAGGTCGGCCTCGTCGCGCCAGTGGCCGGTGACCTGCGCGAGCTCGGCGCGGTTCGGCGTGATGATGCTGGCGCCGGCGTAGCGCGCGTAGTCGGTGCCTTTCGGGTCGACCAGGATCGGCTTGCCTGCCTGGCGCGCGAGGTCGATCATGCGCGGGATGTGCGCGAGGCCGCCCTTGCCGTAGTCGGAGAACAGCACGACGTCGTGCAGCGGGAGCTGCTCGGCGAAGGTGTCGAGCATCTGGCCCAGCACCTCGTGGTCGGGCTCGTTCTCGAAGTCGACGCGGATCAGCTGCTGCGCGCGGCCGATCACGCGCAGCTTGACGATGGTCGACAGCTGCGGGTCGTCGCGCAGCGCGGTTTCGACGCCGCGCGCGTGCAGCAGTTCGCGCAGCTTGCGCGCGGCCTCGTCCTGGCCGACGACCGTCAGCAGCGTCACGCGCGCGCCGAGCGTGCGCACGTTCAGCGCCACGTTGGCCGCGCCGCCGAGGCGTTCTTCCTCGCGCTCGACGCGCACTACCGGCACCGGCGCCTCGGGCGAGATGCGGTCGACGGCGCCGTACCAGTAGCGATCGAGCATCACGTCGCCGACCACCAGCACGCGGCGCCCGGCGAGCGCCTGCGGGCTCGGGAAGGCGACGTCGGAATGATCGCGGCCGGTCATTAGTCCAGGCCCATCTCGGACTCGATCAGGCCGCACAGCGTGTGGCCGATCAGGATGTGCGCTTCCTGGATGCGCGCGGTGACGTCGTGCGGCACGACGATTGCGGCGTCGCACAGCGCGGCCAGCTTGCCGCCGTCGCGTCCGAGCAGCCCCAGCGTGAAGATGCCCATCTCCTTGGCCGCCTCGACCGCGCGCAGCACGTTGCCCGAGTTGCCCGAGGTCGAGATCGCGACCAGGCCGTCGCCCGCGCGCCCGAGCGCGACGAGCTGGCGCGAGAAGACGTGCTCGAACGCGTAGTCGTTGCCGATGCAGGTGAGCGCCGAGCTGTCGGTGCTCAGCGCGATGCCGGCGAGCGGACGGCGATCCTTGATGAAGCGGCCGGTGAGCTCGGACGCGAGATGCTGCGAGTCGGCCGCCGAGCCGCCATTGCCGCAGAACATCAGCTTGCCGCCGGTGGTCAGCACGCGCGCGAGCTGCACGCCGGCGGACTGGATGTCGGCCTCGAGCGGATGCAGGCGCGACATCAACTCCTTGTGCTCTTGGAGGTTGCGGAGGAATAGCGAGGTCATGGCGTGGGATTCATCATGGGAAACGGGCACCCCCCGGCGGTCGGCACCCGGCGCGTCGGGGTTCAGCGGATTATCCATGGGGTGGGCGCCATAATCTCGCCGGCACCGCCGAGTTCGAGGTGAAGATCCGTTGCGCCGCCCGCGGCCGACACCACCGGCCCCCTGCTGACATCCCGAGGAAAAGATGAGTTCCGACCCGAAGACCCCCGCGCGCTTCGTGCTGTGCATGAAGTGGGGCACCAAGTACGGCCCCGAGTACGTCAACCGGCTCTACGGGATGGCACGCCGCCACATCCGCGGCGACTTCCAGTTCGTCTGCCTCACCGACGACAGCAACGGCATCCGCCCCGAGGTGCGCTGCCTGCCGATCCCCGAGCTCAATCTGCCCGACCCGATGGACAACCACGGCTGGCAGAAGCTCACCACCTTCGAGGCCGACCTGCACGGCCTGAAGGGCACCGCGCTGTTCCTCGACATCGACATCGTGATCGTCGACGACATCACGCCGTTCTTCCAGTACCCGGGCGAGTTCCTCATCATCCACGACTGGAAGCGGCCGTGGCGCGTCACCGGCAACTCGTCGGTCTACCGTTTCGAGATCGGCGCGCATGCCGACGTGCTCGCGAAGTTCCGCGCCGAGTCCACCGCCATGCGCGCGGCCTACCGCAACGAGCAGGCCTACCTGTCGGCCGTGCTGTACGACCAGGGCAAGCTGAAGTACTGGCCGCAGGCCTGGTGCGCGAGCTACAAGTACCACGCGATCCCGCGCTTCCCGCTGAACTACCTGCGCGCGCCGTCCATCCCGAAAGGCTGCCGCATCGTCGTGTTCCATGGCGTGATGAATCCGCCGGACGCGCTGGTCGGCCGCAGCAACGGCAACTGGCGCCACGCGAAGGCGTCGCCCTGGATCGCCGACCACTGGAAGGAATGACCGCCACGCGCGGCGTCTACCGATGGCCACCGCTCCCTCGCCCGTGACGGGCGCGACGTTCTTCGGCTACTGGTCGGGCGAGCTGCCGCCGCTCGCGCAGCTGCATTTCCGCAGCTTCCTGCGCCACCATCGCGACGCGCGCTACGAACTCTGGCTCGACATCGACGCCGGCAGCGCCGTCGATGCGCCCGAGCTGCAATGGCTCAAGCTGCATCCGCGCGTGCAGTTGCGCGGCTTCTCGCTGAACCGACTGATCGGCAAGCACATGGGCATCGACGTCGACGCCGCGACCGCGCCGTCGCGCCTGCGATCGCTGCGCCGCGCGGTGCACGCCGTCCACCGCGTCGTGCGACCCGGCTGGACGCGGCGCAAGGCCTGGGATCACGCGCTGTACGGGCTGACCTACATGCACTCGTCGCGCCTGTTCCCGGGCTTCGCGGCCGACCGCACCTACCGCGCCGACGTCGCGCGCCTGCTGATCGCCCGCGAACACTACGCACACCCCAGCGTCGGCTGCAGCCTGGACGTCTGCTTCACCGGCGACCTCACGCCGCTGTGCGGCCCGGCCGCGTTCGTCTTCCGCCGCCAGCGCCACGGCTTCGCCGACAACGCGATCGTCTACCTGCCGGGCGCGAGCTGGAGCGAGGCGCTGGCGCGCAAGGCCATCGCGATCGAAACCTTCCGCCCGTGGATCCTGCTGAGCGACGAGACCTGCGCCGAGCTGGGCATCACGATGCATCCCGGACGGCTGATCGACCCGCTGCGCGACGACACGTCGCTGCTCTACGGCGACACCGCCAAGTTCTTCGGCTCGCGCAAGAACCTCGCGCTGGACCTGCACGCGCTGTCGATCGAACGCCATCTCGCGATCCACTGGCACGCGCAGTGGGACGCGACGCCGGCCCGGACGTCGATCTATGCGGGCCTGCTGAAGGCGGCCGAGGACGCCACCGTGGCCTGACCGTCTCGCCGATTCCCGCACGCGACCGTTCGTGCGGAGACACGCCGGGGCGAACAATGTCGCGCTTCGCCCGAAATGTGAAGACGGGGTCAACGCGCGCCGACGGCGCCGCGTTGTGCGGTCATGCGGCGCGCTTCGTGCCGCACCGGGTCGCGGTGACCTCCGCGCCCGCAACGCCTTCACTCTCGAGGACGCCCCATGTTCAAACGTATCCTGGTCGCTCTGCTGGCCTTCTTCGCCTTCTCCGTATTCGCCGCCGACGCCAACACCGGCTCGCAAGCCGATCTCGAAGCGATCAAGGGCATCGGCCCGGCGATCGCGACCAAGATCATCGACGAGCGCGCCAAGGGGTCGTTCAAGGACTGGCCCGACCTGGTCAACCGCGTCAAGGGCATCGGCAGCGTCAGCGCCGGCAAGCTGTCGACCGCGGGCCTGACCGTCAACGGCACGACCTACAACGGCGCGCCCGCCCCGTCCGCGAAGACCACGACGCCGGCCGTCGCCAAGACCGCCACCGCCGCCCCGGCCGCCGCCGCGTCGACGGCCGATCCGAAGGTCGGCACGCTCGTGAAGACCTCGACCATCGACACCGCCCCCGCCGCTGCTTCGACCGCCGCGCCGGCCAGCAGCGCCAAGCTGAGCAAGAAGGCCGCGAAGAAGGCGGCTGCGGCCTCGGCCGCCGCCGCGGCTTCGGCGGCGAAGAAGTAAGGCGGCGCCCGGGCACCGGGCCCGGCGCTTCGCTGAAACAGGCCGATCGACGGCCACGACACGTGCGCGCTCTCCGAGCTGGAGGCGCGCACGATCTTTTTGGGGCGAGCGAACTCGTCGCGACAGCCCGGACGTCGCTGACGTCCGTCATCGGGGGCAGGCGAAGAAGTCTGGCGGAGTCCCGCGCCGCTCAAGTCGGGCGTTATGCGACGCATCGACGCTTTCCTGCTTCGCCCGACTGCGTCCTAGGGGGATGCGTACGCCTATCCGGGGATCTAACATCCGAACCTCGCGCCGGACATTCCAGGCAACCGTCGAAGCGACTTCGATGCGCCGATGCGATCCCCAGAAGAATGATGCCGAGGAGAAGCCGATGCCTGCACGACGCCGTCGCCGACTCGCGCGCGTTCCATTGATCGGCACCATCACAGCCGTCGTCGCGGGCGGCCACCGATAGAAGGAAGGACGGCGCCGGGCATTCACGGCGCCGGCATTCATGCGCGGACCGATGAGTGTGCAAATGGACAGTCGAAGGAGATTCCATGATCAAGAGAGTTCTGGGAACAGCCCTGTTGACGTCGATTCTGGCCGCGTGCGCCGGGATCACCTTGATGCAGGATTCGCTGTCGAAGCTGGATCAGTCCACGCACGACCTGGCCACCGTACAGGAGAGCTATTGGACCGATCTTCAGGCGGCTGATTGCCAGTATCAGTCGCTGGAGTCCGTCGCCAGGTACTATGCGGCGCCTGCGACATCCGGGGTGCCTTTGAGTTCCACCTGCAAGGCGACGATCCTGACCGACGACCAGGTCGAACTCCGAAAGAACCTGACGGGCGCGTTGGTCCTCTACGTGGACAAGTTGCAGGCGATCGGCACGGACGACTCGGACAAGAATCTGACGTCCAACTCGGAGAGCCTGGCCGCGGCCATCAAGAAGGCCGCACCGTCGGTCAACGCCAATGCCACGGGCGTCGAAGCGGCCCTGATCGCCATATCGGAACTCGCACTCGATCAAAGGCGGTTCGGCGACATCAAATCCGCCGCGATCGCGATGAATCCGTCCATCTCGAGCATCGTCCAGACCTTGAAGAACGAGAACCAGCTGTTTCTCGAGGGATACAAGACGAAATCGGGCGGATCCGAAATCGCCATCAGGACGATACTCGCGGCCGAATCGCCCCGGAATGCGCCATCGCTGAGCGATCTTCTGCAGGCACGAACTCTTTTCGAGGCCTCGTCCAATTCGATCGACGAGGCGCGGGTGAAAAAACTCAATGCCGCCCTGGACGCTCTCGCATCCGCCAATGAAGCCCTCGCCAAATCGAGCGCCGGCGGATTGAGGGCGAGCATCAACGACCTGACCGCCCGGGTCCGCAACGCCCGCTCGATCAAATCAGATCTCGCCAATTAGTCTTGTCCGAGGTGTCCAAATGGATAGCAAATCAGCACAGATTCAAACGCTCACCAATACGATCGCGATTCTCCGATCCAGCGAGACGCTGCTGCTCCAGGCCAGCCGCGGCACGAGCGACCTGGCCACGCTCCTGCAGATCAATGCGGAATACAGCCATATCGATTCCTGGATCTCGCAACTCCTGCACACGCAGGCGTTGAACGACGACGCGCAATTCTCGGCCGCCGTTTCCACGCTGAAGCAACAGGCGGATTCTCTCGCCGCGGATGAAGCGCACATACAGACCATCGTCAAGGACGTCGCCTCGGCCGCGAAGATCGTGGGATACATCAGCCAGGCCGTGACGTTCCTGGCAGCGATCTGACTCCAGGCAGCCGGGCTGCCGGGCAGCGGGGGCACGCGGAATCGTCCGATACTCGCACGACGCCCACATCCCATTCCTCCAGGAGCCCGCCATGCTCAACAAGAACACCCTGTGCCTATGGTTCGACGGCACGGCCGTCGATGCCGCGAACTTCTATGCGGCGACGTTCCCCGACAGCGTCGTCGGTGCGATCCACCGTGCCCCGGGCGACTATCCCGACGGCAAGCAGGGCAACGTGCTGACGGTGGAGTTCACCGTCGTCGGCATCCCGTGCATCGGGCTCAACGGCGGCCCGCACTTCAAGCACAGCGAGGCGTTCTCGTTCCAGATCGCGACCGACGACCAGGCCGAGACCGACCGCCTGTGGAACGCGATCGTCGACAACGGCGGCCAGGAAAGCATGTGCGGCTGGTGCAAGGACCGCTGGGGCCTGTCGTGGCAGATCACGCCGCGCGCGCTCACCAACGCCATGAGCAACCCCGATCGCGCCGCCGCCCAGCGCGCATTCAAGGCCATGATGGGCATGCGCAAGATCGACATCGCGGCCATCGAGGCCGCGGTGCGAGGCTAGGCGCTCAGGCCGCACCGAGCCCGAAGAACGCGAGCACCTCGTCGCGCCGGCGCATGGTGTCGGCGTCGCCGAGCGCCATCAGCTCGCGCGTGAAGTCGGCTTCGAACAGCAGGTAGCTCGCGAGCGCCGAGCCATTGCCGCCGGGTACGTCCTGCGAGACGCCGATCGCCCCCAGCAACGCGCGGATCGACGCCGGCAGCGCGCCGAGGTGGCGGGCGGCGATGTCGTCGATGCGCTCCGACGGCGAGATCAGCAGCAGCTTGACCGGCCGCAGCGTCGCATGCGTGCGCAGCTCCTCGGGGATCAGCGAGAGCGTGCCGTTGATGCGCTCGAGCCGCTCGGCGTCGACGGCAAGCGCGTCGAGGAAGATGCTCGAGAGCGCGTGGCCACCGATCTGCGCGATCGACGGGTACGCCGTGCTCGCGTTCGCGCGCGGCCCCGCGGGCTCGCGCATGCGACCCGCGCCGATCACGAGGATGCGGTCGGCACCGAGGTGGATCGCCGGCGAGATCGGCGCCGTCTGGCGCATCGACCCGTCGCCGAACCATTCGTCGACGCCTGCCATCGGCAACTGCACCGCCGGGAACATGAACGGGATCGCGGCCGACGCGAGCAGGTGCGCCATCGTGATCGACCCGCGCACCGCGAGCCGGTTCGAGCGGATCCACGGCTGCAGCTCCTGCGCCGATTCGTAGAACGTCACGTGGCTGCCGGAGGTGTAGCTCGACGCGCTCACGGCCAACGCGTCGAGATGGCCGGCGGCGATGAGGCGCTCGACGCGAGGCATGTCGATCATCTCGTTCAACAGGCCGTGCAGCGGGCGGTTGTCCAGCAGCGAGCGGGGCCGCAGCTTGCGCATGCGCGCGATCGCCCAGCCCATCGACATCATCGTCAACCAGCGCGCGCCGCTGCGGATCACGCCGAAGGAGTCGGTGCGGTAGACGTGGTCGACGTGCATGTTCTCCCACACGTCGACCAGCATCGAGACGCCGCCGTCGGGCCTGTCCGCTGCACTGGCCAGTGCGGCGGCGTTGAGCGCGCCCGCCGACGTCCCGGAGAACACGCGGAACGGGTTGCCGGCCGACGCGCCCGCCTCGGTGCGCAGCCGCGCGATCGCCCGCAACACGCCCACCTGGTAGGCGGCGCGGGCACCGCCGCCGGTGAGGATCAGTCCGATGGTCGAGGATGACATGGCGCGCAGTATGCGACGAACCGCAAACGAGACGGGTGGACGGGGACGTCGACGCGCAGCGGCGCGGGTTCGCACGGGCGGGTTCGCAGAGCGAATCGCACCCCACCATGCATCGGCCAGCGCCGCGGCGATCGACTGCGCGAGAAGCAAGTAAAGTGGTGCGGGCGCGAGGCCGGGCCTCGGCAACCACCGGACTTCAGGGACCACACATGACCAGAACCACGACAAAAAGCACGACCAAAAGCATGAGCAAAAGGCGGCTCGCCGCGGCCGTCGCGCTCATGCTCGCCTTGGGCACGTCCCAGGCCTTCGCGAACGGCACGGCATCGGGCACGCTGACGAACCTCTCGTTCACGTTGATCGACCTCGACCCGACGGACGGCATCGCGCCGACGATCACGTTCACCGACACGAGCGGAAGCCATTTGACCTCGTGGGCCACGACCACCGACCCGGTGATCACCACCAGCAATTCACAGCTCGGCGCCGGCGTGGCCGGCGCTGCCACCTCGAGCAGCGCGGCGGGCGCCTTCGCCAATGGCAGCGCCACGCTGGCAGGCGATCCATTCGAAGGCAGCGGCAGCGCCCAAACCCATGCAAGCGCGGCAGCGGCCGGCGCTTCCGAAGGCTTCGCCGTGGCCTTCTTCGGCAACTACGCCCAGTACAACGCGTTCACGTTGTCGGCGCACACCGAGCTGGTGATCTCCGTCGATGCCTTGCTCACCGCCGACGCGCCCGACGCCACCACCTCCGACGGCGCCCACGCCAGCGCTCGCCTGACGCTCGCCTCCGTCGTCGGCGACGCGCCCCAGTACAGCGAGCAGTTCCTGCACGCCGATGCCGGTGGCTTTTTCTTCCCGACTAGCGACGTCGAGAGCGGACACCTCGAGGTCAGCTTCAGCGACACCTCGGACACCGCCATGGACGGGCAGTTCTACGGCTTCGTGCAGTCGCTCGCCGACTCGCAGACCCCGGCGGCCGCCGCCGTGCCGGAACCGACGTCCACCGCGCTGCTGCTGGCTGGCCTGGGGGCGTTCGCGGCGCTTCGTCGCCGCCGCGCTCGCTGAATCGGCCTTTGCGCGCGACCGCCTGGCCCGAGGCCCTCGCGCCGCGACGCGGCGGCGAACGCGGACATCGCGCCGCGTCGCGTTAACCAACGGATAGATGGCGAGCCCGACCCGCTGTTCACGCGTTGCTCCGCCCCCGCCGCCGAGCGCGCGACTGGCCAATCGCGCCGCTGCGCCTCGGCAGGCTCGGCAACCACGACGCGGCGACGCCGTGAGCGCCCCGTCAGCGCAAAAGAGTCAGGTCACCGGCAAGACGACGCCGCACGGCAGGACGTGGATATCAGCTCGTGCGAGCGCGCGACTGTGCGGACACCCACTCAGTCGTACACGACCTGCGGCGACTGCGTCGGCATGATCTGCTTCCAGCGCGCGAGCGC
>FTDG01000426.1_pt1 | contig 14011 bp, 13 predicted proteins | sample 1639751 | NCBI WGS metagenome assembly FTDG01 (sample SAMEA3914869, study PRJEB12502) | metagenome | biome: forest; material: soil | place: USA | collected 2012-03-12 | depth 0.1 m
CGGCCGCCCTGCAGCAGCTCCGGCACGATGCGCGTGAATACCCGGTCGGGCATCAGCATGTCGGTGATGCGGATGAACTCCGACACGCAGCGGTCGATGCCGCCGACCGCGGTCAGCACTTCGCGCAGCGGGTGATCGAGCAGCCCTTCCATCGGGGCGAGCAGCAGCAGGCTCATCGCGTCGACCTCGCGTGCCGCATGCCCGATGCGCTCGAGCATTCGCAGGCTCTCACGCCGGCCATTGGTCGACCGCCTGCGCCAGACGCTCGTAGTCCGACTCGTCGTTGTAGACCTGAGCGGCCAGGCGCACGTGGGCACGGCCGCGCAGCGCGAGCACCTGCGCCTCGATGCCGCGTTCGCGCAGCAGCCAGTCCTTGAGACGCGGCATCGCGTCGGGGCCGAGCGCGTCGAGGCGTTCGGGCAGCGGGACGGTGGCCATGCAGCCGACCATCGCCTCGGGCACGGTCCAGCGGCGGCCCCAGCGTTCGGCGAGCGCGTGCGCCATGCGCCAGACCAGGTCGTGGTTCCAGGCGCGCATGGCGTCGACGCCGAGTGCCTCGCGCATGAACGCGAGCGCGGTCGGGGCGGCGAGGATGGCGGACGGGTCGCGGGTGCCGGTCCAGTCGAACTCGGAGGTCATGCCGGTGTCGAGTCCCCAGGAAATGGTCGGCGGATGCAGCGCGGCCTGGCGCTCGGGCGCGGCCCACAGCAGGCCGCAGGCGCGCGGCACGAAGGCCCATTTGTGCAGGTTGCCGACGTACCAGTCGACGCCGAGCGCCGGGATGTCGAGCGCGATGGCGCCCGGCGCATGCGCGCCGTCGACCAGCACCGGCACGCCGTGCGCGCGGCAACGCGCGGCGATCTCGGCGACAGGCAGCACCAGCGCGGTGTCGGACGCCACGTGGTCGATCACCGCGATGCGCGTGCGCGGGCCCAGCGCGCGTTCGACCGCGTCGGCGCAGGCGCACGCGACGTCCGCCGCGTCGCCGTCGACCGGGAATGGCAGCGCCACCGTGACGACGCGCGCGCCCGCGTGACGCGCGACGAAACCGGCCGCCTTCGCGACCGCGCCATAGGCCTGGTCGAGGATCAGGATCTCGTCGCCGTCGGCCAAGGCCAGCGAGCGCAGCACCGCGTTGATGCCGGTGCTGGCGTTGTCGACGAAGACGATGTCGTCCCCGCACGCGCCGACGAACGCGCCGACCTCGTCGGCCGCCGCGCGCACGAGCGACCGCGGATGGCCCGAGCGGGCGGCCACGGCGGCATCGGCGGCGCTCCAGTGCAGCGCTTCGCGGAACAGGAACCGGGCCGGCTGCGCCTCGATGCGACGTTGCCAGGCCTGCTGGGCCTCGAGCACGACGCGCGGGGTCGCGCCGACGGTGCCGTGGTTCAGGTAGGTGACGTCGGGGGCGAGCCACCACTGGTCGAGCAGCGGATGGCCGAACGTGGCATGGCGCGAGAACAAGCGATTCCTTTGGCGAGACCGGACGAGAGCAAGACGAACGGGCCGATTGTCGTGTGACATCGCCGTCGCGGCACGGCGGCGTATAAACCGTCCACGACTACGGGAGACGAATGCAATGGAATCGAACAATCGCTTCGCGCCGCCGGGCGCCAACGTCGACGACGCGGGCGCCGACGGCAGCGGCGGCGCCCGCGAGAACGCGCCGGCCCTGTGGAATCCGAACGCGGCCGCGAACTGGAGCGTCCTGTTCACGCCGATGTTCGGCGCCTGGCTGCACATGAAGAACTGGCAGGCGCTCGGCCAGCCGGCCAAGGCCGCGGAGGCCCGCCATTGGGTCATCGGCTCGGCCCTACTGATCTTTTGCCTGTCGCTGCTCAGCGTCCTGGCGCCGGGCAACCTGCTGGCCGACTTTCCGCGGTTGATCGGGCTCGCGCTGTTGTTCGGATGGTATTTCGCCAGCGGGCGCCCGCACGCCCGCTTCGTGGCGAAGCGTTTCGGCCGCGACTATCCGCGCAAGGGTTGGGGCAGGCCGTTGGCGGCCGTGGTGCTCGGGATCGTCGTGTACATCGTCGTCGTCACGCTCATCGCCCTCGTGGCGCGCAACGCGCCTTGACGTCGGGGGGGCGTCGGCGCCTGGTGCGTCAGTGCAGGCTGTCGCTCAGTTGCACCGCCGGCGACGCGAACTCGCGGCCGACGTTCTGCTGTGCCCGCATGAAGCTCGCGCGCGCGCCTTCGGTCATCGCATCCCATTGCACCTTGCCGAGCTGGTCGCACGGGAACGTCAGCCCGCGGCCACTGTGGAACAACGACTGGAAGCGCAGTTCGTAGCGGGCGATCGATTCGGCGGCGGAGAGCGAGTCGGCGGTCATGGTGGCCTCGGGTGGTGCGGGAGAGGAGGACTTGGCGACCTGATTTGCGTCAGGGTGAAACCAGTGTGCGCGCGCGTTCGCGATCGCGGCATCGGCGAACTTCCCTGCGCGACCTCGGCGCGCGGCTCGCCGTGGTGTCGGCGCGCGCGACGCGGGCGTGTCAGCGCGCGTCTGACAAGCCGTGCGGCGGCCGGGCATCGCGGCCTCGATAAAGTACGTCCCTTCAGCGCGGCCGCAACCGCCGCCCCGCCCGAACAGGAACACCGCGTGTCCACCACCACCCTCCGCCTCGCCACGTCGGCCGACGTCGACACGCTCCGCACGCTCGGCGCGCGCACTTTCCGCGAAACGTATTACTCGATCAGCGAGCCGTCGGAGGTGGACGAGTACGCCGACGAGCACTTCACGCGCGCGAAGATCGAAGGCTGGCTCGCGACGCCGGTGTCGCAGACGCTGGTCGCCTCGCTCGACGGCGTGGACGTCGGCTACGCCCACGTGCGGGCGCAGGCCACGGCCTGCGTCGAGGATCGCGACGCCATCGAGCTGTCGCGCCTGTACCTGCTGGCGTCGGCGCAGGGCCGTGGCGTCGGCGCGGCGTTGATGCGGCGCGTGCTCGCCGCGGCGGTCGCGTTCGGCGGACGCACCGTCTGGCTGGGCGTCTACGACCGCAACGTGCGCGCCGTCGCGTTCTACGAGGCCTGGGGCTTTCGCCAGGCCGGCACGCGCGAGTTCGAGTTCGGCGGGCTGGTCTACCAGGACCCGGTGATGACGCGCGCGGTCGGCCCGGACGACGTCGCCTGACCGGCGCAGGCGACGTGTCGCGCGGCGCGTCTATGATTCGCGCTTTCCAAATTTTCCCCTGGAGATGATTCCGATGACTTTCCGCCCTGCCCTGATCGTCGCCGCGCTCGTCGCCGGCTTCGCCTCCGTCGCCCATGCCGACGACACCGCCGCGCTCGCCGCCGCCGCCAAGGAACCCGGCGCGGTCGTGACGCCCAGCGGGCTGGTCTACCGCTCGCTGAAGGACGGCACCGGCGCCAGCCCGGCCGCGACCGACGTGGTCTCGGTCAACTACCGCGGCACTTTCGTCGACGGCAAGGAATTCGACGCGTCGGCCAAGCATGGCGGCCCGGCCTCGTTCCCTCTGAACCACGTCGTCCCGTGCTGGACGGAAGGCGTGCAGAAGATGAAGGTCGGCGGCAAGGCCAAGCTGACCTGCCCGTCGTCGACCGCCTACGGCTCGCGCGGCGCCGGCGGCGTGATCCCGCCCGACACGACCCTGCAGTTCGAGGTCGAGCTGATCAGCATCGGCAAGTAAGCAGCGGGCCAACGGGCCCGCGGCGAGGGCGCGCGAGCGCTCCCGCCGCGGCGCCTGCGCCTGCATCGACGGACAAGGGCCTCGGCAACAGCGCGAGGCCCTTGTCCGTTGCGGGGTGCGACGGCGCTCAGCCCTGCAGCGCGTCGTGCAGCGCCACCATCTCCAGCGTCAGCTTGTGCCGCGGCTCGAGGTGGATCATCGGGCGCGCGAGCTGATGCGATTCCTTGATCTTCACCGAGCTCGAGAGATACGGCTCGAGCACCGGCAGGCCCTCGTCGATCAGTTCCTGCACCAGGCGCTGCGGCAGGTTGGCGCGCGGCTGGAACTGGTTGACGACGATGCCCTGCACCGCGAGATCGCGGTTGTGGTCGGCCTGGATCTCCTTGACGTTGTCGAGCAGCGCGTAGAGCGCGCGGCGCGAGAAGTCGTCGCAGTCGAACGGGATCAGGCAGCCCTCGGCCGCGATGAGCGCCGAGCGCGTGTAGAAGTTCATCGCGGGCGGGGTGTCGATGTAGACGTGGTCGTAGTCGGCGGCGATCTCGGCGAGCGCGTCGCGCAGCTTGTAGATCTTGTAGCGCGACTCGAGCTTGGCGTGGATCTCCTCGAGCTCCGCCGACGACGGCATCAGGTGCAGGTTCTCGAACGGCGTCTCGACGACGAACTCGCCCGCGCCGCGCGTGCGGGCGACGAACTTGAGCGTCTGGTTGAAGAAGTCGGCCGCGGTGGGCAGCGGGTCGGACTCGTCGGCGCTGTCGCCGAGCAGGTAGCGCGTCGAGTTGCCTTGCGGGTCGAGGTCGATCACCAGCGTGCGCAACCCCTGGTGCGCGCTGATCGCCGCGAGGTTGCAGGTGATGGTGGACTTGCCGACGCCACCCTTCTGGTTGAAAACGACGGTGCGCATGAGCCGGCTTCCTCGGGAAACGTTGCGGGATGCCGGCCAGTCTAGCGTCTCGTTGCTGCGGCGCAGCATGAAATTTTGGAGACAGCTGTCAGGTTCGCGCGTTCACGCGGCGGGCTTGCGACCCGGCCCCTGCGCCGGGTCGCGCAGCTCGCGCGGCGTCGCGCCGAACCAGCGACGCACCGTGCGGCTGAAGTTCGACGTGTCGACATAACCGAGCCGCGCCGCGATCTCCTCGACCGGCGCCGCGGTGTGCTGCAGCAGCCACAGCGCGCGCTGCTTGCGGGCGGCGTCGAGCAGCGCCTGGTAGGTGACGCCGTCATCGTGCAGCCGCCGGATCAGCGTGCGCGGCGAGATGCCGCAGCGCGCGGCGATGTCCGCCATGCGCGGATAGCGGCCCAGGCCCGTCCCGTCGTCCACGCTCGCGAGCAGCCCCGAGACGCGTTGCGCCATGCTCGCGCCGGCGACCTCGGCCAGGGCCTCGTCGCACTCGCGGCAGGCGACCGCATGCGCCTTCGCGTCGGCGCCCAGGCAGGGCAGCGCGAGGTCGCGCGCGTCGACATGGAACGCGAACGCCGGCTGCTCGAAGCGCACGTCCGCGAGGCCGAAGCGCAGGTACTGGTCGCGCCAGGGCGGCGTCGGGATGGGCAGGTCGACGCGCAGTCCGCGCGGCACCTGGCCGACCGCGGTCTCGATCATGCGCAGCACGGCGCCGAGCACGGTGTCGATCACGAAGCCGCGCACGCGACCGAGTTCGGTGCGCTCCGTCGCGACCATCGTCATACCGTATGCCGTATCGACGCAGGCCCAGGCCATCGCATCGTTGCGGATCGTGCCGTAGCGCGCGATCGACTGCATCGCCTCGCGCAGGTCGCGGCTCGTGACCGCGGCGTAGCCGAGCGCGCCATGCGACGAGATCGGCGCGCCGCCGCCCAGGTCGAGCCCGAGCCACGGCCGGCGCGTCGCGGCCATCGCGCCTTCGGCGAGCGCGACGATGGTGTCGCGGCCGAGGCGGCGGTCGTCTGTGACGAGCGTCTGCCAGTCGAGCCCCGCGGCGGCGAGCACGCGGTCGCCGTCGACCTCCGCATGCTGCAACAGCATGCGCAGCAGCCGCGCGTAGATCGGCGGCACGAGCGACGCCGGCTGCGGCAGGCGCGGACGCGCCGAATGGGCGATGGGGGTGCGCGACATGGATCGGCGTGGTGCGGAAAGCCTCAGTGTCTTCCCTTGTTTGGGGCTTTTGTAGAGTGACCTGTCACTTTATGACGACTAATTGGCAACTGCATCGGTGTCTCGCCCCCGTCGCGGCGCCCACACTGGCTGGACGCCCTGCAGAGCGACCCTCCGACAAGACACTCGCCACCAGGATTCCGCCATGACCGTGCTCGCCGCCCCCGATCCCGCCGTGCCCTACCGCGACCGCAAGCGCTTCGCGTGGGTGCTGTCGCTGCTCGTGCCGACGCTGGTCGCGCTCGGGCCGGTGCTGTACGCCGCGTGGCCGCGGACGCTGATGTTGTGGCTGCCGGTGATCTTCGTCTACTGCATCGCGCCGCTGATCGACTTCGTGCTCGGCGCCGACACCAGCAATCCGCCCGAGGACGCCGTCCCCGCGCTCGAGGCCGACCTGTTCTATCGCCACGTCACCTACGCGCTGGTGCCCTTGCTGTGGGGCGCATTCGTCTACGGGGCGTGGTTCTGCATGCGCACGCCATTGACGTGGGCCGGCCAGCTCGCGATCGTGCTGACGACCGGCATGGTCGGCGGCTTCTGCATCAACCTCGGTCACGAACTGGGCCACAAGCGCTCGTCGCTCGAACGCTGGCTCGCCAAGATCGTGCTCGCGCCGACGTTCTACGGCCACTTCACGATCGAGCACAACCGCGGCCACCATCGCGACGTCGCGACGCCTGCCGACCCGGCGTCGTCGCGCATGGGCGAGTCGATCTGGCGCTTCGTGCTGCGCGAGATGCCCGGCGCGTTCGTGCGCGCCTGGCAGCTCGAGCGCGCGCGCATGAAGGTCGACGGGCAGCCGTTCTGGTCGCTGCACAACGAGCTGCTGCAGCCCGCGCTGATCACCGCGGCGCTGTGGACGACGCTGGCCGTCTGGCTCGGCCCGCAGGTGCTGGTGTTCCTGGTGCTCGCGTCGCTGTGGGCCAACTTCCAGCTCACGACCGCGAACTACATCGAGCACTACGGGCTGCTGCGCGTCGCCGGCGCCGACGGCCGCCCCGAGCGCTGCGCGCCGCACCACTCGTGGAACAGCAACCACATGTTCTCGAACTGGGCCGTGTTCCACCTGCAGCGCCATTCCGACCACCACGCGCATCCGATGCGCCGCTACCAGTCGCTGCGCCACTTCGACGACCTGCCGCAACTGCCGAACGGCTACTTCGGCATGTTCACCGTCGCCTACATCCCGCCGCTCTGGTTCGCCCTGATGGACGCGCGCCTCGTCGCCGCGGTCCACTCGGACGCGGCGCGGATCAACTTCCTGCCGCGCCGTCGCGCCGCGCTGATGCGCCGGCACGGCCTCGTCGACCGCCCCGCCGCCGCCGCGAGCTGACCGCGCCCGAACCTCCCGACCCTGAACGATCGACTGACTGACTGACTGCAACCGTGACCGACAACGACTCCAGAACGAAGAAAGAGACAAGCATGAATTTCGACTACATCGTGGTGGGCGGTGGCTCGGGCGGCTGCGTGCTGGCGGCGCGGCTGAGCGAGGATCCGAACGTGTCGGTGGCGCTGATCGAGGCCGGCCCGGCCGACAAGAACGTGCTGATCCACTGCCCCGCGGGCCTGGCGCTGCTGGCGCGCACCGGCGCGGCGAACTGGAACTTCAGCACCGTGCCGCAGAAGGGCCTGAACGGCCGCGTGGGCTGGTCGCCGCGCGGCAAGGTGCTGGGCGGTTCGAGCTCGATCAACGCGATGGTCTACATCCGCGGCCACAAGGCCGACTACGACCACTGGGCCGCCGAGGGCAACCCGGGCTGGTCGTACGACGAGGTGCTGCCCTATTTCCGCCGCGCCGAACACAACGAGCGCATCGCCGACGAGTTCCACGGCACCGGCGGCCCGCTCAACGTGATGGACCTGCGCAGTCCGAACAAGCACCAGCAGGCCTTCATCGAGGCCGGTCGCGAAGCCGGCTTTCCGGTCAACCACGACTTCAACGGCGCCGACCAGGAAGGCATCGGCGAGTACCAGGTCACGCACAAGAACGGCGAGCGCTTCTCCGCAGCGAAGGCGTATCTCACGCCGAACCTCGGCCGCAAGAACCTGACCGTCTTCACCGAGGCGCACACCACGCGCGTGCTGTTCGAAGGCAAGCGCGCGACGGGCATCGAGTTCATCCGCGACGGCCTGCGCCAGCAGATCGGCGCGAACCACGAGGTGCTGATGGCCGCGGGCGCGCTGCAGACGCCGCAGTTGCTGATGCTGTCGGGCGTCGGTCCGGCCGACCAGCTCGCGAAGTTCGGCATCGGCGTCGTGCACGAGCTGCCCGGCGTGGGCCGCAACTTCCACGACCACGTCGACGTCGTGCAGGTCGTCGACGCGCCGCAGCTCGTCGATACCTTCGGCGTCTCGTTCGGCGGCATCGCGCGCATCGCGAAGGCGGTCGGCGAGTGGCGCAAGAAGCGCAGCGGCATGCTGACGACCAACTTCGCCGAGGCCGGCGGCTTCATCAAGAGCCAGCCGTCGGAAGCCATCCCCGACCTGCAGCTGCACTTCGTCGTCGGCAAGCTGATCGACCACGGACGCAAGACAGTGCTGGGCCACGGCTACTCGGCGCACGTGTGCCTGCTGCGGCCGCTGAGCCGCGGCAGCGTGACGCTCGCCAGCCGCGACGCGCAGGCCGCGCCGCTGATCGACCCGAACTTCTTCGACCACCCGGACGACATGCAACGCATGATCCGCGGCTTCCGCCTGATGCGCGAGATCATGAGCCAGCCGACGCTCGCCAGGCTGGGCGGCAAGGAGCTGCCGCGCTCGGCCAACGCGGTCAGCGACAGCGAGATCGAGCAGTTCATCCGCACCTACGGCGACACGATCTACCACCCGGTGGGCACGTGCCGCATGGGCCCGGGCGCGATGGACGTCGTGGGTGCCGACCTGCGCATCCACGGCCTCGATGGCATCCGCGTGGTCGACGCGTCCATCATGCCGCGCGTGGTCGGCGGCAACACCAACGCGCCGGTGATCATGGTGGCCGAGAAGGCCGCCGACATGATCAAGGCCGCGCGCGTCGCCGGCTCCGGCACGGCGCAGACGCTGCGCGTGGTGGCGGGCTCGAACGTGCAGCCGATCGCGGCCTGACGACGACGCCGCGCGCCGGGATCACGCGGCGCGCTTCACCGACACGCCCCCCGCCCGCAGCGCGCGCGTGACGCGCTCGGGCGTCGCGCGCGGGACGGCCAGCAGGCTGATCGCCGACAACGGCGCGATCGCGAACGCCGACGCGCACATCAGCTTCTCGGCCGAGGCGAGCACCACGGTCTCGGCCGCGCGCTCGTGCAGCGTGCGCTTGACCGCAGCTTCCTCGGCGTCGCCGGTGCTGAGGCCTTCGTCCGGGTGCGCGCCGGTCACGCCCATGAAGAACAGGTCGGCGCGCAGCCGCGACGCGGCGTCGATCACGCTCGCGCCCACGTTGACCATCGAGTGGCGGAACAACCGCCCGCCGAGCACGATGATCTCGACGCCCGGATGCGCGGCGAGCGCGACCGCGACGTTCGGGCTGTGCGTGACGACGGTCGCGCGCAAGTCGGCCGGCAGCGCGTGCGCGACCTGCAGCGCCGTCGTGCCGCCATCGAGGATCACCACCTGCCCCGGCTGGATCAAGCGTGCGCCGAATCGGCCGAGCGCGAGCTTGTCCTGCGTCGACACCTGCTCGCGCACGCGCAGGTCGCCGAGCGCCGGCGACGCGGGCAGCGCGCCGCCGTGCACGCGCTGCAGCTTGCCGTCAGCCGCGAGCTCGCGCAGGTCGCGCCGGATCGTGTCCTCGGACGTGCCGAACTCGTGCGCGAGATCCTTCGCGACAAGCTGGCCTTCGGCGGCGAGCCGGGCGAGCAGGATCTTCTTGCGTTGCGTCGTGAGCATGGGATGGAACGTGGTTTGCGTCGATGTCTGGATTGCACGATACTGCACGAAACTACGCGATCATGCCATGGCATTTCCGCACGCGATCTCCACGCCGCCGCGCTCCGACGCGCGCGTCCGCATCCTCGAGCAGCGCGTGCTGTCGGACGACTGGTTCGTGCTGAAGAAGACGACCTTCGAAATCGCGCGCCGTGACGGCAGCACGCAGACGGTGAGCCGCGAGACCTACGACCGCGGCAATGGCGCGGTGCTGCTGCTGTTCGACGCCGCGCGCGGCACGGTGATCCTCACGCGCCAGTTCCGCTTTCCCGCGTACGTCAACGGCAGCGCCGACGGCATGCTCGTCGAGGCCTGCGCCGGCCTGCTCGACGGCGACGGCGCCGAGGCCGCGATCCGGCGCGAGGCCGCCGAGGAGACCGGCTACGCGGTGACCGCGCCGCGCAAGGTCTTCGAGGCCTACATGAGCCCCGGCTCGGTCACCGAGAAGCTGCACTTCTTCGTCGCGTCCTACACCGACGCCGACCGCCTCGACGCCGGCGGCGGCGATGCCCGCGAAGGCGAGGACATCGAAGTCCTCGAACTCCCGCTCGCCGACGCGCTGCGCAAGATCGCCAGCGGCGAGATCGAGGATGGGAAGACGATCATGCTGTTGCAGCATGCCGCGTTGGCTGGATTGGCGAATCTCTAGCGGCCGCTCACGCGCCGGTCACTGCCCCACGCACGCCTGGATCGCCACGCCCACCAACGCCGCCGCCTTCCCCTGCGCGCCCGACGCGAGCGCGCGCGAGCCGAGGGCGTGCTTCATCGTCGCCAGGCCGAGCACGTACGACGCGATCAGCGCCGCGCGCAGTTCGGCGTCGGGGCCGCGCAGCAGCTTGCCGAGCGGCTGCACGAAGTCGGCGTGGAAATGCGCCGAGACCATCGCCGCCGTCGCCGGGCTGCCCGAGGCCCGCAGCAACAGGCGCAGCGGGTCGAAGCCGTCCTCGTGCGGCTTCTTGGTGTCGTCCATCACCAGGTGCACCAGGTGCTCGCCGAGCGTGTCCAGCGATGCGGGCAGGTGATCCTCGACACGGAACGCCCCCGCGATGACCTCGCCGAACAGCTTCTCCTTGCCGCCGAAGTAGCGGCTGACGAGCGCCGCGTCGACGCCTGCATCGGCGGCGATGTCGCGCGTGCCGACATGCTCGTACGCGTCGCTCGAGAAGCGCGTGCGCGCCGCCGCGAGGATACGAGCCCGGGTATCGCCGGCGTTGCGGCCGTGCTTGTCGGCGGCGGGCTTGGCGGCGGGTGGGGTCATGGCGAGCGGCGGCCGGGAGGTTCGAGACCCTGGCATTCTGGCACCGGGGGACGCCCCGGCGCTCCGGGTCGATGCTTCGCTCGCGGCCGAAGCGTCGCCGGTGTTGCACCGCTAGCATGAAGCCATGTCTCCCCGCATCGACTCGACCGCCGCGCACGAAGCGCCCGCGCCTTCCTTCGCCCTCGTCATCTTCGCGACCTGCATGGCGTTCGTCGTGGGCCAGCTCGATGTCACGATCGTCAACGTCGCGCTGCCGTCGATGGCGCGCGACCTGCACGCGAGCGTGGCGGGCCTGCAGTGGGTCGTCGATGCCTATGCCGTGGCGTTCGCGGCCTGCATGCTGTCGGCCGGCGCGCTCGGCGATCGCTTCGGTTCGCGGCGCGCGTTCCAGTGGGGAATGGCGATCTTCGGTCTCGCGTCGATCGGCTGCGCGCTGTCGCCCGACAGCGTCGTACTCGACGCGGTGCGCGCGTCGCAAGGCCTCGGCGCGGCGATCATGCTGCCCAACTCGCTGGCCCTGCTCAACCGCGCGCTGCCCGACTCGAAGGATCGCGCACGCGGCGTCGGCTACTGGACCGCGGCGGGCTCGATCTCCATCGCGCTCGGCCCGGTGCTCGGCGGCGTGCTCGTCTCGAGCGTCGGCTGGCGCGCCATCTTCTGGGTCAACGTGCCGCTGTGCCTGCTCGGTTTCCGGCTGTCGACGCGGCTCGTGGACACGCCGCGCGGCGCGCGCGACAAGCCTGTCGACATCGCCGGTCAGGCCGTCGCCACGTTGACGCTCGCGGCGCTGGTCGCGTCGCTCATCGAATCGCGCGCGACGGGCGCGACGTCCGCCACTCCCGCCGTCGGCTGGGGCGCGACGATCGCGTTCGCGCTCGCGCTGTGGTTCGTCGAACGGCGCGCCGCCAGCCCCGTGATCGCGCCCGACCTGTTCGCCCAGCCCGACTTCCGCGGCGCGACCTTCGTCGGCATGGTCCTCAACGGCACGTACTACGGCGCGATCTTCGTCATCGCGCTGTTCCTGCAGTCCACGCGCCACTACAGCCCGCTGCAGGCCGGCCTCGCGTTCCTGCCGTTGACCGCCGGCTTCTTCCTGACGAACGTGACGAGCGGACGCATCGTCGCGCGCTTCGGCACGCGCAAGCCGATGATCGTGGGCGCGCTCGTCGACCTGCTCGGCTTCGGCGTGCTCGCGCTCGCCGCGCCGCACGCCGGCTACGCCGTCCTTGCCGTCGGCTTCCTGCTGATCCCGACCGGCATGGGACTCGCCGTGCCCGCGATGACGACCACCGTGCTCGCTGGCGTCGACAAGCGCCGCTCGGCACTCGCTGCCGCGATCCTCAACACCGCGCGGCAGGCGGCCGGCGCCGCGGGGGTCGCGGTGTTCGGCGCGCTGGTGGCAGGCGGCGCGAGCGACGTCGTCGGTGGGTTGCGTACGACGTGCGTCGTCTCGATGGGCCTGCTGGCGTGTGCGGCGTTCGTCGCGTCGAGGCTGAAGGGCGTGGCGGCGGAGCGGTGACGCGGCGATGCGGCGATGCGGGGACAATGTCGCGCCATGAGACGCATCGCACGCCGACACGAACGCCGCTGGACGCTGCAGAACCTGGTTCGCGCGGCGCTGCGCCGGGACGACGATCGCCGTTGGCACGCGATCTTCGCATTGCGACTTCGCGGATCGCCACGCACGCTCGCGCTCGTGGCCTCGCTGTGCCGCAGCGCGAGCTGGCGGCGGCGCGAACTCGGTTGCGACATTGCCGCACAGCTGAGGCGACGTCACGGCGCCCAATACGCCGTCGACGAGACGCAGGCGTTGCTGCTGCACGGCTTGCGCGACGCGCGCGACGAAGTCGCCCGCTCCGCGGCCGCGGGGGCCGGCCATCGGCCGTTCGACGCGGCGTTGCCCGAGCTGGTGCGCTTGTCGACGCACGCCGACGCCGAGACGCGCTGGTCCGTCGCCTGCGCACTCGGCCGCTACGCACAGCCCGCGGCGATCGAGACGCTGCTGCGCCTCGCGCGCGACGTCGACGCCGACGTGCGCGACTGGGCGACCTTCGGTCTCGGCACGATGTCCGACACCGACACACCCGAGATCCGCGAGCTGCTCTGGCGCAACCACACCGACGACAACGAGGACGTGCGCGGCGAAGCGCTGGTCGGTCTCGCGAAGCGCCGCGACCCGCGCGCCGTCGACGCGGTGCTGCGCGCAGGTGCGCGTCTACGTCCTCGAGGCCGCGAAAGAACTCGCCAACCCGTCGCTGCTGGAGCCCCTGCTCGCGTTGCGCCCGACGATCGAAGACGACGTCAGCACCTACTGGCTCGGCCGCCTCGACGCGGCCATCGCCGCCTGCACGTCTGCCGAAGGCGCATCGACGCCTTGAGCCTGCCGGATCGCATCACTGCGCGTCTTCCGGCTCTTCCACCAACACGTCCGCCCGCTTCGGCGACGCCTCTTCGTCGGTTTCCTCGCCGAGGAAGCCGCCGCTCTGGTGGGCCCACAGGCGCGCGTAGAGGCCGCCCTTGGCAAGCAGGCTGCGGTGGTCGCCCTCCTCGACGATGCGGCCCTTGTCGAGGACGACGAGCCGGTCCATCGCGGCGATCGTCGACAGCCGGTGCGCGATCGCGATGACGGTCTTGCCTTCCATCAGTGCGTAGAGGCTGGCCTGGATCGCGGCCTCGACTTCGGAGTCGAGCGCGCTGGTCGCCTCGTCGAGCAGCAGGATCGGCGCGTCCTTGAGCATCACGCGCGCGATCGCGATGCGCTGGCGCTGGCCGCCCGACAGCTTCACGCCGCGCTCGCCGACGTGCGCGTCGTAGCCCTTGCGGCCCTTCGCGTCGGCGAGCGTGCCGATGAACTCGTCGGCTTCCGCGCGGCGCGCGGCGGCGACCATCTCGGCGTCGCCGGCATCGGGTCGGCCGTAGAGGATGTTGTCGCGCACCGAGCGATGCAGCAGCGAGGTGTCCTGCGTCACCATGCCGACGTGCGCGCGCAGGCTGTTCTGCGTGACCTTCGCGACGTCCTGGCCGTCGATCAGCAGCCGGCCCGACTCGACGTCGTAGAAGCGCAGCAA
>FTDG01003896.1_pt1 | contig 13990 bp, 16 predicted proteins | sample 1639751 | NCBI WGS metagenome assembly FTDG01 (sample SAMEA3914869, study PRJEB12502) | metagenome | biome: forest; material: soil | place: USA | collected 2012-03-12 | depth 0.1 m
GCGTCTGGCGCGCGTCGGCGGCGTCGTTCATGCGCGCAGCTCCCCGCTGCCGCCGGCCGCACGGGCCGGCGCGAGCCAACGACGCAGCCAGTTGCCGGCGCCGGCCTTGCCGCCCGCGACGCCGTGGCCCGAAGCCGGCGACGCCGTGCCGGCCGGCGCCTGCGCGAGCCGGACCTCGACGATCGCCAGCAGCCGCGCGTCGAGCGCGGACGCCGTGCGCTCGTGCGCCGGCGGCAGCGCCGCGAGGCTGTCCATCACCTGCTGGCGCTGCAGCGCGCCCAGGCGCGCGAGCAGCGCGCCGGTCCACGTCCACGGGCCCTGCGCGATGACGCGCGCGATCAGTTCGGACGGCTCGGCGGCGAGCACGGCGGCCAGCGCCACCGGATCCGCATGCTGCAGCCCGCCGCGGTGGCCGGCGTCGCCGCGCACGCGCGCCGCGACGGCCGGGCCGAGCTCGTCGAGCAGTTCGGGCGCGGGCGGGATGCCGATCGCCCGCAGCTCGTCGACCAGGCCCTGCAGGCGCGCGCGCTCGGCGCCGTCCATCTGCGACAGCAGCCACGCGCGGTCGTCGTCCGACACGGTGTGCAGCAGCAGCGCCGCGCGGCGCGACTCGCCGGCGTCGGCGGCGCTGGCCGCCTCGTCGAGGGCCGCGATGAAGGAGTTCGCCGGCGCGTTCACTTCAGCGACTCCGGCAGCCGCGGGGCCTCGGCAGGCACGCCGCCTTCGGCCATCCACACGCGCAGCTTGGCCAGCGCCTGCTGGCGTTCGGCGTCCGACAGGCGGCGGCCGTCGCCCTGGCGCGTGCGGCGCGGCGCCAGCGCGGTCACGACCAGGGCCAGCACGGCCAGGCCGATGAACGCGAGCAACATCAGCATCCAGTTGCTCGTCGCGGGGCGGCGCGCCGCATGCGACGCGAGCGCGGACGCCGACGACGCCTCGGTGACCGGCGCGGTCCGCGTCGTCGCGTCGGCGCTGCCGTCGCCGGCGAACGCGCTCGGCGCGTGGCTGCTCGCGAGGAAGCCATCGGTCGACTGCACGACCACCGCGTCGCCGCGTTCGGACGAGGCGCCGACGGCGGCGCCCACGGTCTGCTTGAGCTGCTCGAGCTGCGCCGCGCTGAGGCTGCGATGCACGACCACCGCCACCTGCAGGTGCTTGATCGAGCCCGGCTGGTTGACCACCTGCTCGACGCGGCGGCCGAGCGCGTACTCCACTTCGTGCTGGTTGCTGCCGCCCTGCGCGCCGCCGGCGCCGGCACCGTTGGCCGGGGTGACGGGCGCGCCGAGCTCGTGCGTCGACTCGCGCTCCTTCGAGATCAGCCCCACCGGCGCCTCGCCGGCCTTGCCCGGCGCGCCGAGCACTTCCTCGGTGTTGGTCTGCACGCGATCCATGTTGAGCGTGACGTCGACGCTGGTCGTCGCCGCGCCCGGGCCGAGCGCGCGGTCGAGCACCGCGGTCGCCTTGCGCGAGAGGTAGTTCTCGGTGTCCTGCTTCAGGTCGAGGCGGGCCGAGGCCGTGGACTCCGGATCGCCGGCGTCGGTGGCCGAGCGCGTCAGCGCGACGCCGCTCTGGTCGACGATGGTCACGTCCTGCGCGAGCACGCCGGGCACCGCCGCGGCGACCAGGCGCTGCACGCCGCTCACCTGCTCGGGGCGCAGCCGCTGGCCGGCCTTGAGCGTCAGCGTGACGGAGGCCGTGGGCCGCGACGAGGATTGCTTGAACAGGCCTTGCTCCGGCAACGCCAGCAGCACGCGCGCGTCGCGCACCTCCGACAGCGACAGGATGGTGCGCGTCAGCTCGCCCTGCAGCGCGCGCTGCAGGTTGATCTTCTGCACGAACTCCGTCATGCCGAGGTCGCTGTTGTTGAACAGCTCGAAGCCGACCGCGCCGTGCAGCGGGATGTCCTTGGACATCAGCTTGATGCGGGTGCGGTAGACGTCGTTGCGATCGACCAGGATCGTGCTGGCGGTGCCGTCCGGATGCGCGTCGTCGGCGTCGCCGACGACGTAGGGCACCTTGAGCCGGTCGAGCTCGCTGGTCATCGCCGCGACGTCCTGCGGCGAGAGGTCGGCGAACAGCACCTGGTAGTCGGTGCGCATCAGGAACCAGCCCGCCACCACGGTGCCCGCGACGATGATCGCGGCGCCGAGGATCAGGCCGAGCCGCGCGCCGGGGCGCTGTTCCGAGAAAAAGCCGTTGAGACGATTCATGTCGTCGCGAATCCGTTCGAGTGTCAGGGGCCGCCGCGGCGGCCGTCTTCAAGTGGGCGCGACGCGCGCTAGACCTGCATCTTCATCACGTCCGAGTAGGCGTCGAGCAGGCGGCTGCGCACCTGCATCATCAGCTGGAAGGACAGCTGGCTTTCCTCGAGGTGGATCATGATGCGGTGCAGGTCGCCCGCGTCGCCCGTGGCCAGGCGCTGCATGTCGACCTGCGAGGCGACGAGATCGTTGTTGACGTGGTCCAGCCCCTGCGTGACGAGCTGGCCGAACTGGCCCACGCCGTCGGCGGGCGCCGGCTGCATCGACGGCATCGCCGGCATGGCGGGCATCGCACTGGTCGCGGCGTCGAGCGGCGCGACGGCGAGGACGGCGGCGACGGCGCTCATGACGACGACCCGATCTGCAGCGCCTTGACGGCCAGCGTCTTGCTCATGTTCATCGCGGCGATGTTGGCCTCGTACGAGCGCATCGCGCTCATCATCGTGACCATCTCCGCGGCGTTGTCGACGCCGGCGTAGTTCACGTAGCCCTTGGCGTCCGCGTACGGGTTGCCGGGCTCGTAGACGCGGCGCGGCGCCGCGTTGTTGGGCTGCACGCTGACCTGGGGCACCGCGTACGGCAGGCCGATGCCCGCGGCCGCGCCGCCTTCGCGGTCCAGCGCTAGGCTGAAGTCCTGCGGCTGGGCGAGCGAGGCCGGCGTCGCCACGACGCGCATCGGCTGGTAGGCCGCGCCGTCGATGCCCTGCACCGTATTGGCGTTGGCCAGGTTCATCGCCGCGACTTCCACGCGGGTGCGTTCGAGCGTCATGCCCGCCGCGCTGATCGCGAATGTTCTCGAGTAGTCCATGGTTCGTGCTTTCGAAATCCGTTCAGCGCTTGCCGTCGTTGATGGCCAGCGACATCAAGGCGAATTGCTTGTTCAGCGCGGTGGTCAGCGCCTGGTACTGCACGCCGTTCTGCGCCAGCTGCGCCATCTGCATGTCGAGCGCGACGCGCGGCGACAGGTCCGACGGCTGCAACTGCAGCTCGTTGACCACGCGCGGCGACACGTCGGCCAGCATGTCCATGTCCAGGCGGCCGCCCTCGCCGAGCGTGCGCTGCGCGGTGCCCAGCTGCGACTCGAAGTCCACCGTCACCGGCTGGTAGCCCGGCACGTCCGCGTTGGCGATGTTGGCGGCGATCGCCTGCTGGCGCATCGCGGAGGCATCCAGCGCGAGCGACAGCGCGGCGGTCGTGACGCGTTCGATTCCTTCAGTCATGGTGTGCTGCTTTCGATTCGAGGAGATGGGAAGGGCGCGCGCTCACTGCACGACGAGCTCGGCGTGCAGGGCGCCGGCGGCCTTGACGGCGCGCAGGATCGAGATCACGTCGCGCGTGTTGGCCTTCAGGCGCGACAGCGACTGCACGAGGTCGGCCACCGTGGTGCTGCCGGGCGCGACGTAGCCCGGGCCCTGCGGCTCGCCGACGTCGACCGTGGTGTTGGTGACGATGGCCGTGCGGATGCCGGCGTTGCCGCCGATGATGCCGGTGGGCTGCGACACGCTGTTGGTGCTGGTGATGGCGATCTTGAGGTCGCCCTGCGAGATCGCCACCGGCGATATCCGCACGTCGCCGCCCGAGACCACCGTGCCGGTGCGCTCGTTGATCACGACGCGGGCGCGCTGGTCGGGCTGGATCTCCACGCCTTCGATGCGCGAGATGAACGCCACGAGCTGGGCGCGCTGGTCGGCCGGGATCGCGATGTCGACGCCCTCGGCGTCGCGCGCGTTCGCGAGCGGCGCGCCCAGGCGCTGGTTGATCGCCGTGGCCAGGCGGCTGGCCGTCGTGAAGTCCGGGTCGTTCAGCACGAAGGTCAGCGAGTTCTGCGTGGCCGGGATCTCGGCCTGCACGTCGACCTCGACCCGCGCGCCGTTGGGCACCGAGCCCACCGTCGGATGGTTCTTCTGCACGACGTTGCCGTTGGCGTCGTAGCGATAGCCGCCGACCGCCAGCGGGCCTTCGGCGAGCGCGTAGATGCGGCCGTCGGGCGCGCGCAGCGGCGCCACCAGCAGGCTGCCGCCGACCAGGCTGCGCGCGTCGCCGGCGGAGGTGACGGTGACGTCCAGCGTGTCGCCTTCGCGCGCGAACGACGGCAGCTCCGCCGAGATCATGACGACCGCGACGTTGCGGCTCTGGATCTGCGCCGCGGGCACCGCGAGGTTGAACTGCGACAGCGCGTTGGACAGCGCCTGCTTCGTGGCGGCGTTGCCCGACGAATCGCCGGTGCCGGCCAGGCCGGTGACGATGCCGTAGCCGACCAGCACGTTCTGGCGCCAGCCCTTGACGCGGCCGAGATCCTTGATGCGCACGTTCTCGCTGTCGCGCGTGGCGGCGTGCGCGGGCAGCGGCGCGAGCGCGCACGCCAGCGCGATCGAGGCGACGGACGCGAGCGCGGCGAAGGCGGCCCCGAGCCGGCGCGCGGCTTGATGAGTCGATTGCATGCGCATCACAGCCCCAGCATGTCGAGCAGGTGGCGCCACCAGGCGCGCGTCTGCCGGTCCGACAGGTCGCCGTCGCCGACGTATTCGATGTGCGCGTCGGCCAGGCGGGTCGACAGCACCGTGTTGTCGCCTGCCACGTCCTGCGGGCGCACGCGGCCCTCGAGCGCGACCTTGTGCTGCTCCTTGTTGACCGTCAGGCTCTGCTCGCCGCCGACCACCAGGTCGCCGTTGGGCAGCACCTGGCGCACGGTCACGCTGAGCGTCACGAGCAGCTTGTTGGCGCGCTGCGTGGTGCCGCCGCCGTCGAAGCTGCCCGTCGCCGAGATCGAGCCGCCGTGCTGCACGCCGGTGTTGGCGATGGTCAGTCCGGCGCCGAGCGCGTTGGTGCGCTGGGTGCTGGTGTCGGTGGTGGTGCTGGCCGACGACTGCTCGAACACCTGCACGGTGATGATGTCGCCGACGTCGAGCGCCTTGCGGTCGGCCGCGAGCGCGCGATAGGTCTTCTCGTCGAACATCTTCTGGGCCTGCGCCGGCCCGGCCGCGAGGCCGCCGGCGAGCGCCAGCAGGGGCGCGGCGAGCGCCGCGAGACGGATGCACGCGGCGTTCATTGCAGCACCTCCACTTGTCCGGGCGCGACGACGCGCGCCAGCACCGCGTCGGCGGCGCCGGGCAGGCGCACGCGCACGTCCTGGCCCACGGCGCCGTCCTGCATCACCTCGACGCGGCTCTCGACGCGGATGCCGCCGCTGCTCGCGCGCAGCGTCGCGACGTTGCCGCGCGTCACGCCGCCCTGCGGCACGCGCGCCACGGCCACGGTCGCCGCCGCGGGCGCCACGCCGGCGGGCGCCAGCGGCCGCGCCAGGGCGGCGTCGGCCACGTGCACGCTGCAGCGCTCGGCGCCGCTCCACGCGATGTCCTGCGACAGCAGGCCGGTGCGCGCCTGGATCCAGCGCGCCAGCGTCGCGCGTTCGACCAGCGTGGGCTGGCCGTCGGACGACACCTGCCCGACGTCGAGCGCGGACAGGCGCGCGGCCGTCGCGTCGTCGGCGCCCTTGATCGCGGCGATGTCGGCCAGCGTCACGTGCGCGGACGGCGTGGCCGCCGTCGCGCACAGCTCGATGCGCACGCCGTGCGCGGCGCTCGCGGCGGTCGCCGCCGCGGCCAGCGCGGCGCCGGCGGCCGCTCGCCGGAAGATACGGTGCAGGAGGTTCATGGGCTTCAGCGGCGCAGGTTGTTGACCATCTGCATCATCTCGTCGGAGGCCTGCACGATCTTCGAGCTGGCCTCGTACGCGCGCTGGGCGATGATGAGGTTGACCATCTCGTCGACCATCTTCACGTTCGAGCCTTCGAGGTAGCCCTGCTGCAGGGAGCCGAGGCTGTCGGTGCCGGGGTTGCCCTGCGTCGGCGTGCCGGCGGCGTCGGTCGCCACGTACAGGTTGTCGCCCTGCGCGCTCAGCGCGGCCGGGTTGGCGAAGCGCGTCAGCTGCAGCTGGCCGAGCTGGGTCGCCTTCGTCTGCCCGGCGACGGTGGCGGTGATCGCGCCGTCGGCGCCGATCGTGACCGAGCCGACGTTGGCCGGCACGCTGATCGCGGGCTGCAGCGCGAGGCCGGATTCGGTGGTGAGCTGGCCCTCGGCGTTGACCTTCAGGGTGCCCCCACGGGTATACGCGGTGCTGCCGTCGGCGAGCGTCACGCGGAAGAAGCCGTCGCCCTGGATCGCGACGTCCCACGCGGAGCCGGTCTGGGTGACGCCGCCGGCGTCGAAGATCTTCGACGAGCTCGAGATGCCCACGCCGTTGCCGACCATCGAGGCGCCCGCGGCCGAGGACGGGTCGGCGGCGCCGTCGGATGCGCCGGTGCGCGCGGACTCCAGCACCATCAGGTCGGTGAAGCTGATGCGGCCCTTCTTGAACGCGGCCGTGTTCGCGTTCGCCAGGTTGTTGGCGATCGTGTCGACGTTCATCTGCTGGGCTTGCATGCCGGTCGCGGCGATGTAGAGCGAATCAGGCATGGCGGGAACTCCGGAAGGTCAGGGCGGCGAAATGGCGGAAGGAACGGGTCACGACAGGTCTCCCAGCTTCTGGATGGCCGTGCCCATCAGGTCGTCGTAGCCTTGCGCGACCTTCTGCATCGATTCGAAATGGCGCATGGTCTGGATGACCTGCACCATCTCCTGCATCGTGTTGGTGTTGGAGGCCTCGAGCTGGCCCTGGTGCACGCGCGCCGTGGCGTCGGCCACGACCTGCGGGTCGCTGCCGGGCGAGAGCAGGCCGCCGCCGAGGTGCGTCATGCCGCGCGTGTCGCCGAAGCGCACGATCTTGAGTTGCGCGACCGGGCTGCCGTCGGCGGGCACGCCCGAGTTCGACGGCGCGTCGGGCTCGGTCACGTTGCCGGCGGCGTCGACGGCGGGGGTGCGCGTCACGAGGCGGATCTCGCCGCCCTTGCCCATCACCGGGTCGCCGGCGGCGGTCACGAGGCGCCCCTGCGCGTCCACGGAGAAGTCGCCCTGGCGCGTGTAGGCCGTGCCCTGCGCGGTGGACACCTCGAAGAAGCCATCGCCCGACAGCGCCATGTCCAGCGGCTGGCCGGTGGCCTTGAGGCTGCCGGCCTTGGTGTCGAGGAGCACGAGCGGCCGGTGCAGGCTGGCCGCCACGTCCACGCCGACGGCGCCGTCCGCTGCGGCGGAGAGCTGGTCGACCACGTCCACGAACGGGCGCGCCAGCACGACCTCGCGCTTGTAGCCGGGCGTGGCCATGTTGGTCATGTTCTGCGCGACGCGGTCGAGGTGGCTCATGTCCTCCTGCATGCCGGTGAGCGCGATGGCCAGGACTGGTTGCATGGGTCTGTGCTTGAGTTGACGATGGGGGGTGGGGTATCCGTGCCGCCGGTCACAGCGACACGATGTTCCAGGACTTGAGCTCGACGTTGTTGGGGATCTCGGTCATCGAGAGCACCCGCAGGTGCGGCATCACGCGCTCGGACAGCGTCCGCAGGTGACGGCGCAGCTCCGGCGCGCAGAGCAGCACCGGCAACAGGTTGTTCTTCATCATCCGCTCGGCCTGCTGCGCGATGCGGCTGGTGAGAGTTTCGGCGAGCTTGGGGTCGAGCGTGAACGATTGCGGACTGCCGTCCGGGTTGCGGGCATGGATGCCGTGAAGTAGTTGGCTCTCCACGGCCGGATCCAGCGTCAGCACCTGCAGCGCGTTCGCCTCGCCGAGCAGCGACTGGCAGATCGCGTGGGCCAGCCGCTGGCGCACGAGCTCGGTCAGCACGCCGACGTCCTTGGTCTGGCGGCCGGCATCGGCCAGCGTCTCGAGGATCGCCTCGAGGTTGCGCACCGACACCTTCTCGCGCAGCAGGCTCTGCAGCACCTTCTGCACGTCGCTCACGGTCAGCAGCGTCGGGATCACCTCCTCGACCAGCGTCGGCTGGCTCTGGCGCACGCGCGCCAGCAGCTTCTCGGTCTCCGCGCGGCTGAGCAGGCGCGCGGCCTCGCGGCGCAGCACCTCGGTCAGGTGCGTGACGAAGACGGTCGGGCCGTCGACCAGCGTGAACTTCGCGGCGATGGCCGCGTCGCGCTGCACTTCCTCGATCCACAGCGCGGGCAGGCCGTAGGTCGGGTCGCGCGTGACCTCGCCCGCGATGCTGCGCACGTCGCCGCCCGGATGGATCGCCAGGATGCGATCGGGCTTGACCTCGGCCTTGGCGCAGGGCGTGCCGTCGATGACGATCTCGTAGCGCTCGGGCGCCAGGCGCGCGACCTCCTTGAACAGCACGCGCGGCAGCACGACGCCGAGCTCCTGCGCGTGCTGCTTGCGGAACGCCGCGATGCGCTCCATCAGCGGGCTGGCCTCGGCGTTGACCAGCGGCGCCCAGCGGCTGCCGAGGTTGACCTCGATCGGCTCGACGGACAGCGCGGCGTACGGATCCGCGTCGGCCGCCGGCTCGGGCGTGACGCCCTCGGCGGCCTCGGGCTCGGCCGCCAGCGCCGCCGCCTGCCGCGCCTTGAAGCGCATGGCGAACCACGCGGCCGCGCCGATGCACGCCACCAGCACGAGGGCGGGGACCGCCGGCATGCCGGGCATCAGCACCAGGCAGAACAGCGCGACGCCCACCAGCACCAGCGTCTTGGGGAAGGCGGTGATCTGGCGCAGCACCTCGGTGCTCAGGCGCTCGTCCGACGCCGAGCGGGTGACGATGATGCCGGTGCCCACCGAGATCACGAGCGCGGGCACCTGGGTGACGATGCCGTCGCCGATCGTCAGCAGCGTGTAGGTCTGCAGCGCCTCCGACCACGGCAGGCCGCGCTGCATGACGCCGATCACCAGGCCGCCGACGATGTTGATCAGCATGATGACGATGCCGGCGATGGCGTCGCCCTTGACGAACTTGCTCGCGCCGTCCATCGCGCCGTAGAAGCCGGCTTCCTTTTCCAGGTTCTTGCGCCGCGCCTGCGCCTGCGCCTGGTCGATGAAGCCCATGTTCAGGTCGGCATCGATGCTCATCTGCTGGCCGGGCATGCTGTCCAGCGTGAAGCGCGCGGCCACCTCGCTGACGCGCTGCGCGCCGTTGGTGACGACCACGTACTGCACGACGATCAGGATCAGGAAGACGATCAGCCCGATGACGTAGTTGCCGCCGACGGCGAACGAGCCGATCGAGGCGATGACGCGCCCGGCGTTGCCGTCCGACAGGATCAGGCGCGTCGCGCCCACGTTGAGCGACAGCCGGAACAGCGTGGCGATCAGCAGCAGCGAGGGGAAGGTCGAGAACTGCACCGGCCGCTCGACGTAGAACGTGAGCAGCAGCACCAGCAGCGCGAAGCTGAAGTTGGTGAGGATCAGGAAGTCCAGCACCGGCGCGGCGATCGGCACGAACAGCACGACCAGGATGCCCAGCACCAGGGCGATCATGGCGACATCGCTGTGCCGCCCGAAGAGGTTCTTCAGCGTGTTCATCGGGCCCTCGCCGCCGGTTGCCTGCCGCGGCCCGCTGCGGCGCCGCGCCTGGAGAACACCCAGACGATGATTCGCGCCACCGGCGCATAGAGATTCGGCCGCACGTGCTGGTTGACCGCGAGCTCGCGGTACAGCGCACGCGCCAGGCTGGGACTGGGCACCACCGGGATGCGGTGCCGCGCCGCGATCGCGCGCATCGCCGCGGCCATCACGCCGCGGCCCTTGGCGACGAGCTGCGGCGAGGCCATCTCGCCGTGCGCGTAGCGCAGCGCGACGGCCACGTGCGTCGGGTTGGTGATGAGGACGTCGGCGTTGCGCGTGTTCTGCAGCGACGCCGAGCGCTTGAGCAGCTCGCGCCGCAGCTCGCGGATGCGCGAACGCACGCGCGGGTCGCCGTCGCGGTTCTTCGCCTCGTCCTTCACCTCGCGCCGGCTCATGCGCATCTTGGTCGCGAACTGGCGCTTGGTGAACAGCAGGTCCAGCAAGGCGATGAGCACCAGCACGCCCGCCAGGCGCAGCCCGAGCGAGGCGAAATCCTGCAGCAGCGTGTGCACCAGCGCCGCCGGCGGCAGCGAGGATAGCCGGTAGAACTGCGGCCCGACGGCCTTCAGCGAGAAGTAGGCCACCGTGCCCAGCAGCGCGAGCTTGAGCAGCGAACGGCCCAGCACGAACAGGCCCTGCAGCGACAGGATGCGCTTCATGCCCTCGACCGGGTTGAGGCGGTTCCAGTCCGGCTTGATGGGCGTGGCCGAGAGGATCGGCCCGGTCTGCAGCACGTTGGCGAGGATGGCCACGATCACCAGCAGCGCGAGGAACGGCGCGGCCATCCACAGCGTGTGCGACAGCATCTGCGAGAACAGCAGCGGCAGCCCGGCGCCGTCGCCGCCCAGCGTGGCGGAGCCGGCGATGAGCTTGCGGCTCATCAGGAACACCTGCTGCCAGATCGTCCAGCCCTGCCAGTCGAGGAACACCATGGCCGCGGTGAACACCACGGCCGCGATGACGACGGTGCTCTTGGCCGCCTGGCCCTGTTCCAGCGCCTTCTGCAGCTTGTAGGGCGTCGCGGCGTGCGAGCGGTCCTGGTCGCCTTGCCCGGCCATCAGCCCGCTCCCAACGGCACGGCCGGCGCGGCGCCGATGGCCGCGTCCAGCGCCTGGTAGAGGCCGCGGAAGACGCGATCCATCGCGCCGCCGATGCCCGTGAACCACAGCGACAGCGCCGCCAGGCCGACCACGATCTTCACGGGGATGCCCATCGCGAGCATGTTGACCTGCGGCAGGTTGCGCGCGATCACGCCGAGCGCCATCTCGGTCAGCAGGACGCAGAAGATCACCGGCGCGACGAGCGCCACGCACAGGCCGAACAGCCCGGCCACCGAGCCGGCGAGCGCCGGCAGCGCCGCCTCGAGCGACCACGGGCGGCCCGGCGGCATGCGCTCCAGGCTGAAGGCGAGCGCGCGGACCAGCGCGTGGTGGCCGTCGGTCAGGAAGAACATGATCACGGCGATGCGGGTGAAGGCCGTGCTCAGCACCGGCGTCATCGAGCCGGAGGCCGGGTTGAAGACCTGGCTGAGGCCGAAGCCGAGCTGCACGTCGAGCAGTTGGCCGGCCATCGCGAAGGCGGCGAACGCCGCGTGGATGGGCAGCGACAGCACGATGCCGAGCGCCACCTCGTCGCAGGCGCTGCGCACCAGCCGCAGCGGGTGGTCGGACAGCGTGGCCAGCGCCTGCGGCTGCAGGCCCCAGGGCTCATGGGTGACGCCGAGCGCCGCGCACAGGCTCGCCGACAGGCCCACGACGACCAGCACGCGCACGCGCACCGGCAGGTCGGCGGCCGAGAACACCGGCGTCGCCAGCAGCATGGCACCCACGCGCAGCGACAACAGGATGACCGCGGTCATCCATTGCAACGGCATCAGGTCCAGGACAGCAGTCATCTGCAGGGCGAGGTGGGGTGGGGCACGCGGGCGCGAACGCACGTGGCGTTGATCCGTCGGCGGACGGGCGGGTCAGACCAGGGAGGGGATCGCGTTCCAGAGATGGGCCGCGAACTGCACGATCTGGCGCAGCATCCACGAGCCGCAGACCGCCAGCACGACGCCGGCCGCCACGAGCTTCGGCACGAAGGTCAGGGCGTTCTCCTGCACCTGCGTGACGACCTGGATGATGCTGATGATCGAGCCGACCACCAGCGTGACGCCGAGGATGGGCAGGGCGACGATGAAGGCGGTCCAGAACATGTCGCCCATCATGTGCAGCGCGATGTCAGGACGCATCGGCCGCTCCCTCGAAGGAACCGACACGGGTACAAGTACAGGTATCGCCGCGCGCGTCCCGCGGGCGGCTGGCTGGCCTGCCGTGCGTGGAGGCGCGCGGCGAAGGCAGGCGAAGCCATCGACGATGGCTCGCTTTGTTATTGGTCATATCCCTGATCCTCTTTGGGCGCGATTGTCCAAACCTTCTTCGGCCGTGTCGAGGAGAGCTGGATCCAATCCATGCCCGAAACTGAATCCAAGCTGACAACTTCGCGCGGGCCGTTTTGTAGGGAACTCGCGATCTCGCAGGGCGCCGGCTCGACCGTGGATCGAAATATGAACCAAATGAAAGGCGCTCCAAGGTTGCACTTGTTCACACCTTCGTGGCCGCAGGCGAGGGTCCGTCACCAATCATTTGATTGATAAACTACTTGCGCAAGATCAAGAATTGTTTATCATTATGGCAAGCGTCGACGATGGCCCCCGTGCCCGGCGCGACGCCCGCCTCGCCAACCTTCACGAGCTCCATGCGCCAAGCCCCGAACCGATCCCGCACCGCCACCGCAGCCGTCTCCTCGGCCCTGCGCAGCGCACGCGCCGCTCGTGTCGCCCTCGGCCGCAATGCAGCCAAGCCGTTCCCGATCCCGCTCTGAGTCCGCGAGAAGCATCTCTTCGCGAAGGCCCGGGCGGTTGCAAGACCCCCGGGCCTTCGCGTTTCCAGGCCCGACGTTTCCAGGAGAAGACCATGTCCAAACTCATCGTCCCGACATCGCGACCACGCAATCCGTTCGTCGCCGCCGCGCGTTTCCGCCAGGCCGGCGCCCACGACGGCGGCGACGGCGCCCAGCGGCGCGAAGGCCGCCACGCGCTCAAGCGCGAACTCGACCAGCTCGACCTGCCGCGCAGCGTGCGCAGCAAGCCGCCCAGCCTCTGAATCCAATCGAGCGGCCCTCGCGCCGCCGCGGAGAACGACATGACCCCCGTCCTGACCGGCCATCGCCCCGCGCAACGGCCCACCTTCAGCGAAACCTGGCGCCGTCTGGTGGCGCACCTGCTGCGCAGCGCGAGCGCGGCGCTCGCCCGCCAGGCGCGCGACGTCGCACGGCCGCTGCACGCACGCCACCGGCGCAGCCGCGGCCAGCACGACGTGAGCGTCGAGTTCCACGCCGAGGCCGGCGCACCGGAAGGCGCGCTGTACATCGACGGCGAGCTCGTCGGCTACCTCGACGTGCGCCGGCTGTGAACTCCGGCGCAGGCGGCGGGCGCGAGAACTCAAGTCGGCGCGCGCGCGTCCGATAGACCGTACAAGAGGCCGTCCCGGCAAGCGCGGGACGCCGACATTCGAGACATCCGGATCCCGCCGCCATGAGCGCCCTGCCCGCCGCCACCGCCCGCACGCCCCACGACGTGGAGGGGTGGGTGCGCTGGTTCAGGCAGCTCGAGATCCCCGTGCTCGCGAGCACCGCGGCTGCGCTCGAGGACCTGCGCGAGATCGAGGACGACATCGACGCGCGCCGCATCGCCGAGGTGATCGGACGCGACCCGCTGATGACGCTGAAGGTGCTCGTGCACGCGTCCACGCAGGGCGGCAACCGCCGCCTGACCGACGCCGAGACGGTGGTCGAGGCGCTGGTGCTGATGGGCATCACGCCGTTCTTCCGCGCCTTCGGCCCGCAGCCGACGATCGAGGATCGCCTCGCCAGCCACCCGGGCGCGCTCGAGGGCCTGCGGTGCGTGCTGCAGCGCGCCGACCGCGCCGCGCGCTTCGCGACGAGCTTCGCGATCCATCGCGCCGACCACGACGCCGTCGTGCTGCAGGAGGCCGCGCAGTTGCACGACTTCACCGAGATGCTGCTGTGGCTGCACGCCCCCGAGCTCGCGCTCGAGCTGCAGCGCCGCCAGCGGCTCGATCCGGCGCTGCGCTCGTGCGCCGCGCAGCGCGACGTGCTCAACGCCGAACTCAACGACATCCAGCACGTGCTGATGCAGGTGTGGCGCCTGCCCGAGATGCTGGTGCGCATCACCGACGACCGCCACGCCGAGAACTCGCAGGTGCGCAACGTGCTGCTCGCGA